>Ga0126378_10002704_pt1 | contig 13209 bp, 10 predicted proteins | sample PanSoiMetPlot_23_FD_92587 | JGI IMG/M metagenome (GOLD analysis project Ga0126378, IMG submission 92587) | Tropical forest soil microbial communities from Panama - MetaG Plot_23 | ecosystem: Environmental > Terrestrial > Soil > Tropical forest > Bulk soil | place: Panama | collected 2016-02-17
GAAGGTCGCGCAGGACGTAGACATCGTCATTGTCGAGATTGGCGGCACAGTGGGTGACATCGAATCGCTCCCCTTCCTGGAGGCCATCCGCCAGATGCGTCAAGAGCTGGGACGCGACCACACCATCTTCGTCCACGTGACCCTGGTCCCGTGGATTGGCGCGGCGGGCGAACTCAAAACCAAGCCCACCCAGCACTCAGTGAAGGAGCTGCTCAGCATCGGGATCCAGCCGGACATGCTGCTTTGCCGCACCGATCGATTCCTCTCGCGGGAAATCAAGAGCAAGATCGCCCTGTTCTGCAACGTGGAAGAAGAAGCTGTGATCACCGCCAAAGACGTTGCTTCAATCTACGAGGTGCCTCTGGTCTTCGCTCGTGAAAACGTGGACAAACTGGTGTTGCGCTACCTCCGCGTTGAGGCCAAAGAGCCGGACTTGGGACGATGGGAAGAGCTGGTGCACCGGATCTATAACCCGAAAGATGAAGTGCGGATCGCCATCGTCGGCAAGTACGTGGAGTACGAAGACTCCTACAAGTCGCTCAAGGAGGCGCTGGTGCACGGCGCCATCGCCCATAACTTGAAACTGGAAGCAACCTGGGTGGAGGCCGAGGGGCTGGAGTCCAAAGACGGCGGCATCCGCGCATGCGAGACCCAGCTCGAAGGCTTTGACGGCATCCTGGTGCCGGGCGGCTTCGGCAAACGCGGCATCGAGGGCATGCTCAACGCCATCCGCTACGCCCGCGAGAAGAAGGTTCCATACTTCGGCATCTGCCTGGGCATGCAGACGGCCTGCATCGAATTCGCACGCAACGTCTGCGGACTGGCCGACGCCGATTCCAGCGAGTTCAACCCGGCCACGCCGCACCGCATTATCTACAAGCTGCGCGAGTTGCGCGGCATCGACGAGTTGGGCGGCACCATGCGCCTGGGCGCCTGGGCCTGCAAGCTTGAACCCAACAGCCAGGCAGCCAAAGCCTATGGCGCGCTGGAGATCAGCGAGCGCCACCGCCATCGCTACGAGTTCAATCGCGAGTACGAAGACATCCTCACCGGCGGGGGGCTGCGCATCACCGGCAGCACGCCCGACGGAACCTACGTCGAGATCGTCGAAATCCCCGATCATCCCTACTTCTTAGGCTGCCAGTTCCATCCTGAGTTCAAGTCCAAGCCTCTGGAGCCGCATCCGCTGTTCAGGGAGTTCATCCAGGCGTCCTATGCGCACGGACGGGAGCGTCGTGCAGGACAGATGCAGGAAGAGATAGAGATGTTTCGCCGGCCGGAGAAAATTGGCAGGCGGTAAGACCAGAAAACTTACCGCGGATTCATGGGGATGACCGCGGATCAGAACAGCAAAGAGGTTGGCAATCAGCCAAGCGACGCGACTTCGTGTTCCAGCAGACCAGCCAGAAATGAACCGTAGCCGAAGGGAAGGAATTGGTATTACTGTTTTGCTCGATCCGCGCTTATCCGCGCAAATCCGCGGTAGGGTTTTTATTTCCCGATGCACTTGCCCACAATCAGGGTGATGTCGTCGTATTGGTCCTGCAAGCTGAACTCTTGCACCTCGCTGACGATTGCCTGCAGCAGGTCTTGAGAAGGAAACTCACCGTGCCGCCCTAACGCCTCAATCAATCGTTCCTCGCCGAACTCCTCACCCGCGGCGTTGAACGATTCCGTGATGCCGTCGCTGTATAGCGCCAGCCTGTCGCCCGGTACAAGCCGGCATTCCGCGACCGAGCACTCCCAGTCTTTGAACAGTCCCAACACCGTACAAGTTGAGTTGAGGCGTTGCAGGCCGCCGTCGTTGCGCAAGAGCAGCGCGGAAAGATGCCCGCAATTGGCGTAGCGCAGGTGCTGGGTTGCGTCGTCATACATGCCGAAGAAAAGGCTGGCGTAAGCGTTGGCTGCCGTGTTGTCGTAAAACAACTGGTTGACGCAGCGCAGCAAGCGTTCCAGCTCATCCAGTGCGGTGGTGCACTGGCTGCGCAGGTTGGCCTGCAGATTGGCCATCAGGAGGGCCGCGGCAATTCCTTTGCCGGAAATGTCGCCCAGAACCAGACCCAGCCGTTCCTGGCCCAGATCAAGGAAGTCGTAGTAGTCGCCCCCCACCTGGCTGGCCTGGATGCAGAGGCCTGCATAATCGAGCGTACGCAGCGGCGGCAGCCTCTGCGGGAAAAGCCTGGCCTGCACCTGTTTGGCGATTTCCAGTTCGTGCACCGCGCGCCGTTCCTGCTCTGCTTTCTCCGCTGCCTCCCGCCGTTGCCGCTCCATCCCCTCCGTCAGCTCGTCGAAGCTGAACAGGCCAAACCAATTGTGATCGATGTCTTGAAAACGTGTGAACACTCCGCCCCACACCGGCGCCTGCTTGCCCAGCATGGATGGGCCATCAGAGTTTTCTTCCGTCTTCTGATACTTAACGCGCCTCAGCCGCGGCGTATGAGCAAAACGCACTCCGCGTTTTCTCCACTGGCTATATGTTGCGGCCACATCGTCCGTTACGAATGAAACTCCGGTAGGCCTCCCAATGAGCTTGTAGCCTTCGCTTTCCGGCGCTGGAGCGACCAGCATCAGCACCGCGGTTCCATCAGGAGGAGAAACCGCCACCCACCTTTCGCCCCCCTCCATGCGAACGTCGAAGGCCAGATCGAATCCCAGTTGGTCCAGGTAGAAACGCAGGCTGCGCTCCTGATCATGAACAAAGATATTTACAGCATGAACGCGAAGATAAGGGTCCTTCGTTTCCCCGGCAGGAGCCGGCAGTTCCGCCAATCGGACCGAGGGCGAGCTGGGCATGGCGGGATTATATCTTTCCCCGAGGCGGAGCGAGGGATCCCTATCATTGTAGGAATTTGCAGCATTCGCCAAGGTTGCCCAGAATTGGTTTTGGATAGCCGATGCTTTCAAAAGCAATCATCAATCTTGGCAATCTTGGCAATCGCGATTTCTTAGATCATGTCGCGCAGATCGATCTCTCCCGCCATCACGTGAGCATGCAAGCGGTATCTTCCCGGTCCCTGCTGGTGGAAAGAACGGAACAACCCGCCGGTAGAGACTTCAAAAGCGCGGGCCTCAATGCTCCCGGTGGTAACCGAGGCATCGCGATGCCCGTACTCCTGCGGGCGCGGTATATCCACTTGCAATCGTCCGGCGCGGATCTCAAGGTCCTTGTCTCCCATTATGTTCCCCACATTCAGTTCTCCCGCCGTGAGCCGCACCCATAGGTTCGATTGCCGGGGTATTTCGATGGTGGCTTTGAAGTTGTTCGACGGAGTGTTGGCCACGTAAAGGTCGGCTCTTTCCTGGTTCGCTTTAATGGTGACCTTGACGCCCTTGAGCCGTTCCGGCGAACGCGTTTGATACGTAACCACGATGCTATCTGAATCGCACGGGATAACTTCGTACCCGCCCGCCTCCAGGTGCAAACGAACGGTGCCGCCGCTGGGAAACTGCTGGCGCACGGTCGCTTCCGGACTATCCGCTTGCGCCAGTACAACAGCCTGACACACCGACAGCACCAATAGGACAATGGAGCACTTCATGGCGCAGGCCTCCCTCGAGAATGGATACGAGATGAATGGGCGCATGGTTCCAGCTTTTTTTCTGAAATCCCGAACCATGAGCTTGCGAAGGGGAGGGATCCCTACGATCTCCAACCATCTCTGGGGCTCAAAAGCTTTGGGACGCACTCTTGAAGATATGAGACTCGATAGGAATCCCTCGCCTCCGCTTCGGCATTTCCGAAGAAATCTCATTGCGGTAACCTTTGGACGCGATAACCCTTCCCAACCAAGAATGCTTTAACCTTCTCAGTAACCTCTGCCATCACGCGGCGCTGCTCCTCTGTCGCAAAACCCGGCTCTTGGATGCCGATGGATTTGCCTTCCACCCAGACCGACTGCGGAAGCGAAGCCAGCACGTCCTCCAACTGCCACCTGGAGAAATCCCGGGTAATTCCCGCGTAGTTGGAGATCAATGTCAGGCTGCCGCTCGGATGGACCAGGATATATGGGTAAAGATAGACAGCGGGTTGAGCCGGGTGACGAGCTTCCCATTCGGCGATGGCTCGCGGCTTGCCATGAAGGTATTCCACGGAGTCAGCTTGCCTCCCGTCAGCGTCCCACCATCGGCATGTCCCCTCCTTTTGACCATCCGTGTAGTTGCACGAGGACTCCTTCTGTCCGCTGGCGCGCCACGTTGTGTAGGCGCCTTCGGGAACCTCCTCCCCGTTGCTGCCGCGGTAGAACGAGTACTCGGCCTTGGTACGCCCACTGGGATACCGCACGACCTTCTTCGCAAGTTGCCTCTTGCCGGCTTCCGATGCTGAGCCGCTGTCTGGCACGCACATCAACCGCGTGGGCGCCTTCATCCTGGGGTCGGAGGGGCCAACCGCTTGTTTGTGGTGTCCGGCTGGACACTCTCCGCTGGGCTGCACGGCACAGCCAGTTATGCCCAGGTAAGTGGCTGGCGTGCAGTCAGATGAGGGATGCTCCTGTGCGGAGGCAGACAGCGCCAAGAAGAGGAAAAGCCTGGCCAACTCAAGTCCTCCCAAATTCCTCATTGTGTTCCTTGATCCATTTTCAGTCCAAGGAACGATTCGCTGGCGGTTTCCTGCAAGGCAATTTTCGGCAACGAGGGAATTTGCCTGCCGCCGTCATTTTATTCTGCCGAGGCCAGGATTCTGGATCGGCAGATCAGCGTAGCAGTAAAATTGAACATGTTTAATAAACTCCCCAAACGTTGTTCCGGCTGCATTCGCTCTACTTTTGCCTATAGCCCGGCTAGAATGAAGCCCACACCGGCTCCTGGGAGAACCTAAGCGGCTGCCTGCCAAGATCTCTAATCCAATGTCCTCGCCTGACCAATTCGAACTGAACGGCCTGCGCATCGGCTCCGGACTGTTCCTGATTGCCGGGCCCTGCGTCATTGAAAGCGAAGCCCACGCGCTCAAGATGGCTGAGGCAATCGGCGCGGTGGCTCGAAAGCTGGCCCTGCCCTTCATCTTCAAGGCATCTTACGACAAGGCCAACCGCACCTCGCTGAAGAGCTTTCGTGGACCAGGAATGACCGAAGGCCTGCGCATTCTCAAGCGGGTGAAGAAAGAGACTGGCATTCCGGTGCTGACCGACGTCCATCAGGCATGTGACGTGAAAGCCGTGGCCGACGTCGTTGATGTCGTCCAGATTCCCGCATTTCTATGCCGCCAGACTGATCTGCTGGTGGAGACAGCCAGGCATGCCGGCGCGGTCAACATCAAGAAGGGACAATTCGTTTCCCCCTGGGACATGCGCCATGCCGTGGAAAAGGTCCGCGGCTCCGGCAACAACAACATCTTCCTCACCGAACGCGGCAGCACTTTCGGTTACAACAACCTGGTCGTGGACATGCGCTCGCTGGCCATCATGCGCAGATTCGCGCCCGTGGTTTTTGACGCCACCCACTCCGTGCAACTGCCCTCCGCCGGCGCAGGTGGTGAGGCCGTGTCCGGCGGCCAGCCGGAATTCATTCCCTTGCTTTCCCGCGCCGCCGTGGCCGCGGGCGTGGATGGCGTGTTCATGGAAGTCCACGACAACCCGGCCCAGGCCAAGTCCGATGGCGCCAATGCGCTGGATTTGAAGCATCTTGAAACGGTGCTCGGAGAATTGCTGGCTATCCGGCGAGCGTTGGAGACGAGAGAAAACCCTCACCACTGATTACGCTGATGACTGATTCCGCCTGGTCTGGCGCAAATCAGTTGTAATCAGTGTCGTCAGCGGCGAGACTCTCCTGTCCCGAGCACGCGATCTACTTGCACCTTCGTCGGGCTTTTGGCATCTATATAGGGTATGAATGGGTTGAAGACTGCATTTTTGCTTACTCTGATGACGCTGCTGATCGTCTTCGTCGGCGACTGGGCAGGCGGACGCAACGGTATGGTGTATGCGCTGCTGATTGCGGCGGTGATGAATTTTGTCTCTTACTTCTTCTCCGACAAAATCGCTCTAGCCATGTATCGCGCGCAGCCGGTTACCCGTGAACAACTACCGCGCGTTTATGAAGTGGTGGAGCGGCTGGCGCAGAAGATGAGCATCCCCATGCCCAAGATCTTCGTGATCCCTACGGATTCCCCTAATGCCTTCGCTACCGGGCGCAACCCGTCCCACGCTTCGGTCGCCGTGACCCAGGGAATTCTGAATCTGCTGGACAACGAGGAGCTGGAAGGCGTGCTTGCCCACGAGCTGGGCCACGTGCGCAATCGTGACATTCTCACCAGCTCTATCGCCGCGACTTTGGCCGGTGCGGTCACTGTGCTGGCCCGCATGGGCGCATGGGGCGCGATGTTTGGCGGCTATGGCGGCGACAGTCGCGATCGCCGCGGCGGTGGTTTAGGCGCCCTCTTCATGCTGATTCTGGCGCCGCTTGCCGCAACCCTGATTCAGCTCTGGGTCTCGCGTACCCGCGAGTACGAAGCTGACGCAACCGGAGCCCATCTCACGCAGAATCCATATGCGCTGGCCCGGGCCTTGCAGAAACTGGATGCCTATTCCAAACGCATTCCCATGGTCGCTTCGCCCTCCACGGCTCACCTGTTTATTGTGCAACCAGCCATCGGAACCAGTCTTGCCAACTTGTTCTCCACGCACCCGCCGATCTACAAGCGCATTGAACGCCTGACGGGACGGCCGGCGGAGTATCAGTGAACCGGCCGCTGGCATTCAACCATCAGCAGTCAGCCGTGTGGACACAACCCGTTTTGATCGAGAGACAGTGTGTAAGGCCTGATTGCCACGCCTATGCAAGTACTAAAGACTGTTTTGCACCCGTTACTTTCGGTACCCTCACGGCAACAATCGTGGCATGAAAGAGCGAGCTTTGCGTTCATACTAAGGAGAGGCATCAGGCGCCACGCGAAGCTCCCAGGAAGACGGCTAGTAGAATAGAACCTTAAGTACATGGCATCGACCCAAGTCCAGTCCTCCAGCGGCACTCGCGCAGCAGCGATTGAAGAGTCGCTTCGCGCTATCATTCGCGGCAATGACGAAGTCGTGCGACTGGCGTTGGTGGCGGTGCTGGGGCGAGGCCACCTGCTCATCGAAGGCGTCCCCGGCGTGGGCAAAACCACCCTGGCTCATGCCCTGGCTCGGGCGCTGGACTGCCATTTTCAGCGCGTCCAATTCACCAGTGACATGTTGCCGTCGGACGTCCTCGGTATCTCTATTTATTCTGCCGAGGAGCAGCAGTTCGAGTTCAAGGCCGGACCGGTGTTTACCAACATCCTGCTCGCTGATGAGGTGAACCGCACCACGCCCAAAACGCAATCGGCCCTGCTGGAAGCGATGAGCGAAGGCCAGGTTACCATTGACGGCCGCTCCCACCCTCTGCCGCAACCGTTCCTGGTGGTGGCAACGCAGAATCCACTGGAGCATCACGGCACCTACCCGCTGCCGGAATCGCAACTCGACCGGTTTCTGCTGCGCGTGCGCATGGGGTATCCGCAGATGGCCAGCGAGCGTGAGATCCTGCGTTCGGAAGCCGGAGCAGCACGCCTGGATCACGTCAAGCCGGTAGCCAGCGGAGCTGACGTCATCGCCATGCAGGATGAGGTGACAGGGGTGAAGGTCGATGATTCGCTGGTGGATTATGCCCTGGAAATTGTAAGAAAGACGCGCGAGTCGGAAGCCCTCTCGCTAGGCGTTTCACCGCGCGGCGCCCTGATGTTGTATCGCGCCGCCCAGGCCATGGCCTATCTTGACGGGCGCTCCTATTGCACGCCCAGCGATTTCAAGTCCCTGGCCATACCCGCCTTTTCTCACCGCGTGGTGGTAAATGTTCGCTATACCTCGAGTCTCAAGAAGTCAGAACAGGCGGAGACCATCCTCGGCCACATTCTGGACAGCGTCCCCGTTCCGCTATAAGCCCAAAACTGTTTCTCACTTAACCTGACGTCAAGAAAAGTTAGTCGTCCGAGGGCCGGCACGTGAAGGCAGCTGAGGAATCCTGCGTTTCCACAGCAGCAGTTAAGAAATGCCTGAGTGAACTGTACTGGTCATAAAGTTGGTTATACTTTGAACTCTATGTGGGTACCGCGAACGGTTATGCTGTTGGCGCTGATCGTATGGATCGGCGGGGTCGTCTTTTTTGCCTTTGTGATGGCGCCCACCCTATTCACCGTGCTGTCCCCGCCGTTAGCCGCCAATGTGGTGAGCCCGGCGTTGAGCAAGCTGCACAGTATCGGGCTGGTAGCAGGCGCGGTGTTCTTGACCTCCTCTCTCATCTACAATTGGCGCAAGTACGCCCAGCTCAGACTGTTCAGCGTGACCCACGTTTTGGTTGTGCTCATGATGGCGCTGACCGCAATTTCGCAGTTCGCCATCACCCCACGCATGAGAGATCTGCGGTCGGCCGGCTTGACTGGAGGCGAGGCCCGCGCCGAGTTCGATCGTCTCCATAACTGGTCTACTCGCACCGAGGGAGGCGTCCTGGTGTTGGGACTGGTGGTGGTCGCGTTGGTTGCGAGGGAAAGAAGTAATTAGCAAACAAGTGATCAGCCGGATTTGCGCTCAAGGCAGCTAGCCCTTGCCTCAATGGGCAGACCTCTTCCAACCTGCTTGTGCCGGGAGAGCGCCTTGCTACAATCTCAATAACGCAAAGCAAGAGGCTGATTGCCGACTGCTGAGTGCTGACAGCTCCCTATGAAATCCGGCATTATCGGCCTGCCTCAGGTAGGCAAGACATCTCTGTTCAAGATCCTCACCAAGGCGGACATTTCCAGCCGGGCCTACGCCAATCCGCGCGAGGCACATCTGGGAATCGCCCGGGTTCCCGACGATCGCCTCGATCGCCTGGCCGCCCTCTACAACCCCAAGAAGTTGACACACGCTTCGGTGGAGTACGTGGACGTAGCCGCAATTGGCCAGGAAGCCTTGAAGGAGACCGCATTTCTTGCCAACCTGCGCACCGTAGACGCCCTGGCTCACGTGCTCCGCGCATTCGACAACCCATCAATTCCGCACGTCGGCGAGATCGATCCTTTGCGGGATGCCAAGACCGTGGATTTTGACCTGATCGTGAGCGACCTCGGCCAGGTGGAAAAGCGGCTCGAGCGGCTGGAGAAAGACCTCAAAAAGGCGAAGACCCCTGAACTCGAGCGCGAGTTCGACCTCATCATGCGCGCCAAGGCGCACTTGGAAAAAGAGCTGCCGCTGCGCGAGATGGAAATCTCGGCGGAAGACGAAAAACGGATCCGCGGTTTCATGTTTCTGAGCCAAAAGCCCATGCTCTACGTGCTCAATGTCAATGAGTCTACAACCCTGGGCGCGCACCTGGAAAAAGCTGCCGGCAAATATAAACTGGCCGAGCTCGCCGCCCGCAAGAATGCCGGCGCCACCGCGATCTGCGGCAAGGTAGAAGCCGAGCTGGCCGACATGAGCGACGAAGAGTCGCAGGAGTTTCTCTCTAGCTATGGTCTAGTCGAGAGCGGCCTGACCCGCCTCATCCGCAAGACCTACGAGTTGCTGGGTGTGATCTCATTCTTCACCATCGGCGAAGACGAGTGCCGCGCGTGGACCGTGGCCAGAAATTCGCGCGCTCAGGCGGCTGCAGGCGCCATCCACTCTGACCTGGAAAAGCACTTCATCCGCGCCGAAACCATTCACTGGGACAAGCTGCTGGAGTCAGGTTCGGAAGCCAACGCTCGCGCGAAAGGAATTCTTCGCCTGGAAGGCAAGGACTACATCGTACAGGACGGCGATGTCATGCACATACGGCACAGCGGGTGAGGAGGGTTCATGGGTGATCGGACTTTTTCTGAAATCCCGAGCGGTAGCGAGGGATCCCTACCCGGCAGAACTCGCTCGGGCCTTTTCGCAGATTCATCTTGGTCTCCCTAAGGACTATTGGGGGCAATAGGGATCCCTCGCTTGGCTTCGGGATTTCAGAAAAAAGATGATCCGATAGCCCGATGATCCGATGACCCGATCTTCCGTAGAATCTGCTATCCTCCAGTCGCCTCATGAGTCCCGTCGCGACCAGCATTCTTCTGGGCCTGACAGCGGCCGCCGCCAACGGCCTCGGCGGCGCCGTGATCGTCCAGAAGACCTGGAGCCGTCAGTACCTGCGATACTTCATCGCTCTGGGCGCGGGCTTCATGCTCGGCACCGCTCTTCTGGAAATGCTGCCGGAAAGCTTCAACCTGGCTGCTCGCGCCGGCTGGCATCGATCCAGGGTTCCCCTGCTGGTCCTCGCCGGCTATTTCCTGGTGCATTTCTTCGAGCACACGGTGACCGCCCATTTTCATTTTGGAGAAGAAACCCACGCCGAAGAATTTGTTCACCCTCGTCGTGGTTACTCGGTGATTCTGGGTTTGTTGATACACACTTTCTTTGACGGGATCGCCATCGCCTCGGGCTTTCTGGTCTCCAACTTTCTGGGCTGGATCATTTTTGTCGCCGTGCTCCTGCACAAAATGCCCGAGGGCTTTACCGCGTCTTCCGTGATGCTGGCCAGCGGGAGCAGCCGGGCGGTGGCGTGGCTGGCCTCCGCGCTGCTGGGAGCAGGGACGCTTCTGGGTGTCCTCACCGTAACCGCGTTCACTCCCTCGGTGATAGCGGGCTTGCCGCTTTCCGCCGGTGTGACTCTTTACGTCGCCGCGTCTGACCTGATTCCGGAAGTCAATCGCCAGCCCGGCTTCAAAATGGCTCTAGCGGTCTTTGTGGGAGTTGGGCTGTTGTTTGTGCTGGAGAGAGTGTTTCACTGAGTACCGGATCATCGGGTCCGATGGACCGATCTCCCGATCTATTCCACTTCTTGCTTGGCCTTGTATCCCTCTCGCGCCACAATCGCGTATTTAACGTCGTGCCCTTTCTCATCCTTCATCTTCAAAGCAGTCTCGGTCCCGGGCGCCACAAGCTCAACCTTGATTTTGCGGTAGCTGCCGTCCTGGTTTTTGTTGGTAGGGTGATAGGCGAGCGTGTACTGGTTGCGAATGGTGTTGGCGATGTCGCCGAAGGCGTCTTTGAACGAGGCCTGGAACAACGGCTGATAGAACCTGCCGCCGGTCATCTTGGCGAAGCTCTTCAACTGGTTATCCGCCTGGGCAAAGGTGGTGCTGCAGCTGAAATCGGTGATGGGGCACAGATAACGCAGGGCACCCCGGCTCTCCAGGTAATTGCGCAGCGCAGCGCCGGTGCTGATGGAATAAATGGCGATGTCTTTCGATCCCTGCACCTTCTTCAGAATCTGATCCAGGTTCTTCTTGCTGAACGTATCCCGCCCGCTGGAGACCAGAATAATGTATTTACGTCCCTCAACGCCCTCCAGCCGGTCGATGGTGTCGTAAAGGGCGTCAAAGAGATTCGTCTCCGCTGACATGGCCATTCCCGGTTGGATGGAACGCATGGCGCCCATTACCGCCATTTTGTCCTGAGTGAAGTCCTGCAGGATGTGCGCGCGAAGATCGTAGGTGATGAGCGCGATCCAGTCCTCTTTCTTCATGGTCTGCGTGAAGGTATACGAGGCCACCAGGGAGTCGTAGGCGAAAGCATAAAAGAAGTCATTGTTGGCGAATTCCACCAGCATGACTGCGGTTATCGGAGCCTGCGTCTGGTTGAAGCCGGTCACGGTTTGCGGAACGTTGTCTTCCAGCACGCGGAAATTTTCCTTCTTCAGTCCGGGCACGAACATTCCGTCCTTGGTCAGGACGCCCACGTCCAGCGTCACCAGGGGCACGCTGACGCGCATGGAAAAGTTCGGCATGCCTTCGATTTTCTGCGGACCTTTAGGCGCTTCTTCCTTCTTGGGCGGCTCCTCGTCTTTCTTCTTCGGAACCGCGATCGGACCGATATCTCCCTCAGGACCTCCGGCTTCGGGTACGTTGTTTTGCTGGTTGCTCTGCCCCCCGCTCGGCGTGGGGGTGGGCGTGGGCTGGGTTTGCGCAGACAGCCGCCCGCCGACCAGTAACGCCACCGTGAGAACCAGAACTAAGAAAAAATTGTTATGGAGAATCACCCTAGATGAATAATAGGACGTTTTGGCCGTATGTATTAAGCGCATTTCAGGGCTGCCTTTTTTGAAGGTTCTACAGTAGTATAGATGCACGAACTCACCTTTCCTGAAGTCATTTTTTGATCTTTGAAAAGGGGTTTTCATGCGCTTGTGCTTACCCGCCGGCGCCCTTTAGGGTATGAACAAAGCTGTATTTTTATTCGCTCTCTTCGTCTTCCTGAGCCTGGACATCGCTCCGGCTCTCGCCAGTGACAAGCCTGCCCAGCCTAAACCAGCAGCAACACCACCCATCATGACCGTAGACCAGGTCCATCCGGGAATGAAAGGTGTGGCTTACACCGTCTTCCAGGGAACGCAGCCTGAACCCATGGGGGTTGAGGTCCTGGGCGTTCTCAAGAACCTGATCGGTCCCAAGAGTGACCTGATCCTGGTCCGCCTTCAGGGCGAAAAAGCCGAGTACACCGGAGTAGTAGCCGGCATGAGCGGCAGCCCGGTTTACATTGACGGCAAGGTCGTGGGTGCGATTGCTTACCGCATCGGCTCGTTCTCCAAGGAACCGATTGCCGGCGTGACTCCCATCGCACAGATGCTGGAGATCAACGAACTCGACAGCAGTGTCCCGGCACGCGATTCGGTTTCCCACGCTAAACCCGCGACGACGGAAAAAACCAGCAGCCCAGGTCTAACCTCGGGCAGTGGCCTCGAGGGCTACGCCCAGTACCTGCAGCCCATCGACGCACCCTTTGTCTTCGACGGATTCAGCGAATCGGCGGTGCAACAGTTTGCTCCCAAGTTCGCCGCCGCCGGAATTGTTCCGGTGATGGGCGTGGGCTCAGCCAGTGACGCGAAGCAACCTGAGCCTCTGGTGCCCGGTTCCGCCGTCAGCGCGGTTCTGGTTCGCGGCGATATGGACGTGGCCGCCACCTGCACGGTGACCTACATGGACAAGGACCATCTGCTGGCCTGCGGCCACCCGCTGACGCAGTTCGGCATGGTGGATATGCCCATGAGCAAAGCCAACGTGGTCGCTACGCTGGCTTCGCCGCTGAACGCCTTCAAGATCATCAACACCACCGAACCGGTGGGTGCTTTCGTGCAGGACCGGCACACCGGCATTCTCGGACGTTTCAATCGCAACCCGCGGATGATTCCCGTCACGCTCAGCCTTCACGGACCGAGCGGCCCGAAGGAATACCACTACGAGGTCCTGAACAATCCCAAGCTGACGCC
>Ga0126378_10002705_pt1 | contig 13206 bp, 31 predicted proteins | sample PanSoiMetPlot_23_FD_92587 | JGI IMG/M metagenome (GOLD analysis project Ga0126378, IMG submission 92587) | Tropical forest soil microbial communities from Panama - MetaG Plot_23 | ecosystem: Environmental > Terrestrial > Soil > Tropical forest > Bulk soil | place: Panama | collected 2016-02-17
AGAAATCTCATCGATGGCCATGGCGGCGATCGGGGCGCAGTCGCGCTCGATGTTGCGGGTCCAGCTGCTGAGCGAGGAGGCGCGGCCCTCAGCCGAGGTGCGCCAGCCGGTCTGCTTCTGATCGATCTTCATCGCCGCGACTTCGGCGAAAGTCTTGCGGTTTGCGGCGGCCTCGCGGGCGGCCTTGCGCTCGGCGATCGGGTCCTTGCCGTTCCTCCACGCCTCGATGAGCCTGTCGCGCTCCTTGCGCGCGAGGGCGAGCGACACGCGATCGACGGACCCCAGGCCCGCGTCGCGCTTCTTGCCACGCTCGTCACGGGGCCCGCGCACGATCCACGACCGGGCGCCGCCGCGGACGCGAAGCCAGAGATATTCGCCATCGGAATGCATGCCGTCACCGAGGCCCATGACGTCGGTCGGCTTGAGGTTGCCAGTCACTTCGAAATTCCTTGTCCCACCCGGCCAGCCCACCCAGCCGGTAGGGGTCATATAGCCGCAGAGGAAACCATATGCAACATCTTTTTTGCGTCATGATGTTGATTTTTCTAGGGTGATCCGGTTTTCGTCAATGAAATCAGTTACCGGAGAGGTAACCAGAACCTGATCGCCCATCAGGTCGCCCTTAAATGCTAAGCTATTGATGCGACAGGCGTTGACGCACATTGCCAAACAATTCTTTGTGCTGGCCCACCCAGACATCCCATCCAGGCGTGCCTCTGGGGTCAGGGACCTCCCACAGCGCCCCGATCCAACTGGCGGGAAAATTGCGTCTGCCGTTGCTCCAGCGCCCATATTCCAAGAACCAGCGCCCGCGCCGCTTGCCCACGATCCGGTAGCTCGGCAGGTTGGTCCCGCTGATCCAGGCGAGATGGACGCAGCCTTCCTTCGCTTCACTTGGGTCGATGAGCTTCATGCTTTCTGCCGACGTTCCCAAGTGCGCCTCGAGACGCCCTCGACCTGCCAGGGCCGCATGCCCTCGATCCTCGGACGCCCGCGTTTCGGCAGGCGCGGCGGCTCCGGTTCCGGCGGCTCCCGTTCGCCGAGCAGCCGCCGCAGGGACACGCCAGACACCATGCGCTTGCCGCCGGGGACCGCGATCGGCTCGAGCGCGCCCGTCTTCAACCAGCGCCAGATGGTCGTGCGGGCGCGCCCGGTGATCTCCATCACTTCGACGATCGTGTACGCCTTGCGCATGATCACGGTCACGCGGCCTTCTTCTCCTCGCCGATCTGCCCAACGTTCAGCAGCACGATGTAGGGCTCGTGGCCATCGACCTCGATCGTCTCGGCCCAGCTGAATTTCTCCCTGATCTCGCCCTGCTTGATGGCGAGCCATAACGAGCCCTTGAGGAGCCTGAGCGCTGCCTCAAGGCCGGTCTGCTTGGGTTGGCTCCTTTTGGCCATGCTTCACCTCTTCACCATTCCGTCTCAACGTAGACATTGCGGTAGCCCCGGGCGTCGAGGCGCTCGCCGACGAACTTGCGCAGGCCCTCAGCGCCAGGCGCGGCCTCCTCGATGATGACCGCCTGAAAGCAGCTGTCGGTGAGGAGCGACTTGCGCTCCTCGACATCGGTGCAGTTGAGGTCGCCCCAGTTGATCGCGCCCATGGCGACGCGCTCTCGATCGGGCAATTGCCGCGCCTGCTTCAGGATCAGGTTGACGGCGTCCTGCAGCTTCTCAGCCTCGGCGCGGGTCATGCGTTGCCCTCCACCTCCGGTTGACCCTCGAACCGCTTGATCTGCTCTTTGAACAGCGTGACGATGTCGCGCCGATCCGCGCCGTTCGAGATATAGTTTGCCCGACCGTCATGACTGTCGAACGGGAAAACGAGCAGGACAAAACCGGTCTTGCGGTCCTTCCCGCGCGCACGCTCATTGAAGAGCGCGTCGAGAAATTTTGCGATCTCGCGCATCTTCTCGACATATTCTTGCTGGATCGGCGCATCGCCCAGTCGTTTGGTCATCGCATCAAGCCTTTGAGCCTGGACACGGCGGCGGCGCGCTCGAGGTCTTCGGGCACCGGCAGGTCCGGCAGGCGGGTGATCTCGACGTACCAGCTCCGGTCCTCGACCGGCGCAGACGGAGACGGACGGATCGGGACGGACTTTGGACGGAAATAGACGGATTTAGACGGACACCGCTGCGGCCATGGGTTCTTCCAGATCGAATAGTGGTGGCAGGCCGAGGCGGGCTCGGCTGCGCCGATGAGCGCTAGGGCGGCAAGGACAATCCTCATCGCGCATACCTCCTGGCGATTTCGGGTTGACCCGCCAATGTGAGGTTCTTGGCTTCGCGTCGTTTCGCTTCGGCGATCAACGCCTGGTCGTTCGACGTCTTCTCCTTGTGGCAGACCGCCTTGCATAAGAGTTGCCCATCCTTCGCGGTGAGCCGGCGCGCCTTGCGCCAGGGCGGCACGACGCCCTCGGCCTGGATATGGTCGATCTCGTAGTTGCGCGAGCTCTTCAGCCAAATGCCGCAAACCGAGCACCGAATTTTGCCGTCATTGTCGGTCGCTCGCCGCACGATCTCAGCCGCGACCTCAGGCGGAAACTTGCGGCGGTAAGTCTTCATGCCGCCTCCGGTTCGACGCCGATGAGCTCGCCGACGACCTTCATGACGCCGTCTTTCGACGCCTGGAATTCCGCCCGGGTCATGCGGTCGTGGCCAGTCATGCGCTGCGAGCGCGCCTTGCGGATGACGACCAGCGGACCGCGGGTCACGACATGGGCGAATTCATCGTCGCCGCGCGCGTAGGCTGCGACCCTGAGCGCGGCGGCCTTGGATCCCGCGTCGATCACCGTTTCGCGAAAGAACCCCGCCTGGATCAGCGCCCGCTTCCTGAGATGCTCGGGGCTGGGGTAGAGCTCCATGACGTCCTCGGGCAGCTGCTGCCAGGCCTCGGCGATCCAGGCGAACTGCTGCGCGTGACTGGCCCAGGAGCGCTCGGAGGCCTCCTCGAGCCAGTGGACGCACTCGCCTTGCCCATAGGCCTGCTGGGCGGCCTTGGGCCTCAGTGGGGTCATCACGGCCCCATCCCAGCGGAAGGCGAGCGGCGGCGCGTTCACGCCCGTTTCTCGACGAAAATTTGCGGCGGCAGATATTCGAGCGCCTTGTCGCGCATGCGCTCGAGTTCGGCGACGGTCCCTTCCTGGCGCGCCATCGCGAGGAGCGTCGGATAGCCGCTCTCGATCGCCGCCCAGACCTCGGCCCGGCTCGCCTCACGGCCCTCGGTCCACCAGTCGACGCGGGTCGGCGGCGCAAGCCTGAAGAGGATATGGGTCAGGGCCGGGGCCCGGCGACGGCCGCCGGGGACGGAAAACGGCTCAGCGCCGCGCGCCTCGTAAAGGCAGGTCACGCCGGGGTTGCGCGCGATCGCGATGCCCGTCGTGTAGCTTTCCTCTGGCAGGCTCTTGTCGTTCCGGCGCATCCTGGGCTTGGTCAGAAACGGGCAGGCCCTGAGCGCGAATTCGGCGCAGGTCCGATGCGACGCTGGCTCGCTGGTGACCCGGTTGATGAGGCACATCGGGCCGATCGGGTAGACTTGATGCACGCCCATGACGTCGCCACAAATCCAGCAGCGATGATGGTGATGCGCGACCGGAAGCTTCGCCGCGTCGACGACGCGGAAGTCCGGCTTGCCGTCGATCCAGGCGACGAACCACGGCACCGGGAAGCCGCGCTCGTCCTTGGGCAGGCGGGCGATGCGATTGGGCATCGGCGGGAGCTCGACGGTCATGCGGCCTCCTCGATTTTGCGAACGGCGGTCAAAACTTCCTCTTGGGTCATCGTCCATTCGTCACTGTCGAGACCCCCGATCTTCGCAAACTTGAACCGCTGGTGAAGCTTGTCGGCGCGCCGATCGTCAGCGAGCGCATCGGCCAGGATGGCGAGCGCAAGTTGCGCCGGGCCCGACCCGCCGTAGCCCCATTCGAACCCGGTCGGCGAATGATTGACGAGGTCGAGGCGCAAAGGCAGCGCCTTCGTCAAAACACCGCCGAAGATGCCGACCGTGACCACGGCTCCGTCTTTCGTGCGCATGCCCTTGTAAATCTTCATGCGGCCTCCTCGCGCTTCAGGCGCTCGGTGAGCAGAAAGTCCACCTCGTCGAGGAATTCGCGCACGCGCTTTTCCATGTCGGCGATGATCGCCTCGTCGCGGTGGACGCGGATCACGATCTCGCGCAGCTCGGCAGGGAAACGCGGATCGAACGACATGAAGTCCCACCAGGCGCGGCCGGTGCAAGCGAGCGCCCAGTGGACCTGGGGCAGGTGCTCTTCCGGCACCTCCCTTTCGACCAGGGTTCGAAGATGCCGCCCCTGCGTCGGGCATTTGATTTCGAGGCCGCCGTCAGAACCGACGAGCGCGTCGGGCGAGACGTGAGCATGGGGAATAGTCGGATGCGGCACCATGCCGATCTCGACGACCTCCTCGTTGGTGCGGAGCTCGTAGGACGCGCGGGCCTGGTCCTCGTGATCTTCGCCCCAGCGCAGCGCGTTGACGCGCTTGGCGTTGACGCCGGTCAGCTGCTCGGCCGCGATCTCGAACACGAGCTCTTCCTGCTCCATCGGGGGCAGGCCTTTGCGCGGGCCGCTCTTCAGCGGGTCGAGGACCGCTTTGGCGACCCGGTGACCGCCGAGCGAGCCGCAGACGGCGGCGAACCATTCAGGGCTGCGCTGTTCCATCCTTGGCCTTCTCCTCACGTTCCTTTCGCTTGTTGGCGAAGCGAGACAGCGCGTCCTTGTACTGATCGACGGTCATGAGCACGATCTCGCGCGCGCCGACGGCGCGGAGCAGCGTCGCCTCAGTGACATTCAGGTCCTTCAGCTGTTTGCGGACATGAGCGGCCTGCTCCTCGTCGATGAGCGGCGAGCCTGAGGCGCGGCCGTCGTCGTCCTCGTCTTCTGCAGCGATGCCGAGGGCCGCGAGCAGCGTCGTGCGCTCAAGATAGGTGACGGTCGACTTGATCGCCTGGATGGCGTTCTTGGAGCCGCTCGTGTCGGCTCCGGCCTCGAGCGAATTCTCTTCGAAGTGGCCGCCGGCATGGGAAATGATGCAGGTGACGCGGACCCGGCCTTCGGGTTGCTGAAGCCGCCAGCGCTTGGTCAGACCTTCGTCGGACAAGGGCTTGTCGACGGCGGCGATGACGTCGGCTAGGGTTTCGTGCTTGTAGCGCACCTGACCCTTGTCGGTTTTGAAGTCGACGAGCTTCGACTTTTTTATTGGGTCGATGTTGCCCTGGGCGCGCGCCAGCGCCGCTTCGAAATCCTTCTTCGCCTGGCGGTCCTCCTCCTGGTGCTGCATTTCGAGGAGCGACCGCAGCATTTCGAGGTTGCCCTGCCGGACCGCCTCCTTCACGGCGACAATGAGGTAAGGCTCCCCGGCGGAAGAGGGGGCAACCGCCGGGGAGATCGGCTGAGGCGACGCGGTCGCTACAGCTTGGGGTTCAGCGTCGCCTGCGGCCAATTGGGGGTCAGCGCTCAACGAATTCCTCCTGCGAAATGGAGCGAAATTCGCCTAAGGGTTGCGCCTCTGACAACCCTTGTCAACTGGGTTCGGAGGGCCGAAAAAATATTTTTGGGGATTACCGGTCAGTGACGCCGTTAATGAAGAGCGTCACGATGTCGGCCGCGCGTTGCCGCTGTGACGAGGACGCTCCCTCGAGGAGGGCGTCGACGGAAGGTTCGTCGGGCGACAGAAAGAATTGAGCGGGGGTAATCTGCAGCGCCTTCATCAGGCGGAATTGTGTTTCCAGAGACATTGCGCGATCTCCGCTTTCGTATCGACTGATGACGCCCTTCGACGAACCTATGAGCCGCCCCAGTTGGTCTTGGCTCATGCCCCTCTTCATCCGCCATTCGCGCAAATAATGGCGGTATCGACGTTCTAAGGCGTCAGTATCGAGCGTTGTCATCGCGCTAACATAAACACCGTCTCGGTCTTGTGTCAATCACCGTCGATGTTGCGCCAGCGTTCATTTCCACGCCACTTGACTGTCGGTTGGCTGTGCGGCAACCTGGGGGCATGGCGGCAAAACGACGAAAACTGGCTGCGGCGCGCGAGCTCGCGGGGCTTACGCAAAAGGCGCTGGCCGACAAGATGGGCGTGCATCGCCTGGTGGTGGTCGCGGTCGAAATGGGCCGGCGCAATCCATCGGTCCCGACGATGGCGAAATGGATCCGGGCGCTCGGCCCCTATGGCAGTCTCGACCTCTTCGGCCTCGAGCGGATCGAGAAGTACCGGCAGCTGATCGAGCTCCTCGGCGAGCAGAAGCCAGCGGCGGCGTGAGGCGGTCATGGGCAGGCGACGCCGCAAGTCTCCAGTCGAGCTCGAACCGAGCGAGAAGGCGATCCAGGCGGCGGTTATCACGCACTGGGTCATGCTCGGCGTTCCCGGCTCGCTGGTCGCGGCGATCCCCAACGCCTTCGCCCATGGCCAGAGCGGGCTGACGCCGGGCCTACCCGATCTCATCGTGCTCTCGCCGCAACTGGGGACGGTCACCGGTTACATCGAGCTCAAGGGCGCGCGGGGCCGCGCCTCGAACGCCCAGACGCGGCTGGGCAAGCTTCTGCAGGGTCTGGGCGTGCCCTACGCGCTGACCCATGGGCGCGATGAGCCAATCGAAATTCTCGAACAGTGGGGGGCCGTGAGGAGGCGGTCCCTTGTTGAGCGAGAAAGAACGGCAGGCGCTGTGCCGGGCGTATCGGGCGCTGAAGCGGCATGGCCGCCATTTTGAACAGGCCTGGCGTCCGCGAGGACCCGGGTCGGACGAGAGGCGCAACCCGCGTTTCCAGGACGAGCTGATCGAGCAGCTGGTCGGCGCGGGGCTTTTGAGGTGGGTCAACCGGGCGCGGTCGGCGGTCGTGCTGACCGAGAAGGGCAGACGGGCGAAAGACGATGAGCGACCCCGCCGCTAAGAAGCCTGACGCCGAGCCGAACCTCGCGCAACAGATCGAGGCGGTCATGCTGGCCATGCGCCAGGTCATGAAGAGCCCGATGCCGATGCGCGAGGCCGAGCGTGACGAGCTCAAGCGCCGTCTGGCTGCGGCGGCCGAAACGCTGAAGACCCTCGAATTCGGGAGGGCGGTCCTGCGATGAGGGTTCGCCTCACCTCGACCGAGCTCATGATCGCCGCCTTCGTCGGCAGCGCTCGCAATGTCCAGTGCCTGACAAGGGGCTACGACCCGGGCGCAGGCATGGGCCTGACCAACACCTGGACGCTCAACATCGAAGGCGCGGCCGGCGAAATGGCGGTCGCCAAGGCGCTCGACATCTATTGGCAGGCGATCGTCGGCGACCTCAAGGCGGACGACGTCGGGCCCTATCAGGTCCGCACCAACATCAGCCGCAAGCACGACGATCTTTGCCTGCGGCCCCGCGACAAGGACAACCGCGTCTATATCTCGGTCCTGAGCTTCCTGCCGGCGTTCGATATCGTCGGCTGGATCTGGGGCATGGATGGGAAGCAGCCGCAGTGGCTGAGAGACGGCGACCCGCAACGCCCCCAGTGTTTCTACGTTCCCCGCAAGGCTCTTCGCCCGTTAAGCGAGCTTCCGCGGCTTGACGCGCTGGAGGCTGCCCAATGAAAGGCGTCAGCGAGACGTTGGTTCGCCCCAGCGAAATTGTTGTGGATAGTCGAGACACCCTCCTCGACTAAGTCTAGACGGGCGCTATTCTCCATATGTGAAGTATTCAGTCGCGCAGATACTATATTCTGCGAACGGTATACTTCGCATCATAGCTTGCCTAATGCTGGCCGATCCCAGGGACACAGACCTGGGTGGATAATTGAAGTGACGCTGGGCGCATAGCACCAGCACGCGACGCGCGGGTGACGGACCACCTTCGCGCCGCCGCCGTCACATGAAGCGGCACCGAGCGTCAGACCGGGTGACCTGGGCGCGCTCCGAAGGGAAACGGTGTCGGTCCGTTGTGTCTATGCCTCGGCTCGTCCGAAAGGCCCGGACCGCACTTCGTCCTTTCGGGGGGCGAAGTGTGCCCGAACCCCGGCTGAACCGAAGGCCCGAACATGGGCTTCGCCCACAGAAAGGAAGCAGCAGGGGTGAAGAAGGAAAAGCAACGGAGATTGAAGTTCAGCGCAGGTCTGAGGCTTGCGATTAGCCGCAAGGCGCGAGGCTTGCCGGAAAGCATTGAGGCGAAGCAGCGGCGTCTTGAAGCCGTCGCTGACCGGTTGCTCACGAGGCGCGGCAATGGACGATGAGGCCCAGACGCCCTCGCCGGATGAGAGCCTGGTGTTCGACGAGATCGAGCGCGTGACGGGGCTGACCGAAAGCTATTCGCGCTCAGCCGGCGAGGCGGCGCACCGCGGCGACAAGACGACGCTCGCGGTTCACTTGCGCCAGATGCGGCTCTGCGTCACCGCCGCGATCAACGCCTACAAGGATTTCCTCGGTGGCGGACGCGGCGGAATTTGACCTGAACGCGCTCTTGGCCTGCATGAAGCGCGAGCTCGCCTTCCGGCAGCGCTGCTATCCGCGCTGGGTGCAGAAAGGCATGATCAGCCAGAAGAAGGCCGAGCGCGAGCTCGATCTCATGCGCCTTGCGGTCGACTATTTCACCGACGCGGTCTTCCGTTCGGTGACCCGCCAGCCGCCGCCCCTCGCCCGGCGTCCCGACGCCTCCTCAAATGTGTCGAAGGCGATAGGTTGACAGTTTGCTAACAACGCCATTACCGTTTGGTGACGGCGTTCGTGTTACCCCAAATCTGTTGAACCGGTGGGCTGGGAAGCCAAGGGTTCGGTAATGTCGGCTGCAGCTTTTGCGGACGGAGGAGATATTGCGTTCGCGTTTCTGCGCGACCTCGGCCGCATTCTCAGTCAGGCGAACGTCATCCGGCACAACGAGGCGGACCGCGTCACGCTCGTGATGCCGGATCCCGGCGGCCTTATCGAGCTCATGCTGGCGGTCGAGGTCCTCAAGCGCATTTCGCGTGAGGACGCCGCAGCCAACGAGGAACGGCTCCAGGAGGACTGGCGGGAGCGCGGCGCCGCCAGCCAGGTGCCCTGGCTGAGCGCTGAGGTCAGCGACATCGCCCGCCGGCTGCGCCGCAACATGGACAGGCTCGTGGGTCTGGTCGACCGGCTGGATGGAGGCCCGAAGGCTCGCGAGGGCGAGATGCAGCGGCTCCTGAGAATTCTGCGTTCGAGCGACTGGGGCGAGGAGCACGACGGGGGCGAATGATGTTTGGTTTGGGCTCCTATACCGGCGACCGCTTGGTCGAGGTGCTGCAGACCATAGCGCTGCTCGCGGTCATGCTGGCGCTGCTCTACGTCATCCTGAGGATCGAGCGCGAAATCCGCCAGGCGACCGACGCGGTGCGTCGGGTCCTCGAGACGCGGAGCGCGATCGACAGGCGCTTCGACGACGTCGAGCGCCGGCTGGGCCTGCGCAACGACACGGCGCTGAACACGCTGCGCAAGGTCAGCGAGGCCTTGAGCGCCGCCTTCCGCGAAAATGGGACGGACGGTCATTGAACCCCCGCGAGAGGCGATCCCGAGGGGCTGGGTCAAGTTCTCTCGCGGGGGCGTCTCGGCGGCCGACCGTCACGGCCGCCAAGCCTTAACGGCGGGGCGGATGGGCTTCGCGCTGGGCTCTGGTCATCTGCCCGCGCGCCACGCCCTGCTTGGTGGGCTTGAGCGTGCCCTTCTTGAGCGAGCCAGATTTCTGCAGGGTTGAAACCGCCGCGGCATAGGGGTTGACCGCGCCGCCCTTCGCCTTGATCCGCTTCACCGCCTCGTCGAGGATCTTGGGCATGTCAGGCCCCCGTGCCGTAGCCGTAGCCATAATTGCCGCCACGGAAGGATGGCGGCATGGGCGGCCCGAGGGGCTGCGACGCCGGCCAGCCGAAGCCGCGCTGGAGCGGACCCATGCTCCACGGGGCTGCAGGAGGCGCTGGGGCGGCGTTCTGGCCCGGGCCGGTGTTGGACACCGGAGGAGGCCTGACGGGCGCTGGCGTGGCTCCCAGGGGCCCTGGCGTCGATCCGCCGAAGTTGGCGGCGGTGTAGATCGGCGATCGGCCGCGCGCCATGCCCGGGACCTGCCAGTCCCAGACCCCGAACCGGGGATTGGTTGCGGCTGCGCCAGCCGGCGCGAGCGCGGTGGCGGTTCTGGGGACGGAGCTCGCCAGAGGCCCTGCGACGGGCGGGGGCGAGGTTGGGCGCTGCGGTGGGGTTGCAGGCGCGGCCGAGCCGATCGGCGGCCCCATAGGGCCCCAGCGGCCGGTAGGGTCGATCTGGTTGGGATAGGGCATGTTCCGCGAGGCGGGGCTGACGATGCCCCCGCCGGCGCCGGTCAGCCATGCGCCGCCGGAACCCGGCCCCGGCGGCCCTGCGTCGGGACCCAGGGGCTGCGGGTTCGCGGGCGTGAGCGTCATTTGCGGCGCGGCGTTCGCCTGGCCGAGCCCGAATAGCTGCCTCAGCGTGGCTGCAGCCACGGCGGGGTTGGAGGGCATCATCTGGCCGCTCGGGGTGCCGGACTGCACGCCGCCCGACATGGTCGTGCCTGCGGGAGAGGGCGGCGTCGCGCCGGGCAATTGCATCGGCGGCCCGGGCGCTTGCCCGCCGCTGAAGAGGTTGCCGTAGAGCCCGGTCAGCCAGTCCGGCAGACCCCAGCCCGAGCCGTCGGTCTGGGGCATGGCTTTAGGTGCGCGGGTTCTTCAGCGCGGCCTCGAGCTCGTCGTCGTGCTCGCGCCGGTCGCCGACGCAGAGCTCGTTCGTCTTGTTGAACTTGCTCTCGTCGCGCTTGGGATGGAAGGGCTCGGTCGTTTCGGGATTGCGCTTGAGCTCGAGCCGGTCGCGCTCGTCCTCGCCCGGGTTCACGTTGTCGATGTCGCCGTTGTCTTTGGCCATCGGGGCCTCCTCATGCAACCGGTCCGATCGCCGCCGCGGGCGTGACCGTGGTCGCGCCGTAGGCGTTGGTGGCTGTCACCTCGCACTGCATCATATGACCCTGGTCGGCCGCGCGGCAGGTGAACTGCGCATTGGTCGCGCCGGGGATCGCGCCCGCGTCGTTCAGCCACTGATAGGAATAGACGCGCGACGGGCCGCTCCAGCTGCCGGTCGAGACGAGGACCTGCTGGCCGACCGCCGCCGTGCCGCCGAGGACCGGAAGTCCGGTGTTGACCGGCGGAAGGGGCAGGGCGTTGGCGAGGCTCGTCAGCGCCGTCGACATTTGCGCCGAGGTCAACGACCGTCCGCCACGTCCCTTGTTGACGATGAGCGTCGCTTCGCGGTTCAAATTGACGGTCTGCTTGCTCGGGTTGTTGGCCGCGGCGGGCGTGGTGAGCGTGATGTCGAGGACGGCGGGATCGCCGCCGACCGAGGTCGCCAATGCGGTCAGCGCGTTGCGGATATTGGTGACCGACATGCCGCCGCGATAGGCCTTCAGCGCCGCGATCGTCTGCTGGGAGGTGAAGTCGGCGATCGCGAGGCCCATGGCGTCACCGCTTCTTGGAGACGCCTTCGACCTGGTGAGGATGCTTTTCCTCCTCGGTCCGCTGGTCGATGCTTTCCTTGTACTTCTCGACCCCCATGGCGGCGATCTCGTCCGAGCGCTTGCGTTGCTCGTCGGCGACGGTTTCGACCGGCTCGGGCTCGTGCTTCTCGACCGGGTGTTCGGGATGGGGCTGGGGCGCGCCAGGCGGATGGTAGATTTTGCCTGCAGGCTGCGCGGGAGGCTTCGGGGTTGCCGCCATGTCAATCGCCCCCTTCGTCCTGGGAATTCGATTGACCGGTGCTTATAGGCTCATCGTCGAGCCAGCGCAAACCGACCGTGTTGGCCTCCTTCGTGTTGGTGTTGTAGGTCCAGCCCCGGCGCTTGGCGGCCGGCGAATGCTCGAGCAGCCATTTGGCGGCCATGGCGCGCCTGGCGCGTGAGCCGTCCCTGAGCGCGGCCACGATCTCGCTTTCGGCGGCGTCGATGATCCGCTCCGCGCCCTCGATCGCGGCCTCCATCAGCATCGGCATGGTGTTGACGTAGTGGCGGAGGTCGGTCGCGTCGACATGAAGCCGCGCCGCGGCGACGGAGACGTTGCCGTAAGATTGGGTCAGCGCCTGCTCGACGTCGTCGAGGGTCAGTCGCTTGCAGGATTTCGGGACGAGCCAGCCCATTCCTTCAACGCCTTGGCGCGTATGGCGAGCTCGACCTTGCGCAGGCGCTCCTGATCGATCTTAAGCCGGCGGCGGCGATATTCGTAGTGCGGGTTTTTGATCTGCCGCCGCAGGCGCTCGGCGAATGGCTCGAGGTCGTCGTGGTGAGCGCCCGCATAGGGCAGGCCGACGCAGGACCAGCACATCATGCGCCCTTTGTAGAGCCTGAGCGTCCAGGTGTTGCGGCGGCATTCGGGACAGACGAACTGGGCGAAGCCGGGGCGATAGCGGATGACGCCGACCAGGCGCTCGACCTCGCCGAGCTTGATCCTGACCACGTTCGCGCCTGGCGTCAGCATGCCCCAGGTGAGGCGGATGGTCGGCAGGTCTTCCTGGCAGAGCGGTCGATCCTTTTTCATCGATCGACCATAGCCCGCCTCATTTCATTTCCTCAAGGGTGAGGCCGAGCTCGCGCCGCACGGAAGGGTTGCGGATGGCGAGGCGGACGCAGACGGACACCATCTGCGGCACCGGGCAGGGCTTGCCGTCGCGATGGCCCTGCTCCCAGGCGCACAACGTCCGCCTTGAAACGCCGAAGAGGGAGGCGAATTCAGTCCCGCTCAGGCCCAGCTTGTTGCGGCTTGAGCGCAGTTCCGCGCCGGTCAATTTCGATCTCCAGCTGGCCCATGAGGTCGTCGATCGCCTCGCGCTCGGAGAGGCCCGAGCCGCATGGATCGCCGAGGTCGTAGTCGCCGACGCTCGCGGTCCAGTAGACGCCGTCGAAGGTGTGGGTGACGATCTCGCTCATTCCATGCCTGCCAGTCGGATGATGACGTCGCTATAGCTCTCGCCGCGCTGGCGGTTGAGGTCGAGCATGCCGCGCACGGTCCTGGGCATCCAGACGAAGAAGCCGCCGTCGCTTGAGCGCTGGGTCGGCTTGAGCCCATGAACGCCGGGCTTGAGGCCGGCGCAGATTGCGCCATAGGCTTCGGCGGTGATCAGGATGCGGATCATGGGCTATAATTCGGACGTCCCGTCCGTGTTGTCAAGACGGAAACTTTGGGCTAGGGTCATCTGATGGACGGCGTCCGCATTTCCATCGCG
>Ga0126378_10002706_pt1 | contig 13202 bp, 11 predicted proteins | sample PanSoiMetPlot_23_FD_92587 | JGI IMG/M metagenome (GOLD analysis project Ga0126378, IMG submission 92587) | Tropical forest soil microbial communities from Panama - MetaG Plot_23 | ecosystem: Environmental > Terrestrial > Soil > Tropical forest > Bulk soil | place: Panama | collected 2016-02-17
TGCTTGTACTCGGGGGTGTCCTGGATCAGCAGCGTGATGGTGTCAGCGCCGTAGCCCTGCTTGATGAAGTTGAAGATCGTCGGTGCCAGCGAAGCCAGGCCGTACTGGGTGAACTCATCCACCAGGAAGGAGTAGGCGTCTCGCTGATCGCCGGTCAGGTCGGTGAGCGGATTGCCGGTGACACCACTCGGCTGCGCCGGAGTGCCGGAGATCACCGTGCCGATCGGCGGCGTGCCGGACTGAGTCCCCGCAGGGGCCGTCGGGTAGTACTTGCCGGGCGTCGGGTTGGGTAGCGGGATGTTGACTGGAGTGGTCATCAGAACGTCGCTCCGAAGATCTGGCCGATCTGGCGCACGGTGGTGGCGGTGCTTTCACGGGCATTGTCGGTCTTGCGCCAGAGCGGATCGTTGCGTACCTGGTCCTCGAACTGCCACAGCGGCATCTGCGAGCCCGGCATGCCGCCCTTCGGCAGAGTGGCCGTCATGGCCTGCTCGACGTACTTGTTGGACAGGTCGACGCTGCCGTCAGGCAGCTCCAGCAGCTGCGCCACGGCCTTGGTGTAGGGCGCTGCCAGGTCGAGCACGTTCTGCCCGGCCTGGATCTGGGTGGCGTAAGCGCTGTACTTGCTGGCCGCAGACTGGCGCATCTGCGCGAGCACCGTGTCGACGGTGCTCTTGCCGCCCTCGATGTCTCGCACGTTCTGGAGGAACCAGGCGGGTGACTGGGTCAGGCCGTTGGCATAGGCGTAGGTGTAGAGCTTGTCGTAGTCCTGACCGGCCTGACCGGCCATCTCGTTGCCCGAGAACTTCACCTGACCGCCGAGCCAGGCGGTGACCTGCTGGTCGGTCCAGCCAGCCTGGAGAACCTTCAGGACCGCCGCCTGGAGCGTCGGGTCCATCTTGCCCAGATCGGTGCCCTTGCCCAGCAGGTTGCCGTAGCCCACGGCCACGGCCAGCTGGTTCACGTGGAAGGCGGTCTGGTCCATCTTCTGCTTGAAGCTGGCCGGGTCGGTGTACTTGAGCGTGATGAACTGCCGCATGGTGTCCGACTGCGTCTGCCACCACTGCGTGTTCTTCAGGTGGGCGACGAAGACGTCAGCCGTCCACTGGCCCTGCACCGCCTGGCCGAAGAGCTTCTTCAGCTCCTTGTTGGAGTTGATCAGGCTGGAGCTCAGGCCGTAGAGAGCGGCCAGTGTGGCCGGGTCGAGCTGCGGTGTCACCGCAGGCGTGGTCACGCCGCCTCCCGAGGTTGAACTGCTTCCGGTGCTGTAGCTCATAACGTTCGCCACGTACTGGCGAACGGTGGTGTTCCCGTCGGAGGCGTTGGAGTTCGGGTTGGGCTGCCCCGAGAACCACATGGCCGCCGCACCCTGGGCCCCGTACTTGTTGAAGTAGCCGCCGAGGATGTAGCTGGCGATCTTGTCCTGCATCCAGGGGTTGGCCAGGAAGGTCTGGAGGTCGATCGCATAGCCGAGCGCCTGTCGGCTCCAGCCGGGGATGTTGCTCGGCATGATCTGATAGGCACCAGCGGCACCGCCGGGGTTCCGGATCGAGTAGTTGCCGCCCGATTCCTCCTGCTTGATGCCAGCCAGCAGCTGGTCGAGCGTGATGCTAGCCACTGGTCACCCCCAGGTTCTGGAGTACCTGCCTCGCCACCTGCCCCGTGGTGTTGATCGCCGCCTGGGTCTTGCCCCAGTCCGACTGGTTGCGCACCAGGTTCTGGAAGTCGGTCAGACTCATGGCCGGAGCTGGCTGCCCCTTGGCGTCGCGCTGGTTGATCGCCTGCTGGATCAGCTTGTTGCTGGGGTCGATCGACTGGGGGTCGATGTTCAGCTCCTTGGCCATGATCTGCTCATAGGGAGCAGTCATGTCCTTGACCGTGGCACCGGCCTGGATCTGCTGGGCGAAGGCCGGGTACTTCCCGGCCGCCGTCCCCTGGATCTGGTTCATGATCCCGTTCATGTCCGACAGGCCACGGACCACGTACTGGGCGTAGGTCTTGATCGTGTTGTCGGAGAGCTGCACGCCCTGCTGGTAGGCGTACTGCCGCAGCTGGTTGTAGATCTGCCCGGCCTGGCCGCCGATGACGTGCTTGTCGTTGAAGTCGACGTACTGGCCGAGGAAGTTGGCCACCTGCTCGTTGTTCCAGCCGTAGGTGACGATGTTGGTGGCCAGCTTGTTGAGCTGGGCCGTCGACAGGATCGCGCCCTGCTTGACCGCCTCAGCGCCAGCCGCCGACTGGGCGGCGGCGATCTGCGCCTGGTAGGTCGCCGGGTCCTCGCTCTTCAGCACGGCAGCCTGGCGCATGGTGCCGCTGTTCGCCGCCCACCACTTGGTCTGCTTGAGGTGCGCAGTGAACACATCGGGCGTCCACGTGTTCTTCACGGCCTCCTGGAAGAGGCTCTTCAGCTCGGGCGGGGCCGACTGGAAGAAGGCGTAGGACATGCCGTAGTTCGACGCCAGCGTCTCCTTGTCAGGCGGCGTGGTCGTCGGAGCGAAGGCGCTCGTAGTGGCCGTCTGGAAGTCCTGGCTGGGGTTGCTGCCGAGCACGCCGGGAATGCGGCGCGCTCCGTAGAAGCGGTTCTGGTAGTAGCTGTCGGTCAGTGAGCTGATCTTCACGCCCTCGCCGGGGCGAGGGGCGGCGATGAACTTGCCCTGGCCGATGTAGATGCCGACGTGGTCCGGCCCCTTCTTGGAAGGGTCGGTATCGAAGAAGACGAGATCGCCAGGCTGGAGCTGCTGGATGCCGACAGCCGCACCCACGTTGATCTGGTTGTAGGTCGTGCGCGGCAGGTTGATGCCAGCCTGGCCGTATACGTACTGAACGAGACCGGAGCAGTCGAAGCCGGTCTGAGGCGATGCCCCGCCCCAGGTGTACTGAGTGCCCTGGAAGCCGAGGGCGGCGTTGACGATGTCGGATGCGGAGACGTCGGCCATCAGCGCGGCGCTCCGAAGACCGCCGACTCAAAGGCGTTCTCGTAGGTGGTCGCGGTCTGGGTGGCACCGAACTCGGGCTTGGCCTTCGCCTGCTGCTCGGCCAGGAACTTCTGGGCGTCGGCCGAGTAGCCGCCCTTCTGGTCCTGCTTGGTGGTGGCGATGACATTGCCCTGGTCGTCGTACTGGTTGGTCGTCGTGATGACGGTCGGGTTCGCCTGCTCGGCCTGGGTCAGGGCGCTGGAGTAGGCCGTCAGCTCACCGGGCAGTGGATCTCGGCCTAGCAGCTGCTGGAAGACGCTGGTCGCCACCGCCTTGGCGGTGGCGGGGTCGGTCAGGTTGACCGAGGTGGCACTGGTGGTCCGGAAGGTTGGGCCGATATAGCGACGAACGCCTGTCAGGGCGTTCGTCTGGAAGAGCCCGTCCTTGCTGGTGACCCAGTTGCCAGCCGACTGCTGATTGCTGGTGTAGGTCCTCAGGATGTCCAGCGGCGAGATCTGCTGCCCCTGGCTCCCGAAGCGGGCGGCGGCCGACACCAGCTTGTCCCAGAGCAGGCCAGCCTCCAGGTAGCCGTCGCCCGGCTTGAGCTGCCCAGCCAGGACGCCCATGGCGGTGAAGTCGGCGACCTGCTTCTGTGTCCAGGAGCCGAAGAAGTCCTTCGCCTGCTGGACCGTCGCCCAGTGGGGCGACAGGTCCGGGCGGGTATCGGTCAGGTCGTGGCTCTGGCCACGACCTCCACCGAGGGTGGCACCGTTCCAGTCGTTCTGGGTTCCCAGGTAGACCTGGCCGGTGGCACCCCCGCTGCCGCCGGAGGTGATGCTGGCCAGCATCGCATTGAGAGCCGACTGCTCCTGGCTGGTGGTGCTCGAATCGGTGGTTACTCCCATGTCAGACCCCCTGGCTCTGCTGGTTGGCGGCGTCCGCCGCCTGTACCGCCGCCAGCATCTCCGGCGTCATCACGTCAACACCAAGATCCTTGCTCAGGTAGCGATGGTAGAGGTTGCCGAAGTTCACATCGCCCTCGATCATCTGTCCGACCGCGTTGTTCCAGCCGTCGAGCAGGTCGGAATTGCTGGCCGAGGCGAGCGAAGAGCTGCCACCGCCAGCCTTGCGTGAGGCCAGCTCACTGGTCAGGGCGTTGCGGGTGGTCAAGTACTGCTGGAGGACCCGCAGGTCGGTGCGAGCCGGATCGTTGATCAGCTTGGCGTTGGCCGGGTCGTTAAGAAGCTGGGCCATGCCGCCCACCAGCTGGGCCGTCTTGTTCTTGTCGTAGCTGTTGTAGGCCGTGGACCAGTCCGCGTTATAGAAGGCGTTGGGCGTGCCGTCGGGCATCTGCGGATTCGACAGCAGCTGCACGTAGGCAGTCTTCAGATCCCGCAGATCCTTGGCCCCCGGGTCGTTCATGCTGGTCAGCCCACGGCTGACCAGGGTTGCCGTCAGGCCGTTGACGAAGCCGGTGTACTTGGCCCAGCCGAGACGCACCCGGTTCTCGCTCATGGCCTGGTCGGCCGTCAGGCGGGTGCGCATCATCTCGGCGGACCCCGGGCTGATCGGGTTGTTCAGCTCGTAGGTGTACGCCTCGGGCGAGAAGGGGCCGTTGCCCTCGGGGCCGATGATCAGCGGTGCCAGGTCCGGATACTGGGCGATGATGTCGCCGTACTGCTGCTCCAGCTTGACCGCCTTCGCCGTCGCCGGAGCGCCGCTCAGGTTCTTGGACATGTTCTGGGCGAAGACGAAGTAGCTCTCGCCGTAGCGGCTCAGGAACTCCTGGTCGGCGGTGTTCGGGTCCCTGCGGAGCAGGTTGTTGTACTGCTGCCGGTAGAAGTTGAAGGGGTCGTTGTTCTGGCCGGAGAAGGGTCGGACGAAGGCCGAGGACGCCGAGAAGAGCCAGTAGTCCTTGACCCGGTTGGCAATCTGCCCAGCGGTCGGCATCGGCGCACCGAGGTTGTCATGGTTGAACTGCGCCTGCTGCATGATCTGGAGCTTGACCTGCTGATAGCGGTAGTCGCTGGTGTTGTAGGCGGTCAGGAAGTCCTTGATCGCGGAGGGCAGGTACTGGTCGGCCACGCGGCCGACGAAGCCGTTCGCCGTGCTGGGACCGAAGGGCAGGATGCCAATCTGGCGCGCCAGCAGCGCATCGCTCGGCTTGTCCTTGACGTACTCGTTCACCGGGATGGTAACGATCGGACCCTGGCCGGGGTTGAACCACGGGTCGCCAGCCAGCACCAGGTTCATCGACTCCTGGCTCAGCTTCAGGTCGCCGCGCTCATTGGCACCGAGGAAGGCGCGCATCGGTCCCGTGATCAGCCCCTTGGGCATGCGGGCCACGATGAAGCGGTCGCTCATGGGCGCGTCGACCATCTTGCCCTGGCTCGGGTCGTAGACCTTGCCGTCGCTGGTAATGGTCTCGCCGTCGTTGTTCTGCATGGTGCCGATGGCCAGCGGAACGTTGAAGAACTTCTGGGCGTAGCCAGCCACCTCGGGGCGGTCGGCGATGATTCGCGACCAGCGCTGCCAGCCTTCGGCGGTCGCCGAGAAGAAGGGCGCGACCATCGAGAGCGCCGCCATGGCGTCGCTCTTGTGGGCGATATCGAAGACCAGCTTCCTGGTGTCGCGGGCGGCCAGCTGACGGCTGGCCTCAGCGATGCGGTCGGCATCATCCACGGTGTGGACGACGCCCTGGCTGGCCTCCTGCTTCATGATCGCGTTGGCGTGGGCCTCGTAGAGCTGGTTGAAGAGCGGGTGCCGGGACCAACTCTTGGCTGGCAGCTCGTTGACCGTGTTGAACCAGTGCTGGATGACCTTGTCCAGGGTGCGCACGTAGCGCAGCTGGGTGAAGTTGCTGCCGATCGCCGGGGCGATGACATCCGGCCGCTGAGCCGGGTCGCTGATCGACGCCTTGAGGAAGCGTGGGTTGACCCCGTCCGCCTCCAGCGCCTTGGTCGCGATGCCCGGCAGTGGCACCATCTCGTGCGCGTCGAACGCCTGGGAGTTGGCCACCTGCTCCGGGCCGTACATCTTCAGGCCGAGCCGGTCGAAGTAGGCCGACCCCTCCGGGGTCTTGTACCAGCGCTGGAGGTTGGCCGACGACTCCTCCGGAGTCAGATTGTTGGCGATGTCCTGCATGACGCGGCGACCGGCCGCGTCGTTCATGAAGTGGGCATTGATCACGTGGGCCCAGGCGGTGGCGTGCAGGTCCGGGTTGGCAATGGCGCTCACCTGGACCGCGCCATGGTCGAAGGACCGCATCAGGTTGCCGTGGATCAGCTGCTTGTTGGTGTTGAAGACGTTCGCCAGCGACTCGTCAGGGCTGATCACCTGCTGGTAGTACTGGCCCCGGGTGCCCTCGAAGGCACCGGGCAGCACCACGCCATTGATCGTGATCGCCTGGTCGCCCTGCCTGACCTTCGCCTGCGCGTCGATCGCCGCCTGCATGTCGGTCTGCATCTGCTTGCGGGTGTCGGTCAGCCACTGAAGGTGGTCCTTGTAGTCCGCCAGGCGCTGAAGGCGCGCCGCAGGCACCAGCCCCACGCCTACCGGCGTGGCCGCAGCGGTGGCGGAGCGCTGCTGCACCAGCTGCTGAAGCTGGTCGATGCGGGAGGAGGGCGCGACGCCCGACTTCTGGACGATGTCGAGCTGGTTCTGCGCCGCCTTCAGCTGGCCCTGAGCCTTGTTGTAAGCCTTCGAGCCAGCCTTGACGTACATGGCGTGCACGCCCTCCTCCTTGGCGATATCCGCCTGGAGGCCGAGGATCTCCTGGTCTGCGTAGGTAATGCCGATGCGCTTGGTCTCGGCCGCCGCCTGGTAGTACGGCTTGAGCCTCATGCTGGCCATGTTGGTCGCCAGGTTCTTGACGCCGTACCCGGCGCGCAGCGCCATGCTGGCCATGCCGAGGCGTGCCACCTGGCCAGCAAGATCGTCGCCAAGGACGCGGGGGATGTAGCCAAGCCGGAAGAGGGTGCCGAACTTCCAGGCGTGCTGGAAGAAGTCGGCCCCGGCCTTGATCGCGTCGTAGGCGTTGCCAGCGTGGCTGTGCAGCGCCTGGAGGGCGCTGGTGTTCCTGTTCAGGATCGTGTCGTAGCGGTCCAGGTCCGGCATGATCTGGCTGTTGACCAGGCGCGTGACGAAGTTGGGGTGGATCGAGATTGCCCCGCCGTCATCGGTGAAGGCGTCGGCCCTGATGGGCTTGAGCTTGCCGCCTTGGGCGATGGCCGCCGTGGCGTACTGGCGCAGGTTGTCCTGCATGATGCCAAGTCGCTGGCGGTCCTCGTTGTAGATCTGCTCGCCGATCTCCGGCGAGAGGCCGTACTTGGCCGCCACCTTGCCCATGCCGAGCTTGCCCATGTCCTGGAGGACGTTCAGGCGTCCGCCCTCGTCGGCCGCCTGGAGGTACTGGTTCAGCATGTTCTGGCGTACATCGGGCGTGATGTCCGGAATCCGCGCCAGGAAGCCCCGGATCTCGTTGACCGAGTCCTGGGTCAGGCCGTGGACATCCACGTACCCACTGGGGTTGTAGTTCTGGAACGACCGGATGATGGTGACCGGCGTCTGGAAGAACTTGGACGCCATGCGCGACTTGACCAAGGTGTTGCCGGTCTGGCCGATCTGGGCCAGCGGACGACCAGCCCCGGTGACATAGGCGTTCTGGGCGTCGGTCTTCGCCAGTGCGCGACCGAAGGTCAGCTGGGTGTCCTTGACGCTGTCGATGCGCATGTAGCTGTCGAGGATCGAGTTGTAGCGCTGGACCATGTCCTGGTTGGCGTTGATGCCAGCCTCGATCTGCCCCATGCGCTGGTCGATCAGCTTGCCCAGCAGCGGGTTCTGGATGAACCCGCGCTGGAGTCCGAGCGCCGACAGGCGCGCCTCGTCCTGCTCGATGACCTGCATGGCCTGGGCGTTGCCCTGTTCAAGTACCGACTTGGCCGTGACGTCGCCGATACCGGAGCGCAGGAAGAGGTTGACCTCGGCCGGGCTCTGAAGGGTCGAGACAATCGCGCCGAAGCGCGGCCCCAGTGCCGAGGTCTTGGCCATTGTCAGGTTGTTGATCAGCTGCGAGTCGGCACGGTTGTTCCACAGAAAGTCCTGGATCGCACCGACGCGCGATGAGTTCACCAGGTTGGTGATGTCGACCTTGCTCCAGCCAGCGGCCACCTGGCCGCCGAAGGACCCCTGCGGGGTGATCTTGGACAGCAGGGTGCCACCGAGTGACCCGCCGGTAACGCGCTGGGCGAAGGTGGGCACCGGCCGCGTCAGCTGCGTCACCTCAGGGAAGAGGGCACCCTTGAGAAGTCCCCCCTCGCCTGGGGTGACCAGCGTCCCCCTGACCCGTCCCACGGCCTTGCCAGCAAGGACGGTCGGGTCGACGTACCAGGAGAAGGCGAAGTCGGCCGTGCCGGATCCGTACTTGAAGAAGCTGGAGTCCTGGCGCTTCTGCTCGATGAACTGGTTGCCGACGGCTGGCATGCCAGCCTGCTCCAGCAGGCTGTTCTGCTGGTCGGTCGGCAGCTGGTTGAAGCCCTGCGGCAGCAGTGCGTCAGCAGGCTTGTAGTACGTCAGCGGGCTGTTGACCGCCTTGCTGTACTCCTGCTGATCCGGGTTCAGCCCAAGCGCCTGGCCGGGGCTGATGTGCTTGGAGGCGTTCCACGCCTGGTCCCAGTTGCTGCTGTTGAACAGGAAGTTGCCCTGCTGGCTCAGCGGCTTCTCCGACATCTCGCCGGACATGAGGAAGGCCGTCGAGATGGGCTGGCTGATCAGGTTGTTCCGCAGCCAGTTCATGCCGCCGAGGGCCGTCTGGAGCATGGGATCGACGCTCGACTGCGCCTGCTGCGGCGCATTCTCGCGGACGGCCTCGTTGGGGTCGCGGTACTGGCTGGCGGGGGCGGTGTAGCCACCCACGCTGTTGATCCAGTGCGAGACGTCGGCAGCCGCGTTCTGTAGCCACTGGCCGATGCCCATCTAGCCCCCCTGTCCGCCCTCGTAGAGGGGAATGTCGCTCTGTGTCGTCTGGAGCGCGTAGGCCGCGTTGTAGCCGATCAAGTCCGGATTGGGCCCGTGGACCGCGAAGTCCACGGCCAGCGCCGGAGCGTTACCGAAGAACTGGGCATAACCGCCCAAGTCTGTCCACCAGTCGATGGCTACTGCCCCCCGCTCTGCTGGCCAGCGGCGAAGGCCATGACCTGGCGAACCAGGTTACGCGCGGCCTTACTGCTGCCGGGCTGGTTCGCCATCGCCTGGAAGGCGGGCAGGTAGGGGATGAGCTGCTGGAGATCCTGGTTCTGCATGTTCGGAATGCCCAGCGCCTCAGTGCCGGGGCCGGGGCCGAGAGCGGCACCGGCCGTCACCGGCGTGTTCGGCTGCTGGGTCGGTGCCCCGAAGGGGACACGGGGTGGCCCGGCCGCCGCAGGGCCACCCTGCACAGGGATCGGCTGCGCCTGGTTGCCGCCGGGGGATGACGACATCGGCGCAGCCGACTGGATTGACTGTAGCTGCTGCGCCTGCCCGTACGGGAGACCGGTGACAGCCCTGATGGGCTGTCCCGGTCCGCCGTCGGTCCGCTTGCTCAGTGCACCCGGACCACTGACTGGGGCCGGGTTGCCAGGCTGCCGTGCTCCGCCTCGGGCCACGGCCCCTCCTTAGATCAGTAGTCGCTCGGCTCCGGCCGCATGCCGTTGCTGGAGGTGTCGCGGGTGTTGGCGTTGGCCCCGCCCTTCATGCCGGAGCCGATGACGGTCGAGTCCCACTCGGTCATCATCGTGTCCGACTGCGGACGGGCGTTGTCGTAGTTCATCGACTGGTCGTTCGGCATCTGGGTGTAGACCGGCCCGGTGCCGCCCTGGAGCGACATCATCGGCTGGGCAGCACCCTCGTGGCCCATGTTGGAGCCACCAGCAAGATCTGCCATCTTCTCCTCCTACTTTCCGTGGGCCGCGCAGTACTTGGGCTTGGCCCCCTTGCCGCCCCACGGCTTGGGGGCGTCCTGGCAGCCGTCGGCTGCGCAGGTGACAGTTTCGCCGTCGTCCAGGACGACGATCTTGCCCGTGTCCGGGCAGTTGAGGTGGTGGCCAGACTCGCGCCCGCAGGACGGGCACTCGTGCTTGACCACCGGCTTCGGCAGGTCGTAGTAGACGGTCATCCGATCGGTTGCCTCCGCATCACGCTGGCCTTGAGTGAAGCCTGGCCCTGGTTGCCCAGGCCAGCCAGCAGGGACATCAGGTCAGGGCGTCCCCCCGGCCCCATGGTGGCCTGCCCTGGCGCGAAGCCCGACGGCAGGCCGGTCACGGGGTTGATGTCGGCCGGAGCGCCCCCCTGTCCGGGTCCACCACCCTGCGCTCCGGCCGGGCCCTCCCCAGGGCCGCCCCCACCAGGGGCACCAGGGGTGCCAGGCGGAGGAGTCTGTGGCTTGAAGGCGTCCAGAATCGCCTCGTGCATGGGGATCCCCTTCTCGCGCTTGGCGATCAGGGTCGAGAACTTCATGAGCAGGTCGGTCGGGTCCTGACCCTGCTGGGCGAGGATGCCGATCGAGGAGGCCATGCCGAAGATGCCCTGCTTGAGGGCGTCGGTGACCTGCTCGATGTCGACCTGCTTCTGGAGGCTGGTGACATCGACGTCCATCGGCAGCTGGCGCTGGACGAAGTCGCGCGGGACGAGCTGGTCACCACGGAGCTGGAGGAGAAAGACCAGCGCCTGATTCGGGTTCATCCCACTGGCGAAGCCGTAGGACACCGAGACGGTGTAGTCCTCCTTGATGTCCCGGTTCGGGCGGTAGGTCTCCTCGAAGGGCTCGCCGTTGACGATGCCCCGGATCTCCTTGACCGCGTCGGGCCAGAACTTCTCGTCCATCTCGAAGCACATCGACAGCGCCTCGCGAAGCGCCTCGCCGATGATCAGCTGACCGGTGGCGATCTGGATGTCGTAGCCCGAGTTCAGGGCGTCCACGCCCTGGCCGGTGATGATCGACGCCTGGAGGTTGCCGGTGGACGCCGGAGGCGTCCGGCTGCCGGTCATCATGTCCTGCTGGAGCACCTGCTCCTGCTGCCAGGCGATCTGCGGCACGTCCGTGCCTACGCGGCGGATCTTCTCCGGGTTGTTGGTCCGGATGATCGCGTCATCGCCGAAGGGGATGCGCTGGACGTCGGTCGGGATGGCCAGCGGCGCGCGGACCGTCTGCTGGGTCGCCTGGAGGCCGAGGAGCGCCATGCGGGCGCGGGCCATGTGGACCCAGATAACGTCGTCGAACTGGCCTCGCACCTCTTCGTCCCACATGGGCTTGACGCCCACCACGACGTTCGGCTTGCCGAAGGCGTTCGGCACCTGGGACAGCACCAGGTTGGTCCGCTCTGGCATGTACAGGAGGAACTGGTCGGAATCGGTGTACTTGACAACTTCCAGCAGCGTGTCGGGGGCCGTCTCGTTGAGCGGCCCACGGTCGAGCCCCAGGATCTGGCTGCGGTACTGCGGGAACTTGTCGGCCAGCCGCCAGGCCGCCTCACGCCAGACCTTCGTGTAGCTGATCAGCTTGCCGTGCAGGTCGAACTGCGGATAGGCGTTCATCGGGTTGTCGAAGCGCATGACCGGACGCCCGAGGTTGAAGTCGGGCTCGATGATGATCGGCATCATGCCGTACATCAGGTAGTTGTCAGCGCCGCCCGGCATCTTCTTGCGAAGATCGCTGTGCAGGATGTAGCTGTAGGCGATCTTCGTCCGCTTGGCGGAGAAGTCGCGGGCCCGCTGGCTGGTCTCGACGCCAGAGGCGCAGTTGACCGACGGAAGCGGGGCCAGGTGCTCGGAGAGCTGCCTGGCCGCCACGTCGATCCAGTTGGCCACGATGGGCTTCGGCCACGCGTCAGGGAACGAGCCGGGCATGACCTCGTCGGTCTTGTTGGCCCGGACGTTGTGCACCTGCTGCATGCGCCCGTCGCGCTCGGAGCAGTTGCGGCGCAGCGCCATGACCCGGCGAGCCACGATATCTACGTCGAGCACCGCAACCTCCCTATTGACGATTGATCACTCTACGGCTTCGGGGTGGCGTTCAGCTGCGTGATCAGGTTGTGAATGTCGGTGATCAGCGCCTTCTGAGCGTCGCTCATGCTCGGCGTAGTCGTACCGCCGAGCGCGTGGTCGAGCCACCAGAGGTTGGCGTTGGCCAGCGCGTCGCGGACCTGAACGCCCTCCATGACGGCCGGAATGCCGTCGAGCACGAGCTTGGCGATGTCCTGCTTGTCCTGAGGGGTCACGATCTCTCCTCCCGGGGTCCACTGGCCCCAGTCTTCTGCCTGGTGGTCGTTCACGTCGCAGTCGACGCCGCCGATGGTCCGGCTCTGGATCTCCTGGCGTAGCACGGCCTTCGGCGACCACTGGCCGCCCGACCATGCGCCGGTCTGCCAGAGCCACTTGTAGCCCGCGTTCGCGGCTGCCTCGATGATCTTCAGGCCAGCGTAGATGCCTACGCGGTCCTGGCCGATCTGGTGGGCCGCCCCGGCGAAGTAGGGGGCCACCTCGACCCAGTTCGCGTCATAGTCGCAGGCGAAGTAGATGGGCCGCCCCGCAGGCATCGCCAGGTCGGTGTAGCCGCTGCGCTGGCCGGTCAGCATGTAGCCAGCCACCACCGCGTCGTTCATGCCCGCCTGGTAGCCGTCACCGGCCCGGTTGGCCATGTCCTCGAAGACGACGCCCATGGCGATGCCATGGCTGGCCAGGTCGTCTGCCTCGGACCGCTGGAGCGTCTTGGAGGAGTCATGCGACAGGTAGCGCATGACTCCGGTGACGCCTGCGGCCACCAGCGCCGCTCCGCCGGGCTTGGACCAGGCGTAGTCGACGATCATGTGCACTCCTCTCCCGGGATGTACTCGGTACTGATTCCCTCGCGCTCGCAAAGTCGAACAAGGAGCTGGTGGTCGTACATGGCCAGCTCTGAGCTGATCTGGTCGGAGCGCTTGGCCGCGATCAGCAGGATCGCGCCCTGAAGGCCCGCGAGGGTCGACAGGGCGAGGTTCAAGAGGATGAAGGGGTAGGGGTCGGGCCCGTGCTGGCCGTTGAAGAACATCCAGCCTGCCATGCCCATGCAGAAGAGCCCGACGAAGGGCCATGACCCCATGCCGTTGCGCATGGCGTCGGCAGCTCGCTCTCCCAGCGTGAGCTCCTTCCCGGCCCGTACGCCGGGGTGCTCGTGCCACAGTGACTTTTTCACTACCCCAGCTCCCGCTTGCGATCTCGATACCGCTTCGCCTTCAGGTTGTTGCATGTTCGACATAGCCGAACCCCCCCCGACCA
>Ga0126378_10002707_pt1 | contig 13202 bp, 11 predicted proteins | sample PanSoiMetPlot_23_FD_92587 | JGI IMG/M metagenome (GOLD analysis project Ga0126378, IMG submission 92587) | Tropical forest soil microbial communities from Panama - MetaG Plot_23 | ecosystem: Environmental > Terrestrial > Soil > Tropical forest > Bulk soil | place: Panama | collected 2016-02-17
ACGTCCCTACCACCGTCGACCGCGATGAAGCCGTAGCCCTTGTCCGCGTTGAACCATTTGACGGTGCCCTGAGCCATACCAACAACTCCCTAACTCTGCTCGGGCTGCGGGTCCCGCCCTTCTTATGCGGAACCCGTTGATCGCGGCGCAGTACTGACCTCACCGGCAGAATTCACTGCCGCGCATCCTCTACCAAACGGCGACCGGTCATGACTTTACATCCAGTGAGTTGCAGCTCGGGGCAACTTGTCTCGTCTCGCCTGCTCTGTCGCCGCCGCATCAGAGGAGCTCAGGTGCACCTGGAGTCGCATCCCGCAGGCGCGGCAGCGGGACAACGGCATTCCGCCCGCCGGTCCAGGCTGGTCAGCCACCTGCAACCGCTGGGATGACGGAGACCTGGCCGCCCGCCGCTACCTGGGTATCCAGGCCCTGCGCCAGCCTGATGTCGTCGTCGTCCACGTAGACGTTCACAAACCGGCGCAGCTGACCGGCCTCGTCGAGCAGCCGCCCCCCGATCCCCGGGTAGTCGGCGTCCAGCCCCGCAATGACGTCGCGTACCGTACCCGGCGTGCTGGTGACCACGGCAGTCCCGCCGGTGTAGCTGCGCAGGATCGTCGGGATGCGCACGGACACGGTCATGCTTGGCCTGCCTTTCCCAACCCCGGCTGCCGCCGGGCTGGCTCGTGACGAGCGGACTCGTAGGCGGCGAACGCATCAAGGGTCGCCGGGATCGGGGAAATGGCGCCGACGCTGTCCGCCACAGCGTCGGGCGTCTTCAGGCCGTCACCGGAATTGATCACGACGGTGCGGGCGTCCGGGTCGATCTGGCCTTCCTTCAGCAGCTTCCGCAGCACCGCGAGGGTGACCCCGCCCGCCGTCTCGCCGAAGATGCCCTCGGTTGACGCCAGCAACTGGATCGCGTCTACGAGCTCTTCGTCGCTGACGTCCGCGACCAGGCCGTCCGTCCGGCGCACCACGTCGAGCACGTACGGGCCGTCGGCCGGGTTGCCAATTGCCAGCGATTTAGCGATCGTCGCGGGCCGGACCGGGTGCACAACGTCGTGACCAGCGCGGTAGGCCGCCGCAACGGGCGAGCACCCGGTCGCCTGCGCTCCGTACACCCGGTACGGCGCGTCGTCGACGAGGCCCGTAGCAATGAGCTCGCGAAATGCCTTGTCGATCTTCACCAGCTGGGCGCCCGACGCAACCGGAACGACGATCTGCTCCGGCAGCCGCCAGCCGAGCTGCTCCGCTACCTCGAAGCCGATGGTCTTGGAGCCTTCGGCGTAGTACGGCCGGACGTTGACGTTGACAAAGGCCCAGTCGTCTCGCTCGTCGGCCAGCTCCGATGCGAGCCGGTTCACGTCGTCGTACGTTCCGTGCACGGCCACCAGGGAACAGCCGTAGATGGCGGAGCCGATGACCTTTTGTGTTTCAAGATCCGCGGGGATGAGCACGACCGAGCGGATCCCGGCCCGCGCGGCAGCCGCAGCGACGGCGTTGGCCAGGTTGCCTGTCGACGGGCAGGCGAGAACCTTGAAGCCGAGCTCGATCGCGGCCGCGAGCGCCACGCCGACGACCCGGTCCTTGAACGAGTGCGTCGGGTTGGCGCGCTCGTCCTTGATCCACAGTTCGCGCATGCCGAGAATACTCGCCAGCTGGTCGGCGCGGACCAGCCTGGTCCAGCCGGGGTCGAGGTTCGGCGTGCTGGCGACATCGGCGGGCACCGGCAGCAGGCTCGCGTACCGCCACATGCTGAGCGGGCCGGATTCGATCGACGCCCGGCTCAGGCGCGGCAGGTCATATGCAACCTCGAGCGGGCCAAAGCACTCAGCGCATGCATGCCCAGAACCAATGGGACAAGTGTGCCCGCACTCGCGACAAGAAAGGTGCGTTGCGTAACCGAAGCGGGACGGGGCTTTCTGAATCGCTGTACTCAGCGTTGTACTCACGGGCGAGGCCTCTCTCCTCATCTGTCCCGGCGGCGCTACGCCGCGGGTCGGACTTGGCACCTGTCACGTGACGACCTCGCCGGTGGGCGCAGCTCTGACGTCATCGGACGCACGATCAACGTGATGGTTGCCGGGGCTTCATCGGGCCGTTCCCTCCACCCCTCTGGATGAGCTATTCAGTTATGGATCTGCTCGTCCGGCCAGTGCCCTGACCTGGGAGAGCTTGCTGTGGGGCAAGCGTAACACACCCTCGAACGACCACCGGATGAGGGAATTTCCTTCCTGTGATGACAAATGCCCGCGCCAGGAGTAAGGAGTCAGGGAGCGGTCGGCGGCTGCTGGCCCTGCGGATGCTGTTCAGGCGGCTGCCCGTATGCCGGTCCCGGCTGCGGCGGGTACTGCTGAGGCCAGCCCGGGTGCTGCTGCCAGCCCGGAGGCCGGGCTGGCCGCACGAGGGCAATGATGATCACGCCGATCCAGCCGAGCAGCAGTCCCAGCACGAGTCCGAGGGCCTGGTGGCCCTTGCCGTTCCCGATCTGAGCGCCCACGATGACGGGCGCTATCCAGAACGCCAGGATCATCAGGAGCAACAGCACGTGCCAGGGAGCGATCATCGGGACTGCCTTCCCCACCTCAACTGACCACCAACGAAACCCGACGTTGGTGGGTGGCCAGTTAAGAATGCCCGAACAAAATGACACTGGTCTACATCCGCCGCAATTCGGTCTCCCGAGTCCCGCCCCGCCGCTGCGGCGGGGTGCGGCCGGGCCACCCATCGGGCATCGGCAAAGGCGCGGGTTAGGGTGGCGTTACATGACTGACGCACAGGCTGACCGGCAGCTTCTCATCGCCTCGAACCGCGGGCCTCTCTCGTTTGCCCGCAGCAACGGGACCCTGACCGCCCGGCGCGGCGGCGGCGGGATGGTCTCGGGCCTGTCCGCCGCGGCGGAGGAAACCCCGATGGTCTGGGTCTGTGCGGCGCTGTCGGAAGCAGACCGGGAAGCTGCAGGCAGATCGCCCGGCGGGCTCCTTGACCCAGGCGACACCGGGGGTGGCGCAGCCGTTCGGATGCTGAATATCCCGCCCGAGGTGTTCGACAGCGCCTACAACCGGGTCGCCAACTCGACCCTGTGGTTCGTTCACCACATGCTGTACGACACGCCCAATCAGCCGAGCTTCGGTCCGGCATTTTCGCGCGACTGGGATGCGTTCCGCGAGTACAACGCGAGATTCGCCGACGCCCTCGCTCAGGCAGCGGGCCAGTCCGACGGCGCGGCGGGGCGGGCCTCAGCGCGCGCAGTGATCCAGGACTACCACCTCTGCCTGGCACCCCGGATGCTGGCCGAGCGAGCCCCCGGCGTGCCGATCGCGCACTTCTCGCACACGCCATGGGCGCCACCCGAGTACTACCGGCTCCTGCCGCGGGACGTCGGGCACGAGGTGCTCACGGGAATTCTCGGCGCCGATCATGCTGGCTTCCTGAGCGAGCGCTGGGCTAATGCGTTCATGGACTGCTGCGAGGCGCTGCTCGGTGCCAAGGTTGACCGCGACCGCAAGCAGATCAGCTACGCCGGGCACGTGACCACCATCGGCGTCCACCCGCTCGGCGTGGACGCAGCCCAACTGCGGGCCCGCGCGGCTGAGTCCGACGTGGTCGACAAGATGACGGCACTGGCTGACGCGAGCGACGGCCGCAAGCTCATCGTCCGGGTCGATCGGACCGAACTGTCCAAGAACATCGTGCGCGGGCTCGAGGCCTACCGCGACCTGCTGCGCGCCCATCCGGAGTGGCACGGCAAGGTCGTGCACCTCGCCTTCGCCTACCCGTCGAGGGGCGACCTGCCCGAATATCGCGACTACACAGCCTCCGTGCAGCGGCTGGCAGCCGAGATCGCGGCTGAATTCGCGACACCCGGCTGGGATCCCGTCGTCCTGGAGGTCAACGACGACTACCCCCGTTCGCTTGCCGCCTGCAGGCTGGCCGACGTGCTCTTGGTGAACCCCATCAGGGACGGGATGAACCTGGTCGCCAAGGAGGGTCCGATCCTGTCGGACCGTGGCTGCGCACTAGTCCTGTCGACCGAAGCGGGAGCGGCGGCCGAGCTGGGCCGCCACGCGCTCCTGGTTAATCCCTTTGACGTCACGCAGACCATGCAGGCGTTGCATGACGCGCTCACCATGACCGGCGAGGAACGAGCGAGCAGGTGCTCTGCGCTGGCCGCGGCAGCGTCGGCGACCCCGCCCGCGCGCTGGCTCGCCGACCAACTCGACGCCCTGGAACGCCCGCAAACCGGTTAGGGGCCCTGGTCAGGAGGCTGCGCCCGCGGCGCGCAAGTGGCTGCGCTCGCTGCGCTGTCGGCGCAACCGGGTTACCAGCACCGGGTCAAACTCGACTGCCTCGGGCCTGTCGATGATCGCGTTGAGGAGCTGGTAGTAGCGGGTCACCGGCACGTCAAAGACTTCGAGGATGTCTCGTTCCTTCGCGCCGGCGAGCCGCCACCAGCTCCGTTCGAAGGCCAGCATGCGCATATCGTGCTCAGACAACGCGGCCACCCGTCCTCCCGCCGGCCTGGCCTCCGGTTGACCCCAGGCTGGCGTAGATTTTAGACCGCCTCGACGCGCCGTGCGGGATCTGCGCACCTATGCGCGCGGCCTGTCGCGACGTACGCTCTCGATGCGTGACCGTCTATCAGTACCTGAGCTTCCTGACCGACTACGGTCTGGAGGACGGGTTCGTCGCGGCGTGCCACGGCGTCGCTGCCCGGATCGCGCCACAGGCGCGGATCATTGACGTAACCCACCTGGTTCAGCCCGGTGACGTCCGCCGCGGTGCCGCTGTGCTGGCGCAGACCGTCGGGTACCTGCCGCCAGCGGTCCACGTCGCCGTCGTCGATCCCGGCGTCGGCACCGCGCGCCGCGCGGTGGCAGTTGCCGCGGGAGGCAGTATCTTGGTCGGCCCCGACAACGGATTGCTGTCGTGGTCCATCGGCGCCCTCGGCGGGGCGAAGGCCGTCGTCCAGCTCACCAACGGCGACTTGTGGCTGCACCCGGTGTCTGCCACCTTCCACGGGCGCGACATCTTCATGCCGGTCGCAGCGCATCTGGCCGCAGGCCTGGAGCTCGAGCGCGCTGGCGAGGAGATTAGCGTCGCCGACCTTGTGGCCCTGCCAGCGCCGACCAGCAGATTGCAGGACGGGGCAGCCGAAGGCGAGGTCATGTCGATCGACCGGTTCGGGAACGTCCAGCTCTCGATCCCGGCAGCAGACGCTGGCCGGCTGGGCATCGGCGTCGGCTCGCCGGTGATCGTGCGCTGCGGCCGCCGCCAGTTCACGGTGCCCTACCTCGACACCTTCGCGGCGGGGGCACCGGGCGAGATCGTGGCGTTCACCGACAGCGCCGGGCTCATTTCGCTCGCCATCAACGCGGGGGACGCCGCGGAGCAGCTCGGCCTTCCGCCCGGCGCCCACGTCCGCATCTCGCAGGCGCACGGGTCCTGATCGGCTGGCCGCGCGATCGGTCGGCCGTCAACCAGGTCGCGGGCGAACCTTGCCCAGATAGCCCGCAAATAACTTGAACATGGCAGAATGTGCGGTACTTACCCTGGGAGGGAAGGACGGCGTGCTGTTGAAGTTCTCCCGCCCCCTCACCGTGCTCGTGGCCACTGGTACGGCTGCCATCACAATCGGCCTCTCTGCCGCGCCGGCATCGGCTGATCAGGTGCGCAGCGCCGAGTGGTGGCTCGGTTCTCTCGGCGTTACCAGCGTGTGGCCAGCCTCGCAGGGGGCCGGAGTGACGGTAGCCGTCCTCAGCGACGGAGTCGTAAAAAGTCAGCCCGACCTGGCGGGCGCTGTGATGACCGCGCCGTCGATACCGGCGGCGCCAGTCGCCGCCACCCAGTTTTTCGGCCAGCAGGGCACGGCCATCGCGAGCCTGATCGCAGGCCACGGCCACGGCACCGGCGGGGCCTCGGGAATTATCGGCGTTGCCCCGCAGGCAAGAATTCTCTCGGTACCCGTCACGCTTCCGCCTAACGACTTTCAGCTCGGCTCTCCTACCGTTGCCGCAACCATCCCGGCTGCCATAGCCGCCGGCATCAAGCTGGCGGTCAACAAAGGGGCGAGCGTGATCGACCTGCCCGCCGACCCGGGGCAGCCAGACAGCACTGGCGCCGGGGGAGCGGCTGCGGCGGCCGGCGGCAGCAAGGCCGAGCAGGCAGCGGTCAGCTACGCCCTAGCCCACAACGTGGTCCTCGTGGCGCCCGCGGGAGACAACAGCCTGACGACGGATGCCATCAACTACCCGGCCGCCTATCCCGGTGTCATCGCAGTCGGCGCGTTCGATTCGGCCATCGACAAGGCACCGTGGACCAGCCACCGCAACTACGTGACGCTGACCGCAGCCGGATCGGGCGTGATGGCCGCGACCAACGCCGGTGGCTACCAGCCCATGAACAGCACGGCCGCGGCCAGCGCGGTGGTGACCGGAGTCGTGGCCCTCATCCGGGCGCGCTATCCGGCACTGTCGGTTGCGGACATACGCAAGGCGCTCACCACGACCACAAGTTTCCGGCGTCCCAAGGGTCTGACTGACGGCTCCGGTTACGGTGCGCTCAATGCTGCGAAGGCGTTCTCGGTAGCCGCCGCGCTGGGCACACCGGCCAAGGCGCCGGCCGGAGCCGGCGCTCAGCCACGGGTGACGCCTCGACCGGCCGCTGCGGGAGCCGGAGCTCAGAGCCTGACCTCGCAGATACTGCGGGCAGGCGAGATCTCAGCCGGCGTGCTCGTGCTGCTGCTGCTTGTCGTAACCGGCTACGCTCGCGTTGGCCGGCGCCGTCGTACCAGCAGACTGCCTGCAGCAATGGCTGCCCAGTGGACAGCCGGGCATACCCAGTCGCGCTACCCGCATGCTCCGCTAACCGACGCCGACCGGATGCTGGAGCTATTCGCGGCCCCCGTCGCTTCACCGGATCGAGCCCACGCCCTCGAGCCACCCGCGCTGCCGGCAACGGCTGGCCGTCCGGACGACCTGTGGCAGGCCGATGGCGACCTGTTCGCCGCTCCTTTGCCGGCTGACGAGCAGCCGCTGTCGACCCCATCGGGACCGGCTTCGCGCGCGGTCAGCAATCGCGCTGTAGTGGCCGGGACGCCGCCATGGGAGCCCGCGGCTCAGCCGGAAGGCGATCTGCCCTGGAGTGACGCGCCCACCCCGCAGACCGTAGCTGGCGAAGTCGTGGCGTCCGGATATCCGCCCGCTAGCCCGCCGCCGCGCGAGAACGGCCCGGAACCTGCCACGATCCGCCCAAGCCGACCCCTCCGAGCCGACCGGGCTAGCTCAGCGAGGCACGCGGCGGAGGAGCAGGCCCGACAAGAGCCGGATGAGGCACTACCACGCTGGGCAGATCCTGCCTACCAGCCAGACCAAGCTGGAGGATTCGCTGACGCTTCGGGCCAGCACCGGTCAGGCCTGCCGATCCGGCAGCCTCGCCCGGCGACGCGCGCTCCGCTGTCTCCGAGCGGCTCGCTGTGGGAGCGGGCCGAGCCGGCGACCGACGCTGGCCCGGCCGACTCAACGGACACCTCCAGGCGGAACGGATTCGCCTGGGATCAGGCCCGGTCTGAGTCCTCCCGGTAGCGCCGGAGACCCCCGTCGGCCTCGGGCGGGCCCTGGCCATTCGCGGCTGCCGTCGCCAGTTCCTCTTTGCGGACGCTCGCGTACATCGGCACGTACTCCTGGCCAGACAGGTCCTGGATGGCGCGGACCACTCTGTCGGTAACGGCTCTCCGCTCGCGGGCTCCTATGGTCTGGCCCGCGAACTCAGCGAGGTCGATCGGCTCGCCGATCCGGATCTCGATCGGTCCTGGCCGCGGCACCTTGTGTCCGGGCGGCAGGATCTTGCTCGTGCCGATCATGGCTACCGGGATGACCGGTGCCCCCGAGTGGAGGGCCAGGTACCCCACGCCAGTGCGGCCGCGATACAACCGGCCGTCCGGCGACCTCGTTCCCTCTGGATAGATCCCGAACAATTGGCCGGACTGGAGGTGGCTGAGCGCAGCATCCAGCATTGCCTGGGCGGCCCGCCCGCCAGCGCGGTCCGTCGAGAGCTGGTTGGTTGCCCGCAGGTATGCGCCGACCGCCCGGTCACGAAGCCGCGTGCCGGAGAAGTACTCGGCCTTGGCCGCAAAGGTTACCGGCCGCGGCAGCATCAGCGGCAGATAGATCGAGTCGATGATCGACAGGTGGTTGGACGCCAGGATCGCGGGCCCGGTGGCCGGGACGTGCTCGGCCCCGATCACCGTGGGCCAGGCCAGGAGCCGCAGGAACGGGCCTGCTACCAGCCTGGACAACCGATACTGCACACGACCTCCTGCCTGAGCGTGCCGCCCGCTGCGCCGATCGTCCGGCTGGGCATGTCACAGGTTAGCCCGGATCGTCCGGTGCAGCGGTACCGGTTGACCTGGGTGGCGCCCCGCCTGGACTACGTGCCGTCCCGCAGGATGGGGCAGGTCATGCAGTGCGCGCCGCCGCGACCCTTGCCAAGCTCGAACCCCTCGATCTCGATGACCTCGACACCGTGCTCGCGGACCTTGCGGTTGGTGAACTCGTTCTTGCGGTAACCGACGACCACGCCCGGTTCGAGGGCCAGGAAGTTGCTGCCGCTATCCCATTGCTCACGGGCCTGCTGGTAGTCATCGCCACCCGTTGGTATGACATCGAGCTTGCTGATCCCGAGGGCATCCTCGATCGCTCTGATGAAGCTGGGCTCTTTGGCCACGTCCAGGGTTCCGCGTTTGTCGCCGGGCCGGAGCGACATCGCCTGAGCGGTCTGGACCACGGGCAGGAAGCCGGTGGCCTTATCGATATCGACAAAGGTAAACACGGTGTCGAGGTGCATGTATGTCCGGCTGGGCGGGATGGTCACGGCAATGACCCGGTCGGCTGCACCAGCCGCGAACAGTGCCAGCGCCAGGTGCTCGATCATCCTGCCCGTAGTGCGCTCACTGATGCCGATGACGACGGCCCCCCGGCCGATCGGCATCATGTCGCCGCCTTCGAGCGACGCACGGCCGAAGTCCTCCTGATTGAAGCTGCCGTCATCGCCCAGCGGCGGGTACCAGTACTCAAAGCCTGCGTCGGTGAACATCGGGTGGAAGTGGTAGATCAGGCTCTGGTTGAGAGTTTCTAGCCGGCGCGCGTGGAAGAAGAGCGGGTTCAGGGATACGCCGCCATAGAGCCATGCGGCCGGATCGCGCTGATAGAGCGTGTTCGGCAGGGGCGGCAGGATATACGCCTCCGGGTCGGCCTGGGCCGCGACCAGTGACCGCGACTCGAAGTGGCCGGGTTCGTACCCCTCGAGAAACTCGCTCCGCTTGAGGCCTCCGATGAGGTAAGTAGCGAGCCTCGGGCCGTCCCAGGACGCCAGCTCGGCCCTGACCGCGTCGACCATCGCCGGGCCGACCGAGAGATGGTTCACGCTTCGCTCGACCGCGTGCTCACGAGCCTTGGGGCTGTCTGTGAGCGCCTCAGCGAGAAGATCCTGGTGGTAGAAAACCTCGATCCCGCGGTCACGCATCATCGCGACGAACGCGTCGTGCTCTCGCTGCGCCTGACTGACCCAGAGAACGTCGTCGTACAGCAGTTCGTCCATGTTGCTAGGCGTCAGCCGCATAAGACTGAGCTCCGGACGGTGCACGATCACCTTCCGAAGCCTGCCCACCTCTGAGCCAACTCCGTAATCCGCGATCATCCGCACGCTCCGGCGCTCACCGTCCTCCGCTCCTGCAGCTGTGATGCCCTCATGGACTGCCGATCACGCGCAGAGCGCGCCACACCCGGGAGCCGGTGTGGACCTTCGGCTGACGCTTGACGGTCGTCATCCGGTTGATCCTTGACACCCCGGTTTGCAGGTTAGACCCGTGCCGCGTTTTTCTTGCGCACCTCCCCGCTGCTGGCCCTGGTGACGGTCTTGAGCAGGTCAGCACCGACCCAGAACTGGAGCAGGTCACGGCCGACGTGCACGTCGCAGCGCTGCCCGGCGCGGTGCTTGCCGACCGACACCTGCTGCCAGGACACGCACACGATCCCGTTGGGGCCGACCTTGCGGGCCACCCAGTCCTCGCCGGTCCGGTCAGGGACCAGCGCGGTCAGGTCAGCCTGCCGGCTCGGGGCTGCGGCACTGAACCGGGACGCCGGGGTAGCCATAGCCAGGGCCTGGTGCGGCCGGACGGTGTTGTAGTAGGCCACCCACTCATCCAGTGCCTGCTGGGCGGTCTTCAGCGAGGAGAACGCCCGCCGGGTGTCGAACTCGGCCCGCAGCGTCCGGTGGAACCGCTCGATCTTGCCGGTCGTGGTCGGCGACCGCGGCATGGTCAGCAGATGATCGACGCCGTTCTCCCGGCAGATCCGGTCGAACAGCACCTCCACCGGCGGATGCCCGAACTTCCCGGTGAACACCTTGCCGTTGTCGGTGAGGATCTGCTGCGGCACCCCGTAGGCGGCTAACGCCGCGGCCAGCGCGTCACACACCGGCCGGGTCCGCTCCCGGGCCATCAGCGCCGCCGACACGCAATACCGCGAATGGTCATCGACCCCGGTCAGCGCCTTAGCGTTGCTGCCGTCGGCGAGCAGGAACCCGCCCACCACATCCATCTGCCACAACTCCATCGGCGACCCGCGCTCCCACCGCCGCCACTCCTCCTTCCGCCGCCGCCGGGCACCGGGCTCGATCAGCCCGGCCCGCACCAGCGCCCGGTAGATCCCCGACTCCGACGGCACCGGCGCCACCCCCGCCTTCGCCAGCTCGAACCGGATCCGCCGCGCCCCCCACGACCGGTGCACCCTGCGCAGCTCCAGCACCCGCGCCTCCACCCCGGCATCCAGCTGGTGCGGACAGCTGCCCGGCCGGTGCGACCGATCCGCCAGCCCCTCCAGGCCGCCCGCCTCATACCGGGCCAGCCACGAATGCACGCTCTGCCGGGATACACCCCACCGGCCGGCCACCTCAGTCACCGTGCTGCCCTCGCCGATCACCGCAAGAACAGCCTGATACCGCTGCTCAGCCACACTCAGCTCCCTCATGCCAAGGGAGTGTCAAGGATCAGCCGAAACAGCTGTCAAGCATCAGCCGAAACACCGTCAGGCATCAGCCGAACGACCAACGTCAAGCATCAGCCGAAGTAATACACAAGATCGGGTGCGCCGCCAGGGACTTGAACCCCGAACCCGCGGATTAAGAGTCCGCTGCTCTGCCAATTGAGCTAGCGGCGCATGTACAACTGATCGACAGGACTGAGCGATCGTAGCGCAAGACCCTAAGCGTTGCGAACCACCTGGCCTTGGGCTGACGTGATCGCCTGGCCCGCCGGACAGCTTACCCGCCCCATCCCGGTCGGCCGTTGAGGAGCCGGTCAGCCGCCGAGGAACCGGCCCATGAATGCGCCAGCCAGAGACTGTCGTTTGGTCATTGCCTCCTCCCAGTCCGCGACCCGCATGGTCTGCAGCCCCGCGTTGACGCCGAGCCAGCGCAGCGGCTCCGGCTCCCACCCCCGCGATCGGTGACCCACCCACGGCAGCCGGGTCAGCGATGTGTCAGCACCCGTGATCAGGTCAGCCAGTGTCCGGCCGGCCAGGTTCGTGGTGGACACCCCGTCGCCGACGTACCCGCCGGCCCAGCCGAGCCCGGTCGAGCGGTCGAGCCCGACCGACGCGCACCAGTCGCGTGGCACGCCGAGAGGCCCGCCCCAGGCGTGGCTGACCGGCACGTCGCGGAGCAGCGGGAATAGCTCCACCAGCGTCTGTTGCAGCGCCGCGAACACGCCCGGTACCCGGTCAAATGAGGGGCGCACCGCTGAACCCAGGTGATAGGGCGCGCCGCGACCGCCGAATGCCAGCCGGTCGTCCGCCGTCCGCTGGCCGTAGATGATCATGTTCCGGAGGTCGCCGAACGTCGGCCGGCCCGCGAGACCGATCTTGTCCCAGGTCGACCACGGCACCGGCTCCGTCGCGATCATGAGCGAATAGACCGGCGCGATGGCTCGCCGGAAGCCGGGCAGTTCCGGCGTGTAGCCCTCGGTCGCCCGCACGACGATCTCCGCCCGTACCGTCCCGTGCGTTGTGACAACCCGCCCGGGCGCTATCGAGAGCACAGGGGTCTGCTCGAACACCGAGACGCCGGCCTGCCGTACGGCGTCGGCCAGCCCGCGGACCAGCCGCGCCGGGTGGATGGCGGCGCAGTGCGGCGTGTACGTGCCACCCAGCACGTCGGTCGCGCCGGCCAGGCCCGACGCCTCAGCCGCTCCGAGGAGCCGCAGGTCGTGCTCGCCGAAGCCGAACTCGCGCGCCTCGGCGACCTCGGCCTTCGCCCGCTCCAGCTGAGCGGCCGACCGGGCCAGCATCACCGTGCCGCCCTTCGCGAAATGACAGTTGATGCCCTCCACGGCGGCGACCCGGCCCACCTCGTCGACGGTTTCGTGCATGGCCTGCTTCATCGCGATTGCCCCGGCACGCCCCGACCCGCTGAGCCGGGCAAGCTTAGCCAGCGACGCCGGGAACAGGGCAGAGCACCAGCCCCCGTTCCGCCCGGAGGCGCCGAACCCGGCGATCTCCCGCTCGCAGACCACGATGCGCAGCCCGGGCCCGCGTTTGGCCAGGTAATACGCCGTCCACAGGCCAGTGAAGCCCGCCCCCACGATGGCGACGTCGGCCTGCAGATCGCCCGGCAGCGGATCGCCGGGCACCAGGGCGCCCGGCACGGTGTCGTGCCAGAACGAGAGCGACCGAAACCGATTTGTCTCCGGCATGCGCTCCATCGTGGCAGGTTGTTCCCGGTGAGCACAGCACTGGAGGCGGTCGGGCATGCTGGAGCCATGACCCCGCCCAAGGCCGCCTCTGGGAGCTTGCCGCCACCGCGCGACTCCGACCGGCCATACCGCATCTGCGTGGTCTGCCTCGGCAACATCTGCCGGTCGCCGATGGGGGAGCGGGTGCTCACCGCAGAGGTCGCCGAGGCGGGCCTGGCCCGCAAGGTGGTGGTCGAGAGCGCGGGGACCGGCGACTGGCACATCGGCGAGGCTATGGATGACGGGGCCAGGGCCGAGCTCGCCCGCCGGGGCCACAATGCGGACGAGCATAAGGCCCGCCAGATCCAGCCGGACTGGCTCGACGACTACGACCTGCTGCTCGCGATGGACCGCAAGAACCTCGCCGGACTCCGCGACATGGCCCGTGGCCGGCCGGAGCTGGCCGGGCGCATCG
>Ga0126378_10002708_pt1 | contig 13202 bp, 11 predicted proteins | sample PanSoiMetPlot_23_FD_92587 | JGI IMG/M metagenome (GOLD analysis project Ga0126378, IMG submission 92587) | Tropical forest soil microbial communities from Panama - MetaG Plot_23 | ecosystem: Environmental > Terrestrial > Soil > Tropical forest > Bulk soil | place: Panama | collected 2016-02-17
CTACCGCCACCTGGCCCCCACCCCCAGGGAAAAGAGATCCAGCAGCACCGGTAAGCAAGGGCTTGCCCCGAGCGTGTGAGTCCGTGATCCTGACGCCGCCAACACCTCAGCGAGCCCCGAAGGGCTGCACCGAAGGTGCCCCCAAGATCCAAGATAGAGGGGGGGTTCCGGAAGGGGGGGCCTGCCCCCCCTTGCATCAAAACTGCCGGCCGACCCCGGCCACTTTCGACAGCAGTTCGTCCGGCTGGATCTCCCCGGCCGTCGCGCCCGAGCGCACCTTCTCTTCCAGCGCCCGCCGCACCGTCTCCGCGACGTCGGCCCCGCTGAACCCTTCCGTGGAGTCCAGGAGCGACGACCACTGGTCCGGGTCGAGGTCCGCGAACAGCGTGCGGCGCGCCCTCCTCTCCGCCCGCCGCATGTGCACCTGGAAGATGGCCCGGCGGCCCTCGCGGTCAGGGAGCGGCACGTCGACGAGGCGGTCGAAGCGGCCCGGCCGGAGCAGCGCGTCGTCGACCGCCTCCGGCCGGTTCGTGGCTGCCAGCACGACGACGCCCTCCACCTCGCGGAGCCCGTCCATGTTCTCCAGGAACGTGCTGACGATGCGGTGGGTGGCTTCGTGGGAGAGCTGCCGGTCGCGGGCCAGCGCGTCGACCTCGTCGAAGAAGAGGACCGCCGGCGTCTCGGCGCGGGCCCGGTCGAACGCCTGCTGAACCCGGCGCTCGGCCTCCCCGTACCACTTGGAGACCACGTCCGTGGCCCGGACGTGGATGAAGCGGGCTCCGGCCTCGTGCGCCAGCGCCCGCGCCAGCATGGTCTTGCCGGTCCCCGGCGGCCCGTGGAGCAGGACGCCGCGGGGCGGGCGGGCGCCCCACGCCCGGAACGCGTCCGGCTGCCGCACCGCGAGGCAGATCGTCTCGAGCTCGGCGCGGGCCGCGTCCTGGCCGCCAACGTCGTCGAACCGGGTGGGCTCCTCGCCGGACGCCGCGTCGGCGGCCGGGTCGTAGACCTCCCCCGGCGGGCGGCCGCCCTGGACGCGTGAGAAGAGGTCCGCCGTGCCCCTGGTGACCTTCCGGAGGCCGCCCAGCGCCGTCCCCACACCGACGCCCGTCGGCGTCAGAGCCAGGCGGTAGTCGGGCACCGGCATCGCGTCCGCCTCGTACACGGCGTCGACCACCGCCTCGACGACCTGGCAGAAGACGGCCAGCTCGCTCCGGACCTGGTCCCGATCGGCGACCGGCCGGGCCGGGGCGCGCGGCCCCGCGAGCTGCATCAGCACCGGCCAGGTGCCGCAGCTGACCGTGGTCTGGCGGACGATCCCCGAGGCCACCAGGAAGCGAGGCTCCCCGTCGTCGTCGAGCACGAAGAAGCCGCCGCCGCCGACCGGCCGGCTCCGGAAGCGGGCGGCGGCGTCGCCGGGGACACGGGTGGCGGCGGGGTGGGGGCCGAGGCCGAAGGGACCGAGCGCCACCGCCCCACCACGGGCCGTGGGCACCAGGACGGCGGCCAGGGCAATCCGGCCGTCGGGCTGGGTGTCGCTGCGCCCGAACACGACCAGGCGCGACAGCGGCTCGGGGAGCCCGAGCTGGCCGAGGACGGTGAGCGCCAGGCCGCCGAGCAGCCGCTCCACCAGCGCCGGGTCCCAGGAGAGGCGTTGGGCCATGCCTCCCATCATCTTGCCTGTCCCGGGGGCCGGGCGGGAAGCCGCGACCGCTAGCCGTCCAGGACGCGGACCCGCGGGTCCGGCGAACGCCAGCGCCGGTCGAGCGTCAGGAGCTGGGTCCTAGATCGCGGTCCTGGCCAGCCGCTCGTACACCTTGACCATCGCCGAGTTGTCCAGCTCGCCGTCACCGTCGGCGACGAGGGCGTTGAAGTGCTGGGCGGCGACGGCCGTGACCGGCGCCGATACCGCCAGACTGCGGGCCATGTCGATCACGATGTGCAGGTCCTTGTCGTGGAGACGGACGAAGAAGCCGGGTTGGAACGCGTGCTTGATCATCCGTTCGCCGTGGACCTCCAGGAGCCGGCTGCCCGCGTAGCCGCCCATGAGGGCCTCGCGGATCAGCGCCGGCTCGACGCCAGCCCTGGCGCCCAGGACCAGCGCCTCCGCGATGCCGGCCAGCGTCGCCGCGATGACCATCTGGTTGCACGCCTTCGTCACCTGGCCGGCGCCCAGGTCGCCGACGTGGACGATGGTCGTGCCCATGACCTGGAGCAGCGGGCGGCAGGCGTCGAGGACCTCCCTCCGGCCGCCGGCCATGATGGACAGCGTGCCCGCCTCTGCTCCCGGGGGGCCGCCGCTGACGGGCGCGTCGAGGCATTCGACGCCGCCGGCCGCGGCGGCGGCTCCCAGGCGGCGGGTCACCTCCGGGGATATCGTCGACATGTCGATCCAGGTCGTGCCGGGGGCGGCGCCGGCCAGCAGGCCGTGCTCTCCGGCGACCACTGCCTCCACGTCGGGGCTGTCGGTGACCATCGTGATGACGATGTCGGAGCGCTCTGCCGCCTCGGCCGGCGTGGCGGCCTGCTCCGCGCCCTCGGCCACCAGCGGCGCGGCTTTCGCCGCCGTGCGATTGTGGACCGTGAGCCGAAAGCCCGCCCTCAGCACCCTGCGGGCCATCGGCAGGCCCATGAGCCCCAGCCCCACGAACCCGACTCGCGTCCTTCCCGGCTCGGCAGCGACCATCCGTCGTCCTCCAGCGTTCAAAGTCGGCGCTGAGGGTAACGCCGCCGCCGGGCCGTGCGAGCAGGGCCTCGCCATGAGCCCTGCAGGCCCGTCAGCTCGCCGCTGCGGTGACCCCGTCCGCTGCCATGAGCAGCTCGTCCTCTCGGACCGGCGACTCCGGGCAGAGCCGGCCGCCCTCCAGCAGCGCCTCCGCGATCACGCCCCGAATGGATGTGAGCACCTCCGACCACGCGTAGCGCTCCATGATCGAGCGCCGGTGCCGGACCGAGCGCGAGCGGAGGACCCGGTCCACGACGGCGGCGATCTCCTCGCCGTTCGCGTGCCTGGGGAACAGCTCGACGCCGCCGTCGGCCACCTCCCGGAAGACCGGGATGTCGCTGCAGACGAGCGGCACCCTGGCCACCGCGGCCTCCAGCAGCGGCAGCCCGAACCCCTCGCTCTCGCTGGGGATCATCACCACGTCGCTGACGCGGTACAGCTGGGCGACGTCGGCCAGGCAGACCGGATGGCAGCCGCCCTCGCCGGCCAGCTCGTAGAGGAAGCGGACGACATGGTCCAGGCCCAGGCGGGCGCGGAGCTCGAGCAGCTTGTCGGCGTAGCGGCGACACGCGAGGTGGTGCGGGTCGACCGGGCCCGTGACCACGACCCGCAGGTCCGGCCAGCGCGGCACCAGCGCGGCGGCGGTCTCGATCGCCAGCTGGAGGCGCTTGCGGGCCGTGACCCGCTGCGGCACCAGGAGGAGGGGGTCCGCCGGGGCGGCGCCGGCCCTCCGCAGCAGGTCCCGCGCATGCTGGCCGACATCCCCGAACTCGAGCACGTCGATGCCGTTGGGCACGACCGGCACGGCATCGGGGTCGATGCCCATCGTCTCCACCATCTCGCGGCGCCGGGTGTGGGAGATCGCGACGTACCTGACGCCGGGCGCAGCGCGCCCGGTCAGCCCCCAGGGCCAGTCCACACGCTGGAAGGGCACGTAGGCGGAGTTCGTCCAGACCAGGTCGTGGGTCCACGCCACCCGGGGCAGCGGCAGCCGGCGGAGGGCCGCCGCCAGGGGCAGGTTGAACGGCATCGTCAGGACGTTGTGGGCGATGACGAGGTCGCGGTCGCGCAGCGCGTCGCGGAGACGTCCCTCGATCCGGTCTGCAAGCCTGCTGAACGTGGCCGGCACGACGCCCGCCTGCAGCGCGCGGGTCACGGCCAGCACCTCCGGGTGCGTGGAGTCGAGCTCTGGGATAATGTGGGCGTCGCCGCGGCCCGCCACGACCCGGACGTCGTAGCCCGCCCTGCGCAGCAGGCGGGTGTGCGCCTCGAGGATCGCCTCGACCCCGCCGGTCACCGGTGGCGCGGTGTAGTGCAGCACCGCCAGCCTTGGCCTCCTGCTCGTCCTGTCCATTCCTCTACCGCTTATGCCAGTGTAATAATAGGGCTAAAAGCAAGTACATGACTATAACAAAAAGCACTGGCAAAGTGTTCCACAAGGCGCTACCGCGGACGGGCCGGCACGGGTTCGCAGGGACGCGGCGTCTCTACGCTTGGTGCCATGGACCCCACCCCTCCGGCGAGCGATGAGGCGGCGGCCCACGCGAGCCACTCGCCGACCGACCTGGGCAGCTCGCTGTCCGCCAAGTGGAGCTCCGTTTTCGCGATCACGAGCGCGAACGGCGACATCGACGGGCAGGCTTCCCGACCGGACGGGATCTACTTCCACGACACGAGGTTCCTGAACCGCTGGGCCCTGCGCGTGAACGGCGAGGCCCTTTGCCCGCTCCTCTCGGACGCCACCGGCGGCACGCTGGTCTTCCAGCTCACCAACCCGGACATCCAGCTTCGCACCGACGGGATGCTCGAGCGCCACCGGGTCGGCGTGCGGCGTGAGCTCGCGCTCCACGAGGAGGTCGTCGAGACCGTCGAGGTGGCGAACTTCAGCCGCTCCCCGATCGAGCTGCGGCTGGAGTACGAGTTCGGCGCCGACTTCGAGGACATGTTCGTGGTCCGGGGCGAGCGGCGCGGCCGCCGGGGGAAGCTGCATCCCCCCGCCTGGGAGCAGGGCCACCTCCGGTTCCGGTACGACGGGGCGGACGGGCGCCAGCGCAGCGCGCTCCTCGGCTTCTCCCCGGAGCCCGACTCCCGCGACGGCTGCGTCGCATGCTTCCGTCAGGAGCTGCCGCCCGGCGGCCACGGCACCATCCGGATCACCGTCTCGCTGCTGGACGAAGGCGGAGGGGACCTGGAGAAGTCGCCTCAGGCGCCCACCGGCCGGCCGTTCGCGGGGGTCGAGGTAGAGACGGACAACCAGCTCTTCGACCGCACGCTCCGGCAGGCGTTCGACGACCTCCGAACGCTGGTGACCAGAGAGCGGGGGGCCACCTACTTCGCGGCCGGGGTGCCGTGGTTCGTGGCCCTCTTCGGCCGCGACTCGCTGATCACGTCCCTGCAGACGCTGCCGTTCGACCCTTCGATCGCCGCCCACACCCTGGAGATCCTGGCCAGGTACCAGGGCACAGAGGTGGACGACTACCGGGACGAGCAGCCCGGCAAGATCGTCCACGAGCTTCGGGTGGGCGAGATGGCGACCCTGGGCGAGGTGCCGCACGTCCGCTACTACGGGACCGTCGACGCCACGCCCCTGTTCGTGGCGGTGGTCGCCGAGTACGTCCGCTGGACCGGCGACCTGGACCTCTGGCGCCGCCTCCGGCCCAACGTGGAGCGGGCGCTCGACTGGGTGGATCGCTTCGGCGATGGCGACGGCGACGGGTTCACCGACTACCGGACGCGGTCCAGCCGGGGCTCTCGCAACCAGGGCTGGAAGGACTCGGACAACGCCATCGTCAACCGCGACGGCTCGCTGGCGCAGCCTCCGATCGCGCTGGTCGAGGTCCAGGGCTACGTGTACCGGGCCTGGCTCGACGCCGCGTGGCTGCTCCGGCTCGACGGGGAGGAGACCAGGGCCGATGAGCTGGAGGCCCGGGCCCACGACCTGCAGCAGCGCTTCCGCGACGCGTACTGGATGCCGGGCTCCGCCTACCTGGCCCTGGCCCGGGAGAGCGGCGGCCAGCTCGCGGACTCCATCACGTCGAACCCCGGCCACGCGCTGTGGTCGGGGATCGTGTCGCCGGAGCACGCGCGGGCGGTGGCCGACCGGCTGATGGGCGAGTCGATGTTCTCCGGCTGGGGGATCCGCACGCTGGCCGAGGGCGAGGCAGCCTACAACCCGGTCGACTACCAGGTCGGCGCCGTGTGGCCGCACGACAACGGCCTGATCGCGGGCGGCCTCAAGCGGTACGGACGGGACGGAGACGTGCTGCGGGTGTTCACGGCGCTGTTCGAGGCGGCGACCCGCTTCGAGCGGTACCGGCTCCCGGAGCTCTTCGCGGGCTTCTCGCGCGACAGCTATCCGTCCCCCGTCCGCTACCCGGTCGCGTGCAGCCCCCAGGCGTGGGCCTGCGGCAGCCTGGTCCAGCTGCTGGTGACGACGCTCGGCCTGCGCGGGGACGCCACTCGCGGTGTGCTCGTGGTCGAGCGGCCCCGCCTGCCGGACTGGCTCGACCGGGTGACGCTGCGCGGCGTCCAGGTCGGCCACAGCCGGCTGACCCTCTCCTTCCAGCGCTCCGGCACGGCCACCCTGGTCGCCATTCCGGAGGGGAGCAGCGGGATCGACCTGCGGGTCCACGCGTGAGTCTTCCCGGCTGAACTCGGACCGGCGGCGGGCGCGTGCCGGGCCGGCCGGGCCCCGAGGCTATGCTCATACCTGCGCTGACACGTCGTATGCGCCGCCGGCGTGCGTTTGCGCCCACCGGCGGGGTGGAGGGAAGACGATGGCGACCAGGGCCGGCGCGAGCAGCGCGGGTGTCCCGGGAAAGATTGCCGACGCGCTGAACGAGGTCATCGCGCGCAGCGCGGAGCTGGCCCGGCGGACCTCAACCGGCTGCTGGACCTCCTCGGGACATGGCTGAGCGGGTGATAGGCGACGGGCTGCGGCACCCCGCGAGCATCCTGCTGGTCGACGACGAGCCGGCCAACCTGGTCGCCCTCGAGGCGGTGCTGGCGCCGCTGGGCCAGCGGCTGGTCACGGCCACCTCCGGCCGGGACGCGCTGCGCCACGTGCTCCGCGAGGACTTCGCCGCGATCCTCCTGGACGTGCGCATGCCCGGCATGGACGGCTTCGAGACGGCCGAGATCATCCGGTCGCGGACCGCGACGCGGAGCACCCCGATCCTGTTCGTGACGGCCTTTCCCGAGGCCGAGCGCGACCTCCCGCGGGCCTACCGCATCGGCGCCGCCGACGTGATGTTCAAGCCGTTCGTGCCCGAGTTCCTGCGCACGAAGCTGCGCGTGTTCGTCGATCTCCACCTCCAGCAGCGATCGATCCGGGAGCTGCTGATGCGGGCCGAGGAGTTGAGCCGGGCCAAGTCCGAGTTCCTGAACATGGCCGCGCACGAGCTGCGGACGCCTCTGGCCGTGATCGTCGGCTACCTGTCCATGCTGGGCGACGGCACGTTCGGAGAGCTGGACGAGGACCTGCAGCGCGTTGTGAGCATCCTGAACCAGAAGGGGCAGGACCTGAACCACATCGTCGACGACGTGCTGACGGCTTCACGGCTGGAGGCCGGGACGGTGCCGGCCAGGCTGGTCGAATGCGACCTGCGGGAGGTGGCGCGCCAGGCCGTCAGGAGGGCCACGGCGCAGGCGCAGCTGCAGGAGGCGGCGGTGGAGCTGGACCTGGCGAGCACGCCGGTCATCGTGATGGCCGACCCGGGCCACCTGGCCCGGATCGTGGACAACCTGATCGGGAACGCGCTGGCCTACTCGCGGGGTCGACCCTGGGTCAGGGTGGCGGTCCCCGCGGGGGAGCCGGCGCTGCTGACCGTCGAGGACCACGGGATCGGCATCCCGCCCGACATGCGCGAGCGCGTCTTCGAGCGATTTCTCAGGCTGGAGCCGCCGGGTGAGGTGCTTCCGCCCGGGACCGGCCTCGGCCTCTACATCAGCCGGGAGCTGGCGCGCCGCCACGCGGGCGAGGTTCATGTCCTGGACTCCGAGGTGGGCCGCGGCTCCACGCTCGCCCTGCGGCTCGGGCGCACGCGGGCGGCGGCCGAGGCTTCGCCGGCCTGAGCCGGGGCTGGAGCGCGCTCCTGCGGCGCCGGCGCGATGCCAGAGGTCGCGCTATGCATGATAGTATTTCTGTAATACTTTATCCTCTAGGGGAAGGAGGGAAGCGATGACTCTCGATCATCTGCTGCTGATCCTGCTGGTTGGGCTGGTGGCCGGGTTCCTGGCCTCGCACGTGGTGGCCGGCCACGGCTACGGCCTGAGGGGCGACCTCGTGGTCGGGATCGCGGGCTCGCTGATCGGCGTCCTGCTGCTCGGCGGCTTGATCGGGACGTACATCCTGGCGCCGCTGGGCATCCCGGCCGAATCGGTGCTGGGCATGATCCTCGTGTCGTTCATCGGCGCGGCCGTCCTGCTCGTGGTCCTACGCCTCGTGACGCGCAGCGGCTTCGCCCGCCGCAGGCGCCGCTGGCTCTAACCTGACCCCCCTGGGCGGGCCGGGTTTCGGACCCGGCTCGCCCTCTCTTCACCTCTCCCTGCAGGGCCCCCCATCGGGGACGAGGCCCGGCGAGGGCCGCACCCTAGGCTCCGACGCGGTCTGGTCGCCCGCAATACGATCTGGACGTGGCGGTCGCGGCTCGCGTCCGGGCGCCGGGGCTGGATCGGCTGTCGCTCGGCCTGCTCGCCGGCGGCCACTTCAGCGTGGACCTCTGCCAGGGCTGCGTCCCGGTCCTGCTGCCCTTCTTCGTCCGCGACCGGCACCTGTCCTACGCGGCGGCCGCCGGCCTGGTCCTCGCCCAGACGATCTCCTCGTCGGTGCTGCAGCCGCTCTTCGGCGAGCTGACCGACCGCCGTCCCGCGGCCTGGCTGATGCCGGCCGGGGTGGCCCTGGCCGGCGCCGGCGTGGGGGCGGCGGCGCTCCTGCCCACGTACGGCTGGATCTGGCTGGCCATCGCCATCTCCGGCGTCGGCGTGGCGGCCTACCATCCCGAGGGCGCCCGGTACGCCAGCTACGCCTCCGGCGACCGGCGGGCCACCGGGATGAGCATCTTCTCCGTCGGCGGCAACGCCGGCTTCGCCGCGGGCCCGGTGCTGGCCACGCCGCTCCTGCTCCTCCTCGGCCTGCGCGGCGGCTGGGCCATGGCCCTCGTCCCCCTCGCCGTCGCGCTGGCGCTCGCCCTGAACCTGCACCGGTTCGACGCGAGCAGGGACGCCCGAGGGCGCGCCGCAGCGGCCGCCGCCATCGGGACGGGCGAGAACCGGTGGGGGGCGTTCGGTCGGCTGACCGGCGTCCTGCTGAGCCGCTCGGTGCTCTTCTACGGCCTCAACACCTTCATCCCGCTGTACTGGATCGGCGTGCTCGGTTCGTCGCCCGCCGGCGGTGGCGCCGCGCTGGCGACGCTGCTCATCGTCGGCGCGGCCGGGACCCTGCTCGGCGGCCGGCTGGCCGATCGCTTCTCGCGGCGCTCGGTCGTCATCGCCGCGGTCGTCTCGACCGTGCCGCTGCTCGGGCTGCTGGTGGCGATGCCGGCGCCCGTGCCCGCCAACCTCGCGCTGGTGCCGCTGGCGCTCGCGATGTACGTGCCCACGCCCATCCTGGTCGTGCTCGGCCAGGAGTACCTGCCCGGCCGGGTGGGCACCGCCTCAGGCGTCACCCTCGGCCTGGCCGTGAGCGTGGGCGGAGTGGTGACGCCGGCGCTCGGGTTCGTCGCCGACCACGAGGGCCTGCGGACCGCGCTCGCCCTCCTGCTCGTCGTGCCCATCCTCGCCTCGGCCCTGGCGCTCACGCTGCCGGCCTCCGACCCGGTCCGGCGGGCCCCGGAGTCCGGCCCGGCGGCCCGGGCCCCGTGAGATGATCCACGCTGGGGGATGAGGGTGGCGGCGCCCGCCCGGGTCCGCGGCATCGCGACCGGAGGAGGAGGAGGCTGATGGCGATCGTCTCGGTCAACCCGGCCACGGAGCAGGAGCTGGCTCGCTTCGAGGAGCACGGCTGGGCCCAGGTCGACCGCGCGCTGCAGCGCGCGTGGGAGGCGCGCACGCGCTGGCGCGACACGCCGGCCTCCCTTCGGGCCGTCCGGTTCGCGGAGGTGGCGGCCTGCCTCCGTCACGACAAGCCGCGCCTCGCCGCCCTGCTGACCGCCGAGATGGGGAAGCCGATCGTCGAGGCGGAGGCCGAGGTCGAGAAGTGCGCGTGGACGGCCGAGTGGTACGCCGAGCACGCGGAGGCGATGCTCGCGCCGCGGCAGGTCGCCAGCACCGGCGCCGAGAGCTACGTCCGCTTCCAGCCGCTGGGCGTGGTGCTCGCCGTCATGCCGTGGAACTTCCCGCTGTGGCAGGTCTTCCGGGCCGCGATCCCGGCCGTGGTGGGTGGGAACGTGATGGTGCTCAAGCACGCCTCCAACGTGCCCCAGGCGGCGCTGGCCGCCGAGGAGACGTTCCGGTGCGCCGGCTTCCCGGACGGCGTCTTCCAGGCGCTGCTGGTCGGCTCGCCGATGGTCGGGCGGATCATCCGCGACCGCCGCGTGGCCGGCGTCACGCTGACCGGCAGCGAGGCGGCCGGCGCCCATGTGGCCCGAGTGGCGGGGTCCGTGCTGAAGAAGTCCGTGCTCGAGCTGGGCGGCTCCGATCCGTTCATCGTGCTCGAGGACGCGGACATAGCGGCCGCCGCCCGGACGGCCTGCCGCGCCCGCAACCAGAACAACGGGCAGTCGTGCATCGCAGCGAAGCGGTTCGTCGTCGTGGAGGCGGTCGCGGACGAGTTCGAGCAGCAGTTCGCCGAGGCTGTCGCCGGCCTCCGGGTGGGCGACCCGATGGAACGCGACACGAACGTCGGGCCCCTGGCCCGCGTCGACCTGGTCGACGAGCTGGACCGCCAGGTGAGCCAGTCGGTGGCCATGGGCGCCAGGGCGCTGGTCGGCGGGAGCCGCCTGGACGGGACCGGGTTCTACTACCAGCCGACGGTGCTGACCGGGGTGACGCGCGACATGCCCGTGTTCAGGGAGGAGACGTTTGGGCCGGTCGCGGCGGTGGTCCGCGTGCGCGACGAGGAGGAGGCGATCGCGGTCGCCAACGACTCCGACTTCGGGCTCGGCTCCAACCTCTGGACCGGCGACACGGAGCGGGGCAAGCGGCTGGCCGCGCGCATCGAGGCCGGGCTGGTGTTCGTCAACGGCATGGTCGCCTCGGACGCCCGCCTGCCGTTCGGCGGCGTCAAGCACTCGGGCTACGGCCGGGAGCTGTCGGAGTTCGGCCTGCACGAGTTCGAGAACGTGCAGACGGTGTGGGTGGGACCGGCCCGGTGAGCCGCGCCACGCTCCCCGTCGGGCCGGGGCGCCCCGACTGGCTGCGGGCCTACGCCGACATGCTCCGCATCAGGCTCTTCGAGCAGCGGGTCGACGAGCTGTACCGGGCCGCCAGGATGCCGGGCCTCGCCCACCTGTACATCGGCCAGGAGGCGGTCGCCGTCGGCGTCTGCCACGCCCTGGGCGAGGACGACTACATCACGAGCACGCACCGGGGGCACGGTCACTGCCTGGCCCGGGGGGCCTCCGTCGACCGAATGTTCGCCGAGCTGCTGGGCCGGGCGCACGGCTACTGCAAGGGCAAGGGCGGCTCCATGCACATCGCCGACCAGGAGCGGGGCAACCTCGGCGCCAACGCGATCGTCGGGGCCGGCGCCGGCATCGCGACGGGCGCAGCGCTGTCCGCGCTGCGCCGCGGCACCGGCCAGGTGGCGGTCTGCTTCTTCGGCGAGGGCGCCCTGGGCCAGGGCCTCCTCTACGAGGTCATGAACATGGCCGCCCTCTGGAGGCTCCCCGTCGTGTACGTGTGCGAGAACAACCTCTACAGCGAGTACACCCATTTCCGGGAGACGACCGCGGGCACCATGGGAGCCCGAGCCGAGGCGTTCGGCATCCCGGTCGAGGAGGTGGACGGCCAGGACGTGCGCGCGGTGCACGCGGCGGCCAGCCGGGCGGTGACGCGGGCCCGAGAGGGCGGCGGCCCGTCGTTCCTGCACTGCCACACCTACCGGCAGCGCGGCCACCACGTCGGGGACGTCGACCGCGCCTATCGGACCCGGGACGAGGAGCGGGACTGGGCGGAGCGCCGCGACCCGCTCCGCACCCTGGCTGCCTCGCTGCTGGCCGAGGGCGCGGCCTCGCCGGCCGATCTGGACAGGCTCCAGGAAGAGCTGGAGACCGAGGTGGGCCTGGGCGTCGAGTTCGGCCTCAATGCGCCGTACCCGATGCCGGAGGAGGTGACGAGGGACGTGTACCCGTGACCGCCCCGGTCGAGACGCGCGAGCTCACGATGGGACAGGCGGTGCGGGAGGCGCTGGCCGAGGAGATGCGCCGCGACCGCACGGTCCTCCTGATCGGCGAGGACGTCGCCGAGGCGGGGTCGCCGTTCAGGGTGCTGGCCGGCCTGGTCGACGAGTTCGGCACCGAGCGGGTGATGGACACCCCGATCTCGGAGCCCGGCTTCACGGCCATCGCGCTGGGCGCGGCGATGACGGGCCTCAGGCCGGTGGTGGACATCATGTTCGGCGACTTCCTGACGCTCGTCATGGACCAGGTGGTCAACCAGGCGGCCAAGGTGCACTACATGTCGGGCGGGAAGCTGCGGGCGCCGATGGTGGTCCGGACGACGCTGGGCGCGACCCGCCGCTCGGCGGCCCAGCATTCCCAGTCGCTCCACGCCTGGGTGTCCCACGTGCCCGGCCTCAAGGTGGCGCTGCCCTCCACCCCGTATGACGCCAAGGGCCTGCTCAAGAGCGCGATTCGCGACGACGCCCCGGTCGTGTTCTTCGAGGACAAGATGGACTTCGCGGTGCGCGGCCCGGTCCCCGAGGAGGAGTACCTCGTCCCGCTCGGGGTCGCGGACGTGAAGCGCGAGGGAGACGACGTGACGATCGTGGCCACGAGCTCGATGGTGCGGGTGGCGCTGACCGCCGCCGACCTGGTGGCGGCAGACGGCATCTCGGCGGAGGTGATCGACCCGCGGACCACCGTCCCGCTGGACCGCGAGGCGCTGGTCCGCTCCGCCGTGAAGACCGGGCGTGCGATCGTGGTCGACGAGGGCTGCGAGCGCTACGGGGTCACCGCCGAGCTGGCCGCGGTCATCACCGAGGGCGCCTTCTACCACCTGGACGCGCCGGTGCGGAGGCTGGGCGCGATGGACGTGCCGGTGCCGTTCTCGCCGGTCCTGGAGGACCTGACCGTGCCCACGGCCGACCGCCTGGCCGACCAGCTGCGCCAGCTCGTCCGCCCAAAATGAAGATGCTCCAGCGGGAGCGGAAGCAAGGGCTTCGCCCGAGCGTGTGGGTCCGTCATCCCGGCGCCGATCAGAGTGCCAGTACCCCCCGAAGGGACGCACCGAAGGTGGCCCCGACAATCCCAGAAGGAGGGGGGTTTCGGAACGGGGGACCCACCCCCCCTTGCCCGTTATGGCCGTAGAGGTCGTGATGCCC
>Ga0126378_10002710_pt1 | contig 13194 bp, 1 predicted proteins | sample PanSoiMetPlot_23_FD_92587 | JGI IMG/M metagenome (GOLD analysis project Ga0126378, IMG submission 92587) | Tropical forest soil microbial communities from Panama - MetaG Plot_23 | ecosystem: Environmental > Terrestrial > Soil > Tropical forest > Bulk soil | place: Panama | collected 2016-02-17
CGGACATGTGCCGCATGCTCGGCTGCCGAGCCATGTTCGTCCCACTCTTGAAACCCAACATGACTCGGCGAAGTCGTATCTTGCATTGTGTGCATCGCATTTCCCAGGTGTAACATCGCTTGGTCGTGCGCGCCAGTCGCTTCTAGCGATCGCGCCGTCATGATTTCGTCTCTAACGAAGTCATTCGCAAGCTTCCATGCTTCCATGGGGCTTTGGTGAGGGATCCTTAGAGCGTGCTTGAACTGGACCTCGTTGGCTTGATTCCGATCAATTTCATATTGCTGATGAATCAGAATTTGCCTATCGGTTGCGGAAATCTCTCGCAAATTTCGGCGAATGGCGTACTCGTGAACACTGGTCGCCCAACGTCCATCTGGATCGATGAAGCGGTACGGATTGTTATTGACATATGCATATCGGTTGAAACTCAATGGAGTACCGTCTCTGAATCGCTGCGGATCCACACTGTAGAACCTCCCCACGCTCGGGTTGTACCACCGCCCGCCATAGTAGCTGAGACCTGTACTGTCCTCTGTTGGCTTGCCGGTGTACCAAAGCCCGTTCTGCGTACCAGCATCCTCGCGTGAGTACCGCTCACCGTACGGGGCGTAGGTCTCCTGCCAGATGAAAGTGCCATTCTGATCGGTTGCTGCGACCGGTGTACCGGCGATGTCGTTGTAGTAGTAAGTGATCGAGGGCGTGCCTGTCACGATGGTGATCGTGATCGGCGCAGAGGTTGTTAGAAAGCCGCCATCGTCGATGACCTTGACCACGACACTGTAGGTGCCCGGTGTGAGATTTCGCCAGGTGAAGTCGTAGGGTGCCGTGGTGGTCCAGCCGATCTCTTGCCCGTTGGCCCAGAACTGCACCTCCTCGATGCTGTAGCTCGGTGCGGGTGTCGTATCCGCGACCAAGTGCACCGTGTCACCAGAATAGAAAGTCAGCCCGCTCGTCGGATATTTGGCCAACACGGTTGCAGAACCTGTGACCGCCGATACTGTCACTGTTACCGGCGCCGAATTGGCGCCGGCACCCGTGACATTGTCGGTAGCCTTAGCAGTGTATGTGTACTTGCCGGGCGGAACGTTCGTGAGCGTCAGGCTGCCTCCGGCGTAGCCCTGCTGCTGCTGAAAGGTTCCCAGCAGAGTCGAGCCGGAATAGAACTCGACGGTCGTGTATGGGCTGCCCTGGCTCAGGCTCCCAGCCACCAACTCGATTGTCGCTGGCGCCGTGTAGCTCGTGTCGGGCGCGGGCGCGGCGAGTAGCGCGTTGACTGACGCGCACGCGCTAGCGGATGTGTACAGCGCGGTCACGTGATCGAGGCTGAAGGTGCCGTCGAGGACCAGCATCTCGTCGAGCTGACCGCCGAAGCGGTAATTCACAGTGCCCAACTGGCCGCCGAAGCGCAGCGCGGTGCTCACCACGGCGTTGGCTACGCTTGGAGTGCCAGCGCGCTGGGTCAGCATCTGCGGAACGCCATCGAGCCATATCCGGTCGGTCGTGACGTCGCCGTTCGTGAACTCGGCTGCTACGTGATGCCAGCCGTTGGCGAGCCCAGTGGAAGCGATGCCGAAGACATCATTGTTGAAGGTCGTGAAGCCAAAGCTGCCGCCGGTAAACATGAGCGCTTCCGTGCTCCAGGAGAGCGGCACTGCGCCGTCTATTCCATTCCAGTACATCCAGAACGCGACGGAGGTTTTGGAACCTGCGGAGGTGGCGACCGAGATCTCGCTCACGTCGATCGTCCCGCCGGCAAAGCTTGCCGCCTTGCATGTGTCGGGCTTGGCTCCGACGGTTGACGCAACGCTTGCGGTAACGTTGCCGCGTGGTTCACCGTTGTACCCGCCGATGATGTCCACGACCAATCCTGACGTGGTCCAGGCGTCATCGAACTTGTATGCCGCGACAGGATCATCGATTCCTGTATCCACCAGGACCGTCACCGGCGGTGAAGCGGTGACGACGCCATTGCTGCTGGTAGCCTTTGCGGTCAGGGTATACGTGCCAGCCCGCACGTTCGCCCAGCTGAACGTATATGGGGCCGTCGTCGCAGTTCCAACAACGCGCGTACCATTGTAGAAGTCGACTCTGGTAATACCTACTGCAGCGTCGCTCGCGGTCGCTGCGAAATTGATTGCCGCTGGCACGAAGTAGCGACTGCCCGGCGCCGGCGAAGTCAGCGTCACGGTGGGAGCGTCTGCACTTGTGGTTACCACGACCGTTACAGGTGCGGAGTCGTCGCTGACGTATCCGGCTACGCCTGCGATAACGGCGTACGTCTGCGACCTCGCGAGCAATGTGTGCTGGCCAGCGCCAACATTGGCCGCCGTGGCACCATAGGGTGAACTCGAGGCCGAGGCGAACACAACGCCGTCGAGCAGGAAGTCGACTCTGGTCACCGGCGTGCCAGGTACTTTCCGGGTGGCCGTCGCTGCGACGGCGATTGTCCCGGGGGCGACGAAACCGGCGCCACCTGCAGGCGCGGTGATGACGACCGTTGAGTGTGCCGGCACCACTTGAAAGCTTCGATCGACGCTTGGTGCCGGTGCATAAAGCGCGTTGCCTCCCTGGTCGGCGCGGATGACGCACGTGCCGATCGTGTTGAGCGTCAGGGAAATCCCGTCGCTTGCCATCGTGCACACCGAACCGGTGAGCGATGTGAACGTCACTGCTAGCCCGGAGGTAGCCGTAGCACTCATCTGCGTGGGGAAGCACAGAAGACAGGTGGGGAACAGCTGCTGGTCGCTGACCGCAGAGAAGTTGATCGTTTGAGTCAGGCGGTCGACCACGATCACGAAATTCTGTGTGGCGTTCGGCGCGATTCCGTTGCTCGCGACGACGGTTCCGCGGTACACCTTCGCGGCAGGATGCATGTTGGCGTTGTTGGGAACGCTCGTGATCTTTCCGTCCGGCGTCAGGGTGAATTCTCCCTGGAACGGGATCGGATCAGCAAATGAGATCACCGGCGCCGGCACGCCGGTTGCTGTGAACGCGAAGCTATAAGGCACGCCAGCTGTCCCGTCAGGCGGTGCGGCGTTGGTGAACGCAGGCGCTTGCGTTACCTTGGCCGTCGTATTGAGGAGGACCGATACCGTAGTAGTGCCGGTGTTATCCACGACGAGGTCCAGCAACCCATCCTTGTTCATGTCACCAACGGCGATGTGGCTTGGCCCAGTGCCAACGGCGATACTCACGGGCGCCCGGAAGCTGCCGTTCCCGTTACCCGCCAGGATGGATACCGTGTTGTCGTTGACGTTCGCGGTTGCGAGGTCGATTTTCCCGTCGCCGTTGAAATCGGCCGCGACGATACCCATGGGAAAGGCGCCCGTGGGATATTCGAAAGCCGGTTGGAATGTACCGTCGCCGTTACCGAGGACGATGGCGACTTTGCCGAACGGGTCGGTGATTGCCAGATCGAGCTTGCTATCGGCGTTGAAGTCAGCGACCGCTACGGATTGAACGCCTGTGCCAGGGAGCGTGCTGATCGGCGCGCGGAAGGTACCGTCGCCGTTGCCAAGAAGAACGCTAAAGCCGTTCGTCGTGGTGAGACCAGTCCAGTTGATTACCACGAGGTCCAGTTTGCCATCGCCGTTGAAGTCGCCAGCCGCGAGGCCGATGGGTTTCGTCCCAGCCGGATAGCTGACTGCTGACCGGAACGTCCCGTCACCGTTGCCGAGGAGCACCGACACGGTACCGTCTCCGTCATTGGTCACGGCCAAGTCGAGTTTGCCGTCGCCGTTGAGGTCTCGGACGATGATCGTTCGATATGAGGCGAGAGAGCCTCCTGCTCCCACGGCATAGGACACGGGCGGTCGGAATGTCCCGTCGCCGTTGCCAAGCGAGACCAACAACGCCGCCCCTCCCAGCGTCACGAGGTCGGGAATTCCATCACCATTGAAATCACCGGTGCCTGCGGCGGGACCCGAGAGGTTGAAAATCTGTAGTGGCGATTGCAGTCCACCGGATGTCGATCCGAGCAGTGTCGCAGCGCCATTAGCGAGCGGCGCAAACACATCGAGGTTGCCGTCTCGATTAAAGTCGGCGAGCGTCAACGCGGTCGGCAGGTTACCCAGCGCGAAATCGCCGATTCGCACGAACGTGAGGCCAGTAGCGGAGGCGCTGACGGTGATCGTAACGGCGCCCGAAGACGTGACCGCGTTGGCACTGTCGTACGCTTTCGCGGTCAGTGTGTAGGAGCCCGCGGCGACGCTGGACCAGCTAAATGTATAGGGCGCCGCGGTTGCGCTACCGATGAGCGTGGAGCCGTTGTAAAACTCGACTTTCGTGATAGTGCCATCCGGGTCGCTCGCGCTTGCGAGCAATGGAATGACTGCAGGCGCAACATAGTTGCTGTTGTTCGCCGGCATCGTGAGCGCCACAGTCGGTGGTTGATTGGCCACGACGGTGAAACTCTGATCCACGTTGCTGGCCGCCGCGTAATTGGCGTTGCCGGCCTGCGAGGCGCGGATCGTGCATGTGCCGGTAGTCACGAGCGTCACCGTGCTGCCGCTGACGGTGCAGACGGAAGTCGTGAGTGACGAGAAAGAGACCGCGAGGCCTGAGGAGGCGGGCGCGGTCAACGCGAACGGCGGCGTGCCCACCGGCTTGTTCGCGATCGAGCCGAACGCGATCGTCTGGCTCGCTTGCGTGACCGCGAAGCTTTGATTTACGTTGGGTGCCGGCCCGTAAGTCGCGTTGCCTGCCTGAGAAGCCTGGACCGTGCAGGTGCCGACGCCAACAATAGTCACTGTCGATCCGCTCACTGTGCAGATCGATGGCGTGAGAGAAGAGAAGCTCACCGCCAGGCCGGAGGAAGCAGTGGCGCTTACCGTGAACGGCGCCGTGCCCCACGGTTTGTTCGTTAGCCCACCGAACGTGATCGTCTGCGCCAATCCTGAAATCGTGATCGCGAAGTTCTGGGTCGCGTTGGGAACGACGCCGTTCGCAGCGGTCAGCGTGCCCGCAAAGCTACCGATCGTGTTCGGGGTACCGCTGATGAGGCCGCTGATGCTATTCAGCGCGAGCCCTGGGGGGAGTGAATTCGCGACGGCCGAAAACGTCGGCGCAGGCGCGCCGCTCGCGGTAACCATATAGCTGTAAGCGAGGTTGACTGTACCGTTCGGCGGCGGCGCGCTCGTGAACGCCGGCGAGTTGCCGGCGGTGTTGGTAAGTACGAAGGTGGCGCTCGCCGTGCCGGCGCGCGCGATGACCGAAAACGAGCCAGCCGTGCCGTTGGCAGTGAACGTCGGCGCCGTCGCCACGCCCGATGCGGTGGTCATCACCTGAGCGACCGTGCCGCTGCCGCTGAAGGTCCCCGAGGCGCCCGAGGAGGGAGCGGTGAAGCTGACCGCAGTGCCCCCCAGCGGATTGCTGGCGCTGTCGCGCACGATTGCGCTGAACGCGGTGGAATAGGCGGCATTCAGCGCGGCACTCTGCGGCGTACCAGCCACTGGCGTCACGCTCGCAGGCGGCGTGTAGTTCGCGGTGTTGAGCATCACGGAAACCGTGTTGCTCTCGTAGTTGGCCACCAGCAGGTCCGGCTTGCCGTCGCGGTTGAGATCCGCCGCGGCTACGCCCGCAGGGTAGGTGCCCGAGAAGATCAGCGTCTGGCTGTGGAACGTGCCATCGCCTACGCCGAGCAGGACATACAGGTCGTTGTCCAGAGAATTTGCGATGACCAAGTCGACCTTGCCGTCCCCGTTGTAGTCCGCGATCGCAATTCCCTGCGGCGCCTGGCCGACGGTGATGTCGCGACGCGGCGCAAGAGTCCCGTCGCCGTTGCCCAGGAAGACCGACACGCTGTTGACCGACGAATTGAGGACTACCAGGTCCGTCTTGCCGTCGCGACGCAAATCGGCGGCGGCGATGAACTCGGGGTAATAGGCCGTTGGATAGTTGACGGCCGCCTGGAAGGTGCCGTCGCCATTGCCAAGCAGGATCGACAGCGTGTTCCCATCTGCATTCGTGACTGCGAGGTCGAGCTTGCCGTCACCGTTGAAGTCGCCGACCGTGACCCCGATCGGGCTGGGACCCGTCGTGTACCGCACGCCTGGCTGGAACGTGCCATCGCCCTTCCCGAGCAATACCTCGACTGTCTGCCCGGTGGTAGTGCCGTCGGAGCCGTCGACAACCGCCAGGTCGAGTTTGCCGTCTTTGTTGAAATCGCCGACCGCAAGATTGAAAGGCTGTCCCCCGACGGGGATGAGCTGCGGTGCCGCGAAAATTCCGTTGCCGTTGCCGAGCAGGATCGCGACTGTCTTGGTATAGACGTTGCCTACCGCGAGATCGAGCTTGCCATCGCCGTTGAAATCTGCGACGACGATCTGTTCCGGGAAGATCCCGCCGGTACTCACTGTGCCCGAGCTGACAAGACCTCCGGCACCGTCGCCGAGCAGAATCGAGACTGTGCCGTTGCCGTCGTTAACGACAGCAACATCGAGCTTGCCGTCGCCATTGAAGTCCCCGGTCGCGGCACCCCATGGGTATGCGCCGACCGAATACATAACCTGCGGCGCGAATTGCGCTGCGGCGATGATCGCGAAGCTCTGCGAGACATTGGGCGCGGCGCTGTAACCGGCATTTCCCGCCTGGGAGGCCTGGATCGTGCAGGTCCCCACGCTCACGAGGGTCAGTGTTGTTGCGCTCACCGTACACACTGCTGTAGTCAGCGAGCTGAACGTGACCTGTAGTCCGGAGGAAGCCGTGGCGCTCAGCGTCGGCAGGATCGTGCCCAGGATTTGCTCTGGAATCGTCGGGAAAGTGATCGTTTGGCTGCCAAGCGCCACGCCGAGGCTCTGACTCACGTTCGCCGCCGCGTTGTAGTTCCCGTTGCCCGCCTGGGCCGCCTGGATCGTGCAGGTACCCGCCGCGACCAGCGTCACAGTGCTGCCGCTGACCGTGCACACAGGAGTCGTGAGCGACGAGAACGTCACCGCCAATCCCGACGACGCGGTTGCGCTCACGGTGAAGGGTGCAGCGCCGTAGCTCTTGTTTGCCAGCGCGTTAAACGTAAGGGTCTGATTCGCTTTCGCGACAGCGAAACTCTGGCTCACGTTGGATGCCGCGTTGTAGCTCGTATTCCCCGCCTGAGCAGCCTGGATCGTGCAAGTCCCTGCTGCCTTGATCGTGACCGTGCTGCCGCTCACCGTACACACGGTCATCGTGAGCGAGCTGAAGGTGACTGCAAGTCCGGAGGACGCCGTGGCACTCACCGCGAACGGCGCAACGCCGAAAGTCTGTCCCGTCAGCGCTTCGAACGTGATAGTTTGGTTTGCCTTCGCGACAGTGAAACTTTGGCTCACGTTCGGCGCCGCGTTGTAGCTGGTATTGCCCGCCTGTGCGGCCTGAAGAGTGCAGGTACCGCCGGTCTTGATCGTCACCGTGCTGCCGCTGACCGTGCATACCGTCGTGGTGGTCGAGGTGAAGGTCACCGCCAACCCGGAGGACGCTGTCGCGCTCACCGTGAACTGCGCGACGCCATATGTCTGATTGGCGAGCGCGCCGAACGTGATCGTCTGGTTCGCCTTCGCGACCGTAAAGCTCTGCGTCACCGCGGTGGCCGCGAGGTAACTCGCATTCCCCGCTTGAGAGGCCTTGATGCCGCAAGTACCGCCAGTGACGATCGTGACCGTATTGCCGCTCACCGTGCACACGGTCGCAGTGGTCGACGAGAACGTGACCGCCAGGCCCGACGATGCGGTGGCGCTCACGGTAAGCGGCGGATTGCCGTACGTTTTGCCGGCCAGCGCGGCGAAGGTGATCGTCTGCGCCGCCTTGGCGACCGTGAAGCTCTGATTGATGTTCGGAGCAGCGTTGTAGTTGCCGTTCCCAGCCTGCTGCGCCTGGATCGTGCAGGTGCCGCCGGCAACGATCGTCACGGTCGTCCCACTCATGGTGCAGACCGCGGTTGTAGCCGAGGCGAACGTCACCGCCAAGCCCGATGAGGCCGTGGCGCTTACGGTGAACGGCGCCGCGCCGTACGTCTGGCTGACGAGCGCGCCAAATGTAATGGTCTGCGCCGCTTTCGCGACGGCAAAGCTCTCGTTGACGTTAGGCGCAGCCGCGTACGTCGCGTTACCCGCCTGCGAGGCCTGGATCGTGCACGTCCCCGCGGCAACGATGGTCACGGTCGTGCTGCTCACGGTGCAGACGCCGGTGGTGAGCGAAGAAGAGCTTACCGGGAGACCAGACGACGCCGTGGCACTGATGGCGAACGGTGCCGAGCCGTAGGTCTTACCGGCGAGCGCCCCTAACGTGATTGTCTGCGCTGTTTGTGCAGCCGCATGCGGAAGAGCGCCGAACGCCGCGACGGCGGCGAGAACGATACCCCTTACGCGACACGTCGCGACGATCGGCCATACCCAGCGCGCGACCGATCGCGCAATGCAGCGTGCCAGATCTGCCAAGACCCCTCCCCTTGGCGAGCAAACTGTTGATGCGGTCGACTATGCGCTCGAACGCGAACGGCAGATATCAGCCGAACGGATGAGCCACGATCGCCTACGACTCGAGGTGGCTACACGATCGCGAAGAAATTGTGTGCTGGAGAGCGGCAGTCGTCACCTGTAGAAAGTTACAGGTGGTGAGCGCTGACTCGTTGTGAATTTGACCGCCGCCTCACCAGAAGGCGAGCGCGGCCGTGGGCGACGCGAAGCCGAATTCTTTGTTCTCGCTCGGTGGTCACATGAGAGATGGAGGACGGGCCTTCACGCCCAGTTCGCCATGACACGTTGCACGGAAGTCGTTTCGCAAGCCTCAAGAGTGAGCAAAGCCGATGCGGTAGAATCTCGAGCAGCGTCCAGATACTGCGCCCACGTAGATCAGTGGATAAGCGAGCACGTCCTAAGCGCTGGGTCGCCGGTTCAACTTCGGCCGTGGGCGCCACTCATTCGGAGTGGCAGCGTCCGGAACTCATCCTCACCGCCCGCCGTAGCGCGCGTAGCTCGGCGTCAACGAGACTGGAAGAATTCCATCGATTAGGCCATGCTATCGCTGTTGAAGGGGCGGGCTGCTCGCCCGCGCAAGCCGAAAACGCGTGGAGACGGACTGTGTTCCTGCAATACGCACCGCGCTTGCTTCTCGCAGAGCTGGCTGGTCGACCAAGCGGTGAGAACCCTTTTTGCCGCCTGCTCGAAGGTGTCGTACTGTTCGTCGACATCGTCGGCTCCACGGCTCTGACCGACGAGTTCGCGCGCCGAGGCAGCGATGGCGCCGAACGACTCGCTGCAATACTCAACCGTTATTTCGGACGTGTCATCGAGATCGCCGCTGGCTTCGGCGGCGATACGCTCAGGATCGATGGCGACGCGGCGGTTATCCTCTGGCATCAGAACGGCGGCGATAACGATCGCAAGCGGATCGCGCTCGCCGCGGCAGCGGCGGCGTTGGCTCTCCAACTCGAGTTCCGCGACTGGGAGCCTGCCGCCGGCGTGTCGCTGCAGCACCGAATCACGCTTGTCACCGGCAGGGTCAGTTTCATCGTCTTTTCAGAATCGGGTGGCCGAGGTTTCTTCGTCATCGATGGAGTCCCGATACGCCGCCTCGGCGAACCGCGATTGCGCGGCGAGCCCAACCAAATCGTGATCAGCGAAGAAGTTGCGGGCGTGCTCGGCGATACCGCGACGCTCCGACCCGCCGCCTGCGGCGCGGCCGAGTTGGTAGAGCTCCATCCTTTCCCTCGACCGGACCCCGTCGACGCCCAGGGAGGCTCGGCCGTGCAGGACCCATCTCTCGAGTGGCGAGTACGGCCCTTTGTGCCCAAGGTGATCGTCGACCGTAGCGCATACGGTCAGGCCGATTGGATCGCGGAGTTCCGCAAGCTGACCGCCGTCTACGTGAATCTGGTTGGTATCGATCCCACTGCGCCGGATGTAGCAATGCGGGTTCAGCAGGCCGTGCGAGCGATCGCGGCCGTCGTCAATCCGCTGCGAATACCCATCACCAATATCCTCGCGAGCGAGAAAGGGTTCATCGTCCAGATCGCTTGCGGTATGCCGCCATTCGCGCAGGAGCACAACGCTGCGCTCGCTGTCCAGGCCGCATTGCGCATTCACGCGGATCTCGGGAGCATGGGGATCAAGGCCGCGATCGGCGTCACTACCGGCGATGCCTTCTGCGCAGACATCGGCAGCGATTCTCGGCGGGAATACGTCAGCACCGGCCTTGTCATGGCTTATGCGGCGCGGCTGATGCAAGCGGCGATCAATGAAATCCTGTGCGACGAGACCACCGCCCACGCTGCTTCGGGTGCCGCAGAATTTTCCGAACCCGAGCAGGTCCGGCTGAAAGGCCGCGCCAGTCCGTTAGCCGTCCACCGCGCTCGCGAATTGGCGCTGGCGCGCCCGCGCTTCGTTGACCAGCTTGGCGTCACGTTCGGACGCGACGCCGAATTGCAGCTGCTTGCGAATCGATTGTCGGGTCTCGCAGACGGTCGGGGCGGAATCGCAGTCCTTGAAGCCGAACCGGGGGCCGGCAAGACGCATCTCCTCGCGCACCTCGCGGGAACTGCGCGTCAATCCGCGTACGCAGTCGTAACCGCGGCCACGTCGCCCATCGAACAGACCACGGCGTACTTCGTTTTTCGGGACCTGCTCCAGCAATTCATCCGACGCGAAGGCGATCCACCCGAGCTCCCTGTCGCAACATTGCGAGCGCGGTTGATCGAACTGCTTGACGCCCACCCGCTGGCGCCGCGACTCGCCCTACTCGAAGACATCGTGCCTCTCGCGCTGGCGGACAAAGGGCTGGCACCGGAAATCAAGGGCCCCGCCCGCCTTGCGGGCATCGAAGACCTGATGGTCCATATTGCCGCGCAACGAGCAGCCGAAGCGCCGATGGTTGTCGTGATCGACGACCTTCAGTGGATCGATGGGTCTTCGGCTCGCGTGCTTGCCACGCTGCTGCGACGAGTGCCGCGTACGCTCTCGATAGCGGCCATGCGACCCGTCGACGACTCGACCACCGCGCACGTGAAGGGACTGCTCTCGGTCGCAAGCCCGATCGTGAGCCTGCCGCGCCTGCGTCGCGAGGCGATTCACGCCATCGTGCGCGAGCGCCTTGGCGTGCCGGAGGTTCCCTCATCCCTGGTGGACTTCATACAGACCCACTCGGAGGGCTTGCCCTTCTTCGCCGAGCAGCTGCTGTTTGCGTTGCAAGACAACGGTGTTGTCTCGGTCGAGGGGCGAACCTGCCGGATATCCGCGAGCGGCTTGTCCAAGGTGAGCGCACCGGATTCGCTGCGCGACCTGATCGTGAGCCGAGTGGACCGGTTGCTGCCGAGTCCTCAAATGACGATAAAGGTCGCAAGCGCTGTAGGGCGAGTCTTCGACGCCGAGACGCTGCGTCGAGTTCATCCGCTAACTCCGAGTGGCCCGCTGCTCGAACAGACCCTCGACCAGCTGATCGACGCGGGACTTTTGAGCCGTAGCGGTGATACCGAGTATCCAACGTACACGTTCCGACACGGCATCATTCAGGGGGTGACCTACGAGCTGCTCCCTTACGCACAGCGGCGACCGTTGCATCGGAACATCGCTTCGTACCTGGAGACGAAATACGAAGGCGCTCTGGCTCCGCATTACGTGACACTTGCCGACCACTGGGAGCGCGCTGCGGACGCCGACCGCGCGATCGCCTTCCGAATCGATGCGGCCGACATCGCCGGGCAACGTTACGCCAACGAGGACGCACTGAACCACCTCCAGCACGTCGAGCGACTCGTTGCGGAATTCGGCGCCCGCCTGCCGAAAACGGCCCTTGTCCGCTCCACGAGAATACGCGCCGATGCGTGCCAGGAGCTGACGCACTTCTCGGAGGCCAACGGCTACTACAAGAAGCTTGCAATGCTGGAGCGAATCTCCGTACCGCAAACGCGCGTGATGACGGCAATCGGGCTAGCGAGCGAGTCGGTGCAGCAGACGCTTCGGCGCGCGGGCATCGTTCGAAGCCTGTCGCAAGGCGCAGAACAGGAACGCGACCGCCTGGCGGCACACATCTACATGCGTTTCGCGGAGCACGCGTACTTCACGAACAACACGCTGGGACTTGCGCACGGCACGCTGGCATCGCTGAACCACGCGGAGCGCGCCGCGTCGCTCCCGGAAATCGTAAACGCCTCGGGAGGCCTGGCGCTCGGGCTCGCGGCGGTCGGCCTGCTGCAGTGGGCAAGCTATTATCGTGACCGCTCGATTAACTTGGCGATTACCGCGGGATCACCATCTGCGCAAGGGTTCGCCGAGTTGCTCGCATGCGTCCAATCCTTTCACATCGGGGATTGGGACCGTATGCGAGTCCACGCTGCGCGCGGCGCAGAGATCTGGAAGGAGCTCGGTGACCGCTATCGGCATCAATGCTGCCTCGTGCTCGAGGCATATCGTCTGATTGCTACGGGGCACTACGAACATGCGGATCGGGCACTTCTGCGCTTCGGCGAGCGAGCGGAGGAAATCGAGAGTGTGCAAGTGCGTGCCTGGGCGCTCGCTGCACGCGCACTCCTCGATCTGCTGCTCGGGCGTCCGCCAGCGTTGGCCGTGACTCGAATCGGGACTGCGACTGCAGAGGGAAATCTCAATCCGGCCGAATGTCTTCTCTGCGACGGCATCGTCGCGGCGGCTTACCTGGAAGCCGAGGACTATCGCGCTGCGCTGGCCGCGGCCGAGTCCGGACTCTCCAACATCGCGCGAGGTTCGCCGGCGATGGCTGGCGCACTGCTCTTCAGCGTGCCCAGCATCGCGGAAGTCCTGCTGGCGCTCGTCGAGCACGCGTCCGAGGTCGGCCGGAATCGAGATGAGCTGCTCGCGATGTCCAAGGTCGCCTGTCGCGCCGCGCAACGGTTTGCCGCGAGAAACCAGATCTGCCGGCCCCGAGCCTCGTTACTCCGGGGCTACCTGGCCGGTGCGCACGGTGCCTCGGATGGGCAGCAGAGCTGGTATAGGCACGCCCTCGTCGACGCACAAAAATTGGGACTCCCTCTCGAGCAAGCCATGAGCCATCTCGCCCTCGCGCAAATGGCAGTGTCGTCGACCGATCGAGAGGGCCACCGGCACGAAGCCGGCCAGATCCTGCAGCGATTAGGGATCGTGTGGGCGCCTTCGCAGCGTTTTAATATCGGTCTCGGACCGCACAGATATCCATAGGGCCCAACCCAAACGTCGAACCGAAGGGAGGATGACAAGATGGCCAAACAGAAGATCGCGA
>Ga0126378_10002713_pt1 | contig 13193 bp, 11 predicted proteins | sample PanSoiMetPlot_23_FD_92587 | JGI IMG/M metagenome (GOLD analysis project Ga0126378, IMG submission 92587) | Tropical forest soil microbial communities from Panama - MetaG Plot_23 | ecosystem: Environmental > Terrestrial > Soil > Tropical forest > Bulk soil | place: Panama | collected 2016-02-17
AGACCTGCGATCCGGCGCGGTGCACTCGCTGAATGTTGCGCTGGAAGTGATCTACTACCCGGCGGTGACAGCCGACGGCCGGTTTCTCTACTTTGTCGGCGCAGGCGTTCACGAGCCGCTCGGGGTCTGGCGCGCGCGACTGCATCGCGATGGGTCCGTGGACGCGCCGCAGGTGGTGCTGCCCGCCACCGGCGCTGTGCCGCGCGACCTGACGATCACCGCGGACGGCGCGCACGTCGCCATCAGCCAGGAGGTAGGAGCCAGTGAGATCTGGAGCCTCTCGGTGAATGCATCGGGCGCGGCGACGGGCGAGGCCGCGAACCTGACACCGGGCCGGAGCCTGCGCAATTCCGACCCGGTGTTTTCGGCCGACGGCTCCAAGATCGCCTACTCCGAGACGCGGCAGGGCGGACTGATGCAGATCTTCGTGGCAGATCCGGATGGTTCCTCGGCGCGGCCCATTTCCGAGCCCGGCCAAGGCGGCGTCATGCCCGACTGGCTGGGACCCGAGATGACCGTCGGCTACTTCGGCTTAGGCAAAGGTGGAGCAGGATACTGGCTGGCGCCGCTGGACGGAACGCCGCGGCGTCTGGAACTGAAAGCGCCGCCGGTACACGGCATCGATCGCCTGCGTATTTCGCGCAACGGAACCCGCGGGGTTGCCCATATTCCCGGGCCGAGGGGCATGCAGCTGGTGACGCTGGACCGCGCGACCATGGCGGTGCACTACCTCAGCCCGCCCGCGCGCAGCATCGGGTACGGATGCTGGTCGCCCGACGGCCGGTGGATCGCGGCCGAGGAGCGCGTGGGCGGACAATCGAACCTGGTCGTGGTACCGAGCGACGGCGGCGAGATTCGCACGCTGATCAGCGAGCCGCTGGAGTCGTGGCCGCACGATTGGTCGCCGGATGGCGACCGCATCGTGTACGCCGGACTGCGCGGCGGCGTGTGGAACATCTACTGGGTATCGCTTGGCACCGGACGTGTCCACCAGGTCACACACTACGGGTCGCAATCGGCGTTCGTGCGCTATCCCGCGTGGTCGCCGCGAGGGGACCGGATTCTGTTCGAGCACAATGAGCTGAACGCGAATGTGTTCGTTGCGGACGTCCGATAGAATGCGTCCCGGTCAAAGAGAAGCGCGGCGAGCCCTCCGGCGCGGCGCTAGCACCACCGCAGACCACGTCTCGTCCACAGAGCAGACCTTGTAGGCCGTCAAGCCGTACTGGTCGACCATCTGAAAGATGAGGGGCATGGTAAGGTCGGCGGCGCTTCCGCCTGCTTTCTTGGGCCAGGCGATCCACAACTTCAGGCCCGGGCGCACCGTGCCGGCCAATGTGGGTAGTTCGCCTCCGAGCGCCGCGGTCGAGCGGTAGAACGCGAGGATGACGTCGGCGCGGTCCGGCGAGGCATGGCACCAGGAGCCTTTGGGCATGCGAAAACCCTTCGGTGCATGGACGATCGCCACCTGCGAGCCTTCGCCGATGCCCAGCTTGGCCGCGAGCGGCTTGCGAGTGGGCAGTTGCGGCGCGGCGGGCGGGCGACGAATCGCGGCGCGGATCGCCGGGCCGGATTTTGCCCACGTGCTGTATGAGGCGTCCGGCAATAGGGCGCGCACCAGCGCCGCTTTCTCGGGATCGCCTTCCATAAAGACCAGCGGGATCGCGCGTAGTGATTTCTGCTCACGCAGCAGGGCGCCCATGCCCTTGCCGTAGGAAGGCATCGTGGTAAGGTCGATGACGATGGCGTCCGGCGGATTGGCGCGGATCGCGCCGAATCCCTTCGGACCTAAGATGGTGTACGGTTCGGCTTGGAATCCGCCGGCGCTGAGCCGCGCGGCAAGCCGGATGGCCTCCGCGGGTTCGCGATGGACCACCAGTACACGCGGCACAGCTACGCACGAACCACGCCCGTCGCGGGCAACAGCCGGCTGCGGATCTGATTCATGACGTCGCTGGCCAGGAACGGTTTGCGCAGGACCGGGAAGCCGTGTTCCTCGCAAAGCGCTTCCTCTTCCGGCGGCAGTATGGTCCCTGTCATCACGATCACCAGCATGTTGGGCACGGATTGCAGGAATTCCACGCCCAACTCCACGCCGTTGCCGTCGGGGAGCATGTAGTCCAGCAGCGCCGCATTGGGCTTGTGCTGCTGCATGAGCCGCTTGGCTTCGGTGGCCGATTCCGCGGTCAGCAGCGTCCAACCGGCGTCGGCCATGAGCCGCTCCAGGAAGTGCAGCAGGTCGCGGTTGTCGTCCACCAGCAGAACTGTGGGATGCGCCGGGCCGAGCGCGCCTTGCGTGTCGTGGGCGCGGATATCCAGCTTCTCGCCGTCCTTGGAGATATCGACGCGCACGCGCGCGCCGGCGTTGATCTGGTTGGTGGCCACCAGGGTGGCCAGCGGCTGCGTGAGGAAGCGGTGGATAGTGCGGTTCAGCTCGCGTGCACCATACTCCGCGCTGGTGCCCTTCTGCAGCAGAAACTGGCGCGTCTCGAACGGCACGTCAAGGGTGAACGACCGGTTGCCAAGTCGCGTGTTGACGTGGCTCTGGAGATCGGTGATCTGAATATCCAGGATGGCGGCCAGCGACTCGGCCGTCAGCGGCTGGTAGGTGATGATGCAGTCGATGCGGTTGACGAATTCGGGCGAGAAGCGTTTCCGGACGGCCACCAGCGCGATGTTCTGCAGCTTGCTGGTGAGATCGGTGCGGGCCGCGGGCTGCGCGGACTGGAAGCCGAAGTCCGGGTTGATCTCCTTCATCATTTCGCGGGCGCCCAGATTGCTCGTCAGGAAGACCAGGCTCTTTTCGAAGTTGACCTGGGTGTTGTCGCCCAAGCGGAGTATGCCCTTGTCCAGCACGCCGAGCAACAGGCGGGTCATCGAAGGGGCCGCTTTTTCGATTTCGTCGAACAGCACCAGCGACAGGCTGCACTTCTCGCTGGTCACCGAGTTGAGCTTCTGCTGCGTGAGCATGGGCTGCGTTTCGCGGTGCCCCAGGTAGCCCGGAGGCGCGCCGATGAGCTTGGCCACCTCGTGCTCCATCTGGAACTCGCCGCAGTCGATCTTCAGCAGGTTCTTTTCGCTCCCGTGGAGCACTTCGGCGAGCGCCTCGATGGTTTTGGTTTTTCCTGTACCGGTAGGTCCCAATAGCAGGAATACGCCGACCGGCCGTCCCTCCGGCGCCAGTCCGGCTTGGAACATCTGGATATAGGGCACGATCACGCGGGTGGCTGCGGGTTGCCCGACTACCTTCTGCGACAACACGGCAGTCAGATCGGCTACCGGATCGGCAGTTTGTTTTCTGGATCGCCCCTGGGAATTCTTTGTTGGTTTTTCCACTCCGCTCTCTGATTTGATTATAGCGGCTGAATGGGTCCGGACGCGGGTGCGACGCTTTTCTTCAGGAGGGCTAGGTTCCTTCATTGGAGATCCCTTTGACCATCTATTTCAGCAATTTAACAGCAGGCGGGAGTTAACGCAAAATAATTCTTGTTAACCTGTGAGTCACTCCACTCCAGTTTCTGTGTAACATGACCGCTTCACACACGTGTGTTATCCAAAATACACAATCGTTACGTGAGGGAAAGAACTTTGGATGGAACGGCTCAATATCCGGTGGTCTACCGGTGCCGGAACGTGATGCGACCCTTGGTCAGGTCGTAGGGTGACAATTCCAAGGTGACTTTGTCGCCGGCCAGAACGCGGATCCGGTTGCGCCGTAGCCTGCCTGCCAGGTGCGCCAGGACCACCCGCTCATGCTCCAGTTTGACGCTGAACAGCCCGCTGGGAAACTTTTCTAAAACCGTGCCGGTTACTTCGATACTGTCCTCTTTGCTCATAGACCTCCACTATTTGAGATAGGCGGGCGGGACTCCGGTGTCTAGGAATCTCGCCCGCCCGACTTTCTAGGCGCCTGCCGTGACGTTGGTTGCCTGCAGACCCTTGGGCCCTTTCGTCACCTCGAACTCCACCTGTGAGCCTTCATCCAGGGTACGGTAGCCTTGCGTTTGAATGGCAGAGAAGTGTACGAACACATCTTCCCCGTTCTCCCGCTGGATAAAGCCATAGCCCTTGGCTGCGTTGAACCACTTCACTGTACCTTTTTCTTTCATCTGCTAATGTTCCTTCTCTGCTTCTTGCAAAATCCGCATCCGACTCCACCGTACGCGCCCCGAAACAAGAAGAGGGGGTGCGGAACGACTCACGCAGCCCCCTCAAACCCTATACGAAGCGGAAAACTAGAGTCAAATGCTTTACTATTATACAACAGGAGCGGGATCGCACTGCCGCCCACGCCGACGCCGCCCGGGTTCGGTGGGCCGCCGCCTGACGCCGGAATCGCCGGGCAGGCGAACCGCCGGGGAAAGGGCCGCGCCTCCAATACCGTGACCACCTTCGAGTTCTACCGTTTCCGATTCCACTTCCGGTCCCTCGATCCGCTGCATTTCCCGCAAGGCAAGAGCGCGAATGTGGTGCGGGGAGCCTTTGGAACCGTCCTGCATGATGCGGTCCCTCCCGAGGTGTATTCCCGGCTGTTCGAACCCGGCGCCACACTCGGTCCCGCTCCGAGTGGGCTGGCCGATTGGCCGCGCCCGTTTGTACTGCGCGTCGCACATCTCGATGGGCTCACGGTCCCTGCCGGCGAAGCACTCTATCTCGACGCTCATGTCTTCGACCTCCTCCAGTCTGCCCTGGCACATTTCCGCGCGACGCTGGCGAGACTCGCCGAAAAGGGGCTAGGCCCCGGCCGTGGCCGTGCCCAACTGGAACGAACCGAACAGTTGGACCTCGCCGGGGGCGCCCAACCGATCTTTGAGACGCCGGGGAGACCCAGCGTAGTCGAACTCGATCGCGAGCCGGTACCAGTTCCGGCGGTGACCGTACGCTTCCTCACTCCGACTGAACTGAAAGCCGGCGGGGAGTTGGCGCAACGACCCGAATTCCCCATCCTATTCGGCCGCCTCCGCGACCGCATCAGTACGCTGCGCGCCCTATGGGGCCAGGGACCGCTGGACATCGATTTTCGAGCGATGGGAGAGCGCGCCGCCGCCATCAGAATGCGCCGCTGCGAGCTCGCCTGGGAACAGGTGAAGCGGCGTAGTGGCCGCACCGGCCAGGTGCACTCTATCGGCGGCTTCACCGGTGAAGCCGAGTACGAAGGCGACCTCGCCGAATTCCTGCCGTGGCTCTCCGCGGCGCGATGGGTAGGCGTGGGACGGCAGACGGTCTGGGGCAAGGGCGACGTGAGGGTCAGCTAGCTCGACAGCAGCCAGGCCATGAGGCTGCCCGAGATGATGATGATGGTGATGATGATCGAATCCGTTGGCATAGCCAATGGATCGCTGGTAATGGCCGACCTTCGGCCGGCGTGAGGGGGCGGTGTTAACGAGGTCTAAGCACGACCGGCGGCTGGATCACGGGCTGATCGCGGCCCGCGTGGAGAATGGTGTCGTTGGTCACGGCGTAATCGAAGCCCGGAACCGGATTGCGCGTGAGCATGAAATCGCCGGGCAGCGTTGCCGCGCCGAAACCGGGATCCACCGATACCGTCCCGCCTGCCTCTTCATTCATCGCCCGCTGCGACCCGTTGACCGGCGGAGTCCCCGTCTGCCACTGCGCGAAGTTCAGCAACGTCCAGGCATGATTCAGATTCGCGGGCTTGCTACAACCGCCGGCCGCGGTGCCCGTCGAGAGCTTTGTGAGCCCGTTTGGCGTAGCCGCGGAAACCTCCGTCCGCCCGTAGAGATTGCCGGGAAATTCTGAAACTGGTTGTAGGGAAACCGGCAGCAATTGGCACAGCCTCCCGGTGGAATCGTCGAAATCAAAATGTTGTTGAAGAGGTTGATTTCGGCCGCGGCGCCGCCGCCCTGCGTCCACGATTCCTTCGGCATGTCACCACACCGCTCGCCGGCCAGATGATACTTTATCTATCGATGCACCGCTCACTGTTTTCTCTCGCCCTGATGGCCGGCGCCGCGTTCGCCCAGCCAGCCATGATGCCCAAGGCCGAATTGCTCTGGCCCGCCGGAGCGCCTGGCGCCCAAGGCACCGAAGACGTCGATAAACCGACTCTCGCGCCGTACCTCGTTCCCGCCGGGCGCGGCACGGGAACGGCCGTCATCGTGTGCCCCGGTGGAGGGTACGTCAACTTGTCGATGGACAAGGAAGGCGACCAGATCGCGCGCTTCCTCAATTCGCTCGGAGTGTCGGCGTTCGTGCTCAAATACCGCCTCGGCCCGAAGTATCACCACCCTGTCGAACTCGGCGATGCCCAGCGTGCCATCCGCACCGTGCGTTCCAGGGCCGCCGAATACCGGCTGGCCGCCGACCGCATCGGTATCATGGGTTTCTCCGCCGGTGGCCACCTCGCCGCCACCGCGGGTACGCACTTCGATGGCGGCGATGCCGGCGCCTCCGACCCAATCGACCGACTCAGCAGCCGTCCGGATTTCCTGATCCTCTGCTATCCGGTGATCTCGTTTACTAACTACGTCCACCAGGGTTCCAAACGAAGCCTGCTGGGCGACAATCCCGACCCCAAGCTGGTGGAGAGCCTGTCCAACGAGACGCAGGTCACCGCACAGACGCCGCCCACGTTTCTGTTCCACACGAACGGGGACACCGGAGTGCCACCCGAGAACAGCATGATGTTTTACATGGCGCTGCGCAAAGCGGGCGTTCCCGCCGAGATCCACATCTACGAGCGAGGGCCGCACGGCGTCGGGCTGGCGCAAACCGACTACCCGCTCTCCAGTTGGCCGGGACGGCTCGCCGACTGGATGCGGGTGCGGGGGCTGCTGAATTCCGCTGCGCGCTAAGCGCGCCCGATGTAAACCAAAGATAGGCTAACCAACGATTCATTTTAGGTAACGTTATCCATCGGGTACTTGCACGTACCGGTACCAGCTTTTTAACGTTCAGCTTGTGGCCGTGATTCAACCTGCTTCTCTCTCGCTCCAATCACTTGTGGTCGGCCTGACCGTTTTCGGCGCGTGCCTGTACGCGCAGCCCCCGGCATCGCCCGCAAATCCCCTGATGGTGTCCGTCGGATCGAATATCGGGCCTGGCTGCGGAGCCGCGATTTCCCCTTCGGCTGTACAACAGGATCTCGAGGACGCTTCGCTCCGCCGGGCTCACCGTCTCGAAGGTGCATAGCGCCCGCCTGTCCGCCGAGATCGATTGCGTCCCGGTCCCCGCAGGCGCACCGAAAGCCAGCATCGCCGTCCATCAGTGCTTGGCCCTCTCGCAGGTGGTGTCCAGGCAGGAACAGGGACGGGAGGCGATACTGGCTACGACGTGGCGCAAGTGCCAGGCGTACACCTGCGGGGACCGCCAATGCGAGGTTCTGGCGCGCACCGGGTTACGCGACTTGGCGAATCTCTTCGTCGCGGATTCTCACGAGGTTGTCTCCATGCTCGAACCCCTGCGGTCTGCCGCACCGTCGCGGGGAACCGGAACCACCCTCGCCGGGTTCGGAGCGACCACCCTGGTTTCCAATGCCGACACCACGTACTACGCGCTGTACATTCTGGCGTGCGCGGTGGTCATTCTCAGTTGGCAGCTTCGCCGCAGGCACGCTCACTAAGACGCCCCACCTCACCTTCCTCAGGACCAAGTTCAAGTCATCGTACTGCGCCACGTCTTGGGACGGGCCAACGACGCTTCCAGCACGGTGAGAAAACGCTCGCTATGGGCGTAGGGGACCGGCTTGACGGGCAGCGCGCGTCGACGACGGCGTAGAGGGTGGTGACGGACCCATCCCGGCGGTCAGGGCGAGAATCACAAGGAAGGCGCCAGCGAGGCCATAACTCCCAATTCGTAACGTGTCGTACTGGAACTGGCGGACGCACGGGCTTCTCCACCCTGCTAAACTGAACCTTAGCTTTCATAATCAATGGATTTCCTCAAAGGGCTCAATGCGCAACAGCGCGAGGCGGTGACCCATACCGAAGGGCCGCTGCTCATTCTGGCTGGTGCTGGCAGCGGCAAGACCCGGGTGATCACGCATCGGATTGCGCATATCATCACCTCGCGGCATGTGCCGCCGTCGGCTGTGCTCGCCGTCACCTTCACCAATAAGGCGGCGGGCGAAATGCGGGAGCGCGTCAACTCGCTTTTGGCTGACATTCCGCTGGCTTCGTCGCCCAATGTCAGTACGTTTCACTCGTTCTGCGTCCGTCTGTTGCGGCGCGATGGCGAGCCGCTAGCCAAGGTGCGCCCCGGGTTCAGCCGGCGCTTCAGCATTTACGACGACGAAGACCAGCTCTCGATCATCAAATCCGGCTACCGCACGCTCGGGCTCGAAGAAAAGGATTTCATCCAATACCGCGCAGCGCTCTCACGCATCAGCCACGCCAAGAACCGAAACCAGACTCCGCAGGACTTCTACAACAACGCGGTCAACAAAGAAAGCGAAAACCTGGCCGCGCTGTTCGAAGAGTACGAGAAAGCACTTCGCAACGCGAACGCGCTCGACTTCGACGATCTGCTGCTGGAAGCGGTGCGGCTGCTGCGTACCGACGACGCCACGCGGGAGGCGTGGAACCGCCGCCTGAGCTACGTCATGATCGACGAGTACCAGGACACCAACCGCAGCCAGTACGAGCTCATGCGCCTGCTCACCGAGCAGCACAAGAACGTCTGCGTGGTGGGCGACGAAGACCAGTCGATCTATAGCTGGCGCGGCGCCGACATCCGCAACATCCTGGACTTCGAGCACGATTTCCCCAAGGCCAAGGTCATTCGGCTGGAGCAAAACTATCGCTCCACCAAGAACATTCTGGCCGCGGCGGGCGCGGTGGTGGAGAACAACAAGGCGCGCAAGGGCAAGAAACTCTGGACCGAAGCCGGCGCCGGCGATCTGATCGGCCTCTACGCGGGATACGACGCCGAAAACGAAGCTCTCTTCATCGCCGACGCCACCGAGAAGTATCTGGCCTCCAATCCCAACGACCACGTCGCGGTGCTCTACCGGACGAATTCGCAATCGCGCCAGATTGAAGAGGCGCTACGCCGCTACGGCCGCAAATACAACGTGGTCGGGGGCTTCAGTTTTTATCAGCGCGCCGAAATTAAAGATACGGTCGCGTACTTGAAGCTGGCGGTTTCCAACTCCGATTCGGTCAGCCTGCTGCGCATCATCAACACGCCGGCGCGCGGCATTGGGCGCACCACGGTGGAGCAGATCGAGCGCTACGCGCGCGACCACGGCCTGAACCTGTGGGACGCCATCGGGCGCGTGATCGACGATCAGTCGCTGTCGACGCGGTCGCAATCGTCGCTGGTGGTGTTCCGCAACCTGGTGCAGGAGCTCTCGCTGGTGGCCAGCACGTCGGCACTGCCCGATCTGCTGCGCTTTATCCTGGACCGCACGGGCTACCGGCGCATGCTGCAGCAGGAAAAATCGCCGGAATCGGAAACACGCCTGGAGAATCTCGACGAATTGATCAACGCGGCCGTGGAAGCCGCCGAGCGGGGCGAGGATGTCGGCGCGTTCCTGGACCACGCCGCACTGGTCGCCGACGCCGATGCCTACGACGAAAAGGCGCCGGTCACTCTCATGACCCTGCACAACGCCAAGGGTCTGGAGTTTCCGCTGGTGTTCCTCTCCGGCCTGGAACTGGGACTCTTCCCGCACAGCCGCTCGATCGACAACGAGGAAGCGCTGGAGGAAGAGCGGCGGCTCTGCTACGTGGGTATGACACGAGCTGAAAAGCGGCTGGTGCTCACCTGGGCCAAGTACCGCCGGCGTTTTGGCGGCGGCGATCAGGAGCGGTCGACGGCGAGCTGGTTCCTCAGCGAAGTGCCCGAGCACCTGGTGATGAATCTGGGGCCGCGCGACGAGCCGGGCGAAGTGGATCTGTTCACGGAGCGTTACGACGTGCGGCAATCGGCGCGGCGCAATACGTACACCGGCAAGACTTACAATTCGCTGGACAACATCTCGCAGTTTTTCAGCGAGCGCGGTATGTCTATCAAGCCGCCGCAGCCTCCGGCTGCGAAGCCGGCGATTCCGGATCCGCGCACCCCGCCGCAATACCCCCGGCCCATCGGTGCCCCGCGCCCGGCGCCGACCCACGCCGCAGCGCCGCCGCAGAAGCGCTCGGTGCGCACGGGAATGACCGTCCAGCACCCAAAATACGGCACGGGCACGGTGGTGCGCCGCGAAGGGGAGGGTGATGATGCTAAGATCACAGTGAACTTCCCTCGCTTTGGGTTAAAGAAACTCGTAGAAAAGTACGCAGGATTGAAAAGAGACTGATGAACACCAAGACTGTCGCCGACAAGGCAGAACGTAAGAAGCTCAAGCGCGCCGCAAGGAAAAAGGCGGCTCCCAAGCCCAAACGGGCCTCCGGTGTGGCGCGTGGATCCACAAAGAAGAAGATCCGTCACCAGGCACAGGGACAGCGTAAGCGCTAATTGGAGCAGTGGGGCAGCCTTTCAGGCCGCGGGCAGGATTGCCCGCCCCACTATTTCTTCTCTCGCAACCCGCTGTTGTTGAAGCCATAGCAGAAGTACAGCACCAGCCCGATCGCCAGCCAGATTCCGAAGCGCTCCCACGCAGTGTCGGGCAGGCCCTTCATGATGAACAGGCAGCCGGCGGCCGAGAGCACGCACACCGGCCACACCAGCGGTACCTTGAACGGCCGTGGCCGGTCGGGCTCTTTATAGCGCAGCACCAGCACGCCGATGCTCACCAGCATGAACGCGAACAGCGTACCGATGTTGGTCAGGTCGTAGGTTTCGCCCGCATCGCCCAGCAGCGACCAGGTGGCCACGCAGAGGCCGGTTAGCAGCGTGGTGGCCCAGGGAATGCGGGTGCGCGGGTGGATTTTGGCGGCCCACTTGGGCAACAGGCCGTCGCGCGCCATGGCGAAGAAGATGCGCGGCTGCCCGTATTGAAACACCAGCAGCACCGCCGACATCGATACGGCCGCGCCCAGGGCGACGATCCAGCCGACGGCTTTGAACCCCGCCAGTTCCAGGGCGCGCGACAGGGGATCGGCGACGGCCAGTTCCCGGTACGGCACCATGCCGGTGAGCACGAAACCGACGATCACGTAGATCAACGTGCAGATCCCCAGCCCGCCCAGGATTCCGATCGGCAGGTTGCGCTGCGGGTTCATGGTCTCTTCGGCCGCCGTGGAGATGGCGTCGAAACCGATATACGCGAAGAACACGATGGCCGCGCCCTGATGAATTCCCGTGAAACCGTTGGGCGCGAAGGGATGCAGATTGGACGTCTGGATGTGTGTTGCGCCGACCACTACGAACAGCGACAGGACCGCCAGTTTGATCGCCACCATGATGTTGTTGGCGGTGGCGCTCTCCCGGGCTCCCCGCAGCAGGAGCCAGGTGATCAGCATGACGATGCCGAAGGCCGGCACGTTGATCAGGATGGGGATCCCGAAGAGATGCGGCGCCGTGTCGAGCAGGCCGTGAACGGGTTTGTCGGGACTCAGTAACGCCGTCCGGTAGCCTGTCGTCATCCAGACCGGGAGTTGGATGCCGATGCCGCGCAGCAGGGTGCTGAAATAGTCGCCCCAGGAGATGGCCACGGCCACGTTGCCCACCGCGTACTCCAGGATGAGGTCCCAACCGATGATCCACGCCACTAGTTCGCCCAGCGTGGCGTAGGAGTAGGCGTAGGCGCTTCCCGCCTGCGGAATCATGGATGCCAGCTCGGCGTAGCAAAGGCCGGCGAGGGCGCACGCGCCGCCAAGCAGGACGAAGGAAAGCACCAGGGCCGGTCCCGCGCCGGCCCGGATCACTTCGCCGTGGGGACCGAGCTGGCCCGCGGCGGCCGTACCGATGGCGCCGAAGATCCCGGCGCCGATCACCGCGCCAATCGCCAGCATGATCAGGTCACCGGCGCGGAGGCTGCGCTTCAACCCGCCGGCGCCCTCGGTTTCGGCCACCAGCGCCGCAATTGGCTTCCGCTGAAAGAGTTGGGACATCACACGGAATTCTATCAGACGCTGAAAGGCCTCCCCCGGGTCAGAGATTGAGGTTGCCAGTGGGAGTACTGGGATCCTTCCGCATTTCGGAAATTGGTTGAGAGGCATCTCGGGTTTATCCGAGAAAGCAAACATACGATCTAATCCATTATTTACCATTGCATACAAAGGGGTTGGAGACTTATTGCGGGATGGCGTGTTAAGAATCGATAGTAGAATCATAACTAGTACCTGGGTCACTCATGGTACTATTGAGGCGTGATAAGCTTCACGGATATAGGGGTACTTTAGGTAGACCCTACGGAGGATCCGGATACGTGCTGGTTAAGTCTTCAGTCCGATTGATGGCGGTGCTGGCGCTGATCGCGGCGTTGCCACGAATGGCTCATGCATACGTGGATCCGGGTACTGGCGCCATGATCTGGCAGGTGGCTGCCGCGGCCGTCATCGGCTGTCTCTTCTACCTCAAGCGGGTAGCCAGTTGGCTTCGCAGCCGCCTCGGGCTGAGGTCCCGAAAAGGGCTTGGTTTTGCCTTCGCCACTTGTTACGCGATGGTGGCATCCCCGCTGACCGTCACCTTGTTCCACGGTCACCCTCTGCCGCGGTTCAATGACCTCTTCCTGGTGGGTATTGCTCTCACTGCGTACATCTACGCCTGGGAATCTGCGGCCTATCTGCTCATCATCTCCTTGGTGGTCTCGGCCTGGGTTCTTCCTCCTTATGGATCCTTGAGACTCGCCGGCTTCGAGGAGTGGTACCGTATGGTTTCCTTCACCGCCCTGTCCGTGTTCCTGATCTGTCTGATCTCGAAGATGAAGACGCGCGTGGTCGAGCGCAGAGCCGAGTCGCGCTCTTTTGCAATGCATGGCGCTGCGGTCGGTGCCGATTAACTCCTGAAGCCCGCGTTCGCCGAAGCGCTGGTACGGTCGCGCTGCCCGCCATCCGGGAGAACGCGACTTCCCGGCGTGCTACCTTGAAATTCTCAGTGAACCTTCTTTTCGTGGGAGACATTTTCGGGTCGCCCGGTCGTCGTATTGTGGCCGATCACCTCCAGGACATCGTGGATACCAATCAGGTCGATCTCGTCATCGCCAATGGCGAGAACGCCGCCGGCGGTTTCGGCATCACGCCCGCCCTCGCCGAGGACCTTTTCGCGATGGGAATCGACGTGAGTACCAGCGGAAATCACGTCTGGGACAAGCGCGAACTCTATGACTATCTCGGGCGCCAGCCACGCCT
>Ga0126378_10002714_pt1 | contig 13192 bp, 13 predicted proteins | sample PanSoiMetPlot_23_FD_92587 | JGI IMG/M metagenome (GOLD analysis project Ga0126378, IMG submission 92587) | Tropical forest soil microbial communities from Panama - MetaG Plot_23 | ecosystem: Environmental > Terrestrial > Soil > Tropical forest > Bulk soil | place: Panama | collected 2016-02-17
AGGGCGCGTCGATCGGCACCGTCTCTGCCAGCGCGTCGAGCTCGGCCACGAAGCGCTCGTCGACGTGGTCCGTCGACGGCACCCGCATCGCCTGCCCCTGGACGATCGCGTAGCCCTCACCTTTGTAATATTGCGGTCGGCGCGCGATGCCGAGCTCCTCGACCAAGTCCCACAACACCCACTGCCCCGGCCCCGTCCAGGTCCCGCCCATCTCGACCGGAAAACCATTGGCGACGTGGTCGTTGAAGACCCGGCCGCCCACACGGTCGCGCGCTTCTAGGACGGCGATCCGCGTAAGGCCGGCTGTGCTCAGCGCCCGGGCAGCGGCAAGGCCGGAAAAGCCGGCGCCGATCACCGCCACGTCGAGCACATCCTTGCGATCGCTGCCAGCACCTGAGAGAGATGTCATGTCCGTCCTCCTGATGTTCGGTGGAACTTATCCTGTAGGAATACTTTCCCCGCGCTCTGGCTTCGGGAGCTTCTCGAGGTACCCTGGTGAGCGAATTAAATGTCCTGCGTGATCACTCCGATTTGTCTCAAGCTGTTTCCGTAAGGGGGGATTTCTCCAACTCCAGCACGAGTCGGGATTGACTACTACTGTGACTTGTGACAGCCTCGGCGGGATTCGTCGAGCGTTCTGAATTACCTTGGTTGTTGGGATGGATCTTGTGTCCCGCGCGAGATTGATGTTCGTGCCCTTTAACGTTGGATAGAGAACCGTGCCCTTGCATTGGCCCGCAAGGTCAAAAAAGAGCCCCACTTCTGGCACCAGAGCCACAGCCAGTTGCGTGCTCTTCGTTGTGCTTCCCACGACAAGTCCTGAAAGTAGCCGTGCGGATTGCGGCTCTGATACTTCTTGAGCCCTAGGATTCGTCTGCCCTCATGAATCAAGGGTACCCTCGGAGTCAAGTGCAGGGAACCGACGAACAGCCGCTGTAGCTTGTCATGGCTACCCATACGTGACGATAACGTCCCTTCGCAAAAGTCCCGCAATACATGGGTTTCACGTGTCATTCCGTGTCAATGCGTCAAACTCCAGCGCACTCCTTACCATTGACGCTCGCCACTGGCAGGGGTAATGTTACTAGCTTTTCCCCCCAACTTACCTAGGAGACACTCCAGTGAAGTCATTCACTCATCACCTGTTCGCATTGGCGTTGGTTTCTTCCTTGTTTCTTGCCCGTGCTCCCCAAGCTGGCGCACAGGGCACCCCGCAACCCGTGGAGGCGGAGCCGTACCTTTCCGCCAGTTCCTTCGAGCAAGTCTCAGACATGCAGCTTCTGTTGACGGCTTATGATTTAAAGCGCGACGCTGCACAGTGGAAAAGAACACTAAGCCAAATCAGCCCATCGCTTCTGAACCGGGACTTCATCCTTGACAAACAGATCCAAGCGCTGCTGGGCGACGCAAACGAATTGCTCGCTGATATCGACAAGGCATCCACGACGGTAATCAAGACTCCGAAAGCCTCTGAGATTATTGCTCTGGCCTTCGACCTGGCACGGTTGCATGAGCACATTGTCAACATCTCAGGCTCAACTGTAATGGCTGATATTTCTAAGGAAGAGCTCGCAGCAACGACCGCCAGCCCCAATCTGAGAACAAACGCTATCAGATGGCAGCAAATCATGCAGGACCTCGCAAACGAGGTCAGCCCCTATCGCGAGGGTCTGGAATCCTATGCATTAGATCTGGGCCAAACAATCGATGCCGCAATATCCAAGTAGCTGCAATGTCCGCAGCCCGCAAATGGTGAAAGTAATCATGCCCAATTCAGCCGGACGGCAGAATTGACAGTTCAAATCTGATTGCCAGTACCCTAAGGTCGGCGATTGACATCGAAGTGGATGGACCTCTCCACAGGAAAGTAGCAAATGAAATCGCCGCAGGTTTAGGCCTGAAATACGCACATCGCAACTGGCGAGATAGAGGAGTAATGTCGCAAATCACATCGTTGGCGGGGTCGGTGGCCACTGCGGCGATAATCCTCTTCCTTATTGCAGTGATGTTATCGATCGGGATGGAAGTAACGGCTGGAGAGTGCCTCGCCGTTCTCCGTAACAGGCGCCTGATGCTAAGCGCTCTATTGGCGAACTTCGTCTTGGTCCCCCTACTCGGGCTAGGTATCGCCAAAATGTTTTCCATGCCGCCGGCCATCGAGATGGGCTTTCTGCTTCTGGCTGCGGCTCCGGGCGCGGTATTTGCCGTCAATTTCACACGCACGATGCGCGACAGTATGCCCACAGCCGTCGCAGTTCTATTTGTGCTAACTGTCCTCTCGATCGCGCTTACACCTCTGTTGCTGCCATTTCTGTTGGCTCTGGACAGGCCCGCGACCTTGCCTTACGAGGAGCATTTTCGCGCGCTGCTTCTCTACGTTGTTGCCCCGCTGCTGGTGGGGCTTGTCCTGAATCGCTGGAACCATGACCTTGCGCGGGCGCTGCGGAAACCAGCAAGCATTTGCGCTGGTATTTTCTTTATCGCGGGAGTAGTCCTGATGCTTTCGGTGAGATCGGCGGCAATGAGACAGATCGGAGTAAGCGGCATACTTCCAATACTTCTGTTTATCATAGGCTCGATGTTTATCGGCTGGATCATGGGTGGGCCTGACCGCGGCTCGCGGAGAGTCCTGACAGTGAACACAAGCATGCGGAACGTTGCGCTCTGCCTGGCAATCGCCGCTCATAGTTTTCCCGGCAGGGACGTCGAGGTGGCAGTGGTCGCATTCAGCGCGTTGATGCTACCGCCCAATCTTCTCTTCGCGACTTATCAGGGTCGCAAGATCAAGAAAGAAGCTGCGGTGGCGGCTCAGCCATCAGTCACAACAAAGGATGCAGCGTGAGTAAAATCACAACGGCGGCCGCCTCGCGGCTACAATCCCGAGCTTCGGAGCTGGCATCGGATTAGCAAGACAGGATTACGAAATGGCTGAAAGAATTGGTTCAATTCTGAAGAGCAAAGGGTCTGCGATTCATGCGGTGAGTCCAGATGGCACGGTCTATGAAGCGGTGCAAATGATGGCGCAACAAGGAATCGGCGCCGTCTTGGTGATCGATCACGGAAGCATTCTTGGAATCATATCCGCCAAGGATTACGGAACCAGAGTTGTATTGGAAGGCAAGAATGGAAGAGATGTTCTCGCTCGCGAGGTCATGACGAGTCCCGTAGTGACGACCGGCCCTGAAGTGAAGATTGTGGACGCTATGAACATCCTGACCACGAAGAAGATTCGGCATCTTCCAATCGTCGACAACGGTGAGCTGGTAGGGGTGGTGACTCTCGGCGATCTGGTCCGCGCAGTACTCGCCGACAAAGAGCACACGATCGACCAGTTGATTAGGTACGTGGGACACAAGTGAATCTTGCGATAGATCGATTTTCCGCAGCCTACTTGGGATCGATCCAGTGGCGGTATGCGCGGGTAAGCTGGTCGGACTCGACGGGCCCCAAGTCCCCGGTGTATACGGATGAACCGGCGTTTTGTTGTCCAGTACAAGGATCATTCCCGAGGAAGTCCAGGCATACGAGGATCTGCTCAGCGATAGGCATGGTCGAAGATTCCACATGCTTCGCGCGTGAGAAAGCGTGGTGCATCGTGGATCATCCAGCCCTTGCCGGATTCTCTGAAAGGTAGCTCCGAAAAATACCAGTGCCTCGGATCGAACTTGGCTCGTCGTTTACCTTCAGTTCCTGCTCAGCGATTCAAACATTTCACTTTGTCGGTTACCTCAATGCTTTGAAGCAGGTGCGCACCTCGCGCACGAATGTCTCCGGCTGTTCGAAGGCGGCGAAGTGTCCGCCTTTCTCAACTTCGTGGAAGTAGACGAGGTTGGCATACCTCTTCTCGGCCCAGCGCCGGGATGTGCGGAAAATCTCCTTTGGAAAAATCGAGCAACCCACCGGAATGGTAATGGGGTCGGTTACCGTTGAACGAAAGCTTTCTATGCTTTCCCAATATAAGCGCGCAGAAGATGCCGCTGTTCCTGGCAGCCAATAAAGCATCACGTTGTCGAGCATCTCGTCGCGGGTAAGTATGTCTTCCGGATGTCCATCGCAGTCGGTCCACGCCCAGAACTTCTCTAGGATCCAGGCGAGTTGCCCGACGGGAGAATCGGTCAGGCAGTAGCCCAAGGTTTGCGGGCGTGTGCTCTGTTGTTTGGCGTATCCAGACTCCCATCGTTCATAATGCCGGAGCCCGGCGATAGCCGATTTCTCTTTTTCGGTCAGATCGTTGGACGTGGTCGGATCTGGCGGCACGAGCGGCATGTTCAGGTGGATACCTATGCAGTTGGCGGGGTCTTGGATGCCGATGCAGGTCGTGACCAAAGCACCCCAATCACCGCCTTGAGCCGTGTAGCGGTTGTACCCGAGACGTGGCATCAGCTCCGACCATGCACGCGCGATCCGTTGTACTTTCCATCCGGTGCGAGAGGGCTTTTCGGAAAAGCCAAACCCTGGAAGCGACGGGCATACGAGGTGAAATGCGTCGGCAGCATCGCCACCATGCGCGGTCGGGTTCGTGAGCGGCTCGATCACCTTATGAAATTCGACAATCGAGCCGGGCCAGCCGTGGCTCATGACCATCGGCAAGGCATTCGAATGAGGCGAGCGGATGTGAACGAAATGTATTGCGAGTCCGTCGATGATGGTTTTGAACTGCAGGAAGCGGTTGAGACGCGCTTCGCGCACGCGCCAGTCATACTTGTTTAGCCAATGCGCCCAAACTTCCTGAGCGTAAGCGAGCGGCATCCCCTGTGACCAATCGTCCACGCACTCGCGCTCCGGCCAGCGCGTGTCGCGCAAGCGGCGTTTCAAATCGTCGAGTTCGGAATCGGTAGCAGCGATTCGAAAAGGCGTAATTTCCGCGTTCATCGAGCGGCCAGTCTCCGGCAAGCACCAGAGAAATTCTCGCGCTAGTTAGTGGCAGCCGAGTCGGGCTCACGCGGCCGGGGTAATGACGGCCCGTCCCTGGATCTTACCCTCGTGGAGGAGGTCGTACGCCTCGCCCGCGCGCTCCAGTGGGAAGTGTTCGACCAGCATCTTGATTTTTCCAGCCTGGGCGAGACTAACAACTTCCATGAGCTCAGGGATCGAGCCCCAAAAGGGTGAGGTCACGGAACACTCTTTCGCCGGGCTGAAGAAGTTGACCGGCAGAGCTCCGCCACCTAGACCGACGATGGTAAGGTGCCCGAGCACGCGAGCCATTTGAGCGGCCATCTGGAGCGTCTTGTTCACACCAACAAGGTCGAGCACCACTTCGGCGCCCTGTCCCTGCGTCATATCCTTGACGTGCTGGACTGCCCTATCTCCCGAGAGTAGTGCCTCGTCGGCTCCCATGCGCTTGGCGACTTCAAGCTTGTCGGCTGCGGTGTCCACGGCTACGATTATGGTCGCGGTGCTGAGTGCTCTCAGTATCTGGATGGCCATTTGGCCGAGGCCGCCAGCACCGATCACCGCGGCGGTTGAGCCGGGTCCGAGCAAATGCAGTGAACGCTTGATGGCATGATAGCTGGTGAGAGCGGCGTCGCTGAGCGGAGCGGCATCGCGCGGATCGAGGTTCCCCAGGGGAACCAGGAAGCGCGTCGCCGGGACGAGCAGGTAGGGAGCCATTCCGCCATCGTACGGGCCTAAGCCGCCTGGGGTTGGACCTCCGGGTTTCTGACAATAGTTCTCCATACCCATCCGACAGTTCATGCAGAGCCCGCAACCCCAGGGACCGTAGACGATCACCGGGTCTCCCTTGCCGAATCCCGTCGCACCTGGTCCCAGCTTTTCGACCCAGCCCGCGTTCTCATGCCCCAGGGTTACAGGGAGCTTAAACGACTTCGCTCCTGCCGGAGGCTTATCCATTTCCAAGATATGAAGGTCAGAGTGACACGCACCGGCGCCTCCGATCTTCACGAGAACCTGCCCCGGTCCGGGTTCGGGAACCGGCACCTCACGAAGCTCTGCCGGCTTCTGCCACTCGACAAGCTGGAACGCTCTCATGGGTGCCTCTCGTCAGTCGCGAATCCCATCGATGTCGATCAGGACGTGTAGCGGGCCGCGGAACACTGCGTTTCGCCGGTACGGTGGCGGATCGACGACGAGCCGCGGGTTCTCCACCCGGCGTAGGAACACCTCGAGCGCGGTGTTCACTTCCAGCCGTGCTAGCGCCCCACCGAAGCAGACATGGATGCCGCTGCCCCAACCGAGGCTCTCTTTCTCCTCACGTTCGAGATCGAATTTGTTCGGGTCGCAGAACTGCTTCGGATCGCGGTTCGCCGCGCCATACATGAAGAAGATCGGAGAACCCTTCGGGATGGTCGTCCCGTCGATCTCGATGTCGGCGAGAGCCGTCCAGGTGGGCCAAAAGTTGACCGACGACTCGAGGCGCAGCACCTCCTCGATGGCGCGAGGAATCAGCTCCGGTCTGCGGCGCAGCAGGTCAAAGGATCCAGAGTTACGCAAGAAGGTGAGCACGGAATGGGAGATCAGGTTGACCGTGGAGTCGTGCCCCGCGATGAATATGAGCCAGCAATTGCTTACGATTTCGCTCGGGGACATGCGTCCGTCTGGGCCGTCGTCGTGTACCAGCTTCGAGATCATGCCGTCGGTCGGGTTTTTCGCGGCGCTCTCAACGAGCCCGATCATGTATTTTGTAGCCGCGACGATGCTCGCGGCTCCCTTCTCCTTGCGGCGCTTCCCCTCCTCCGTGGCTGCATCGGGGCCAAGTTCCGCGCCCGCCATGGCATCCGCGATCCAGGCGTGGAATTGGGGCTCGTCCTTTAAGGGCACTCCCATGATCCGGCAGATCACGGTGACGGGCAGCGGATAGGCGTAATCATCGACGACGTCGATCCGTTTCTTGCCCTTAGCCTTGTCGAGCATGTCGTTGACGACGCGCCGGCACTCCGCTTCCATGCTGGGAATCAGTTCCGGCGAATGAGGTGGGCCAAAGTGCCGCATCGCCGTGCGGCGCATTCGATCGTGATCGGGCGGATCTTGGACGATCATACTTGGATCTTTACCGTATTCAGCCAACAACTGGGCCTCAGGGTCGAGTTCATCCCCGCCCTTCATGGGGGCCGGTTGGGGCCGGTTGGGGCGCTTGCGAAGATCGGCGCTAATCCGTGGATCGTGGGTTAGCGCTACGACCTCCCTATACCCGACGACGACGTAGACGCCATTCGACATGCGCGCCACCGGCCCGGTTTTCCGGAGTTCGTCGAAGAACGGGTACGGATTCGGGCGATTGTCAAACTTCATGGCTTCTGCGAACGCTTGATCTGGAGTCATGATGGCCACCTCTAGCGGTACCGTCTAAATTCGCTCTGCGCTGCACCCATCGCGTTATGCAGCCCGCTTCTGCCGGGGCTCGGTCCGCGGCCGGAACTCGGCCTGGCGTTCATTCGGTTCGTGACCCGTCAGGACGACATCGGGAGCCGCCGTCGTTGCGCCCCGAGCCGGAAACTCGGCGGGGACGACTCGCGCATCGGCCGGTACATCGAACCCCGCCGCAGGCGGTGGGAACGGACCCGACCGCTCGATCTGCGCTCCGTAGTACTGCAGCCACTTGCCGTAGTCGAAAGTGACCGCTCCGATAATGCGTCCGCGGCGACCGTAGGCGGCGGCGAACCGCCGCTCCTTGGGGGACCCCTGTGTAAATACGAGTTCGTCGCCGAAGGATGGCACGCCAATAGTTTTAATGTTCCTGCTGAACTGGCCCGACCAGTTCTCCGGTAATGGGAGATAGGGGCGGCGTTCGGTTTCGGCGCACACCATGTTGTGCGCCGCGATCTCCGCTCCGAGAACGGCGTTAGCCCATTGTTCCAACGAGAGAAATTGATATTCAAACAGCACGTGGGGGGAACGCGCGACGTCGCCGGCGACAAAGATGTGGTTGGTCACGAGACCATGGAGATCGAAGGCGCGGCAACCGGCATCACAGGCCACACCCCAGAAGCCGGCGGCCAACCCGGCGCCCTCCAGCCATTCGACGTTGCGGATCGAGCCCAGCGATGCCAGCACCACGTCCACATCGAGCATGGTCCCGTCGGAAAGGCGTGCGTGACGCACATGCCTCTTTGCGTCTCCTTCAAGCTTCGTGACGCCGACACCGGTGCGGAGGTCCACGCCCGCGTCACGCTGCATCTCGGCGGCGATCGCACCGATCACGTTGCCAAGCGCACCGGCGAGTGGTGCTGCGGCACGTTCGGCGACGGTCACTTCAAGACCGAGTTCGCGGCAGACCGAAGCCACTTCCGAACCGATGAATCCGGCGCCGATTACCAAGACTCGCCGCGGCCTGGCGGCCAACGCTGCCTGCAGCCGCGCCGCGTCTTCGCAGGTACGGAGCGTGTACACGCCCTCCAGCTTTGCCTCCTCCGGATTCGGCCACGGCCGCGCGCGAACGCCGGTGGCGATCAGCAGGGCATCACCGGCGACCTCATCGCCGTTGGCCAGTCGAACCACCCCGCTAGCCCGGTCCAGACCGGTGGCGGCAACGCCGAGCCGCCACTCAGCATCAACCTTGCGCATGCGCGGCAGCTTGGTGTGGTCGGCCTTCACCCACCCTTTCTGCACCTGCTTCGAGAGTGGCGGCCGATCATACGGTTCGTGTGGCTCATCCCCGATGATGGTTAGGTGCCCGCTAAAGCCCTCGTTTCGCAACGCCTCAGCGCCTCGGAGCCCCGCAAGCGAAGCGCCGATAATGACAATGCGCCCGTTCTTCTTAAAGGCATTTCCGTTTGTCGGACTGCTCACGATGCACCTACTTCTTCTTTTCGGCTAGCTGCTCCACGATGATCGCCTGCACCGGGCAGGACGCCGCGGCACGCAGAACCTGCTGGCGCTGTGCATCATCCGGATTGGGGTCGTACTCGAGGGCCTCTTCACCGCTGAGCTTGAGGGTTTTCGGCGCAAGAGGGACGCACTGCGCATATCCGAGGCACCGATTCAGGTCAACGACAATTCGCATAGCCATACTTCACCTCGCTGTCCGCTCTGCTGTTCCTGCTTGTCAGGCTGCAATACTCGACAGCGCTTACTGCAACCTTGGCTTCAGTGGATTCATCAATGTGCGTGAGAGATGACTGGATCGCGAATGAGGTTGCCAAAGACGCTAGCGATGGTTCTGGCGTTCGTAACGTTAACCTCCGTGGTAACGAGTGCTCAAGGGCCTGCGGCGCGCGATTATCTCAACACGCCCGTAAACCAAGTCCGATTTTTTGTCGATGTCCTGGGCACGAACGTGGAGACCGCGGCCGACTCGGATATTCCCTTGCCAAACTTTGAGACCGTTACCCGCAACGGTTTTGTATCCTTGGTGTATTCGTTCCCCTTGGCCAACCGATACAGTGGTATCCAAGTGAGCGGGGGCTACGCCAGGGTCCATGTGAACGGGCCTCTTGGCAAGGTACAAACGTCTGGATTCACCGACCCGGCCATAACCTTCCATGTGAACTTTTTCGGATCTCCGGCGATCCGTCTCGAACAAGCCGCCGAAACGGTCCCAAAAACATTCTCCAGCTTTCACCTTACGGTTAACCCCCCACTCGGTTCATACGATTCCACTTCCGCTGTCAACACAGGAGCGAATCGCTGGGCGTTCACGCCTGTCGTAAATCTGTCCATCACTCCAGACAAGGGTGTGTCATGGATCGACCTATATGCCGGAGGGCGTTTCGTTACGAACAACAGTGAATTCCAGGGACATAATCAGCTCTCGCAAAAGCCCCTGGGGGTGCTCACGGCGCACTACAGTCACAACATCGGAAAGCGAATGTGGGCTGCAATCGGAGTGCATTACGATAATGGCGGCAAATCGTACGTCAATCACATTTCGCAACACGATTATGCAAACGGCTTTCGGCCCGCCGTGTCTATTAGTAGGCCATTCGGGAAGATCCGGGTGGCCTTGCGCTACGAAAACACGGCGTCGATGCCGAACGCTGCTCCCCGAACTGGTTGGTGTCGCTCAGGCTCGCAGGCCCAGTTTACCCGCTTTGATGTAACTGTTCTCCCCGCGCCCTTGTCCCATCGCTTGCGCCTGAATCGTTTCTTTCCTGGGTTTCTCTTGTGAGGCAGTATTCAGCGCAGCCGACAGCCACGCGATCGCAATCGCGGCTGACATGCTCAATAAAGTCACGGCCTTCCTGTCCTTCATCCCCTTTCTCCACACCCCAGTTTGAGAGAACAAACAGGCGTAACATGCAACCTTAGGCCTGATTTTCCTTTCGGGAAAGGAAAGCCGCAGGCTACTTGACGGAATAGCCGCGCGCATCCATACAGGCGGAAAGGATCTTCTGAACGAGTCCAATGCTGCCTGGTTTTGGGCCGTCGCTTGTTGCGCCCCCTGATTCTTGGCTGCAGACTCGGCCTTCTTCTGCTGGCCTGCCAGCCACCGCCCCGGCGGTGCCGCCAATCGCTGCTCCCTGACCCGCATTGCGGCGATGGCTCCAATGGCAGCACCGCCCGCAGCGCCTCCGGCCCCACCTTTCACCGTGCCGCCTTTGGGCGTAGATGCCGCAGCTTTCTGTGCAGCTTCTTGTTGTTCGGCATTCTGTTGCTGCGCGGTGAGTGCGGTCTGGGGATTAAACCCTGTTTGCTGCTGAGCCGCACCATAACACTGGCTCTCGTCCTTCAGCTGCTGGTCGGCATTTTGCTGATTCTTGGGGTAAGCGTACATTCCGATGCTCTTGGGCGGCGACCATGCTTCCGTGTCCGAGGCTGTTGCAGCCGGGGCCTGTGCGACTGCAAGAGAACTGAACAACGTCACTAAGGCAATGGCAATGTACCTCATACATTCCTCGCATGCTGCTCTGCTCGCGAGCACAAAACATTCTTGTTTGTTAGCCAAATGGATGAGGCATTGTCACGAATGGTTTTTCGGCTGTGACGATGTGACTTTAGACCCTGCATCACTGCGCCCGACGTTGCCGGAAGGCGCGCAATTTTCGTTTGTCTCCCACTGAGCAAGCAGCCTGAATTGTCCATCGCCATACATTTCGAAATGTGTTGGTCAATTACGATTCCCTCGACTGGCGAGGGCGCGCTCTCTCCAGCCTGTTCAACTCAAGATTGTTATTTCGGCGGGTTGCGCCAAGTCCCTGCCGATCTTCTCGCGACGCCATCTGCTTTTCTTCAGCAACTTCGAATGATCGCGCAACTGTGTTTTGAATCCGTCGCTGCCACTCAAGGAGGGTGGGACGACGCGTTTCAGGCAAAGCGGCTTTGAGATCGCTCACCAGTGCATTCATGCGCCGCATCACCTGCATGCTGTTTGCGCCGTAGTAGCAGATCTCCCCGAAGGCCAGTTCTAGGAAATCGTCCCAAGAGGGATATGGAACCACCACTCGGAGAACTCCATGGTTGTCGGAAAACGTTCCAATCTCGATACGGCGCAGGCCGAGGCGAACCATCAGGTCTCCAATCTGATCGAGAGCCTGGGTCGCGGTTGTCGGGTCGTTTATGGCAGGGGAGAGTGCTCTGATTGCAATGTCTACCAGTAGGCGAATCGCGTACTTGGGATCTTGAGTGAAGGTACGTTGCTCACCAAAATCAATTGCATGCCGCAGAACCTGCTCATCAATCTTCTGTTTGGATCCAAAGATGTGCAGTACGGGCGTCAGTTCGACAACGACATCGCCGACTGAGACCTCAAGCTCGATCAGGCAGTCGTGTGTCGTAGCCAACTGCAGCAATTTACCCGTCTTGATAGCTTGTACTACACGTGGTTCCCCCCAGTGAATCAGCGTTTGCGAGGGGCGTGATTGGACGACAGTTCCGGCAGCTGGCTGCTGATAATGGGACTCCAGCGCAGGATACAGAGCCGTAATGGCCTCTCGCCCCTGGTCACCGGTGACGGTGAGTATGCGGTTTACCTGCAGCGTTCCGATCCGTTTGATCAGGGAGATGAACATGCCCATGCTTGCGAGGAGTAGAGCGATGACGAGACAGGCGCTAATCAGCGGTGCCCCAGTCATATTGTCGCGACCCAACCATGCAAGTGCCGCGATGGCGTAGACGAAAGTCGCTATGAACACCCCAAGTGCATGCGCCAGAAAAGGATCCTGGACCAGCCACAATGCAAGGCGGGGCGAGTAGGCGGTTGCGCTGAATTGAACCATGACAAAGGTCAGGGAGAACACGATTCCTGTGAGCGCGATCATGCCGGACGCTATGGCGGCGTAGCCGGTCGCGGCCACAGAGACACTCACCGGCGAAACGAGATGCGGAAAGAAGCTGTGTTCAACGCGCGGCAATACGAAGGACAAAGCAATAGCGGTCGCAGCGTACAAGGCGGGAACTAGCCAGGTCCTGTAGCGGGATTCGCGATCTCCATGCATTGGGAGTTCCTGTACTCAAAAAGGGATTTCCAGGGCGGACGTTCCGCGCTTCTGCTTCATGCTCTCCCTGCTACGGGATGCAAACCGTGCCTGTGGTGTTGTTCAGTAGCTGCTGATGAGCACCAGGAAAACAGTCGAGCAGAATTGTACTTGCCGCTAAGGCTCTTATGCGGCTTTGGTGACATCTGGCCACATGGCGCAAACGGCTTCGACCAAGCCCGAGTGCCAAAAAAGCAGCACTCATTCCGGCGGTGTACGGAACTCGCTCTGCTGCCAAATTTTTTGGGGCATTCCTTCAGGAGGGCTCAGTTCGGCATTTTCGAGCCGGGACGCCCAACATTCTACCTAGACGGCTTGAAATCCCCCGAAGTGGACAGGCCCCGCAAAGGCGCCACCGAGAGGTTTCACATTCCTGGCCTGGGACACCACGGGATTAGTGGCTGCGAATAACTGAACGATGCCGGGGCGGAACCAGTTATGACTGATGCAACATCCGCCTCGGCTTTAGCTTTGGTTAGGGGCTAAGGCAAGACGTTGCTCTCGTCGCACCAAGTCCCTTTTGTCATCCCAAGCCGCGAGGAGGTTTCGTGACGATGAACTCCTCGAGCCTCGCGTTCTGTGGCCTGCGGCCCGCGCCGCGCTGATCCCCCGGTGCGGTCCAAATCACCCCCGGGTGTCTTGGCTTTACCACCCGCTCTTTTGTGGATCCGGATGACGGTGAGCACCGACGCTGGCAGCCTGAGCACCGCGGTCAGTGAGCACGAAGGTCAACGGGCACAACGGACGACGGGCCCGAGCGAGCAGCTGGAATGGCGCACTGGCCGGGCAGAGTCAGTCGCCCGTACTCGATCGAGTGTGTCAAA
>Ga0126378_10002715_pt1 | contig 13190 bp, 9 predicted proteins | sample PanSoiMetPlot_23_FD_92587 | JGI IMG/M metagenome (GOLD analysis project Ga0126378, IMG submission 92587) | Tropical forest soil microbial communities from Panama - MetaG Plot_23 | ecosystem: Environmental > Terrestrial > Soil > Tropical forest > Bulk soil | place: Panama | collected 2016-02-17
CCAGCCGCGGCGTTGCGCGGCTGGTGCTGCTCGATAACGCATTCGCCAGGCTGCCCAGGGTCGTTGACGAGGGCCGCAGGGTCATCGGGAACGTCGACCGCGTATCCAGGCTCTTCCTGACCAAGACCAGCTACGCGGTGCTGATCGCGCTGGCCGTGGCAGTCGCCGGGGTGCCATACCCCTTCTATCCCAGGCACCTGACCATCATCTCGACGCTCAGCATCGGCGTGCCCGCCTTCTTTCTGGCACTGGCTCCGAACGCCGACCGGGTGGCACCGGGCTTCCTCGTCCGCGCGCTGCGATTCGCGATACCTGCTGGCATCGTGATCGCGGCGGCGTCATTTGGCGCGTTTGTCATGATCCGCGGCATGGGACTTGGCCTGGGCGCCGCCCGCACCAGCGCAACCATCGTCGCGATCAGCATGAGCCTCTTCGTGCTGGCGGCACTTGCGCGCCCGCTGGCCGGCTGGCGCGGCATGATGGTGCTGGCCCTCGCGGCCGCCTTCGCCGGGCTGTTCGCGCTGCCCTGGCTGCGTGATCAGCTCGCGATCGTCGTGCTGCCAGCGCACCTGCTCGGGCTCTCGGTCGGGATCGCCGCCGTCGGCTGCCTGCTGTTGATGCTCGCCTGGCCGCTTTCCAGGCAGGTAAGCCGATGAGAGCCCGTGTGGCGCGGGTTGGTGCGCGGCTTGGTCGCCATCAGGCGATCGTGCTGCTGGTGTTCACTGTCGCTGGCCTGGCGGCGGGCGGTCTGGCGAAACTCGCCGGTACGGCCTCCGCCGGGAATGCGACTTGGCTTGCGGTCGGATGCAGCGGGGCGGCCTACGCCCTGTGGGCGATGATCGATAGTCTGCGCCGTCGGCGGCTTGGCGTTGACGCGATCGCATTGCTCGCCGTGACCGGGGCCATGGCAGTCGGGGAATTGCTGGCCGCGGCCGTCATCGCGGTGATGCTAGCCAGCGGGCGCGCCCTGGAATCCTGGGCGGACGGCCGGGCCAGGCGCGACTTGCAGGCCCTGCTCGCCCGGGCGCCGCGCACCGCCCGCCGGTATGAACGTGACGCGCTGGTGACTGTCGACCTCAGCGTGGTCCAGGCAGGCGACAGGATTCTCGTCGCCCCCGGTGAGGTGGTTCCGGTCGACGGGACGCTCATCGGGACCCGCGCCGTCTTGGATGAGTCGGCGCTGACCGGCGAGGCGCTGCCGGTCGAGCGATCGCCCGGGGACCAGGTGCGCAGCGGCGTCGTCAACGCCGGCGGCCCGCTCGACCTCACCGCCTCCGCTAGTGCCGCCGACAGCACATACGCCGGGATCGTCCGCCTGGTCAGCGAAGCCACGTCGACCCACCCGCGCTTTGTCCGGCTTGCGGACCGGTACGCGCTCTGGTTCCTCATGCTCAGCCTGATCGCCGCAGGCCTGGCATGGATCGCGGCCGGCCCGGCGCGGGCCGTGGCCGTGCTCGTGGTCGCCACGCCCTGCCCGCTGATCCTGGCCGCGCCCGTCGCGCTGGTCTCCGGGCTGTCAGTTGCTGCGCGCCGTGGTGTCGTGATCAAGGGCGGAGCGGTACTTGAACGGCTGTCGCGGTGCACCACGGTCCTGCTCGACAAGACTGGCACACTCACCATCGGCCGTCCGGCTGTCGCCGCGGTTGCCGTGGCGGATGAGCTGCCGGCGGAGCGGCTGCTCTGGTTCGCGGCGTCACTTGATCAGGTATCGCAGCATGTGCTCGCGGCAGCGGTGGTCCGGGCCGCCGTGCGGCGGGGCTGCGAGCTGACGCTGCCTTCCGGCGTCGTGGAGAAGGCGGGCGAGGGTATACGCGGCGTCGTGGCGGGCCGCACGGTGGCCGTAGGCAAGGCCAGTTGGTGCGGCATCGACGGAGCGGCGGACAAGCCGGGCTGGGTGAAGGCGGCGCGACGGCGGGCGCGGCTGGATGGCGCTCTCACCGTGTTCGTCGCCGTCGATTCGGTTCCGGCTGGCGTGCTCATCCTCGATGATCCGCTCAGGCCCGACGCTGCGAGGACGATCCGCGCGCTTCGCGAGGGCGGCATCAGCAGGGTGGTCATGGTGACCGGCGACCGGGCCGAGGTCGCCGACGAGGTCGGCATCGTGATCGGCGTCGACGAAGTGCTCGCCGAGCGAACGCCAGCCGACAAGCTGGATGCGGTCCGGATTGAGAGCAGCCGGGCACCGACCGTCATGGTCGGCGACGGCATCAATGACGCCCCGGCGCTGGCCCTAGCCGATGTCGGGATCGCCATGGGTGCCCGCGGTGCGACGGCGTCATCGCAATCCGCAGACGCGGTGCTGACAGTGGACCGGATCGACCGGCTCGGCGAGGTAGCGGCGGTCGCCAAGCGCACGAGCCGCATCGCCCTGCAGAGCGTGGGCGCCGGCATGGCGATGTCCCTGACCGCGATGGCCATCGCAGGTTTCGGGTTGCTCCCTGCCGTCTGGGGAGCACTGCTGCAGGAGGGCATCGATGTGGCCGTGATCCTGAATGCCTTGCGCGCGCTCCGGCAGCCGGCCGCGGGGAGGACGCTTTCGGCGCATGATGCGGCCATGGCGCAGAGGTTCTCGGGCGAACACGAGTCAATCCGCGCCGACATCGAGGCGATCCATGCTACCGCCGACTCGCTTGGCGTGATCTCGGCCGGAGATGCCCAGGCACGGGTTGCGGGACTGTACCGGACCCTGGCCGATGAGATCCAGCCGCACGAGGAGGCTGAGCAGCGTGAACTTTACCCGGCGATGAACCGGCTGCTCGGCGGCACAGACCCGACGGCGACCATGACCCGGGCTCACGCCGAGATTGCGCACCAGATCCGTCGGCTGGGCCACCTGCTCGAGGACATCGGGACGGCCGAGCCTGACGAGGTTGACATCGCCGAATTGCGAGGGCTGCTGTACGGATTGCACGCGATTTTGCGGCTGCACACCGCGCAGGAGGACGAGAGCTACCTTTCGTTTGCCGAGGAACCCGAAAGCCGCCTCTCCTAAGCGGGCGGGAGTCGCCGACAGCGTGTCAGCGGCCGGCCGGTATCGGAAAGCGCAGGCGGGCGGCTGCGGTGAAGGGCGGGTTGCGGACGGCAGTCACGAGGCCGCCGCCGTCCAGGGTTCGAGACGCAAGCTCATCGAGCAGGTCGGGAACCGGGTGGCAGGCCTTGTTCGGATCCGGGCAGTCGCAGTCTTTCGCGGTGCTGCTCAGCGCGCCGCATTCGTCGCACGCATAGCCGGGTATCACCAGATCATCAGGCAGGACAAGCTGAGCGACAGCCCGCGCCCGGCTCGCTGCAAGACACCCATCAAGGTCGGTGGTGGCGGAGAGATTGGGCGGCTCGTTCAGCAGCTCGGCGACCAGCCGCGCCTCGGCGTATCGCGACCACTGCGCCATGACCTGACCGGCAAGCTCGCGAACCCGTCCAGGGGTGGCGGTCTGAAGATCGACCCTGAAGCTTCCGGCCAGCGTCGTGCGCACGGCCCGAGGGAGCAGGGTCTGGAAGCGGCTGATCTCGTCTTCGTGCCCGCCGAGCACGAGCGGCCTCGCCACGCCATCTCCGGAGTGAGCGAGAATGCTGATGGTGTCGCGGAAGTGCTGCTTCGACAGTTCCATGATCCGTTGCTGAACTCGGTAAGCCTCCAGGCCGTACCAGCCGGCGAACTGCGGGCTGCGGACGCCGCGATCGATGCGTTCGGCCACTGTCTCGATCTGGTCCTGCGCAATGTTGAGAACCCATGCGTGCTTGGTGTCGACCAAGGCCACGCGGTATGCCGGGTTGCGCTGCAGGGCGGCGAGCATCGGCCGGATGTAAGGGCGGTCGGCTATGACAGCCTGCTCGTGCAACGGCCCGGGCAGCGGGACCGCCTCGAACAGGCCGCCTTCCGCCCATGCGAACAGCGCGACGGTACGACCGAGCCACTCGTGGCTGTCCCGCGCCACCGCGTTTATGATCGCGTCGACATCGGTCTCGCGCACCATGCCGCCGCCCGCGCGCGGTTCCTGACTGGCCGCGGACTTGATCAGTTCACGAGCACGAATCGGCAGTCCGCGATGCTCGGCTAGGTCGACAGGTACGGGCAGGTACACCGACACGACCGCGGGCTTGCCCGCGCGCACGGCGCGCAGCCTGTCGGCATCGGATCTGGTGATCACCGGTCACCTCCGCCCGGAGAAGGGTTCATCTCGTGCGCGGGGCGATGTTCGTCGGAAGTGCTGCGTCCACCGGCCGGGTGGCGGGCTTCGGCCTGCGCGGCTTCGGCCCGCTGCGCGGCTTCGGCGCGCTGAGTGTCGGCCTGCTGCCGGGCGCTTTCTTGTCGCAGCGCGCCGCCTTGCTGCGGGGCACCTGCCTGCTGCGGCACGCCTGCTTGCTGCGGGACTCCTGCCTGCTCCGGGGCTCCCGCCTGTTGCGGAGCTCCTGCCTGTTGCGGGGCGCCTGCCTGTTGCGGGGCGCCCGCCTCGGGCTGGCCCGCGGTGTCCGGTGACGTGACCAGGTTCCTGATGTCGGTAGGGAGAGCGCCAAGCACCTCGTCGATCGCACCCGCGGAGATGTGCATCCGCAAGGCCGACGTCACCAGCCGCCCCGCCCGCGCAACCTCATCGTGATGAACCTGAGCGTCCCGCGCGAACCTGGCGATGTACTCGTCCTTGCTGTATTTGACTGGTACCTTGCTCGGATTCCAGCCCTCGTAGAACACACCGCGCAGCAGCTCAGGCAGCTGGGCTGCGATGTGGGCGGCGATCGTCACGGGCATGCGATCACGCAGCGTGTGCAGCCACGACCTCGTCACCCGGTAGGCCATGCGCCGGTCTTCGGTGCCGAAACTGGCTGCGACGTCGGCGAGCCAGGCGTTGGTCTTGTCGATGCTCCGGTCGAGACTGTCGACTCCGGTACGTGACATGGCGATCCTCTCCTTGTTAAGCAGAGCAATCCAAACAGTGCGCTCGGCGCACTCCGATCGGCGGCGCGTCCCGTCCGGCGGATACATCCCCTTCGGCCGCGCAGCCCGTTCTGCGTCGCGTCCGGTTCGGCGGGTGCGTCCCATTCGGCGGCGTATCTCTTCGGCCCCGCGTCCCGCTCGGCCACGCATCCCCTCGGCCCTGGGTCCCGCTCGGCCGGCGTCCCGCTCACCCGGGCGCTCCGTAGCACGCCCCGCAACGCGTCGTGACCGGCGCGACGCGGCGAGCGACGGTCGGTGGGCAACCGGCCACCTGTCGTAACCGGTTACCGACGCTAGGTGGCGATCGGCGCTTGCGCCGTGCCGAGGAGGCGGAGACTTACGCCGATGGAGCGCCGGGTCCAGCGCCGCTAGCTGCTCGCAGACTGCCGCTCGTGATGGTCGACGACGCAGTCGGCTGACGGGAAGAAAAGGCTCTCATGGCCATCCCGCCAGCGGACAAGGTAGGGCGGACTGCCCTGCTCCCCATGGATCTCGATGATCTCGCCATGTCGATCCTCGTCGCCCTGATGCCGCCCCTTAACTGTCAGCTCGTCCCCGATCGCTGCCTTCATGGCTCTCCTTCCTCCGCCGGTACCTACCCGCTTCGTGCTGGGCGCAGTCCGGCGGCTGAGGTTCGCTTTCCGCGGCACTAATCCCTTGGTAGCACGGGAGAGCCGTCGTTCGTTAGTGGTGCGTTGGAGCAACTTTCGCTCAGCGTGCGTTTGTCGCTGATCTACGTTTGAATCGCGTAGATTCGCGCGGATCGTACAGGAACGCGGCGTGCGACATCTTGCCGGATTCATCATGATCGGAAAGGCTTGGATGCATGGCCCGCGTCGCCGTCATCGGAGAGCCACTGCGGATCCACGGATATGGCCTGCCCGGTGCGATCTTGTGTCCGGCAACCAACCAGGCAGAGGCGGTGCTCGCCTGGCGGGATTTGCCCGATGAGATTGACGTAGCGGTCCTCACCCCGAGCGCGGCGCGCTGGCTGGCCAGCGAGATTGCGCGCCGGCCGTGGGTGCTGCCTGTCCTGCTAGCGGAAACGCCGCAGGCGCAGAGGCTGGCCGGGCACGAGGCGCTCACCGGGTGCGACGAACTTGCCGGACACGATGACCTGGGGCGCGAGGCGCCCGAGCCTGAGCTATTGGCCGAGCTTGGCAAGTTGGCCGAGCCTGGCGCCCCGGCTGGGCCGGGTCCGCTGGGCGAGCGTGGCGCGCCGGGTGGGCCCGGACCGCTGGCCGAACCTGGCGGCGGGACGGCCCAGCCGCGTGTGCCGCCCGTGCCGCCGGTGCCGCCCGTGCCGCCCGGCCACGGCTGCGAGCCCCATCCGTAGTCGCTTCGCATGCCCTGGCCGTCCCGACGCCACATCATGTGCGGGTCAGGTCGCGTTCGTCTAGGTCGCGTCCGGAACTACCGTGCGGGATTACATAGCGCCGTGATGTTGTCAGAGCACTTACGGGCCGCGCCGGGGGGATTGCGGCCCGAAGCCCGGGGATCTCACGCCGTAGTGTTCGGGGGCTGGCGGGAGGTCTCCGGGCAAACTCACATAACGGACGTCCCACGGACCAGTGTCAGAATCGCGTCCGCTTTTACCCGTTTTATGGTGCCAATCGGTGCGATGTGCCCGCGGCTGTGGGGAGTGGCTGACGGCCAAGAAGGCCATCGCTCCTTCGGGGGCAAACCACGGCTGGATCGCTCGCATGGCAACAAGTGAGCGAGTGGATACGCTGACGATATGTACGTCCCTGCCCACTTCGCCGCTAATGACGTAGAGAAGATCGCTGCTTTCGTCCACCAGGTCGGAGCCGCCGACCTTGTCACGTTCGATGGAACGCGGCTGGTTTCCACACTCCTGCCGGTGATCTGGGATCGCGATGCGGCTGGGCACGGACGCCTGATCGGCCACATGGCCGTGAACAATCCGCAGTGGCGGACGGCCGTCACTGACGTCGCGGCCCTGGCGATCATCCATGGCCCGCAGGCATACGTGTCGCCGTCGTGGTACCCGAGCACTGTCGAGCACGGCCGCACGGTCCCGACCTGGAACTACACGACGGTGCACTTCACGGGGCCGGTGGCGTTCCACCGCGATGAACGCTGGCTCCGCGATGTTGTGACCAGGCTGACCGAGCGCCACGAGGCGGGACGGAGCAGGCGCTGGTGGGTTAGCGACGCGCCCGAGAAGTTCATCGCTGGCCAGCTGCGCGCGATAGTGGGGATCGAACTCCAGGTTGAGCAGATCGAGGCGAAGGACAAGCTCTCACAGAACCGCTCGGCGCAGGACCGTGCCGGGGTGATAGCGGCGCTGAAGGCTGAACCTGGCAACGGCGCGCATGCGGTCGCCGAGCTGATGGCCGCCCGCGAAGTCGCGGCAGAAGGCTGACCGGGCGGAGGCGAGGCCGCGGGAGACGGCGCACCAAGCGGCTGCGAAGCTGCACGTTTACAGCTGGCATCGTGGCCAAGCCCAGACGCGGCCCGGGCGGCGCCGTCGGTGGGACGGGGCGGTGGCCTACGTCGCGCTGATCTCGGTGGCGATCTGCTGCCACAATGGCGAAGCCGGACTGGGCGCGCGCCGTGAGTTTCGAGGACCGTTGTCCGAGAAGTTCAGACAAAAGCCAGGTCCAAAATCCTCATACCATCCATCATCAGCGACGACTACCAGCGCGACGTGGCTGCCGCGGCGCAATTCCGTGGCCGCGCGCGCAGCGCCTAGCACGGCCGTCGCGCCAGATGATCCAATTCTTATCCCTGCCGCGCGCATGATGCCGGCGGCACAGAACGCATCGCGGTCCGAGACGGCAAGTTCACGATCTATCAGGTGACCGAGATAGTTCTTTGGTGTAAATGGATTGCCAGCGCCGGCGATGCGGTAGGAGCCAAGCTGTGTGCCGAATATGCTGGATCCGATTGGCTCGACAGCAACTATCAGCGACTTGCTGCTAGCTGGCCGTGACAGGGCAATGCCCGAGATAGTTGCTCCTGTACCAACAGCCGCCACCACCAGGGAATAGTCCGTGGCGTCATTCCAAATTTCCGGCCCAGTAGTTGCCTCATGTACCTGAAGCCATTGATGGCAATCGTATTGATTCGGCCAGTAATAGCCACGTTCCGCGTAGTTCCTTGCCAGGTCGATTCGCTTGAATACGCCTGTCTGGCGGTCATGCTCGTCGGCGGTAAGTTCAAGCACTCTGATCAGGCAGCCGGCATCAGCCATCGCATCTCTCATCGACTGCTCACAACAATCATCGATCAAGCACAGTGGCTGAGGTGCGCCAAGTTGATCAGACCAGTAGCCAAGACCAAGCGCGAGGTTCCCGGACGAAGATTCCACGATCGGTTTCTTAAGCAATAGGCTCTGCCGCACCATTGCGTACGCTACTCGGCTCTTAAGACTGCAGCCGGGCTGCAAAGACTCATTCTTAAGATATATTTCCAGCTCTTTTGGGCCTCCAAGCATAAGGGCCAGGCCCGGTATCCGAGTGTGGGGTGTCTGAATAGGAGCTCGCACGGGCACACGTCACTTTAAGGATATATCGGGCGGATTCGGCCGACAGCCCGAGCGGATCCAGCCGATGATCGCCATCTGCTTTTCCACCTGCCTCAACTCGCACATCCTGATGCACTTGTACTGACGCACCTGAGGCTGCATGTGTTGCATGCTTTGAATGATCCGTTCGCTCTTTCGCGGTGCTGTTCCGTGCAAGGCGGAGTGCTGCTAAGCCGGCCAAGCGACCCCAGCGAAGTAGCGAAGCTGCAACTTTGAGATTCGCGCCCGGACCTCCCCTCCGGGTGGGAAGACAGCGGCGCAAACTATCAAACTACAGAGCAGCGAGTTCGTGGGTCAGGTCGTCGAGGCCGAGCGAGCCGAGCGACAGGGCGGACATGTGCCACGACTTCAGGTCGAACGCGCTGCCGCGGGCCGCGTGCGCCGCCTTTGCCGCATCCCGGCCCGCCAGCCATGCGCGCTCGCCGAGCTTGTAGCTGATCGCCTGGCCAGGGCCGCTCAGGTACCTGATGATCTCGCTGCCGAGGAACTCGGCGTCTTGGCCGCTGTGGGCGGTGAAGAATTCCAGCGCGAGGTCTGGCGTCCAGATCTGGCCGGCCCCGAGCGGCGAGTCGTCGGGAACTCGCAGCGCCAGGTGCATGCCGATGTCGATGACGACCCGTATCGCGCGCATGTTCTGGGCGTCCAGGTAGCCCAGCCTCGCTCCAGCATCGGAGAGATAGCCGAGTTCGTCCATCAGCCGCTCGGCATACAGGGCCCAGCCCTCGCTGCAGGCGCTGACGCCGCCCACCGTGGTCTGGTACGTCGACAGGTCCTGTGACAGGTACCGCCACTGCGCGAGCTGCAGGTGGTGGCCAGGCACCCCCTCGTGATACCAGGTGCTGATCAGTCCCCACAGCGGGAACCTGGTCCGGCCCAGCGTCGGCAGCCAGGTCCGGCCAGGGCGCGAGAAGTCCTGTGACGGCGCTGTGTAATACGGGGCGGCGGCGCTGCCGGGCGGCGCGATCCGGGCCTCGACCCTCTTCAGCGGGTCGGCCAGGTCGAAGTGAGTCCCGTCGAGATCGGCGATCGCCCGGTCCATCATGTCCTGTAGCCAGGTCCTGATCTCTTCGACGCCGTCGATCGCCGGCCCGGCGTCCTCAAGATGGCGCATCGCGTCCTGCGCCGAGGCTCCGGGCAGCACCCGGCCTGCCTCAGCGCGCATCTGCTCCTGCATGTCCTTGAACTGCACCCAGCCCCAGTCGTATGCCTCATGGGGGTCCAGGTCCGCCCCCGTCCAGCGCCTCGCACTGACCCGGTACCGGTCCGCGCCGACGCCATCGGGGGTTCCCGCCGCCTGCGGCAGGTAGACGGTGCCAAGCCACCGTGCGAGGTCGCCGACGGCCTCATTCGCCGACGCAGCCGCCCGGTCAAGATCGGCCCGGAGGGCAGGCGAGACGCGGGCCCCGGCCGCGAATTCCGCGAACCAGCCGCGGCCGTCCGCAGGTGCGGTCCACTCGCGCATCTGGCGAGCAGCCGCGTCCACGACCCGGGGGCTGGCGAACATGCTGCGGCTGGCGCCTTCGGTCAGGCAAGCCTGGTATTGCGCCAGTGCCTGGCCCACCCTTGCCATCCGGCGAGCGATCGCCGCCCAGTCGTCCTCGCTAGCAGCCGGCATGTCGAGGAAGGTGCCGCGCACCCGATGCGGCGGGCCGAAGATGTTCGAGACTGCGCGCAGGTGCTCGCCCTGAGCGCTCATCGCCAGGGCCGCCTCGAGGCGCTCGCGCAACAGCCGCGCGCACCGGCGTTCGTCGCCGTCGAGGTCCCCGGTAACCTTGGCCAGCTCGGCGATTGTGCTCCTGGCCAATTCGTCCTCCGCCTCCTGCCCGGCCGACGACAAATCGGGCAGACGGTCCTCGCCCGGTCGCAGGCCGAGGGACGTAGCGAGGATGGGATCGAGTTCGCTGAGGCGGTCGACATAGCTGTCGGCTACGGCACGCGCTGCATTTGACCCGGACTTGTCACCCATGTCGGAGGACTGTGGCATGGCATAAGTGTGCCAAATCTGGCTGGCTCGGCCCGAAAGTCCCGGCACTAGGCGGCGAACGGCCCTGGGCCGGTTACCACCGTGTGCGGTGTGATGAAGGTGACGAGAGGGACCCGGCAGGACGCGGGGATCCAGGCGATGCCAGCCCGGACACCACGCAATCTCTGAGTCGCGAGAAACGCGAAGGGTCCCTCTCGTCCGAGACTTCCTCACCCCGGTTGCAGTGAGTGACCGGCTGGTTTGGGTACAGCGTCTGAAACGATCGAACGGGGACGGGTACACCGTCGGGGGGGTGATGGGATGCCTTCGAGTTCAACGGCTCGCAAGGAAGCTGGAACGGCAGCCCGGACGGGCCAGCTAGGTGAGGTTCCGCGCCAACGTGGCGGGCAGGCGCGAGCGGAGCGGCCGCCCGCAGCCGACCACGGGCGCGGAATACCTATGCCCTCGATTTCCGTACCGCACGTCCGCCTCCCGGCGGGCACGGCCGGGAACGTGCTCTGGTGGGGCGGGCTCGCCGCGGTGGCCGCGTTCGGCGTCGTCGACTGGCCTGTCGCCGCGCTGATCGCGGCAGGCACCTGGGTTGCGGAACAGCACGCAAAGGAGTCCTGTCGCGTCGGTGAGGCTGGCTAGGACGTCGGTGGCCGCCACGTACGCGGTAGACCAGAGACAGGGATGATCCCGCAAGCAACGGCCGTGCTGTCGGCTGTGGCGAGCAAGCTCCCCGTATCGCCTGGTCGCCGTCGAAGACGATGGTGGGTCGGCAATGGGCGTGCGCACATCGAGGTCAAGGGGATACACCGGCCGGAGAACCACCGCGTTGCGCGCCATGTCGAGGCCGCGCTCACCGCGCTTGACTGCGTTGAATGGGCGCAAGTCAACACCATCGTCGGCCGGGTCGTCGTGGCATTCGACGATGACGGGGTCGATGTCGATGACCTCATCGACGTGGTGAGCGGCGTCGAAGACGCGCACGATCTGTCAGAAGAGCGTTTCCCCCATGACCGCCCGGATCATCCGGCGGATCCTGAGCCGATACACCGGCAGCTGTACGCGATCGGTGCCAACGTAGGCGGGCTCGGGCTCGGCTTCGCCGGGCGCGTGGTCGTCGGCCGGCTCGGACGACTGGCGAGAAAGAACCCGCTGATCGGCCAGGCCGCGTCGACCTTTTCGCTGCTCGACTCGACGCCTGCGGTTCGCCGCGCGCTTGAGGGAAGGCTTGGCCGGGCCGCGACGGACCTCGGCCTGGCCATTGGCAACGCGGTGTCACAGGGCCTCGCCCAGGGCCCGCTCGGACTGGTCGTGGATATCGCGCATCGGGGCCTGCTGCTAGATGAACACCTGGCCCGCCGTGCCCTGTGGGAGAGCTGGGAGCCGCTTGTGTATGGCACGCCGGGCGGCCCGGCCAGACCGCCGCTCGAGGCCGTCCTAGGCGGCGATCGCCCGGCGCCCGTGCCCGCCGGACCGGTCGAGAAATACGGCAACAGCGCCGCGGCCGCGGCGCTGATCGGAGCGGCAGCGACGCTGGGGGTCACGCGCGATCCGCACCTCATGGCGGCGGCCACTGCCATCGCCAATCCGAAACCGGCGAGGCTCGGCAGGGAGGGCTTTGCCGCCCGGATGGATCGCGATCTGGCTCGCGCTGGGGTCCTGGCCATCGACTCCGACGCACTGCGCCGGCTCGACAGGATTGACACGGTGCTCATCGACACCCGGGTGCTCACGACCGGGCGGACGGTTGTCGGCTCGGTCTGGGTGCCGCCCGAGCATGAGGCCGTCAGACAGTCCGCCGTTTTGGCTGCGCACGCTCTCCTGGATCACGGCGAGACCGCCACAGACGGATCGGAGTGGGCCACAGATTCACTGCCCAAGCGGCTCGCCGCCGGGTACCGGCAAGCGGCCAGCGAGCTCCGGCAGCGCTGTCCGACGGTACAGGCCCTATTCAGGAATGGCAGCCTGTTCGGGCTGGTGGCCATCGAGCCCGAACTTGATCCGTTCGCGGGCCAGCTCCTCGCCGGCGCGCGCTCGGTGGGCCTGGTCGTTGCCGCCGGACGGGCCGGGCACGCCGGCCTGGGCTCGCGGCAGCCTGTCGATCGGGTGGTCGCGGGCGGCACGCGGATGGCCGCTTCGGTGCGCGCGCTGCAGGCCGAAGGCCGGGCCGTCGCGCTAATCTCGGCGAGCCAGCACGAGGCTCTTGCCGCCGCGGATCTCGGCATCGGAGTGGCAGGCGGTCGGCCGCCGTGGGGAGCGCACGTGGTCACGCGGAGCCTGGCCGACGCGTGCCGCGTCCTGGAAGCGATACCGACCGCCCTGGCGGTCAGCAAGCGCTCCACCGCGTTCGCCGCATACGGCTCGGCCGCGGGTGCCGTCCTTGCGATGGCTGGCCCCCGGCCGGGCGCGGCCGCGCGGTCCCTCATCGCGGTCAATGGCGCCGCGCTTGCCTCCTTGGGCAGCGGGTTCTGGTCGGCCATGACGCTGGCGAGAAGACCGCCTCCCGTGCCAGCTCAGGTCACAGGCTGGCACCTCCTGGACGTCCAAGGCGTTCTGAACAGACTCGCGACGAGCGAGTATGGCCTGAGCGCCGGTGAGGCCGCGCGACGGCACGCGGTCGAGCCGCAAGAAAACGGACGTCCGGAACCAGGCGTGGTCCGTGCCTCGATTGAGGAACTCGCGAACCCGCTTACTCCGGCGCTGGCCAGCGGGGCTGGCCTGGCCGCGGCCGCGGGCTC
>Ga0126378_10002716_pt1 | contig 13188 bp, 15 predicted proteins | sample PanSoiMetPlot_23_FD_92587 | JGI IMG/M metagenome (GOLD analysis project Ga0126378, IMG submission 92587) | Tropical forest soil microbial communities from Panama - MetaG Plot_23 | ecosystem: Environmental > Terrestrial > Soil > Tropical forest > Bulk soil | place: Panama | collected 2016-02-17
ACACGACAAAGTGTTGCCCGCTCGCAGTGGAGAGATGCGCATTGGTTGACGAGAAATCGTGATTGCACTCATTGGCACGAAAAAGGGCGTACGCTCAGGCGATATTTCTCTCGATGAACTCAGGCGGGGCCTCGTGTACAGCTCCGCCATTAGCACAGACCGGAACCGTTCAGTGCAGTTTTGGAAACATGGCCAGCGGAGCCTCGGCGACAGTGAGATTCACGGTGCGGATTTCGATACCGCCGGTTCCGGCGTCGGTCACGAGCACCGCAGTCGTCAGTTCGCCCAACTTCGATCCGAATCCGGCCAGCAACTCGGCAAGTGTGACAACGTTGGTCTTCGGTAACAGACACTTATAAATAGCCACAATCGGGACGGGCACTCACCCTTTGAAAAAGGCGGGGGTACCCCGTAGTTCCCTGGATATCGTTGATGTTTTTCGGGTCAATGAGTCTAGTCGCGATTTTTCGTCAATAAGGCGGAGCAAAATCTGGTCTGCTGGGCGAGATCATACAGCTAGATTTCCTGTCACTAGTTACAGTTCTCGCCGCAATTCTTCAATTTCTACACTTCATTGAGTCGGCTTTCTAAGACCCGTAACGCTGGGCTGGCTCTGGAAAAAGTATCCCCCTTGAGAAAGGAGAAGGCAATGAAAACGAGCCTGAGGCCTCCCGTCACTCTAACTGAAGTCAATCGCTCCAGCCACCAACGATATTCCCTTAAATCGACGTTGGCGGGCGCCATTTTGATTGGTCGGGTCTGGATGGCATTCTTTGCAATTACAGTGGCCGCTCAAGATCAAGCAACTCCAGATCAAGCGTTCCCTCCATCCGCCGTAATTAGCAAATCCACGACCGCTATCGGTTATGAAGTCGGAACAGGTAGCACGAAGGTCGATTTGAAGGGGACAGAACTGATGCCTGAGGCTGGGGGGCAGGCAAAAATCGAGATCAAGGCAAAAGCAGGAAGGACTAGTGTTGACGCCGAGGTAAAGGGCCTGAAGCCACCCTCGACCCTTGGTTCTGAATTTCTGACATACGTACTTTGGGCTGTCACCCCCGAAGGAAGAACGGGAAACATGGGTGAGATCATCGTCAACAAGAATGGAGACGGCAAACTGAGCGCGACCACGCCAGCGCAGACCTTCTCGTTGGTGGTCACAGCTGAACCTTACTTTGCAGTCCGCTTTCCAAGTGAAGTGGTAGTCCTGCAAAGCGAGAGGCGAAAAGACACGAAGGGGAAGGTTTTTCCTATCAAGGAATACAAGCTCTTGAAACGCGCACAGTACGAAAAAATGGGCAATCCATTAGCTTTAACGCTCGATCCGAGTGTTCCGCTGGAGATGTACGAAGCCCGCAATGCTGTCGAAATTGCGAAGTCGCGTGGCGCCGATAAATATGCCCCAGAAGTCTTTTCCAAAGCCGAAGCCAGCCTGAAGATGGCGGAAAACTCTCTCACCAGCAAAGCTGACAAGAACGCTGTCACCTCGACGGCGCGGCAGACTGTGCAATTCTCCGCGGACGCCCTCCTTCTCGCGGTTCAGCGTCAGGAAGAGGAGCGTATCGCGAAGGAGCGCGAGCATGCTGCCGCAACGGCAAAAGCCGAAGCGGAAGCCCAAGCCGCTGCTGAAGCCGCAGAAGCCAAGCGTAAAGCGGATGCCGAAGCTGCGGAAGCCAAGCGTAAATCCGATGCCGAAATCGCTGCCCGGGAAGAGGCTATCCAGGCCGCAATGCGCGAGAAGCAACAGTTACGCGTCCGCCTGCTTCAACAGTTTAATCGCGTTCTGCCCACCACCGACACGCCGCGCGGTCTGGTAGTAAACATGGGCGATGTTTTGTTTGATACTGGCAAATCAGACCTTCGGCCGGATGCACGTGAAGCGCTGGCCAAGCTGTCTGGCATCGTGCTCAACTATCCGAGCCTGCACCTCACGATCGAAGGCCACACGGACAGCACCGGCGGTGCCGAGTTCAACCAAACGTTATCTCAGAAACGCGCTGATGCAGTACACGACTATCTCGTCAGCCAGGGATTAGATGCGGGGGCATTATCCGCTCAGGGTTTGGGAATGGAGAATCCGGTGGCGGACAACAACACTGCGGATGGTCGCCAGAAGAATCGCCGCGTCGAAATCATCGTATCGGGAGAAGTCATCGGTACGCAGCTTGGAGGCAAGACTTAGCGGGGCTGCCCCACCTTTCGTGGTGTTCGAAAGGTGGGAAGCATGGTCGCCTCAATCTCATCGGACCGGTTCTTTCAGTCATGGAACTCAAAGAGTCGCTTTCCGAGGCATGAATATCGGTCCGCGCTCCCACCTTCGAAACCGCGAAGGAGCCTGCCCTGAGCGTTAGTAGGTGGGCTAGGCCCCTGCTGTGAATTCAATGGTATGATTCGTCGGGCTGTCTTGGGACACCGACGTCAACACGAAGAGTTTCTGCGGGACGTTGACGATCGGCAGCGCAATATCATCTTTCCTGATACAGTACAGAACGAAGCACGATTCTGGCGAAACCTCGGAAGCCCCGCGTTCAACACGCCTGCAAAGATTGGCTTCGCCCTCATAGTCCTGTTTTTCTACGGTACTGCCGGAACCTTTATCGTCGGAATCGTTCGCGAAGATGTGCGGTGGAAGCAAGAGTTATTAACTCTCCTTTTAGGCTTCCTCTTCATATTTGGACCGATTTTTGCTGCAATCGCTTGGGGTACTCGGCGCGCCCTACGAAATTCTGCTCACGCTTCAAAACGTCGAAAATAACCGCCAGCGGCATCGCTAGATCGTTCTCACGCGCAAATGCCTAGCTAAGGCGAACGCAGCGAGGCTTCAACAGCGACCCTAGGGCTTTCTGGCCCAGGCTCCGACGAGTCCGTACGACACGGCGATCGCTCGTTTTGCGACCACTTCACTGCGCATACGATCCGCCAAAGTATCAATGCTCACCTGAGCAGCGGACGCGATATTCAGTTTTTCCAGCGTGGGCGCGAGGCTGCGCACGGCTTCGGCCAGGAGTTCGTACACGGGACTGTCTCCTTCGCCAGAGACGAGGGCATCCATGCGCATGCGGGGTGCCGGTAAGCCGCAAGCGACGAATAAGGAATGCATCTCCAGGCCGAGTTCGGGTCGCGCTCCGCTGCTGCGCAGTCCTTCAGCTAGCCACTGAGCTGCTTCGTCGAAAACGGGAACGGCCGGCCAAGAGCGGCATGCGGTGCAATCCGCCTCTTGAAACACAACCAAGCCACCCTGACGAAGATGTCGCATCATTTTTTCCAAACTCGTCGCGGGATCGACCTGATACATGAGAACAAAGCGACCGATGATCGCGTCAAAGAGGCCGTCGAAATTCATCGCGGTAGGATCGCCAAGCTCAAATGACACGTTAGTAAGATTGCGTCGACGAGCTCTGCTTCTGGCTCTTTCCACTGCGGCTGGTGACCGATCTACGCCGAGGACGTACCCGTTCGGACCAACCAAGTCGGCGGCTAAGAAACTGACATCGCCGCTACCGCTGCCGACATCGAGCACGCGCATGCCCGCGGTCAGGCCCGCTTCCATAAGAAGATGACGGGTATGCGGAAGGAAGACGGTGCCTTGGAAGCTGAGACGATCCAATTCACGAGAAGAGTGGCCCAGAGCGTAGTCGACGTTCGGACTCGAGATTCCAGATGGCAGACTCGACACTATGCAATCTCCTTCTTGAATGGCGGTGAGGTTCTTTCCATCCGTTGTTCATGCGAGCGCGTTGGTGACACATCGTGCAGCCCGCACCGTGGCGGGAATCGGCTTGCATTCACTGGTTGGAATAGAACAGTTGAGACTAGACAAGAGGAGGGTTTAACTTGTTACGCGTTTGCAAATGGTTTGTCATCTTCCGTGGGCGGTTAGCCCACAAAGTAGGTGGATGGCTTAATCACTGCGAAGATTGGGCAGCCGCATTTAGCTGGCGTGAGGATTGAGGTCCTTGCCTCCCACCCATCGAGAACCGCGCTGGGTGGGGCAGCCACAGTTAATGTAGTGTCTACAGAAAGCTGGGAAAGGTAGGCCGTCTCCCGACGGGTACTCACAGTTGCGAAACGATCGCCAGACGGGCACTCTTTAAAAGGATGCCTGAACTTCCTGACATCGCCGCATACATCACCGCGCTGGAAACGCGAATCGTCGATCAGCCTCTCGAGCAAGTGCGGCTGAACAGTCCTTTCTTATTGAGGACGGCAGACCCGTCCCTCACAGATACGTACGGCAAGATTGTTCAGAAGGTGCGGCGAGTGGGAAAGCGAATCGCGATCGGGGTCGAAGACGATCTGTGGCTGGTGCTGCACCTGATGATCGCCGGCCGCCTTCATTGGAAGCCGCGTGGTGCGAAGCTCGCCGGACGGCGCAGCCTGGCCGCTTTTGATTTTCCGAACGGGTCGCTATTGCTGACCGAAGCAGGAACCAAGCATCGTGCATCGCTGCACGTTGTCAAAGGCGAAGATGCGCTCATCGCACTGGATGCGGGAGGCATCGACGTGTTCACCAGCGATCTCGACGCTTTCAAGGCTACGCTCACCAGCGAGAATCGCACGTTGAAGCGCGCTCTCACCGATCCGCGTCTGTTGAGCGGGATCGGCAATGCCTACTCCGACGAAATTCTTCACGCGGCGCAACTCTCGCCCATCACGCAAACGCACAAGCTCAAGCCCGAGGAGTGGCAACGGCTCTATGACGCGACGCGCAGCACACTCGAGTTCTGGATCAAAAAGTTACGCGCCGAAGCCGAGGAATCTTTTCCGGAAGGCGTGACTGCGTTTCGCGAGGGCATGGCCGTGCATGGCCGCTATGAAAAACCGTGTCCGCGATGTGGAGAAAAAATCCTGCGGATTCGTTACGCCGACAAGGAAACGAACTACTGCTCCCACTGCCAGACTGGAGGCAAGGTTCTGGCCGATCGGAGCCTGTCCCGCCTGCTGGGGTCGGACTGGCCGCGGACTCTCGACGAACTGGAAGCCCTGAAACGACGTTGAAACCGAATTTGACCATCTGGATTCATAGGCTTAGCCAGGGGGTCATCTTAGCGCTATTACTTTGGTCATCTGTGCCAAATCACGCGTGTGCGTGACAATGAAGGCGTTCCATATTTCACTCAGGTTGGTGAAAAAGACTATGGTCCTCCCCCTCCTTTGCAGTCTCTGGTCCGATGACCAGGGGCAAGATATCGCCGAATACGCCGTGATGCTCGCGGTGATCCTCGTGATCGTGGTTGGCACGATCCGAATGATTGGAAGCAACGCCAATACGGTGTTCTCTTCCGCGGCGAGTTCTATTCAGTAAACACAAGCCCGGGCTCAATGCCCGCCTGAGAATTTTAAGGGGATGCCATCCACCGATGAGCATCCCCTAAGTTTTCTATGGGGGTTTCTTCTTGAGTGGGCGCGCGTGCGGTGAACGTTTTTGAAAATCAAAAGGTGATCTTCAAAATCGTCCCTCCTGTCCCCACGAGCCATCCTGCTTTGGGGCTCGCAAACGCCACAGCCCAGAAGCCAGAAACTCCCGGAAGCGCGAACCAGGTTTTGCCTTCGTCGGGCGTCCACGCGGCGCCCCCGGTGTTCGCAGTGATGACCACCGCGCGAGTCAAGCCATCGTTGTCGTGCGTGTCGACGTCATCATTGTTGTGAATACGGCGCACGTAGCTGAGGCCGAAAATCGCGCCGGTCACAGGCGGCTTGTTGGTGAGGGTCCATGTGCGGCCGCTATCGCCAGATGTGGCAGTCGCGGCGTTGTTGGGATCGGCGGGATCAAGATCTCCGCCGCCGACGATGCCATGATGCGCGTCGCGGAAATCGACTGTGAACGCACCGGCACTCGGGGAACTCACGAGCGGCGTGGCGTAGGCGTTCCAGCTATCTCCACCATCGTGCGTCGCCAGGATCCGAGCGGTGGTAGACCCTCCGGTCGCGATCCAAGCATTGCTCTCTCCTTGCGTGGCCACGCACGTCCCGCTTGAGGCGAACGACGCTTCTCCCGGCAGCGCCGGAGGCATGTTCGCACTGATGCTCTTCCATGTGCGGCCGTTCGTAGTGCGGATGTCGGGGAAAACCCCGTTGACCGAGTCGCTGTGCGAGATACCACGACGTGGCGTCCAGAAGGCAAAGCAATCGTAGAAGGCGCCGGCGAGTTGATTCTGGAATTGCATCTTCCAGTTTGCGCCGCCGTCGACCGTCTTGTAAATGCGGAAGTCGGTAGTGTTGTCGCCGATCGATTGCAGGTAGGCGACTTTGTCGCTCACACCTTGCACGTCACGGAACTGCAAGGCTTCAGCGCCGGGAACCACGCCAGCCTTCCAGGTCTTACCACCGTCGGTCGTGAGCACGAATGTGCCCCCACGGCCCGACGCCCAGACGACGCGCGAACTCACCGGGCTTACGGCGATTAATCCTTGCGTGGTCCCGCTGTTTTGCGGCGTCAATTTCGGTTGATGAACTTTGGAGTGATCGTCGGCGAAGCTGATGGTTGCCAGAAGAAGGATTGCGGGAATCAGGAGCAGGGAAAAACGTTTTCGCATGCGAGGCCTCTGGGAGGAATTCGTAGAGCGCCAGCGAGGATAGGCCTCGTTTGCAGCGGGTGTCAAATGGGCGGCAACGCAGAACGCCTGCCGGTGGCGGGTTTCGAGGCGAGCATGTGCGGGCGGACGCGGACGAAATCGCCCACGCCGCACACGCATTGAGCGCTATGCGAACGGATTCTCGTCAGCCGTGCGACCGTAAATCACCGGCAGCGCAACATCGAGCAAACGTAGGTAGACGGTGAGTTGGCCGCGATGGTGGTACCAGTGATTCATCATCATGGTGCGAACTACCGCGATGCGCGGCTTCGTGAAAATCTCTTTCGGCCCGAACATCAGGCTCCAGTTGGCGGATGCAGCCTCCTCGGTGAGGCTCGCGAGATATGCCTCAGCGGCGCGCACGCTCTCGGCGAACGCGGCATGGACTTCTTCCAGGCTCGCGGGCGGCGGTGGATTGAAGTTCGCGGTCGAAACGTCGAAGTGATCCGCCTGGACGAGGCTGGCAATGCGCTTCGGAATTAAAGCAATGTGGTTTGCCAGCTGGCCAAGCGACATCGATTTGTCGTGCGGCTTCCACGTGAGCTTGTCGGCGGGAACTCTCTCGAGGATGCGCTTGGTGGCTGCGGCTTCTTCGCGGAATTCGCGAAGCATCAGTTCGGTTGGCGAAATCGAGGTTGCAGTCGTCATTGTGTCTCCTGGCTGGTGAAAGTATGAAAGTTTCCGGAGGCAATCCTGCGCGCCGCTCGATTCAGTCGTTCTTTTTGCGGCGCAAATCCTCCTAAGCCGAGTTCCCTTGCCGCACCTGCTCTTACGGCTACGCCGACTCCTTCTCTGAACAGCAGTCGTGGATCTTCGCGGGCTGCGTGTACGGTTGTTTGGCGTCGACTTTGTACCCATCATCGTATTTGTCGTGGTGACGAACCCACGCCATAGTGTGCGCAAGACCGTCCTCGTCGCGCCCTTTGGCCGTGTGGTCGAGGAAGTTGTAAGTGCCGAGCAGGATGTCGAGTCCGCGCGCGTAAGTTGAATACGTGTGGAACACTTCTCCGGCGTCGCTCATATAAAACACGCTCAAACCGGGAGCTTCTTCCGATGGAAATTCGATCTGGTCGTAGTTGTAGTCGACTTTTCCTTTTGCCTGCTGATCTTTTGTAAACGAAACGTGATAGTCAAAGTTGAAGTCGTTCGCCGACGCGGATAACCACTTGAAGTTCCATCCCATGCGCTTTTGGAAAGCTTGGATTTCAGGCAACGTTGCGTGTGAGATGACGGCGAAGGTTGTGTCACGGTGCGCCAGGTGCGGGATCATACCGTCGAAGTGATCGGCAAGATACGAGCAACTCGGGCACCCTTCTTTCCATCCAGGCCCGAGCATGAAGTGATAAATGATCAGCTGATGGCGTTCCCCAAACAGATCGGCGAGCGACTCCTTGCCGTTCGGACCATCGAAGACGTATTGCTTATCGACCTTTTCCCAAGGCATCTCGCGGCGCTGGCGGCTCAGTTCATCACGCAGACGCGTGAATTCCTTCTCCTTGCGCAGAAGTTCCTTGCGGGCTTTGAGCCATTCCGGCGAAGAGACTACCCGGGGCTGTTGCGTTTTGCTGGTTGTTGCGGTCGTCATGATCTTTTCTCCTTTGCTTGGCAATTGCCCGCGCGGGCGTCGAGTTACTTTTCTTTGAGCGGAAAATTTTCAGCAGAAGCGCACCCACGCCGCCGCCCATGGTGGCGCTCACGGCCATCAGTGCTGCGCTGGCGAGACATGCGGGACACATAAGCGCTCCTCGTCTGCGATTCAGCGTTTCTTCTCTGCTCGTTCGCGAACGCGATTGTTGATGTGGGTCCATCCCTTGCCGACCCCGGCGCGATGATCATCCTGAATCAGGCCGAGTGCGGTGTGATGGAACTTGATAAGCGTGCCGCCGGACTCTTCGCTCAGGCGGTACTGAACGTTAGAAACGATCGGGTACGACATGAAAAGCGGGCCCGTGAATTCGAGCAGCGTCGGACGCTTGATCGCCTGCACGTGCCCCCAATAGTGGCCGTTGTGATTGCCGAGGTCGCGAAACCAGCGGCCGCCGGGCCAGTCTTCGAGCGTCATCGGCATAGGCCCGTGGTCGGGAGTGTCGTTCGCGGGACCCAACTGTTCGAGTAGTGCCGCGAACGTTACTTCAAGCGAAGCGCGCACGTGGATTTCCTCGGTGATGTGTAGCGTCAGATTCTCAAGGCTGGTTGCGATTGCACTCACAGGTGTCTCCTTGGTGAAGGAAATTCGGGGCGGGTCAGGATTCTCCGTTGGATCACACGCCCTTCATTTTGGCTTCGGTAGTTTATCTTCGTCCATTTTCGCTTCGGCGCGCTCCTTGATGCGGTCCAGTTGATGCTGCCAGAAGCGCTCAAACTTTGACGTCCATTCATGCAGTGGACGAATTGCGTTCACATTCGTCCGGTAGAGCATCTGGCGGCCGTTTCGACGCACATTCACCAGGCCGACGTCACGCAGCACTCGCAAGTGCTTCGAAACCGACGGCTGCTCAAGCCCCAGGCTCTCGACAATGTCGCCCACTGGCCGTTCTTCGAGCGCCAGAAGGTTCAGGATGTCCCGGCGACGCGCCTCTGCTACCGCGTTAAAGACATCGGAAGTCGTCGCTGCCCGAGGCATGAGAAATAACATATATTCCTATATAGGAATATGTCAATATGGCTCACTGTAACCTCCAGCGCTACCGGTTTCGGGACTTCAACGGATTTGAGACAGCGTTCATGCTTCACAGGTTGGTCGAATGGATCGCATTGGATTGGACAGGGAACCCTCTGATTTTTGAAAAGGTTCCCGCACGAGGAGAAGGCGAATGGCCCTGGATTTCGGCGCTGCTCGACGAACACCAATGCTGCAGGCACTTGCGAGATCACAAAGACAATTTTCGGGGGAAGCGGCCCTTCATCGGCTTGAAGGCCCGTAGTAGCGAAAGTGTCCGGTAATTTTCCAATTGAACAGCACGTCTTCCATTTGCGGACCACGGCCAATGTTGTGGACGATCATGTAGCGTCCTTGGGAACCCCGGTGGTTCACAACGATGCCGATGTGAGTGACACCGCCCCCCAGATCCCATGTGACGAGGTCTCCAGGCTGATAGTCATCGGCGCGAGTCGTGATGGCCAGCATGTCCCCATGACGCTGAAAGAAAACCATGAGGTTGGGTACGCGCCGGTGATCGATGTTCGGATCGGTATGTCCGAGGAGCCAGTGCCACTTCCTCGGATATGCGGAGAAGTCGCGCTCCATATCCTCATGAACTTCTTTTTGAAGATCAACGCCAACCGCCCGGTATGAGCGGATGATCTCATCAGTACAGACACCTGTGTCCGCGGGCACATCGCCGTCCGGATACGGGATGCGAACATAGGCGGGATCGTAGCGCACCGAGTGGTGTGTGCGTTCGATGGCGGCGTCAACGAGCGCACTCAGGAATTGCTGATGGGTGAGGGCCGGCGCGCCTTGCGGCCAAGCAGATCCGACGCCGAGCCAGTAAACCGAAATTACGAGCACGATCTGTCGGGCACGAACTCTGTATCGGTTTGAAATGAGCCTGATCTTCAAACGAAGTACCTGCGCAATCGAGATTTTAGGATCGCGATCGCCCAGAAACAACAGATGGCCGGATCACCGTGGGTCAGCGTCTCGCGGTGCTAAAATTGAGGGTTTTCGCGCCAATTCTGTCTTCGTAAGGTAGCTCTCATGGCTGAAACAATGCTGGCGGTGGTCAAACCGGAGGCCGCGCCCGGCGCTGACGTTCGCGAAGTAAAAATTCCGGCATTCGGACGCAATGACGTCCTGGTCAAAGTTAAGGTCGCTTCCATCTGCGGGACCGACTTGCACATTTACGAATGGGATCGCTGGGCCCAGGGGCGGATTCGTCCCCCATTGATTCCCGGACACGAATTTTGCGGAGAAGTCGTCGCGTACGGCGACGAAGTCACAAGCGTGAAAGAGGGGGATTTCGTCTCCGCAGAGATGCACGTCGCGTGCGGCAAGTGCCTGCAGTGCCGGACCGGAGAGGCGCATATCTGCCAGAACGTGAAGATCATCGGCGTGGATGCCGATGGCGCCTTCGCGGAGTACGTGGTGATTCCGGAGTCGAATATCTGGAAACTTGATCCTGGGATTCCGCAGGAGTACGCGTCGATTCTGGATCCGCTCGGCAACGCCGTGCACACCGTACTCGCCGGCGAGATCGCCGGCAAGACTGTTGCCATCACCGGTTGTGGGCCAATCGGGCTGTTCGCGATCGCTGTGGCGCGTGCGGTTGGTGCGGCCCAAGTCTTCGCCATCGAAGTCAACGAACACCGGCGCAACATCGCGAAGCAGATGAAAGCCGACCTGGCGCTTGATCCGTCGAAAGAAGACGTGAATGCAATCCTGCTCGAACGGACAGGCGGCCTGGGTGTCGACGTCGTGCTCGAAATGGCGGGACATCCCAGTGCGATCCGGACTGCCTTCGATATCGTGCGGCGCGGCGGGCGGATTTCGCTGCTCGGACTGACCTCGAAACCGATCTCCCTGAATTTTTCAGAAGATATCATTTTCAAAGGCATCACGATCCAGGGAATCAACGGTCGTCGCATGTACCAGACGTGGTATCAGATGACGGCGCTGCTCAAAGCAGACAAACTCGATCTGCATCCCGTGATCACCGACCGCATCGCGATGAAAGATTTTTCGAAGGGCATGGAGCGCCTGCGGACCGGGGAAGCGAGCAAGATCCTGGTGTATCCGAACGGGGCGAGGTAGAAAACAAAGGGCTATCGAAATGTACGGATTGTCGAATGTTGCAGAGGACAGATTAGCCTGGCTGGTTGGGAAACAGATCTGTCAGATTGCGATTGGTCCGTACGACTTGCAAATTAACTGGGGAAGCGGTGGCATCTCGGTGTGGCACAGGTTCCTACACACTCCGGCGGCGGTAAGGACGTAATCGAATGGCTGGGAGACGACCCCGTCGCGGGACCACAAGCGGCATGCAATGCCGTAAGGTTATTGAGAGTTTCGATAGCCGCTGTTCGATGCACAGAAAAAGCATCACTGGAACTAACATTCTCGAATGGTGACACACTTGAGGTCTTCGAAGATGAACGGTACGAATCATTCAGTATCCGCGATGGGAAAACTCCGGAGATTCTAGTCTGAGTCAAGTCCATTCTGTTTTGGCTCGGATTGAATCGGATACAAATCACTTGATCCTCCGAGGACCTTTATGACCACTGCTACTCGCACCAATCCTCTTTCTTATCTCACCGACCAGATCAACGAACTCAAGGCCAAGGGCACACACTTCAACTTGCGCGTTCTGGAGGACGAGCAGGCGCCGGAGTGCACGTTCGACGGCAAGAAGGTCATCAACCTTGCCTCGAACAATTATCTCGGGCTAACGACGCATCCCAAGTTACGTGAAGCTGCGCTCGAAGCGACGAAGAAGTATGGCGTGGGATCGGGCGCGGTGCGCACGATCGCGGGCACGATGAAGATCCACATGGAACTGGAGGAGAAGATTGCGCGCTTCAAAAACGTCGAAGCGTGCGTAGTCTTCCAGTCCGGCTTTGCCGCCAATGCCGGTACGGTTTCAGCCGTGCTGGGCAAAGAGGACTTCATCATCTCCGATCAGCTGAACCACGCGTCGATTATCGACGGCGCGCGCCTGTCGCGCGCGAAGATTCTCGTTTTTAACCACAAGGATCTTGCTCACGCGGAGGAACAACTCGCCAGCGTGAAAGATCAGCCGGGACGCAAGCTCCTGATCACTGACGGCGTTTTCTCGATGGACGGCGACATCGGACCGCTGCCGGGGTTGTGCGATCTCGCCGAGAAGTACGGCGCGATCATGATGGTCGACGATGCGCACGCCTCTGGCGTGCTGGGCCGCAACGGGCGTGGAACCATAGACCACTTCCACCAGCACGGGCGCGTCGACATCCAGGTAGGAACGCTTTCGAAAGCGATCGGCGCACTCGGCGGATACGTCTGCGGCACCCGCGATCTGATCGACTTCCTCTATCACCGGGCGCGACCGTTCTTGTTCTCGACCTCGCATCCGCCATCGGTCGCAGCCACCTGCATTGCCGCCTTTGATGTTCTCGAGCAGGAACCCGAGCGTATTCAGAAACTCTGGGAGAACACACTGTTCTGGAAAAAAGAACTGGCGCTGCTCGGCTTCGACATCGGCGGCAAAACCACGCCCGCAAGCGAGACACCGATCACTCCGATCATCATCGGCGACGGTGCGCGCACGATGGAGATCTCGCGCCAACTGTTCAACGAAGGAGTACTGGGAACCGGCATCGCATTCCCAACTGTCCCGGAGGGCAAAGCGCGCATACGTACTATCATGACCGCGACGCACACAAAAGAAGAATTGACGCAGGCGCTTGAGGTGCTAGGGAGAGTTGGGAAGAGGATGGGAATACTAAGCTAGTGTGGTCACACTCTTTGTGCGCATCTCTGCTAGCGGTCGCGATGCACGATCCGCCCGCTCACGATCGTTGCCACCGCTTTCCCGGTAAGTTGCCAGCCGTCAAACGGTGAATTTCGCGAGAGCGACCGCGACTTGCTTACATCGAAGGTCCAGCGTTTCTTCGGATCGAAGATCGTGACGTC
>Ga0126378_10002717_pt1 | contig 13186 bp, 16 predicted proteins | sample PanSoiMetPlot_23_FD_92587 | JGI IMG/M metagenome (GOLD analysis project Ga0126378, IMG submission 92587) | Tropical forest soil microbial communities from Panama - MetaG Plot_23 | ecosystem: Environmental > Terrestrial > Soil > Tropical forest > Bulk soil | place: Panama | collected 2016-02-17
CCCGTCCAATTCCAAGGCGCGGCCTTTCGCGTGTTGAGGCCGCAATGTATCTCGGAGTCTCTCCGTCCAAATTCGATGAAATGCGCAAGGACGGCCGCGTTGGTCCGGCCAAGCTTATCGACGGTCGCAAAGTCTTTGACGTTCGGATGCTGGACGAAATCTTTGACGCGCTACCGGAAGAAAACCACGAAAAGGCCGAAGAGTGGACGGTGGCTGTATGAGCGCGCTAACGTCCTCAACCATGCCGCGTCGTCTGCCGCCCGGTTGCACCGAAGACCGAGATCGACATGGGAATTTTCGAATCTACTATCGCGCCAAGGGCAGACCCAAAACTCGGCTTCGGGGCACACCATGGACGGACTCGTTCATGGCCGAATACGAAGCGGCCAGGGGGCAAACCGCACCAGTGAAGGGCAGGGGAGTCGTTTGGGGCACATGGCGTTGGTTGTGTGTCCGCTACTTTACCGAATGCGCTGACTACCTTCGCCTTGACGATCGAACCAAGCGCGTGCGCCGGGGCATTCTGGAAGCCACGTTCGATGAGCCCATTGCACCCGGCTCGCCGAAGCTGTTTCGCGACTTTCCCCTCTCCAGGATGACAACAGATGCCATCGAAGTCTTGCGGGATCGAAAGATGGCTTTCCCGGAGGGAGCAAACAATCGCGTCAAGGCAATCCGGGCTGTCTTCAAATGGGGGGTGCGGAAGAAAGGATCAGACGGCAAGCCTTACGCGCCAAGGAATCCTGCTCGTGACGTTCCATATTTCAAGACCGGCTCGACCGGATATCACACGTGGACCCCGGAAGAGGTTCGCCAATTCGAAGAGCGTCATCCAATAGTAACGAAAGCTCGGCTTGCGCTCTCGCTCTTGCTGTTCACCGGGCAACGGCGCTCCGACATCACGCGCTTTGGTCGCCAGCACGTCAGGGACGGCAAGATCACGTTCACGCAATACAAGGGCCGGAACCGGAAGCCAAAGCAACTGACGTTGCCGATTCTGCCAGCATTGCAGCGAATCATAAGCGCTTCCCCGTGCGGTCACTTGACGTTCCTTGTCAACGAATTAGGGCGCGCCTTTACGGACGCCGGATTCGGCAACAAGTTCCGGGAATGGTGTGACCAAGCTGGCCTGCCCAATTGCTCAGCCCACGGCCTCCGTAAGGCCGGCGCGACCATTGCAGCGGAGAACGGAGCAACCGCGCACATGCTCATGGCAATCTTCGGTTGGGACACGCTGAAAATGGCGGAAGGCTATACCCGCGCGGCCGATCAAAAGCGGTTGGCCGAAAGGGCCATGCACATGCTCGAGGCGCAAGAACGAACGAGAACAGAACCGTGTCCCACCGACCCGCCCGGTGGGACTTTTTCGGCAAAACCCTGAGCAGAATCAATGCCGATTTTCTGGGGTGGTGCCCAGGAGAGGACTCGAACCTCCACGCCTCGCGGCGCTAGTACCTGAAACTAGTGCGTCTACCAATTCCGCCACCTGGGCTTTGCGCGATTAGGTACGGAGCAGGCCCGTCGTTGTCAAATGGACGCGCCCTGTACAGCCTCAAATCGATCCTGTATTCGGCGAGCGAGGAATTTTGAGCGAACATGACCGCCATTCCGCTCGAGACACTCGTCACCGTGTTCGGCGGCTCGGGTTTTCTCGGCCGTCACGTCGTGCGTGCGCTGGCGAAACTGGGGTACCGCGTCCGGGTCGCGGTGCGTCGCCCCGAGCTTGCCGGCTTCCTCCAGCCGCTGGGTCGGGTCGGCCAGATCCATGCCGTGCAGGCCAACGTGCGCCATCCGGCCTCCGTCGAGGCGGCTGCGCGCGAGGCCGACGTGGTCATCAATCTTGTCGGCATTCTGTTCGAGCGCGGACGACAACAATTCGATGCCGTGCAATCCGCGGGAGCTGAAGCCGTCGCGCGCGCAGCGGCAGCATTCGACGCGCGCATGATCCATGTCTCCGCGATCGGCGCCGATACAGAAAGCGCCTCGCACTATGCACGCTCAAAAGCGCTGGGCGAAAAACTGGTGCTCAGCGCTGTGCCATCGGCGGTCATTTTGCGCCCCTCGGTTCTGTTCGGCCCCGAAGACGACTTCTTCAACAGGTTTGCGGCCATTGCCCGTTTTTCTCCAGCTCTTCCGCTCGTTGGTGGTGGCCACACCCGGTTCCAACCCGTCTTTGCCGGCGACGTCGCAAGCGCGATCGCGGCCGCCATCGAAGGGCGCTCCAGAGATCGAGAAATTTACGAGCTCGGTGGACCGGAAGTGCGCAGCTTCGAGGAACTGATGCAGTTCATGCTCTCGGTCATAGAGCGGCGCCGGTTATTGGTGCCGATCCCGTTCGCGCTCGCCAAATTCCAGGCCGGCTTTCTTCAGTTGTTGCCCAAGCCGCTATTGACGCCCGACCAGGTCGAGCTGCTACGGGGCGACGCCGTCGTCTCTGAGGCGGCCAAGCGCGAAGGGCGCACCCTCGAAGCACTCGGTATCGAGCCGCTCGCCATGGCTACCGTCGTCCCCTCTTACCTGTGGCGGTTCCGCAAGGCCGGGCAATTCAAAGGAGCGGCCGCCGGTGATCAGCACCGGCGCTAAGGCGCAGGGAGCGCTCGAACCAAACGATGGCGTTCGCGGCTCGCTTCGGCGCGAAGACAAACGCTCAGTATCCGATCGCCAGCGCGATCAGCCCGAGCGCGCCGACGACGACGCGCCACCAGGCAAACAGAGCAAAGCCGTGGTGCTGCACGTAGTCGAGAAACGTCTTCACCACGATCCAGGCGCACACGAACGAGACTGCGAATCCGAACACCACGAGGATCGTATTGTCCATGCTCAGTTGCCCGCGGCTCTTGAGCAGGTCATAGGCGAAGGCGCCCGCCATGGTCGGCATGGCAAGCCAGAACGAGAATTCTGCTGCCGAGCGTCGGTCGGCGCCCAGCAGCATGGCGGCTACGATCGTGGCTCCTGAGCGGGACACGCCGGGTATCATGGATAGGCACTGCGCCAAGCCGATTCCGAAATACATCGGCAAAGAAAACTTCGTGGCCTCATAGTAGCGCGTATCGAGATCCAGCCGATCAACCCACAACAGGATCGCACCACCCACGATGAGGGTGAAACAGACGATCCAAACGTTGAACAGCACCGATTTGATAACGTCGTGCGCGAGCGCGCCGACCACCGCCGCCGGCAAGAATGCAATCAGCACGCCGATGACGAAGCGCCGAGCCGCAGGATCGCTGAACATGCCGGCAGCAATTCGCCAGATGCGGAAGAAATAGATCGATAACAGCGCAAGGATTGCGCCGAATTGGATGAGGATTGCGAAGGTCTTGCCGAAATCCGCGTCGTCGAAACCGAAAAAGCGTTGGACCAAAAGCAGGTGTCCGGTCGAGGACACCGGCAGGAACTCGGTCAATCCCTCGACGACGCCTAGTACGAACGCCTTGAATAGTTCGACCAACATGATGGCTCCGCGGACAGGGGCAGGCGACCGCACGGCAGCGGCAGCCGAAGGTGCGGAAGATGCCCTTTTCCCGTATCATTAACCTTGGAGCAACGGGAAAAGGTGAACATTGCACAGGTTGCGCACTGCTCATCCTACCAAACGGATCGAAAGCGACTTAACGTGACCGGCGCCGCGCGAAACGCGGCCCCAAGATCGCCGCAATCAGTACGGCCGCATGCTCACGCTGTTCCATCACCCGTTCTGCCCGCATTCCCGGTTCGTACGGCTGGCACTCGGCGAATACGGCATCGCAGCGAGGACCGTCGAGGAGCGCGTGTGGGAGCGTCGCCAGGAGTTCCTCATTCTCAACCCCGCCTGTACGACGCCGGTGGCGGTGGAGGAGGGGCGTCCGGCGGTTCCCGGGGCATCCATCATCGCCGAGTATCTGGATGAGACGAGAGGAGCCGAGCTCGGTGATCAGCGTCTGCTGCCGCGTGAAGCGGGCTCGCGCGTGGAAGTGCGCCGACTCATGAGCTGGTTTAACGACAAATTTTTTGCGGAAGTCAGCGGGCCGCTGACTATGGAGCGCCTATATAAGCGGCAGATGCCGGCAAGTGCAGGCGGCGGCTCACCCGACACCGAAGTGATCCGAGCGGCGCGCCACAACATGCGGTATCATTTGGCGTATATCGGCTGGCTCGTGCGCACACGCGATTGGCTGGCGGGCCCGCGGCTGAGTTACGCAGATCTCGCTGCAGCCGCGCATCTATCGGCCGCCGATTACCTAGGCGACGTACCATGGAACGAAGACGAAGCCGCGAAGACCTGGTACGCACAGATCAAGTCGCGCCCCTCATTCCGGCCGATTCTCGCCGAGACACTGGCCGGCATTCCGCCGTCTCAGACCTACGCCGACCTCGACTTCTGAATGATGCCGCGGCGCTCAAGGCCGCGCTCGTGCGCGCCGCGCTCGAGCGCGGCTTCGACATCGTCGGCATCGCACGGCCGAACTCGATCCCGCAAGCACCGGAGCGCCTGCAGCAGTTCCTCGCCGAAGGCGCCCATGGCGACATGGCTTGGATGGAGACAACCGCGGCACGGCGCGGGAACCCGCGTGCGCTCTGGCCGCAGGTCCGCTCCGTCATCATGCTCGGCCTGAACTACGGCCCCGACGGCGATCCGCTGCAGATCTTGCGCAGCCGCGACCGCGGCGCCATTTCGGTTTACGCACGAGGCGACGATTACCACGAGATCATCAAGGCTCGACTCAAGGCGCTGGCGCGCTGGCTGACTGCGCAAGCCGGCGGAGATGCGAGGGTCTTTGTCGATACCGCGGCGGTCATGGAGAAGCCGCTCGCTGCTTCTGCCGGTATCGGCTGGCAGGGCAAACACACGAATTTGGTTTCGCGCCAGTTCGGCTCGTGGTTGTTCCTCGGCGCGATCTTCACGACGCTTGAATTGCCGTCGGACGCGCCCGAGAACGATCATTGCGGCAACTGCCAGGCCTGCCTCGACGTCTGCCCGACCGCGGCCTTCCCCGCGCCCTATAGGCTCGATGCGCGCCGCTGCATCTCCTACCTGACCATCGAGCACAAGGGCCCGATTCCCCGCGAGCTGCGCCCGGCAATCGGCAATCGCATCTTCGGGTGCGATGATTGCCTGGCGGTGTGTCCGTGGAACAAATTCGCGCAGGCCGGCCGCGAGAGCAAGCTCGCGGCACGTCAGGAATTGACCGCCCCTCGCCTCGCCGATCTGGCCCGCCTCGACGATGCCGCGTTCCGCAAGCTGTTTTCGAAATCGCCAATCAAGCGCACCGGCCGCAACCGCTTCGTCCGCAACGTGCTGATCGCGATCGGCAACTCCGGCGATGCGACGCTGGTGCCCGAGGTTATCCGGCTGTTGGACGATCCCTCCGCACTCGTGCGCGGCGCTGCCGTGTGGGCGCTGGGCCGACTCTTAGGCGCCGAACGGCTCGCGACGCTAGCGAGAGATCGCCTCGCGCGGGAGGACGAGCCGCTCGTGGCGGAGGAATGGATGGCAGCACTGCAGGCGGCCGCTTGATGACCACGCTGGTCTGTCTCGGGCTTGGTTACTGCGCCCGGCACTATGTCAGCACTTTCGGCGCGCGCTTCGACTGCATCTTGGGAACGACACGCAACGCGGACCATTTCGCTGCGCTCGGGAAGGCACGCCCCGGCGGCAAGTCGGTCGACATGCTGCTATTCGACGGCACATCTGCATCGGGCGAGCTCAGGGCTGCCATTTTGGCGGCCGATGCGCTGCTCGTATCGGCCGCGCCGACAGAGGACTGCGATCCCGTGCTCGTCATGCTCGAAGGCGAGATCGCCCAGGCGGCGCGACTTAAGTCCGTAGTCTATCTGTCAAGCCTCGGGGTGTACGGGGATAGCGGCGGCGCGTGGATTGACGAAACCGCGCCAACGATACCGGCGCGAGCACGCCGAGGCGGCGCGCGCATCGCCGCCGAACTCGATTGGCAGGCGCTCGGGAGGAAGCGAAACTTCCCGGTCGCAATCCTGCGGCTCGGCGGCATCTATGGTCCGGGACGCAATGGAATGGTCCGGCTCCTGCACGGCGCCGCACAGCGCATCGCAAAGCCCGGACACGTCTCAAACCGCGTGCACGTCTATGACATCGCGCAGGCAATCGACGCAGCCTTCGCACGTGGCGCCGAGGGCGTGTTCAACATAGTTGATGACGAGCCGGTCTCGCCGAGCGATCAAATCGTTTTTGCCGCCCGTCTCATCGGTATCCCGCCGCCGCCAGAGGTTCGTTATGAGGACGCCGGCAACCTGTTGTCGCCCATGGCACTCAGCTTCTATGAGGGTTGCATTCGCGCGCGCAATCATAAGCTCAAGGCGGTGCTCGGCGTGAAGCTGCGCTATCCAACCTACCGCGATGGCCTGTGCGCACTTTACGAAGCCGGCGATCATCTCTCGGCGACGAAACAGGCAACGTCGGCCTAGAATTCAGCCAAACGTCAGCGCGGAGCGCGGCGGGCGGGATCGCCTTCCCGCGTGCATAGTTCGGTTATTTCCGAAACGTGCCATATCGAAGATATAGCAAAATGCAGATCCCGGTCGCCCGGAGGCTGCCATGACTCTCACCGTTTTCATCCGTTACAAACTCGATCCGTTTCAAGACGATGCCTTCGAAGAATACGCGAGGCATTGGCTTTCTATCATCCCAAAGTGTGGTGGAAATCTCGTCGGCTATTGGATGCCGCATGAAGGCACCAATAACATTGCTTATGGTCTGATCTCGCTCGATAGCCTCGCTGCCTACGAGGCTTACCGCGCGCGACTGAAGGCCGATTCCGAAGGTGCAGCCAATTTTCGCTTTGCGCAGGAGCGACATTTCATCCTGAGTGAGGAACGGACGTTTCTCAGGCCGGTGACCTGAGCCGTTGGTTCTGTTGAAATGGCAGGTATTGGGCGGGGTCTCGGCCAGCGCTTTTAGGAAAGTCGAAATGGCTTCGCCGTAGAAAAGCGCGCCGAATGTAACCGTTCCTCTGCGAGGTATTGAATGATCGCGGTGATCTTCGAAGTCTGGCCAAAGCCTGGGCACAAACAACGCTATCTCGATCTCGCGGCCGAGCCGCGGCCGCTGCTCGATAAAATCGATGGTTTCATCTCCGTCGAACGGTTCGAGAGCATCTACGAGCCCGGCAAGATTCTCTCGCTTTCCTTCTTCCGCGATGAAGCGGCGGTGAACGCTTGGAGAAATATCGAGGAACATCGGCGCGCGCAGATCGCGGGCCGCGCCGAAATATTCTCCGACTATCGATTAAGGATTGCCGGCGTGATCAGGGACTACACCATGTCTGATCGCGCAGAGGTCCCTGCTGACAGCCGCCGCCAGCACGGCTAGCGGCCTCTCGCTACTCGGCTACGGCAGCGATCAGCCGCTCGATGTCCTCGGGCCGGGACAAGCGATGGTCCCCGTCCTTTACGAGCGTCAGCACGACGTCGTCGCGGGCAAAGCGAGAGGTCAGTTCGATCGTGTGCTGCCACGGCACGTCGGGATCTTGCACTCCCTGGAGAATGCGTACCGGACATCCAGTCTCGATCATGCCGTCCAGCAGAAGGTGTTTGCGTCCCTCCTCGATGAGACTGCGGGTGATGAGATAGGGCTCATCGGAATACTGCGACGGCCGGGCCCAGACGCCGGTCTCTTCGATCTCGCGCTTGGCCTCCGGCGGGAAGCGTTTCCACATCAACTCTTCGGTGAAGTCGACCGCTGGCGCGATCAGGACCAGCCGCGTCACGCGCGCATCTGCTGGCGTGCGGCGTGCGAGTTCGCGGATCATCAGCAACGCCAGCCATCCCCCCATTGACGAGCCGATGACCACGTGCGGGCCGCGGCAAAATCCGTCAAACACGGCGAGGGCCTCTTCGAACCAGCGGCCGATCGTGCCAGCGGTGAAATTGCCGCCAGATTCACCGTGACCGGAATAGTCGAAGCGCGTCATCGCCCGGCCATTCTCCTGCGCCCATCGATCGAGCGCCTCGGCTTTGGTCCCTCTCATGTCTGACTTGAATCCACCGAGCCAGAACAGTCCGGGAGTGGATCCGTCACGCCGGCGGACGGCGATTTGGCGCGCCGCAATGCCGGTTCCAACATTCAAGAATTTGGGCCAAAGATCGTCCATCTGCGCAAGTCCAGCCTCGGAGGCCACGAGCATGCCACTCGGCGGCGTGTTGGGTCCCCTGCGGCCATTGAATACAAGCACGGCCGAACGGCAAACAAGCCGCCGCGGCGCGAGGGGAAGAACTCCGTGAGCAACGACGAGAGGCAGGCACACCCGCGCACTTTGGCCGCAGCGACCGTCTTGCAGATCGTGCCTGCATTGCGCGAGGAGCCGGTTGCCCGCACTGCGCTGAATGTGGCCGCGGCGCTGCGGGAAATCGGCGCGCGCGCCATCGTGGCAGCCGAGGACGGACCGCTCGTTGCGGAGCTCACGGGATCCGGCGGCGAATGGGTTCCCCTCGTGAATGCGACCATCAATCCGTTCCAGCTCAGGAGAAGCGCCCGCACTCTGGAACGCCTCATCGCCTCCGAGCGGATCGACATCGTGCACGCGCAAAGCGCTGGCGGAGCGTGGATCGCCAACATGGCGGCAGCGCAGACGCCGATCTGGCTCGTCACCACACTGCCCGACGTTCCGCCGGCTTCCCACCTACGTGCATATTGGGCCGCCGCGCTCGCCCGCGGCGATTGGGTGATTACATCTTCGAACTTTGCCGCCGTCCCCGTGATTGCGCGCCATAAGATTGCGCGCGAGCGGCTCACCATCATCCCACGCTGCATCGACATCGCAGCATTCGATCCCGCGGCGGTCGACCCCGCGAGGATCGGGGCTTTGCGCAAGGTCTGGCAAATTCCGCCGGCGGCCCGAATTTTGCTCGTTCCCGGACGCGTCGCCCCTTGGAATGGGCAGCTCATTGTGCCCGAGATCGCGCGCACCATGCTCGATAGCGGCATGCGCGGCTTTGTTTTCGTGCTCGCCGGCGAACATCGCACCCATCGCAAATACGCGCGCGCCGTGATGGAACAGGCGCAGCGCCAAGGTGTGCGGTCACTGGTTCGGCAGGTCGGACACTGCCGCGATCTGCCGGCGGCGCTGGCCGCAGCGGATACCGTGACGATGCCCTCGATCGAGCCGCCGGCACTCGGCCGCGTGGTGGCACAAGCGCAAGCTATGGGCCGGCCGGTCGTCGCGTCGAACATTGGCGTCTTGCCCGAACACGTGGCCGCGCCGCCGGAAATGCCGGAAGAGGTGCGAACGGGGTGGGTGGTAGGCGATGCAAAGGAATTTGCCCGCGCGATCATCGACGCATTGAGCCTCGACGATGCCGCGTACCGCACGATGGCCGCACGCGCACGCCACTTCGCCGAGTACATGTTTGCTCCGCATAGCGCTGCGCGCGCAACCCACGCCGTTTATAGCGCGCTGCTGCAGCGCGACCTTTAGCAAGACAGGAAGAACGCGCGACCTATATCCGCAGCGCGGCCCGGTGGATCACATCGCCGCGTTGGCGGCGAATGAGCCGCATGCCTGGAGCAAGGATGATCGTGGCCCCAGGGCCGGTTCGGTCACGAAGTGATGGAAAGCCGTTGACTTATGCGCGGATTGTCCCGATCTTTCTTAGGCCTGAAGCAGCAGGACTGTTGCAACGACACGAGGAGAGCAGAGCCATTCGTCGCCCAACGAGACCCGCGCAACCCGCCCCAAAGGACGGCCCGCGCATCAACGAGGAGATCCGAGTTCGTGAAGTCCAATTGATCGATCACAGCGGCCACAACCTTGGTCCTGTTGAAATCCAGATCGCCTTGGACAAGGCCCAGGAGGTCGGACTAGACCTCGTCGAGATTGCCCCTAATTCGTCTCCGCCCGTCTGCAAAATTCTCGATTACGGCAAATACAAATACCAGGCGCAGAAGAAGGCGGCAGAAGCCCGCAAGAAGCAGAAGATAGTCGAGGTCAAGGAGATCAAGCTTCGGCCGATGATCGACGACCACGATTACGACGTGAAGATGCGCTCGATGCAGCGCTTTTTTGAAGATGGCGATAAGGTGAAAGTGACGCTGCGCTTCCGCGGGCGCGAGATGGCGCACCAGGAGCTTGGCTACCAGCTCCTCAATCGCGTCAAGGATGACACCTCCAAAGTCGCTAAGGTGGAGCAGGAACCACGCTTCGAAGGTCGCCAAGTGGTGATGGTGCTGGCGCCGAGGTGATGGGGAGCGAGGCCCGCCGTGGGCGGCATCCTGCGCGTGCGCGACCAAAAAGGGCCTCGATCGCTCACGTTCCATATTTGAAGGCGCCGCTAGCTCCAACGGTCGAGCGCGGCTTGGCCCATTAATCGGCGTTTGGGTTGTATTTCGCGGTGGCCTCTGCCATAACGCCGCCCTTCCGTCACCCGGCCGAAAGGGCTGCCGTGGCGACGGTGAATCAGCACGCTCACAAGAGCATAAAGCGGTCGGCTGCGCCGCTTTGCCTGCCGCCGCAAAGGAGAGCCAAATGCCCAAGCTTAAGACCAAATCGGGCGCCAAAAAGCGCTTCAAAGTGACGACAAGCGGGATGGTCCTTTACCAGCAATCCCGCAAGCGTCACGGCATGATCAAACGGACCAACAAGCAGATCCGCCAACTGCGCGGGACCGCGGTGCTGTTCAAGACCGACGGCGACAAGATCAAAAAATACTATTTGCCCAACGGTTGATGATCCGCTAGCCGCCGCGGCGGTCAGCCAAGCCTGCAGAGGTAAAAGGAGTTAGCCATGGCACGCGTCAAACGCGGTGTCACCGCGCACGCCAAGCACAAAAAAGTATTGAAGGCCGCCAAGGGTTATTACGGACGGCGCAAGAATACCATTCGCATCGCAAAGCAAGCGGTAGAGAAAGCCAACCAATACGCCTATCGAGACCGCAAGCGTCGCAAGCGCACCTTCCGCGCGCTCTGGATCCAGCGGCTCAACGCGGCAGTGCGGCCCTTCGGGCTCACCTACAGCCGCTTCATCGGCGGTCTCGGCAAGGCGGGTTTATTGGTGGACCGCAAGGTATTGTCCGATCTTGCGATCAGAGAGCCCGCGGCGTTTGCTGCAATTGTCGAGAAGGCCAAAGCCGCAATCGCAGTGTGATGAAAGGGCGAAGGATTGAGAGTTACTCATCCTTCGAACGCGACGATGATCGATCCTGGTTATGTGCAATGCATGGCGCGCTATAACCGTTGGCAAAACGAGAACCTCTATGGCGCCGCCGACGCGCTATCCGAGGCCGAACGCCGACGTGAGCGGGGAGCATTCTTCGGCTCGATCCACGCGACGCTGAGCCACCTGCTTTGGGCGGATTGCACCTGGATGAGCCGTCTTGCCGGCACGCCATTCCCCGGTGGCAGCATCCCCGAATCCGTATCGCTTTATGACGATTGGGGCGAGTTAAAGCGTGAGCGTAAAGCCTTCGATGCAGTTGTCATTGATTGGGCCGACCAGCTCGATTCTGGATGGCTGGAAGGCGACCTCGCGTATTACTCCGGTGCGATCAAGTCCCACCTACGCAAGCCGAAATGGGTCCTGGTCACGCACATGTTCAATCATCAGACACATCATCGCGGCCAGGTCCATTGCATGCTGACTCAAGCGGGCGGTAAGCCCGGAGATACCGACCTGCCGTTCATGCAGATGTGACGGAGCGGGCGAATTCCCTGCGGGACGTACCATGCATGATCTCAAGGCCGAGCTTCTGCGCGGGTTGTGGTACGTCGCGGCCATGGGCGCCGACGTGCCGCGCGGTCGCCTCGTGCATAAGACGCTGCTCGGCGAGCCGCTGATCATTGGTCGGCGCCGCGATGGACAGGTCTTTGCTCTGCGTGACATTTGCCCCCATCGCGGCGTCCCCTTGCACTACGGCCAATTCGACGGTGACACCATTGCCTGCTGCTACCACGGCTGGCGCTTCGACGTGAGCGGCATCTGTGTCGAGATCCCCTCACTGCGGGAGGGCCAAATGATGGATCTCGGCAAAATTCGCTGCGGATCCTATGCGTGCGTCGAACGGCAAGGTTTGGTGTGGGTGTATTTCCCGCCGGATGATAAAGGCGTTGCGCGCGTGCCGGAGCCGCCGCGCATGCCGATCTTTCCCGACGATGCTGCGCCGCTGGCGGCCATCATGCTGCCATTTCCCTGCTCGACCGACCACGCCGCTTTCGGTCTCATGGATCCGACGCATGCCGGGTTTGTGCATACGTCGTGGTGGTTCAAGCATCAGCCGAGAAAGCTGCGCCCCAAAGAAAAGCAGTTCGAGCCAATCGATCTCGGCTGGCGAATGGTGCGCCATCAGCTGCCGCCGCAGAATCTGGTGTACAAGCTACTCGGGCGACGCGTCGAAACTGAGATTTCCTACAAGCTTCCGGGGCTGCGCATCGAGGAGGTGCATGGAGACCGCCACGCCGTCGTGGGCCTTACAGCGATTACGCCAATCACCAACGAGTCTACCGAGGTGCATCAGATATTCTGGGCCTCCCCGGGCTGGATGGCGCCGCTCGCGCCGCTCTTGAAGCCATTCATGCACACCTTTCTCGACCAGGATCGCCAAGTGGTGGTGAAGCAGCGCGAAGGCCTCGTGCATAAGCCGCGCTTGATGCTCATCAACGATGCCGATACGCAAGCGCGCTGGTGGATGCGCGTCAAAGATGAATGGATTGCCGCGCAGGAAGAAGGGCGCGCATTCGTCAATCCGCTCGAGCCCAAGACACTACGCTGGCGCAGTTGAGGAGATCGATGACCGACCTGCGTGCGCTCGAGACGGAACTTCTCGCCGCCGTCGCAAGCGCGAATGACGAGCCGGCGCTCGAAACCGTACGGGTTGCGGCGCTGGGCCGCAACGGCTCGATATCCGCGCTGCTGAAAACGCTGGGCACGATGTCGCCGGAAGCGCGCAAGGAGCAAGGGGCCCTCATCAACGGTCTCAAGGACCGCGTCACCGTTGCGATCGCTACACGCAGGGAGGCCCTGAAACAATCGGCCCTCGATCAGCGGCTCAACACCGAGAGCCTAGACGTTACATTGCCGGTGCCCGAACCGCCGACGGAGGTCGGGCGCATCCATCCTATTACTCAAGTCGTCGATGAGCTGACCGCGATCTTCGCCGACATGGGTTTTGCGATCGCCGAAGGACCGGACATCGAGACAGACGATTACAATTTCACCAAACTCAACTTCCCGGAAGGTCATCC
>Ga0126378_10002718_pt1 | contig 13186 bp, 13 predicted proteins | sample PanSoiMetPlot_23_FD_92587 | JGI IMG/M metagenome (GOLD analysis project Ga0126378, IMG submission 92587) | Tropical forest soil microbial communities from Panama - MetaG Plot_23 | ecosystem: Environmental > Terrestrial > Soil > Tropical forest > Bulk soil | place: Panama | collected 2016-02-17
GGCCCCTGCGCCTGCACCGGCCCCTGCGCCTGCCCCGGACCCTGCGCCTGCACCGGCCCCTGCGCCTGCCCCGGACCCTGCGCCTGCCCCGGACCTTGCACCGGCCCCTGCGCCTGCCCCGGCCCCTCAGCCTGGCCTGGTTCGGCCTCGGCATGGTGCCCGGCATCGAGCGGGCCCTCGCCGTTGCTGATGGCGGTCCAGGCGGCCTCGGCCGCCTGCTGCTCCGCCTCCTTCTTGGAGCGCCCCTCCCCCATTCCGTACACGCGCCCGCCGACCCGCACCACCGCACGGAAGGATTTCTGATGATCGGGTCCGCTCTCGTCGACGTGGTATTCGGGCACACCCAGCACGCCGGACGCGGTCAGTTCCTGCAGCGAGGTCTTCCAGTCAAGCCCGGCGCCGAGGCGGGCCGAACGCGCGATGACCGCGTCGAACAGCCGGTGCACGAGCGAGGATGCCTGGTCCAGCCCCCGCTCGATGTAGACGGCGCCGATCACGGCTTCGAGCGTGTCGGCGAGGATCGAGGACTTGTCCCGTCCGCCGGTGCCCTCCTCGCCGCGCCCGAGCCGGACGTAGTCGCCCAGCCTGAGCCCCCTGGCTACTCCCGCCAGCGCCCGCATGTTGACGACGGCGGCCCGCAGCTTGGCCAGCTGGCCTTCCGGCAGATCGGGATACCCCTGGAAGAGCGCGTCGGTGACGACCAGGCCGAGCACCGAGTCGCCAAGGAACTCCAGCCGCTCGTTGGTGGGCAGGCCGCCGTTCTCGTAGGCGTACGAACGGTGTGTTAGCGCCCGCTCCAGCAACGCCGGGCTCAGGCCGGCGTTGAGATCACGCAACAGTTCCGTGGCGTCTGGCTGGCCGGCTCCAGGCTCGTGCCCGGCAGGGCCCTTCATGATTTTCTCCTACCCCCTGCCGGTCTGGGGGCGCCCCCGGGCGAACGCGTGAGCAGCATGCAACCCGGCCGCGATAGTAGCCGGGATACCACCGCTGAGCGCCTTACGAAGGGTTGATCACCTGACGGCGGTTGTACGTACCGCACGTCGGGCAGGCCGTGTGGGGCAACTTGGGCTCACGGCACTGTGGGCAGCGCACGAGCACGGGCGCCGTTGCCTTCCACTGCGCGCGCCGCGACCGCGTGTTGCTGCGCGACATCTTCCGTTTAGGGACGGCCACGTCCGTTCTCCTCACCTAGTGCGCCTCCGGCTGTCGGCCCAGCCGGTGTCACGAGTTGCCGCAGACCCGCCCAGCGGGGATCCACGGTACTGTCATGTCGATGTCCGGGACCAGCCTGGGCGAGCCGCACCCCGCATTCGACGCACAGCCCAGGGCAATCCTCCTGACACCGTGGCGCAAGCGGGAGCGCGAGCACCAGGGCATCCCGGAGGGCCGGCTCAAGATCGAGCAGGCCCCCGTCCAGAGAGTACCCGTCCTCCTGGCCGTCTCCGGCTTCTTGCTCATAACTGAACAGTTCCCGACATGTGACCTCGACGCTGGATGCCACGGGTTCGAGGCACCGGGCGCACTCCCCCGCCACCGGCGCGATGGCGGCGACCGTGACAAGCACCCCCTCGGTCACCGACTCGAGCCGGACGTCAAGTTCGATGTCCGCGCCCTCGGGGACGTGTGCCATGCCGGTGGACAGATCCGCCGGGGTTGGCACCGTCCGGGCTTCCGTATGCTGCGACCCCGGGCGCCGGGAAAGGGCCCGGGTATTGAACACCAGCGGCCCGTGAGGGCCGGCGCGGGTGATGGCTGTCTTGCGGAAAGAGGGCATAGCGAAGAGCGGTAGAGAACAGGTTCGGACAGGTCAGCTTACTCGTCGCGGGCCGGATACCCAACTCAGCCTGGGGCGGCGGGCCCGGCGCCTATGAGCCGCCGTCGCGGGGCGGCATCGACGCGAGTTTCGCCCGCAGCCGTTTCTCTACCGTGACGGGGACCAGCGAGGTAACGTCCCCCCCGTACCTGGCGATCTCCTTGACCAGGCTGGAGCGCAGAAACGAGTAGAGCGGGTTGGCGGTCATGAACAGCGTCTCGATCTCGGCGAGACGGTAGTTCATCTGCGCCATCTCCATCTCGTACTCGAAGTCGCTGACCGCGCGCAGGCCCTTGACGATCGCCGAGACACCGTGCGCGCGGCAGAAGTCCACCAGCAGCCCGCGGAACGTCGCGATCGTGACATTGGGCAGGTCCCGCGTCACCTCCTCCAGCATGTCAACCCGCTCGTCCACGGTGAACAGGCCCTGCTTGGCCAGGTTCGCCCCGACCACCACGATGACCTCATCGTGCAGCAGCGCGGCGCGGGTGATGATGTCCAGGTGGCCGTTGGTCACCGGGTCGAAGGAGCCCGGGCAGGCGACACGGTGCACGTCCATCCCGTCCTTCCGTCGCCGGACACTAGCCTGCGGCGTGACCGTACCAGAAGGTAGCTTCACCGTACCGGCGGTACCGGTCCGCGGCGTAGCCAGCAGCCCAGCGCGGGGCGCCGACCGGCTGGCCCGCTCCACCGCGACCAGTGCGGCGGGCGCGAGCCAGCCACCGTCGGCCAGTGCCGGCAGCATGCCGGTGACCTCGTCGTCCCACGCCGCATACGGAGGGTCGGCCACCGCCAGGTCAAAGGGTGGCTCGGCGCCGGGACGGCGGGCGAGGACACGGCTTACCGTGCCGGTGATCAAGCGCCCGCCCGGCAGCCCGACCGACTCCATGTTGGCGCGGATCACGGCCGCCGCCCTGGCGTCCGACTCCCGCGTGATCATGAAAGAGCGCACGCGGCTGGCTCGCGGCACGGGTCAGGCTTTCTCCAGGTACTCGGCTCGCTCGTCGCCGAGGAGTGAGCCGATCGCCGAGGCCAGCGCGGGATGGCCGGCCAGGTCTGGGTCGGCGGCCACGAACTCGGTGGCCTCCCGCCGCGCCCGGCCGATCAGCTCCTCGTCGGTCAGCACGGACAGCAGCTTCAGGCTCTTCTTCCGCCCCGCCTGGGCCGCGCCGAGCACGTCACCCTCCCGGCGCTGCTCCAGGTCGAGCCTGGCCAGCTGGAAACCGTCCAGCGTGGCGGCCACGGCGTTGAGCCGGTCACGCGCCTTGCTCTCCCCGGCCGCCTCGGTGACAAGCAGGCACAGCCCTGGCTCGCCGCCCCGGCCGACGCGGCCCCGCAGCTGGTGAAGCTGGGACACCCCGAACCGGTCGGCATCCAAGATCACCATGACGGTGGCGTTCGGCACGTCCACCCCCACCTCGACCACCGTGGTGGACACCAGGACGTCGGCCGACCCATCGGCGAAGGCCCGCATCGCCGCGTCCTTCTCGTCGGAGGGCAGGCGCCCATGCAGGACGCGCAGCCTGACCCCCGCCAGCGGGCCGCTGGCGAGCGCGGGTGCCATGTCAAGCACCGCGAGCGGGGGGCGGCGGGGGCCCTCGTCCTCGTCCGCCGCGCCCGTCGCGGCGTCGGCGTCGGCGGGGCCGGGTTCGCCGGAGCCATCCGTTTCGCCGCCTGGTGAGGAAATGTCGTCCTCGCCGATCCGCGGGCATACGACGTATGCCTGCCGCCCCTTTTCCACCTCCTCGCGGACGCGTTCCCAGGTCCGCTCCAGGTAATGGGGCTTCTCCAGCGCGGGCACGACATGGGTCGCGATCGGCGAGCGGCCGGCCGGAAGCTCGGTCAGGGTGGAGGTGTCCAGATCGCCGTAGACGGTCATCGCGACCGTGCGGGGGATCGGCGTGGCGGTCATCACCAGCACGTGCGGGCGGGCGCCACGGGCCTTCTCGCGCAGCGCGTCACGCTGCTCCACCCCGAAGCGGTGCTGCTCGTCGATCACGACAAGGCCCAGGTCGGCGAACTGCACGTGCTCGGTGAGCAGCGCATGGGTGCCGATCACGACGCCGGCGGCGCCGGAGGCGGCGTCCAGCAGCGCCTCGCGGCGGGCCGCCGCGCCCTGCGAGCCGGTCAGCAGCGCCACCCGGGTCGCCGTGTCGGCGGCGCCGAGCCTGCCGGCCTGGCCGAGCGGGCCGAGCAGGTCCGAGATCGACCTTTCATGCTGCTGCGCGAGCACCTCGGTCGGTGCCAGGAGCGCGGCCTGCCCGCCGGCGTCGATCACCTGGAGCATCGCCCGGACCGCGATCACCGTCTTGCCCGAGCCGACCTCCCCCTGGAGCAGCCGGTGCATCGGGTGGCCGGAGGCCAGCTCCCTGGCGATGGCCTTGCCGACCTCACGCTGCCCGGCGGTGAGCGAGAACGGGAGCCTCGCGTCGAACGCGTCCGCGAGACCGCCGCCGCGCGGCGGCCGGGGGGTGGCTGGCAGGGCGGCGGCGGCGTTCCTGCGCTGCGCGAGCGCGGCCTGGAGCACGAACGCCTCATCCCACTTCAGCCGCTTCTGCGCGCGGTCGATGTCGGCGTGGTCGGCCGGGCGGTGGATGCCGCGCAGCGCGTCGGCAAGCCCGATAAGCCGGTAACGCTGGCGGAGCGGCTCGGGTAGCGGGTCGTCGACCCCACTCAGGGTGTCGAGCACGATCCGGACGCACCTCTCGATGTCCCAGGTGGACGCCTGGCTTGCGGCCGGGTACACCGGGATCAGTTCTGCCGCCAGCTCGGCCGCCTTGTCCGCGTCGCCGGCGCCGAGCAGCTTGAACTCGGGGTGGGCCAGCTGCCGCTGGCCCTTGAAGGTGGACACCCGGCCGGCGAACATGCCGTGCCGCCCCGGCGCGAGCTGCCGCTCCCAGTACCTGGTCCGGTTGAAGAAGGTGAGCACCAGGCGGGCCCGGCCATCGGTCACGGTTACCTCGAGCAGCTCCCGGCCGCGAGTCCGCAGGCGCCTCGACCTGACGGAGGCCACCTGGGCGAACACGGTGACGTGGTCCCCGTCGCGCAGGGAGGCCAGGTCGGTTAGCTCGCCGCGCTGGGCGTAGCGGCGCGGGTAGTGCCGCAGCAGATCGCCCGTGGTCTCCAGGCCGAACGCCGCGTCAAGCCGGGCGGCCGCCTTGCCGCCGAGCGCGTTGCGCAGCGATTCGTCCAAAGCCGCCATGGCCATTCAGGATAGGCGGCCGTGACCGTATGGTGTGCCAGGCGAGAGCCTCCTGGTTCGCGCGCGGGGGCCTGAGTCGGATAGCCTTGGCATCCGGCCTGGGCGGTGCCTGGGCTGCCTCTGCTTCTTCGAGCGCGATTGGAGCGATCCGGTGGCTGCTGTCTGCGACATCTGCGGAAAGGCGCCTGGTTTCGGCAACCGGGTCTCCCGCTCGCACCGCCGCACCCCGCGCCGCTGGAACCCCAACATCCAGGTGGTGCGGGCCAAGGTTGACGGCACGCCGCGCCGGCTGCGCGTCTGCACCTCGTGCATCAAGGCCGGGAAGGTCACCCGCTGACACCCGCGCGGCCGCCGTCCCCGCCTAGCTGAACTGGCAGGCCTGCCGGTCGAACGTGCACGCCGGCGGCGGGCTGGCCGCGCCGGTGACCCAGAACTCGATCTGGATCGCGTTCCCGGCGGAGGGCTGCGAGTCTCCCCCCTGGGCGGTAACCACCGCTGTGTGGTCGCTCTTCGGCTGCCACTTCCCGCCTTCCACGCCGAAGATCTTGCCCGACGGGTAGCTGAACCACAGTCCCCAGTTGGGTGGCACCTGGCCGCCTGCGAACGTGACGGTGATCTGCCCCTGGAAGCCGTCGTCCCACTCGCGGACGGTCTGGTAACTCATGGCAAGCTGCCCGGTGGGCGGAGGGCTTGTGGCCGTGGCGGAGGGTGCTGAGGTGGGTGACGCCGGTGGCGGCTGCGTGCTTGGCGGCGGAGTCGGTATCCGCTTGCCCGGTTTGGCCAGGGCGGGCGTCCCGCCCTGGTGGCGCTTGTTCAGGCAGCCGGTGTGCGGGCAGGCCTGGCCCCCCCAGTCCGGGCCGCTGTACTTGAACACGGTCCGGCTCATCGGGTAAGCGAGCACGGCCGCCACCACGACGCCGAGGCCGGCGGCGAAGGTCGGGGTCACCACGACCCGGCGCACCGCCGCGCCGACGCGCTTATCCCGCGGCTCTGCCGCCGGGGGTTGCCCGTTGCGCGTCCGCCCCTTAAGCCGGAAGACCGGCCTCTTACGATGTCGTCCCATGAGGGGTTGCCGCCAAGCATCGCCGCATCGCGTTTAAGGAGCTTAATGTAATCCATCCCGGCGCCGGTGAGATAGGTATGGACATTTATCACCAGAAGTGTTTCCATCCGGCGCTGCCCTGGAAGGTCTTGCCGTCCACCAGGATCCCCCGCCCGTCCTCGACCCGGCCGATCACCGACCATTGGGATGGGAGCGGCGTGCCGGGCGGGAATGTGGCGGCCAGCGCGTGATCCTCCCCGCCGGTGAGCAGCCAGTCCAGCGGGCGGGGCAGGCGCGATCCGGACGCCGCCGGGGCTGGTGCGGGCGCCGCCGGGGCTGGTGCGGGCGCCGTTCCGGCGGACGGCGCGGCCGCCGCGGACGCCACGGACGCCAGTGCGGATGCGGCGGCGGCCAGCGTGGGGTCGGGCGGGACCAGGGCGGTTTCGATGCTGATCCGCACGCCGCTGGCCTCGGCCACGTGGCCGAGGTCGGCGATCAGCCCGTCGCTGATATCGATCATCGCGGTGGCGCCGAGCGCTGCCGCCTCCGGCCCTGCCCGGTAGGGCGGCCGGGGGCGGCGGTGGGCGGCGACGAGCGAGGCCGGCTCGGTGAGCCCGGCCTCGAGCAGGGCGAAGCCGGCCGCCGAATGGCCAAGGACCCCCGCCACCGCCAGCAGGTCGCCCGGGCGGGCACCGGCCCGGGTGACCGGATCGCGACCCGCCATGGTCCCCAGGGCCGTGATCCCCAGCACGACCGTGCCGGCGCTCGACACGTCACCGCCGGCCACGGTGGCGCCGGCCCGGGAGCACTCCTGCGCAATCCCCGCGACCAAGTCCCGCGCCCACCCGGCGGGAACGTCCCCCGGCGCCGCGAACCCGACGAGCAGGGCGATCGGGTCGGCGCCCATCGCCGCCACGTCCGCCAGGTTCTGCGCGGCCGCCTTGGCGCCGATATCGGCGCCGCTCGACCAGTCGCGGCGGAAGTGCCGCCCCTCCACCAGCATGTCCGTCGTCGCCACCACGCGCCCGTCGGGGACCGCCAGCACTGCCGCGTCATCGCCGACGCCAACGAGGGTCCTGCCGTCCCTGGGGAGCAGGGCGGTGATGGCCGCGATGAGCCCGAACTCCCCCAGGCTGCCGATGGTCACGCTGATCTCCCGGGGGCTCGCCCGGCACGTCCCTATTGCCGGGTGATCTTAGGGTAGCGTTGCGATCTCCGGACCCAGGCGCGCCTCCGGGAGGACGGCATGGTACAGGCGTACATCCTCGTTCAGACCGAGGTCGGGAAAGCCGCGGAGGTCGCGGTTCATATCGCCGAGATATCCGGCGTCACCCAGGCGGAGGACGTGACCGGCCCCTACGACGTGATCGTCCGTGCCGAGGCGGAGAACGTCGACGATCTCGGCCGTCTCGTGGTCGCCAAGATCCAGGCGGTGCCCGGAATCACCCGCACGCTGACCTGCCCGATCGTGCACATCTAGGGGTCCGCGTCGCCTGCTGGCCCTGGCGCAGCCGGCATGCCGCCCGAGTCTAACCGGGTCCCGTGCGGCCATGCCGGGACCGCCCATGCCGGGACCGCCCACGCCCGGGACCGCCCACGCCCGGCCCGGCCGCGAGCTGATCTGACCCGCGGCCGTGGCTGAGACCCACAACCCCATGACCCTTTTCGAGGCACTCCTGTCCGCCCGGGGCCGGGAACTGCTCACCCGGCTCGCTGGCCTGGCGGGTCAGGGAGTCCCGCCGGCCGGCGAGCTGCGGCTGGCGGCGGCGCTGCGCGCGGAGTTCCCCGCCAGCCTCGTCGCCGGCGCGCTGGCCCAGCACGAGCTTCGGCTGCGGGCGCGCGGGAAGTTCCGCCTGGCGATGGAGATGTTCTTTACCCGCGCCGGGCTGGAACAGGCCTCGTCCGAGGCGGTGGCGCGTTACCGGGCGGCGCGCTACGCCGGGGCGCGGCGGGTGGCCGACCTGTGCTGTGGGATCGGTGGCGATCTCATCGCCCTCGCCGAGGGCAGGCGGGCGGTGGCGCTGGACCGTGACCCGCTGCATCTGCGCATGGCGGCGGCAAACACCGAGGTGTACGGCGTGGCGGCGGGCGTGGCCACGGTCCTCAGCGATGTCCGTGACGCCGATCTGGCGGGGATCGACGCTGCCTTCGTCGACCCGGCGCGGCGCACGGGCCAGCGGCGGCTGCGGGCCGGCGACAGCGAGCCGCCGCTTGACTGGTGCCTGGGCCTGGCCGGCAGGGTCGGCCGGGTGGGGATCAAGGCGGCGCCCGGTATCGCGCGGGGGGCGGCGCCGCCGGGGTGGGAACTGGAGTTCATCGCGATCGGGCGGGACCTGAAGGAGGCCGTCCTCTGGTCCCCGGCTCTGGCGACCGGGCCGGCGAGGGCGACCATCCTCCCGGCGGGGCACACGCTCACCTCCGGGACGCCGGGGCCGGTGGCGGTGCGGATGCCGGGCGAGTTCCTGCTCGACCCGAACCCGGCGGTCACCAGGGCGGGACTGGTCGTGGACCTGGCCCGGATGACCGGCACGTGGAAGATCGACGCGCGGATCGCGTTCCTGTCCGCCGACACGCCGGTGCTGACCCCTTTCGCGCGCACGCTGCGGGTGATCGACTCGGCGCCGTGGAAGCAAAAACAGCTACCCGCCAAGCTGCGCGCACTCGATATCGGCGTGGTTGACATCCGCCGCCGCGGGCTGGCCGGCGACGTCACCGAGCTGCACCGCCGCCTCAAGCTGTCCGGGTCACGGCGTGCCACCCTGGTCATGACCCGGGTTCGGAACCTGCCCTGGTGCCTGGTCTGCCTCGACGTGGAGGAGCCCACCGGCATCCCCGGTTAGCGCCGGCGGCGCCGGCCCGCCGTCTCCGGGGAGCCTGCCGCCCTTGGAGAGGGCGGGCATCGCGACCGGGCGTCAGCTCAGCTTGGCGGCAACCGCGGCGGTGCGCGGCCCAATCCCGAGGTCAGAGGCCTCGCGCAGGTCAGGCGGCGCGTCCACGTCCCGCCGCAGGCTGGCCAGGCCCGGCAGGCTCAGCTCGGCGGCCCCGGCGGCGCGGTGACGTTCGGCCGAGCCGGGCCCGAAGCGCGGCGAGAACGCGAACCCCGGCCGCGCCGCATACAGCGTCGTCCCCGACCCCGCCGCATCCGGGACGAACGCCTGCGGCCAGCGGGCCGCCGCGCGCAGGCCGAGGCTGAGCTCGGCCGGGCGCAGGGCGGGGAGGTCCGCGGCCAGCGCACCGATCCCCGACTCGGGCCAGCGGGCGGAGGCGAGCAGGGCCCCGTGCCTGAGCGCCGCGTTCAGGCCGTTCCCCGGCTCGTCCGGGGTGACCACCGCGCCCAGCCCGGCGAGCAAGCGCGCCGCGTCCTCGTCGTCGGTTACCGCTATCACCCTGGCCACATCCACGCAGGCCAGGGCCGCAGCGACCGTGTCAGCCGCCATGGCGAGGGCGAGCTGCGGCCGGTATGGCCCGGCAAGGGCGGCGAGGCGCGACTTGGCCTCGGCAAGTACCTTGACGGGAACCACCAGCGACCAGGTGATCGGTGTCCCGGCGGGTTCGGCGGTCATACATTGATCCTGCCTCGACACCACGGCGCGGGAACCGGGAGACTTGCCAGATGAGGCTCGGAAGGCGGCGCAGATGAGCAAGCGGGCGAACCGGGAGTATTCACCGGCCTGGCGGCGTGCCACCACGATTCTGTTTCCCCCGTTGATCCGCTCGATGATGAAGCGCGACTGGCGGGGCCATGAGCACATCCCACGGGAGGGTGGGGTGATCGTGGCCGTGAACCACCTGTCGTACGCCGACTGGGCTGCGGTTGCCCTGTTCATCTACCAGGCCGGCCGCTACCCAGCCTTTCTCATCAAATCGTCGGTGTTCGACATCAAGGTCCTCGGCCCCTTCCTGCGTACCTGCGGCCAGCTCCCGGTGAACCGCGGCCACGCGGACGCGGCACTGGTCCTGCGGGACGCCGAGCGCGGCGTCCAGCGCGGCGAATGCCTGGTCTTCTACCCGGAGGGAACCGCGACCCGCGACCCAGCGCTGTGGCCCATGGTGGCCAAGACGGGAGTCGCCAGGGTCGCCCTTGCCACGGGCGTTCCTGTGGTCCCCGTCGCGCACTGGGGAGCTCAGGAGATCCTGCCCTACGGAACGACCAAGTTCCACCTGGTCCCCAGGCGAACCGTCCGGATGCTGGCCGGTCCACCGGTCGACCTATCCGCCTACCGGGACCAGCCCATGAACAGGGACGTGCTGCGCGCCGCCACCAACGCGATCATGGCGGACATCACCGGCCTGCTCGCGGAGCTGCGCGGGGAGCCCGCACCGGCGACCGCTTACGATCCCGCGGCCGCCCGCCGCGCTGCTCGCGATGAGCAGTCCGCGGGCGGGACGCGGCCCTCGGGCGAGGAGGAGCCGAAGAAGGCGACGCCGGCGTGAAAGCTGCCATCATGGGCGCTGGCATGTGGGGCACCACGTTCGCCCAGGTGCTCTGCGACGCGGGAACCCCGGCGATGCTGTGGGGCCGCCGCCCCGAACTGGCCGAGACGGTCAACACCCGCCACGAGAATCCCGCGTACCTCCCCGGAATTCCGCTGGCTGAAGGGCTCCGCGCGTCCGCCGACCCTGCGGAGGTCCTCGACGGCGCGGACCTGGTGGTTTTGGCCGTGCCCGCGCAGAGCCTGCGGGCGAATCTCACCGGCTGGCTCGCCCGGCTGCCACCGGACTGCGTGCTCGTCAGCCTCATGAAAGGGATCGAGCACGGCACCCGCCAGCGGATGAGCCAGGTCATCGAGCAGCTAACCGGTGCCGGACCGGACCGGATCGCGGTGATCTCCGGGCCCAACCTCGCGCGCGAGATCGCCCTGCGGCAGCACGCGGCCACCGTCGTGGCCTGCGCAGACGAGGCGACCGCGAAGCAGCTGCAGCAGGCCTGTCACACGCCCTACTTCCGCCCCTACACCAACCCCGACGTGATCGGCTGCGAGCTCGGCGGGACGGTCAAGAACGTCATCGCGCTCGCGGTTGGAATCGCGGCCGGGATGGGGCTCGGCGACAACACCCGGGCGATGCTGATCACCCGCGGCCTGGCCGAGATGACCAGGCTGGGTGCGGCGCTCGGCGCGGACCAGCACACCTTCGCCGGGCTGGCCGGCATGGGTGACCTCGTCGCGACGTGCAGCTCGCCGCTCTCGCGGAACCGCACCTTCGGGGAGAACCTGGGCCGGGGCGTGCCACTCGCCGACGCCGCGGCGAGCGCGTCGCAGGTGACGGAGGGCGTGAAGTCCGCGGAGCCGGTGCTCGAACTGGCCCGGGCGCATGGCGTCGAGATGCCCATCAGCGAGGTTGTCGCCGAGGTGACCCAGGGACGGATCGGCATCTCCGAAGCCGTCGTCCAGCTCGCCTCGCGGTCCGCGAAACCAGAACGCTACGGCGTCTGATCGCCGCGGGCGCGGAAGGAGCACGGCGCGGAAGAAACCCGCAGGCGCGGAAGAAACCCGCGGGCGCGGAAGAAACCCGCGGGCGCGGAGAAAGACGGCTTGGAAGGAAGACGGCACTGAACGAGCAGCGGAAGATCAAGGTGGCAGTGGTGTTCGGGGGCCAGAGCCCGGAACACTCGGTGTCGTGCGTGGGAGCTGGTACCGTCCTCGCCACCCTCGACCGCGGCCGGTATGACGTCATCGGCGTGGGTATCCTCCCCGACGGCCGGTGGGTGCTCACCAGGGACGAGCCGGGGCGGCTCGCCATCACCGACGGCACGCTGCCCTCGGTGGCGGCCGTCGCCGGCCCGGCACCCGGGGCCGTGTCAGCCATCGCGGCCGCGTCCGTGCCGGGGGTTCTGACCGGCGCCGACGTGGTGTTTCCCGTCTTGCATGGGCCGTTCGGAGAGGACGGCACGATCCAGGGCCTGCTCGAAATGGCGGGCATCCGCTACGTCGGGGCAGGCGTGCTGGCCAGCGCGGTCAGCATGGACAAGGAGTACATGAAGCTGATCTTCACCGCCCGCGGCCTGCCGGTGTGCCGGCACGTGGTCGTGCGGGACGGGGACTGGCCACCCGCCCCAGACACGGGGGTCTCGGCCGCGGCCGCCACCGAGCGCAAGCGCGTCCTCGACGCGGTCGCGGAGCTGGGTTTCCCCGTCTTCGTGAAGCCGGCCCGCGGCGGGTCAAGCCTCGGCACCTCCAAGGCGGCCGACCAGGCCGCGCTGGACGCGGCGATCGAGCTCGCACGCCGGTACGACACCAAGGTGATCGTGGAGGAGGCGGTCGAGGGCGCGGAAATCGAGTGCGCGGTGCTCGAGGGGCTGGACGGCGGCGCACCCGACACCAGCGTGCCCGGCCAGCTGATCATCGCGGGTGGCGGGTTCTACGACTTCCAGGCGAAATACCTCGACCCGGGCGGGAGCATGGAGATCCCGGCGCCGATCCCGGCCAGCCAGCGGGAGGAAATCCGCCGTCTTGCCGCCTCCGCGTTCGAGGCGGTGTCCTGTGAGGGGTTCGCGCGGGTGGACTTCTTCTACACCCCCGATGGCACGATCCTGGTGAATGAGATCAACACGATCCCCGGCCTGACCGCGACGTCCTACTTCCCGAAGATGTGGGAGGCGAGCGGGCTGCCGCTGCCCGAACTTCTCGACCGCATGATCATGACAGCGCTGCGGGGCCGCGCCGGCCCCCGCTGAGCGCCCGCAAGAACCGCCCGGCAACGAAAGAACCGCCATGCAGGCCACGGTCCGCGGCTTTGACCAGCCGGCTCGCACCGGAAGCGTGTTCCTCGACGACGGCACCGTGCGCGAGTTCGGCCGCGACGCCTTCGACCGGTCGGGGCTGCTGCGGCTGCGCCCAGGCCAGCGGGTAACCATCCGGTGCCACAGCGACGGCACGATCGCCGCGCTCACGCTCGCGACCCTCCCGCTACCCGGCGCCCCGGGCGCCCCGGGCGCCCCCGGCGGCCCCGGCGACGCAAGCGACCCGGCGGCACCCGTGAGATGACACACAAAAACGCCGCCCACCTGCCGCGCGGACAATGACCGGCGCGCCCCGAAATGGCCGTTTATCCGGCCGCGGGGAGCCAGCCGGGACGGCCGCGCTCGTAACCGGCGATCTTCCCGGAATGGCGCAGGGTAAGCGAGATA
>Ga0126378_10002719_pt1 | contig 13185 bp, 10 predicted proteins | sample PanSoiMetPlot_23_FD_92587 | JGI IMG/M metagenome (GOLD analysis project Ga0126378, IMG submission 92587) | Tropical forest soil microbial communities from Panama - MetaG Plot_23 | ecosystem: Environmental > Terrestrial > Soil > Tropical forest > Bulk soil | place: Panama | collected 2016-02-17
ATATTGATCTGGAGGAAAAAACCTTGCAGCCCCTGGAGAACCCCTTCGGGCCAAAAGTGTAACCTATGTCTCCGGAACGTTCTGTTACCCATGTCTCCGGAACGGACAAGAGAAAGAATGGTCGGGGAGAGAGGATTTGAACCTCCGACCCCCTGGTCCCGAACCAGGTGCTCTACCAGGCTGAGCCACTCCCCGACAAATGGAAAAGGGATGCGACGGATTGCCGCTTCCTTGGAAAGTATAACATTCCAGCCATTTGTTCACGGTGACGCTGGCTTCCTCGCGGCTATGCCATTAAGATTGCACCGCCTGTCACGAGAATTGTCTGCCACGACTTTGTAGTTTTCGTGCAGGGCTCGGGTTCGTTAAAATCTATTAAAACGTTTCAATGGATCTGATCATTTCAGCACAGCGGCTGTACACACCGCTTGAGGTCGTGGAGCGGCCGCTGGTTTTTATGGCCGAAGGTGTGATTCGCCGAATCGTTTCCAGGGAGGCAGCCGAAGTTCCGGCCGACGTGCGCGTTGTGGAGTTGGAAGATTCCATCCTGGCGCCTGGCTTCATCGACATGCACATCCACGGCGGATCGGGCCACGACGTGATGGAGTCCGACGCCAAGGCGCTGGATGCCGTAGAAGGGTTCTTGTTTCGTCACGGCGTTACCAGTTACTTCCCAACCACGATCACGGCGCCACTTGATTCGACACTGGCTGCTTTGGAACGATTGGCTGACGCTATCGAACGCGCCGGTGAAAACGGGATGCAGGGGAAACGCGCACGGCCTTTGGGTATCCACCTGGAAGGGCCCTTTATCAGTCACAAGCGGCCGGGAGTGCATCCCATTGGCGACCTGCTCACCCCGACCGTCGAGACCTTTGAGAAACTTTGGCAGGCGGCCCGCGGGCACATCAAGATTATGACGATCGCGCCCGAACTGGATGGCGCCGGTGCCGTGATCGCCGAGGCATCACGACGCGGTGTTTGCGTGAGCATTGGACACTCGGACGCAGACACAGCGGCAGCGCAAGCGGGAGTGGCTGCGGGCGCACGGCACGCCACACATACGTTCAACGCAATGCGGCCTCTCGACCATCGTGATCCGGGAATTCTGGGCGAGGTTTTGACGGACGCCCGGATCAGTGCAGAGATCATTGCCGATGGTGTTCACGTCGACCCGATGGTGGTGGAGTTGTTCCTTCGCGCCAAAGCCGCAGAGGGCGCTGTTTTGGTGACCGACGCCACAGCGGCCACGGGGATGCCGGATGGAAAATACCGCCTTGGATCGCTGGAAGTGGAAGTTGCCAATGGCAAATGCATGGCTAACGGGAAGCTGGCAGGGAGTGTTCTAACGCTGGATAAAGCGGTTCGCAACGTCATGAAGTTCGCGAACTGGAATTTGCAGCAGGCGGTACGTCTGGCTACGTTCAATCCGGCAAAGGCCGCCCGACTAGACGCGACTGCCGGCCAGCTTGTACCCGGAGCTGTGGCCGATCTTGTCGCGCTTACCTCAAGTGGCGAAGTGCGGCAAACGATCGTCCGCGGACATGTCGCATAGCCATCTGAAACAACATATCGACTACGGAGAGAAGCATGGCCGATAAGCGTGAGTTCCCGCACCACATGATCAAGGAGATCTTCGAGCAGCCACAAGGGCTGCACGACACCATTGCGCCGCGGATATCGTTGCCCGACGGCGTGGTCCAGTTGAATGAGGTGCCCATTCGTCGCGAGGAACTGCGCGCATTGCAGAGGATCAACATCGTCGCTTCGGGCACGAGCCGGCATGCCGGGATGGTCGGTCAATACATGATCGAGGAGCTGGCGGGGATCCCGGTGGATGTCGACTACGCGAGTGAATTCGAATACCGCAATCCGATGATCGGCAAGAGTGAGCTGACCATCGTGATCACGCAGTCAGGCGAGACGGCCGATACGGGGGCGGCACAGCGTGAGGCGAAGGCCCGAGGCTCGCGAACTGTGGCCATTTCAAACGTTGCGGGCACGACCATCGCGCGTGAGGCCGATGGCGTCATCTATACGCTGGCGGGCCCTGAGATCAGCATCGCATCGACGAAGGCCTTCACGGCGCAGATGGCGGCGTTGTTTCTGTTTGCGCTTTACTTGGGTCAGTCGCGCGAGTCGCTGCCCAAGGAGAGGCTGGCGTTTTACATCCGAGAGCTTCTGGATCTGCCAGCCAAAGTTAAGGTGGTTCTCAATTGTGTTGAACAATGCGAGCGGATCGCGGAAGCGTTTCACAAGGTGGATGACTTTCTTTTTCTGGGTCGCGCGATCCACTACCCGATTGCCATGGACGGTGCATTAAAGCTCAAGGAAGTTTCGTACGTGCACGCGGAAGGCTATCCCACAGGGGAAACGAAGCACGGCCCAAATGCGCTGATCGACGAAAATCTGCCGGTCGTTATTGTTGCGACACGCGATCCGGAAGATTCGGGATCAATGCTTCGGTTTGAGAAAACGCTCGGGAACATTGCCGGATTCAAGAAGCAATCCAGCCGGGTCATCGCTTTGGCGTCGGAAGGGGACAAAGAAGTTGAGAAACTGGCGGATCACACGGTCTACATTCCCGCGGCTCCAGAGCTGTTGTCCCCGATCCTTGAAATCGTTCCATTGCAGATGTTCGCCTATTACATGGCTGTGAAACGGGGACTGGACGTGGATCGTCCTCGGAATCTGGTGAAGTCGGTAACCCTGGAGTAGTGGAACGGTTGCGCCAAGCGGCTCGCTAGTTGGGCTTGCGGATCTTGCCGTCGGAAAGATACTGCAGCATCAGCGCCTCGGCGGCGTTACGAATGCGTTCATTCAGAGGATTGGGTGGCTGCAACCGTACGTCGTTGGAAGGTTTTTGACGAATCGTTTCGCGGAGCCTATCGCCGAATTCTGATTCGTTCGTCATTACCTGAAGGTAAAACCACAGGAAGTGGCGCATCTGATCGAGCGCGGATTTCAACACTTCTAACAATTCCAGCTCAGGCACTTCGTTCAGCGCTTCCATAAGCTCCGGATTTCCGGGAGCTTCCATCGCGGCGCAATTCAATTCGCGCTGAATCGCACGCAAATCGTCGGTGACCCTCAGAATTCGCAGATGAACTTCGTCGAGATAGTCTTTCTTGTCCATGCTCGTTCGTAAAAGCGCGATTACAACCTCAACATCGCATCCACCAAAATTAGCGAACAGATGTCCCACGGGCATGAGCTTTGGTAATTCTGAGTTACCTCGTGCGAAACGCCGCATCTGGCGCGGGTTTCAGGCAGTTACTGTGGCTTGTTCAGTATCGAAAGTACCGCGACGGATTTCCGGAACGCCGAGGATACGCTGACCAGTGCCGGGATGGTCAACCGACTCCGTGAGCGCTTGTAGCATCTGCTCTAACGTAACCAAGCCGAGCCGCCGGGCGCTCTCGCGGGTCGACGGAATGAGTTCGAACAGCCAATACAACGGAAGAATGGCATACGGCCACCGATGACCCGGTCCGAGGACATACCACGGACGCAGAATGGTGGCGTTCATGCCGCTATCGCGAATCAAGTGTTCGCATTCCGTGCGAACTTCGATATAGGCCTTCATCATGGGAGCGGGATGAGCGACGCTCACGTAGATAAAGTGCTTGATGCCTGCGAATTGAGCTGCCCTGACGGCTTCACGGCCAGCCACGAGATCGATCTCCTGGAACTCCGCCACCTTTGCAGGGCTAGGATGGGCAACGCCGACGAACTGGATGAAGGTTGTGGCAGGCTGGACGCCATCCCGATAGGAGGCGGCGTCGAGAGCGTCCCCGATGATCGCTTCGCAGCTGGGAGGAAGCTTGTTCTCAGATCCGGGGCGTACGAGAGCGCGAATCCTATGACCGCGCGCTTGCAAGCGCGGAATCAGGCGCGAGCCCATGTAGCCCGTGCCACCTGTGATGAACACGTCTTGTTGGGTTGTCTGCATGCAGTTCGCGATGATCCTACTCCCATTGTCAATACGCGCCGGGGGGCCGTTTTAGATTGGTCCCGCGTACCGTTTTTTCGTCCCCATGAAGGAAAGCTTGTTTGAAATGTTTCGGGGTGCTAGGCTCAACCGCTTCCATGAGACCCCGCTTCCTGGTGTTCTACCTGATCTTCTTTTTCGTTAATTCGTCCAACCTGCTTGGTCAGCAGGAGCCAGAGCGCGCGAAAGCTGACTATCCCGTTGATCGGGACGTGGCCATCCCGATGCGCGACGGCGTCGTCGTGCGGGCCGATGTGCTTCGGCCGAAGAGTCCAGGACCTTTCCCCGTTCTTGTGTATAGGACGCCGTACGGAAAAGAAGAGGCGCTCAAGGATTACACGACGTTCAGCCACGCCGTCGAACGCGGCTATGCCGTCGTTGTCGAGGATGTGCGCGGACGTTATGCATCCGATGGAGAATTCCGTCCGTATCAAAACGAAGGTCGCGACGGTTACGACACGATCGAGTGGGCGGCGAAGCAACCCTGGTCAAACGGGAAGGTGGGGACGTTCGGGCTGTCGTACCCGGGCGCCGTTCAATGGCTGGCGGCCGTCGAAAACCCTCCGCACCTGGTTGCGATGGTCCCGGCGATGACGTTCTCGACTCCGCAGAATTTCTTTTACGCCGGGGGAACGTGGGACATGTCCTGGATGGAATGGATCTGGGACAACATCGCGTTCGATGCTCGCGTGAAAAAGAAACTGCCCGGCCCCAAGACTTACGCGGAATCCATCAAAGCGTGGGACGACATCGGGTCGAAGATGCAGCGCAGGCTGCCGCTGCAAGATCTCGCAGAACTCAAGGATGTCGCCCCTTATTATTACGACTGGTTAAGCCACCCTGCGGACGATCCGTGGTGGGAATGGTGCGAACTTCGCAATCGCTACGATCGCGTGCACGCTGCCGTGTTAAATCTTTCCGCCTGGTACGACGACAACTACGGGCCGGAGGGAGCGACCACCAACTTCACTGGATTGTTGAAGGCGAGAGGAGACTCGCACGATTCGCGAACTGCTCTGTGGTTGGGCCCGTGGGTTCACGGAGTCGACGAGATCGGGAAGACCAAGTCAGGCGAGCGTGAATTTGGGGCGAATGCTGCCATCAACTATGACGACGTCGTGCTGAATTGGATGGATCACTATCTGCGCGGGGCTGACAACGGCGGCCATCGTGTTCCGCCGGTTCATTACTTTGTGATGGGCCGGAATGAATGGCGTGAATCTGCGGCTTGGCCGCCTCCTGCGAAAAGCACCTCGTACTATCTGCAGAGCGGCAAGAATCAAAAAATTGGAGCACTGAGCGTTTCGCAACCGGCAAAAAACGCGCCTTCTTCGATTTTCACTTCCGACCCCGCAAATCCGGTGGTGAACAAGTACGCCAGTTCGGGCGCGCACGACTATCGTGAACTCGCGAGCCGCGACGATGTTCTGACCTTCGATTCTGCGGTGCTCGATGCCGACAACGAGGTCACGGGGTCTATCCAGGCCAGGGTCTATTTCTCTTGCGATTGTCGCGACCTCGACATGTGGGTACGGTTGCTGGATGTTGCACCCGATGGCACGGCGTCCAATCTGATGAGTCCGGGGCTCGACGTGCAGAGAGTCAGTTATCGCGACCTATCGCACGGACGGCAACTGCTGGAGCCTGGAAAGATTTATAACGTCTGCCTCGATCATCTGATCACCAGCAATGTGTTTCAGAAGGGGCACCGTATCCGGGTCCAGATTTCGGGCTCGTTCTTTCCGAATTTCTCGAGAAATCTGCAGACCGGTGAACTCGAAGCGGCCTCCGCCAAAATGCAAAAGGCAACGATTCGCATTTATCACGACGAAGACCATGCATCGCAAGTCGTCCTGCCGATTGTGAGCCAATGAGCACAAGTGTGACTCCGGGTCTGGTCTCGGATTGAATCACCTTGGCGCACCCAAACCATTCGGTATAATGCGCGCCGTCCCGGTTCATCCCGTCAATTCGGCCCCCGGAGGAGTGAGTGCGTATCAGGCACTTGATTTTTCTCACAACGCTGCTTGCCGTTCACTGTACTTCCAGCTATGCGCAACGTGAACCCGTCCTGAAGCAGATCGATGTTCCCCACCCGTATTACTTTCGCGAGATGTACCTGCCGCAGCTCACTACGGGGCCGGGCGCGGCTGCGTGGTCTCCCGATTCGAAGTCACTTGTGTATTCGATGTCGGGCTCATTGTGGCTGCAGGAACTCGATGGCGATATGGCACAGGAATTAACGGCCGGGCCTGGCTATGACTACCAGCCGGACTGGTCGTCGGATGGGAAGTGGATTGTCTTTTCGAAATATGACAAAGACGCGATTTCTTTATGGGCCTACGAGGTCGCCAGCAAGAAAGCCCATGCAATCACTGGTGACAGTGCCGTCAATGTCGAACCGCGATTCTCACCAGACGGTAAAAAGATCGCTTTTGTTTCTACGTCGTATCACGGCCGGTTTCACATCTTCGCCGGCAACTTCGAAAACGGTGTACTCAGCGACGTACACCAAATGACCGGCGAAAACAAGAGTTCCCTGCCACGTTATTACTACAGCGTCTACGACCACGAGATCAGCCCGACGTGGTCGCACGACGGCTCGGAATTGCTGTTTGTATCGAATCGCGGCCATCTCTACGGCACAGGCGGCTTCTGGCGGATGAAAGCTGAAGCCGGAGCGGAGGCCCGCGAAATTCACTATGAGGAAACCACCTGGAAGGCTCGGCCTGAATTCTCGCCGGATGGAAAACGAATCGTGTATGCCTCTTATCTTGGCCGAGCGTGGCATCAATTGTGGGTGATGCCCGCCGCAGGTGGGGACGCCTTCCCTCTGACGTATGGCGACTTCGACAACATCAATCCGCGCTGGTCCCCGGACGGCCAGTACATTGCGTTCATCTCAAACCGGGATGGCCAGACTTCACTCTGGATTCAAAAGATACCGGGTGGAGAACAACGCCAAATCGTCGCGAAAGAGCAACGTTATCTACGACCCATGGGCACGATTCACATTGAGGTCTCCCACGAACTCGGTCACAAAACACCCGCGCGTGTTTTTGCCACCGCTGAAGACGGGCGAGCCTATGCTCCGCGAGATTCATGGATGCAGGCGGACGATAGTTTCGATCGCGGCGAGCGTCCATTCGAAGCGCACTATTTCGAGAGCAATGGCAACGCGGACATCGAAGTGCCAGCAGGAACTGTAACCATCGGCGTGATGAAGGGCTTCGAATACGAATTCCAACAGAAACAGGTACAGGTTGCCGAAGGGCAGGTTGCCAAGGTTGCGCTACGGCTTCATAAGCTGGACATTCCCGAGGACAAAGACCGGCGCTGGGTGAGCGGCGATGTGCACGTTCACATGAACTATGGGGGCGCCTACAGGAACACTCCAGAGCATCTTGTGGCACAAGCGGAGGCAGAAAACTTGCCGATCATCCAGGATCTTGTCGTCAATAAAGAGCAGCGCATTCCGGATCTGGCGTATTTCAGAACGACGCCCGATCCAGCATCAACCGCGGAAAATCTCCTGCTTCACGGACAGGAGTTCCATACGAGCTATTGGGGACATCTCGGGCTACTGCATCTGCAGCGCAATTTCCTGATTCCCGGCTACTCCGCGTATGCAGACACACCAGCAGCGAGCCTCTTTCCAGACAATGCCAAAGTCGCAGACATGGCGCATGAACAGCAGGGCGTCGTTGGATACGTGCACCCATTCGACACATATCCCGATCCGGCGAAGGATACTCTAAGGGATGAACTGCCGGCCGACGTCGCTCTGGGAAAAGTCGACTACCTCGAAGTTCTCGGATTCAGCGACCACAAATCAACGGCGCGTGTCTGGTACCGACTGCTGAATTGCGGCTTCCGCTTGCCGACGGCAGCAGGGACCGACGCGATGGCGAACTTCGCATCCCTGCGCGGGCCTGTGGGATTGAACCGCGTGTACGTCGGGGTAAAGCAGGGTCCACTCGACGTAGAACCCTGGCTCGACGGTCTAAAGCGCGGTCGAACGTTTGCGACGAATGGGCCACTGCTGGGCTTTTCGATGGAAGGGCACGACCCGGGCGATGAGTTGCAATTCTCCCAAGGTACGCACGAGGTGAGGTTCAAAGCGTGGATGCGATCGATCGTGCCCATCGACCACCTGGAGATCATTTGTAATGGAAAGGTCGTCCGAGACTTGAAGCTGACCGGAGACCGGCAAAAGGCAGATGAAGAAGGTGCAGTATCGATCTCGGAAGCGGGCTGGTGCGTGCTCCGAGCCTACAGCGACAAAGCGGAATATCCGGTGCTTGACTTGTATCCTTACGCGACCACCAGCCCCATTTACGTGACTGTTGACGGAAGCAACCCTGATTCAAAAGAAGACGCGAAGTATTTCATCGCATGGATCGAGCAGTTGATCGCCGGTGCGCAGGCGAACCACCACTGGAACAGTGACGCGGAGAAGTCAGCCGTGATCGACCAGTTTACGCGGGCGCGCGGCGTCTATCAGAACATGCTGAAGTGATTTTTAGTATGAGGATTGAAGCAAAGTGCGCTCAGCGCGCACGTTGCTCGGCCCCTCCCCTTTGCGCGTTCTGATGTTCGAGATGGAGCAGTGTTTCTTTCCGCTGAACACCCCAACGATATCCGCCCATGCCGCCGTCTTCTCGCACCACCCGATGGCATGGAATCGCTACCGCAACAGGGTTGGTAGCGCAGGCGCGGGCCACCGCACGGGCCGCCGTAGGCTGACCGATCGCCTTCGCAACCTCGCCGTAGGATTGCGTAGTGCCGAACGGCATTGACTGCAGGTGCGTCCAAACACGGCGCTGGAAGGCGGTCGCCTGAATATCGAGCGGAAGCGCGCTATTTACTTTGTGACCTTCCATCTGGCGGAGCAACGTTTTGGTCCAGGCTTCCATCGATTCGTCGTCGCGTTTGCGCACGGCGAAGGGAAATTCACGCTTCAGTCCCTCTGCTAATTCGTCGTCGGTATCAGCAAACTGAATGGCACAGATTCCCTTGTCGGTAGCGGCCACCAGCATGCGCCCCAAGGGCGAATTGGCGAAGGCGTAGCGAATGGTGGCGGCTATGGCTCCACGGCGATATTTGTCGGGAGTCATTCCGAGCTGCGAAGCGGTGCGCTCATATAAACGGCTACTCGAGCTGTACCCCGCATCGTAGAGCGCTGTTGTCACGCTCTTTCCGGTTTGCAAGTTTTGCTTAAGCAGCTTCATGCGGCAGGAATCTGCGTAGGCGCGCGGCGTGATGCCAACTGCCTTCTTGAACGTTCTCTGCAAATGAAACGGACTCATGCCAAACGCAACGCTCAAGCGATCTAAGGTGATTGGCTCATCTAGATGCTGCTCGATGTACCGGCAAATTCTCTTGATGGCATCGGCCTGCGGGTTACGGCTCGCTGATTTTGGCTTGCAACGCAGGCACGCGCGGAAGCCGGCTTTCTCGGCATCTTCCGAGTGATGAAAGAAAGCGACGTTTTCGCGGCGAGGACGCTTCGCTGGGCACGACGGCCGGCAATAGACGCCGGTGCTCGTCACTCCAAAGAAGAACTCGCCATCGCGGCTAGCATCACGCGCCAGTACCGCATCCCACCACTTGTTTTCTAGCGTTGTTGACATCTCAGTTTCGTCGGCTTCGGTCAGAATCGCATTGGTTGTCATGCTTCGCAGAGTATTCTGTGTCCGCCACGAGGACTATCCGGACCTTGCGGTCAAACCAAGTTTCCCACAAGATGCTGAAAACGTAGCGAATCAGTGAAGATCCAACTCAAGTTCACGCTGTGGTTGGTTGTATCCTCCATATCGATGATGAGTCAGAGCAAAACGACGCTTCCGTGTGACCAGTCTGCCGGGCTGATTCTGGCTGCTCCGGTAAATCACGAGATCCCTCTGAATGCCGCCAACCCCGTTCCGGAATGGCAATCGGCGACGCCGGTCGTGTTCTGCCACGACTGGCAGGGCAAGAATCCGGACCCGGGCCGGGAGACCTCCGTTCGTGCCCTGTGGTCGCCCCAGACACTATTCCTGCGATTCGAGTGCCGCTATCGCGAATTGTATGTGTTCGAGGACTCAGAGCCCAATGGCAGGCGCGATCAGCTTTGGGACCGGGACGTCGCCGAGGCTTTCCTGCAGCCGGATCCGACAAGACCGACCGAGTATAAGGAGTTTGAAGTCAGTCCCAACGGGTTCTGGATCGATCTGGATATCTCGCCAGGGCAGAAACCCGACTTGAAGAGCGGGATGCGTAGGTCGGTGATTCTGGATGAGAAGGCTCACACATGGATTGCAGAGCTCGCAATCCCGATGAATGCGCTCACGGCACGATTCGATTCGTCCGCGGCCTGGAGGGTGAATTTCTACCGGGTCGAAGGCCAGCAGGAACCGCGCGGGTACTACGCGTGGCGGCCAACGGGCACGGCCCAGCCGAACTTTCACGTGCCCAGTGCGTTCGGCGAGCTGCGCTTTGCAAGCGCGACGCCGTAACTTGAAAGTGAAACGTCTCCGTTTGTTGGCACGCGACTAATGCGGCAGGGTCTGCATCGATCCGAGAACGACCTTCAGCCCCGCACGCTTTCGGACCTCGGCGAGAAGCGCTCGCGCTGCGTTGAGGTAAGTTTTGTTCGAGTCGGACGTATCCGCCCATACAGCGTCGTAGATGACCTGAGCGGCTTCGTGCAGATCCATATGCAGGGCTGCTTCATATAGGTCCAGCCGCTCTTCCAGATCCTCGTAGCAAGTTTTGCAGACCGATGCGGATTTGTGGGAGGGCTCGTCGCCAGCGAACGTGCAACGTGTCGGAGTCTGCGTCCCTGCTTGTGAATCTGCCGCCAGTTTCGTTTTCAATTCACGCAGGATGTTTTCCTGCGTTTGGTCTTGAGGCGCGGGAGGCCTCGCTGCCGCTACTCGCTGCCGCGCGGGGATGACCGCAATGGGCGAGACACGCTGCGTCGATTTGCAAACCGGACACGCGCTCAGATTGGCCAGGTAATAGGTCTTGCACTTTGCACAGGGCAAGCCATATCCGGCAGGCTTCGGATCGACGGCTGGTGGCTTGGGGGTGCTGTGGGGAACATTGACTCTTACGGAAGTGGTTTGCTGAGTTTGCGTGGTAGGGGCGAGTGCAGTTCTGGCTGCCGCGCCACTGCTTCCGGTCGACTGAACCGAGCGCGTGGAATCCATCTGGGGGCCTCTTTCGGCTCGCTGCCCGAGCCTTTTGAAGTGGTTCCGATCCTGATTCTAGGATTGTTTGTAGCTTTTCCCTACGAACGAGAGTGCACCTTGGGGTGCGTCCTTTGGTACAGGGCTCGGATTATCGGGCTTGCAGAGAATTTTCGTATTGCGGATGAATTCTTAAGGTGCGTTCGACGTGGAAACTAGCGCGCCGTCTTCGACGACATCGCTTTCAGCAGTTCTTCCTTGCGAGCGCGATAGAGGTTCTGGCTGGGATCCAGATGCGAAGCAAGTTCCAACTGGGCTAATGCTTCGTCATTGCGGCCCATGGCCATCAGGCATGCTGCGAGGGAGTAGTGGTTCTGGGCGGTGGGCTCAAGACGGATTGCCTCCCGAAACTCTTTTTCCGCTTCGGGCATTGACTGCAACTCGAAAAGCGCTGTGCCGAGATAATGGTGGCCAAGCGCGGAGTCAGGCGCAAGATAGACCGCGGCCTGCAATTCCTGCAAAGCGGCTTCCGGTTTGCCAGTCAGCAATAACGCCTGTCCAAGGACGCGATGCTCGGCTGCTCCGGTGGGATTTTGCCGTACCGCGAGACGCAACTGCTCGATAGCCTCTTCGTAGTTCTTTTTTGCCATCAGGGCCTTGGCCATGCAGGCGTGGCCATTTTCCCAAGCGGCATCGAGTTTGTAGAGTTCGCGAAATTCCGCTATCGCCGCGTCGTATTCGCCCTTGTCGCAGAACGTGTTGCCCAAGTTATTGCGGATCGAGGCCTCGTGCGGCGCGAGCCGCTTGGCTTCGCGATATTCGGCGATAGCCTCATCGAGACGGCCAAGATCATGAAAAACGATCCCGAGATTGCTGTGGGCTTCCCAGAAATCGGGTTTCAGGCGCAACGCGTGGCGGTAAGCGACCATCGCCCCGTGCTGATCGCCACGATCGTGCAGGGCGATTCCCATGTCGTAATAGACAGCCGCGTTTTCGGGTTCGCGGTTGAGCGACTCTTCGTAGGCATGCAGCGCGGCTTCATACTTTCCGACCGAATACAACCCGAGCCCCAGGTATCGATACGCTTCTGCGTTTCTCGGATCGATGCTGAGGGCTGTGCGCGCTTCAGCGATGGCACCGTCGGAATCATCCTGGCGATAGAAGATGTAGGCGAGCCGGTCATGCGTTTCGGGGAAGCCTGGCATCAGGCGCGCCGATTGAGTGAACTCATCGAGGGCATCGTCCCACTGCTCTTGTTGGCGAAGAATCTCGCCCAGGACAAAGTGAAGATTCGCATCGTCTGCGTTGGAGTGCAGTAGCTCCCGGATCTCGTTTTCGGCTGCCTCAAAATGTTTTTGATTGGCGAGCTCGGCGATATTTGCCAATGTAGGCAGGCAACGATCGTTCGCGGCGCCTGCAATCGGATGATGGCCTCTTATTGTTACGAGCAGAGAGTTATCGGCGCCAGCTGCGCGGAACTGCTTCTCGTCGGCCACCGAAGGAGAAAATCCCATTCCCCGGTCAGCCAGCAACTGACGAACGCGAGAGTTGGAGATTCCGCCCGCGAGCCAGGACATCAGTTCTGTGCGGGTCACAGGGTGCGGTCGCGTTTCGGCCGAAGCCGACATCACGATCAGGATCAACAAGATTGGAGCGAAAGACCGACGACGCGTCACGAAAACTCCTTGCGGCCGAACCCGGGTACAGTCTCTCGTCACAGTAGCCCGGTTTGGTAACGACGCGGTAGGTCACGGAGGTAATAAGAACGTACCTGGTCCTGGCGACGGTGGGCACGTGCTCGAGAACTAACGTAAAACGCGAAGATTCAGTATGATAAGAGCAGGACAGTGGACTCCCGACCGATTGACTCGGTGGGCTGCTTCCAGTAACGTTAACGACTACGGATATTCGGGAAGTTGGGAGGATTTATGTTTGAAGGCCTTTTTCAACCCATGCATCTGCTGGTGATTTTCTTCATCGCGCTGCTGGTGTTCGGTCCGAAGAAGTTGCCCGAGCTTGGCA
>Ga0126378_10002721_pt1 | contig 13178 bp, 14 predicted proteins | sample PanSoiMetPlot_23_FD_92587 | JGI IMG/M metagenome (GOLD analysis project Ga0126378, IMG submission 92587) | Tropical forest soil microbial communities from Panama - MetaG Plot_23 | ecosystem: Environmental > Terrestrial > Soil > Tropical forest > Bulk soil | place: Panama | collected 2016-02-17
CTACCCGCCGCCGGCTTCTGGATCTTGCTGTCCATCGGTTTCTTCGCGGAGACGGTGTGGACCTTGGACTTCGCGTGAGCCGCGGCGATCTTCTTGCTGTGCACGTGCGACTTGGTCGTATGGGTCGCAGATTTGGTCGCGCCGGTCGCGGATTTCGTCGCGTCGGTCGCGGGCTTGGTGGTGTCGGTCGTCGACTTGCCGGTGTCCGCCGGCGTGGTGACGGTCGTCCCGGCCGCGGGGGCGGCGGGCTGAGTGGAGGGTGCGGTCTGCGCCAGAGCCGGCAGCGCCGCGAAGGCGAGAGCGCCGGCGAGGAGCAGGCTGCGCGTGGTGAGCGTCTTGGTCATGGCGTAGGGGATCCCATTGGTTGCGCGCCTCGGGAGCGAGGCACGCCTGGAGAACGCCCGCCGTTCCCGCAGGCTTCCGAGGCGAACCGATGATGTTGTTGTGGCCGAAAGGAGGCGCGCCTTTACAGCGATGTAATGCGCTAAATCACCAGCTTGCTGCCGGCGACGATGAGCGTGGCCGCCAGCGTCAGGCGCAAGGCGACATCCGGCACGCGTGCCGACATATAGCTACCGACAAAGATGCCGGGCAGGGATCCCACCAGGAGAGAGCTCAGGAGCATCAGGTCGATCGAGCCGATGATCCAGTGCCCGATCCCCGCGACCAGTGTGAGGGGTACCGCGTGCGCAATGTCCGACCCGACGATCCGCACGGTCGGCAAGCGCGGATAGAGCAGGAGCAGCGCGGTGACACCGATGGCGCCCGCGCCCACCGACGAGATCGACACCAGCACGCCCAATACCGCCCCCATTGCCACTGTGAGCCGAGCGGTGCGTCGAGGATCGAGCTCGCCCACCCAGCGCGCATATGCCGCCGTGATGTGCTTGCGGAAGATCAACACGGCGGCCGTGCCGAAGAGCGCAACACTGAGCACGGCCGTGATGAGCTCGCCGGCAAAGTGACCGCTGATATCGAGGCGCGACAGCGCGAAGAGCGTCAGTGCCGTCATGGGCACGCTACCGGAGGCCAGCCGACCGACCACCCGCCACTCGATCGTTCCGCCGATTCCATGCACCAAGGTGCCGCCGGTCTTCGTCGCGGCCGCATAGAGAAGGTCGGTCCCCACGGCGGTCGCGGGATGGATCCCGAACAGAAGGATGAGGACGGGGGTCATCAGCGATCCGCCGCCGACGCCCGTCATTCCCACCAGGAATCCCACGGCGAAACCCGAGAGCGGATACAGCAGATTGAGGGAATGCATGGCGCTCCAGACCCGGCGGGGGTGGCTGCGTGCGACCGTGACGATTCAATATGGGTCTACTCGCGATCCAATCAAAATGTAAATCTATTTTATTGCACATTTATATATTGTTGTATAATCTCGGCAGCCAACTGATTGACAGCCAAGGCTGACGGACCTAGTGTCCGCGCGCTTCCCAGGAAGCGGTTTGTTTGTGTGACCAAACGGGCGGAAGCGCCCGGGGCCGGCCAGTCCGCGAGTTTCGCGCACTGGCCCGTTCGGTCTTGGGATCACGTGTCGGAGTGGTGATGTTCGACAGCCTGAGCAATCGCCTGAGCGGTGTCTTCGACCGGCTGCGCCGGCGCGGCGCGCTGAGCGAAGCCGACGTCGAGGCGGCGCTACGCGAGATCCGCGTGGCGCTGCTGGAGGCCGATGTCGCGCTCCCGGTGGTGAAGAGCTTCGTCGACGGCGTGAAGGCGAAGGCCGTCGGCCAGGAAGTGATCCGCTCGGTCACGCCGGCGCAGATGGTGGTCAAGATCGTCCACGATCATCTGGTGGCGACGCTCGCGGGCGATGATCCCGCTGCGGGCGGCGAGGCCGGCGTCAACCTCAACGCGCCGGCACCGGTCGTCGTGATGATGGTCGGGCTGCAAGGCTCCGGTAAGACCACGACGACGGCGAAGCTCGCGCGGCACCTGAAGGAGCGCCAGCGCAAGAAGGTCATGATGGCCTCGCTCGACGTCCAGCGGCCGGCGGCGCAGGAGCAGCTCGCGGTGCTCGGCCGCCAAGTGTCGGTTGATACGCTTCCGTTCATCGCGGGTGAGCGCCCGGTGGCGATCGCTAAGCGCGCGGAGGAGACGGCGCGTCGCGGGGGCTACGACGTGCTGCTGCTGGATACCGCGGGCCGCCTCCACATCGACGAGGCGCTGATGGCAGAGGCGGCGGCGGTGCGCGACGCCACGCATCCGACCGAGACTTTACTGGTGGCGGACGCGCTCACGGGCCAGGACGCGGTCAATGTCGCCAAGAGCTTTTCCGAGCGCGTGGGCATCACCGGGATCGTGCTGACACGCGTCGACGGCGATGCCCGCGGCGGCGCCGCGCTCTCCATGCGCGCGATCACGGGCCGCCCGATCAAATTCGTCGGAGTCGGCGAGAAGCTCGACGCGCTCGAACCCTTCCAGCCCGACCGCGTTGCCGGCCGGATCCTCGGCATGGGCGACATCGTCGGCCTGGTCGAGAAGGCCGCCGAGACGGTCGAACAGGAAGAGGCGGAGAAGCTCGCGCTCAAGTTCCAGAAGGGCAGCTTCGACCTCGACGACCTCGCCTCGCAGCTGAAGCAGCTGCGGAAGATGGGCGGCATGTCGAGCCTGGTGGGCATGCTGCCCGGCATCGGCAAGATCAAGAAGCAGATCGACGAGGCGAAACTCGACGAGAGCCTGCTCAAGCGCCAGGAGGCGATCATCTCTTCCATGACGCGCAGGGAGCGCAAGAACCCGAAAGTGCTCAACGCCTCGCGGCGCCGCCGGATTGCCGCGGGCTCGGGCACGACGGTGCCGGAAGTCAACCGGCTCCTGAAGCAGTATCAGGACATGTCCGACATGATGCGGAAGGCGCAGAAGCTCGGAAAGAAGGGCCTGATGCGCCACGGCCTGCCCGGCCTCATGCCGGGCGGAGGGGGCCAGCGGCCGTTCGGGCGATGATCGACCACATCTCGATCGGCGTGCACGACCTCGCGCGGAGCCGCGCCTTCTACGACGCCGTGCTGGCGCCGTTGGGCTATCGCCGTATGTTCGACGTCGAGGATGCCTCCGGCTACGGCCGCAGCGAGCCGCATCCCCTCAAAGAGCAGGCGCTGCAGTTCTGGATCGCGCGCAACGGCGCCGGTCCCGCGTTCAACGGTCACCTCTGTTTCAGAGCGCCTTATCGCGGCGCCGTCGACGCATTCCATGCGGCGGCGCTCGCCGCAGGCGGGCACGACAACGGCAAGCCCGGCCTGCGTCCCGAATATCACGCGAACTACTACGCCGCCTTCATCATCGATCCCGACGGCTACCGGGTCGAGGCGGTGCGGCATCAACCGGACTAACCTCACAAAGGAGTTCTATGGCCCTCAAGATTCGCATGACTCGCGGCGGCGCGAAGAAGCGCCCGTTCTACTCGATCGTGGTGGCGGACTCCCGCAACCCGCGCGACGGCCGTTTTATCGAGAAGCTCGGCACCTACAACCCGATGCTCGATCGCGGCCACAAGGAGCGCGTAGTGCTCAAGAACGAGCGCATCGAGCATTGGCTCAAGATGGGCGCGACGCCGAGCGATCGGGTAGCGCGCTTCCTGGGTGACGCCGGGTTGCGGCCGAAGCCCGAGATCCGCGAGACCCCGAAGAAGTCCGCGCCGCGCGCCAAGGCACAGGAGCGCGTAAAGGTGGCCGAGGGTGGCGCAGAGGCGGCGGCAGGCGCGGCGCCGACCGAGGCGGCACCTCAGGCCTGAGCCCGCTCCGGGCCATGGGAATGGAGCGGCGCGTGCTCATGGGCCGCGTTCTCGGTGCCCACGGTATCAAGGGAGCGGTCCGGGTCCTGAGCTACGCGGCGGCACCCGAGGATGTCGCCCGCTACGGGCCCCTCGAGGACGAGAGCGGCAAGCGCAGGCTGTCGCTGAAGGTCGTGGGGCAGGCGCGGGGTGCAGTGCTGGCTGAGGTCGAGGGGATCGGGGATCGCGATGCCGCCGCGGCACTCAAGGGCACGAAGCTCTTTGTGCAACGCTCGGCGTTGCCGGCTCCTGAGAAGGGTGAGTTCTACTGGTACGACTTGGTTGGACTGCGGGTAGAGGTTGTGAGCGGTACGGCGCTGGGCGAGGTGGTAGCGGTGCACGATTACGGCGGCGGGCCGAGCCTGGAGGTAAAGCGTGAGGTTGGCGCGTTGGTGATGGTGCCGTTCACGAACCGCGTGGTGCCGGTGGTGGATCTGGAGGCGGGCAAGCTGGTGATCGATCCGCCTGAAGGATTGTTTGAGACACCCGCGCCCGCTGCGGGGCGCGACGAGGACGAGGATTAGGAATTTGGTCTGGACCGCCACGGTGATGACCCTGTTTCCCGAGATGTTCCCGGGACCGCTCGGCTGCTCGCTCGCGGGCAAGGCCTCGAGCGACGGGCTTTGGCGCCTCGAAACTGTGGACATCCGCGGCTTTGCGCGCGATAAACACCGCACCGTCGACGATGCGCCGTTCGGCGGCGGCCCCGGCATGGTCGTGCGGCCCGACGTGCTCGATCGCGCGCTCGCGGAAGCGACCGGGCCGGGTCCGGTGGTTTACCTTTCGCCGCGCGGCCGGCTCATCGATCAGGCGCGCGTGAAGGCGATGGCGGCGGGATTGGGCGTCAACCTGATCTGCGGCCGCTACGAGGGGGTGGATCAGCGGGTGGTCGAGGCGCGGGGCATCGAGGAGCTGAGCCTCGGCGATTTCGTGCTCTCGGGCGGCGAGCCGGCGGCGATCGCGCTCATCGACGCCTGCGTGCGTTTGCTGCCGGGCGTGGTCGGAGACGACGCGACGCTCGCGGAAGAGAGCTTCGAGGACGGCCTCCTCGAATATCCGCACTACACGCGGCCGCAGGATTGGCAAGGCCGCGCGGTGCCGGAGGTGCTGCTCTCCGGCCACCACGACAAGATCCGCCAATGGCGGCAGGAGCAGCGGGAGAGGGCGACGCGAGAGCGTCGCCCGGATTTATGGGAACGCCGGCTCGCGGCGCTAGGCGCCGTGGCCAAGCGAAAGAACGAATGAAAGAGGTGATGCCATGACCGTGCTCAAGACGCTCGAGGCGCAGCAGATCGAGAAGCTGCTCGCCGGCCGCGTGATCCCCGACTTCTCGCCTGGCGACACCGTGAAGGTGAGCCTCAAGGTGGTGGAGGGCGAGCGCGAGCGCATCCAGGCCTTCGAGGGCGTCTGCATCGGCCGCAAGAACGCCGGCCTCAACTCGAGCTTCACGCTGCGGAAGATCTCCTATGGCGAGGGCGTGGAGCGCATCTTTCCGCTCTATTCGCCGCGCATCAGCGCGATCGAGGTGATGCGCCACGGCTCCGTGCGCCGCGCCAAGCTCTATTACCTCCGCGGCCGCACCGGCAAGGCGGCGCGCATCGCCGAGCGCGGCTACGAGGGCGGCGAAGCCGAGGTGCCCGTGACTGGCACTGCGGAGACCGCGGACACGTCCACGAAATAGGAGCGCCGCTCACCGATGGCTCAACCGCGCACGCTCTTTGACAAGATCTGGGATGCCCACGTCGTCGACCGGCAGACCGACGGCACCTGCCTCGTCTACATCGACCGCCACCTCGTCCATGAGGTGACGAGCCCGCAGGCCTTCGAGGGCTTGCGCATCGCGAAGCGCAAGGTGCGGCGGCCCGACGCGACCATCGCGGTCGCCGACCACAACGTGCCGACCACGGATCGCTCGCGCGGCATCGAGGAGCCGGAATCGCGGCTCCAGGTCGAGACCCTCGAGAAGAACGTGAAGGAGTTCGGCATCCCCTATTACGGGATGACCGACATCCGCCAGGGCATCGTGCACATCATCGGCCCGGAGCAGGGCCTGACCCAGCCCGGCATGACCGTGGTGTGCGGCGACAGCCACACCGCGACCCACGGCGCCTTCGGCTGCCTCGCCTTCGGCATCGGAACCTCTGAAGTCGAGCACGTGCTCGCGACCCAGACGCTGATCCAGAAGCCCGCCAAGAACATGCTGGTGCGGGTCGAGGGCAAGCTACCCGCCGGCGTCACGCCCAAGGACCTGATCCTCGCCATCATCGGCAAGATCGGCACCGCCGGCGGTACGGGCCACGTGATCGAGTACGCCGGCAGTACCATCCGCGGCCTCTCCATGGAGGGCCGCATGACCGTCTGCAACATGACCATCGAGGGCGGGGCCCGCGCCGGCCTGGTAGCGCCGGACGAGACGACCTTCGAGTACCTCAAGGGCCGGCCGCACGTGCCCAAGGGCGCCGCTTGGGAGCAGGCGGTGAAATTCTGGCGCACGCTGCCGAGCGATCCCGGCGCGTCCTACGACAAGGTCGTGGAGATCGACGCGGCCTCGATCGTGCCGCACGTCACCTGGGGCACCAGCCCCGAGGACGTGCTACCGATCACCGGCCTGGTGCCGAACCCCGCCGACGCCGTCGACGAGGGCAAGCGCGCGGCGATGACCCGCTCGCTCGAATACATGGGCTTGAAGCCGGGGACCAGGCTCGCGGAAATACCGGTTCAGCGGGTCTTCATCGGTTCCTGCACCAATGGCCGGATCGAGGATCTGCGCGCCGCCGCCGCCATCGCCAAGGGGCGCAAGGTGGCGCCCGGCGTCAATGCCATGGTGGTGCCGGGCTCGGGCTTGGTGAAGCACCAGGCGGAGGAAGAGGGTCTCGACCGCATCTTCCTCGAGGCCGGCTTCGAGTGGCGCGAGCCCGGCTGCTCCATGTGTCTCGCCATGAACCCCGACAAGCTCGAGCCCGGCGAGCACTGCGCCTCGACCTCGAACCGCAATTTCGAGGGCCGGCAAGGCCGCGGCGGCCGCACGCACCTCGTGAGCCCCGCCATGGCGGCGGCCGCGGCGGTGACGGGCCATCTCACCGACGTACGCAAGTTGGGCTGAGGAGCAAGCACATGCAAAAATTCACGACCCTCACGGGGATCGCGGCGCCGCTGCCGATCATCAATTGCGACACCGACAAGGTGATCCCGAAGCAGCACCTCAAGACCATCGCGCGCACCGGTCTCGGCAAAGTGCTGTTCGACGAGCTTCGCTACAACCCCGACGGCTCGGAGAAGCCGGACTTCGTGTTGAACCAGCCGGCCTATCGCAACGCGAAGATCCTGGTCGCCGGCGAGAATTTCGGCTGCGGCTCCTCGCGCGAGCACGCGCCCTGGGCGCTGCTCGACTTCGGCATCCGCTGCGTCATCGCCTCGAGCTTCGCCGACATCTTCTACAACAACTGCTTCAAGAACGGCATCCTGCCGATCAAGCTGTCGCAGCAGATCGTCGACCAGTTGATGGACGACGCGCGCAAGGGCGCCAATGCGCGGCTCACCATCGACCTCGCCCAGCAGACCATCGAGCGGCCCGACGGCGAGAAGATCCAATTCGAGATCGATGCCTTCCGCAAGCATTGCCTCCTGAATGGCCTCGACGATGTCGGCCTCACCATGCAGAAAGCGCCGGCGATCGACGGTTACGAACAGCGCCAGCGCCTGAGCCAGCCCTGGCTCTATTCCTGAGCGCCCGCACTCTCGCCTTCATCTGAGGACTTCGAGCATGGCCGCCAACAAGAAGGTGCTGTCGCTCCCGGGCGACGGCATCGGTCCCGAGGTGATGCGCCAGGTGAGCCGCGTCATCGCGTGGTTCGACCGCCGCCGCATAGCAACCTTCGACGTGACCGAGGGTCTTGTGGGCGGCGCCGCGCTCGACGCCCATGGCGTGCCGCTCACGGACGACACGCTGCGGCTCGCACAGCAGAGCGACGCGGTTCTCTTCGGCGCGGTCGGCGGTCCGAAATGGGACTCGCTGCCGTTCCAGCAAAAGCCGGAGCGGGGCCTCCTGCGGCTTCGCAAGGAGATGGACCTGTTCGCGAACCTCAGGCCCGCGATGGTGTTCGATCCGCTGATCGGCGCCTCCACCCTCAAGCCCGAGATCGTGAAAGGCCTCGACATCGTGATCGTGCGTGAACTCACGGGGGGCGTCTATTTCGGCGAGCCGCGCGGCGTCACGACCTTGCCCGACGGCTCGCGCCGCGGCGTCGATACCCAGGTCTACACCACGGCCGAGATCGTCCGCGTGGCGCGCGTCGCCTTCGAGCTCGCGCGCAAGCGCCGCAACAAGGTGACCTCGGTCGAGAAGGCCAACGTCATGCACACCGGCGTGCTCTGGCGCGACGAGGTGACGAAGCTGCACGCCGCCGAGTACAAGGACGTCGAGCTCGGCCACATGTATGCCGACAACTGCGCCATGCAGCTCGTGCGCAACCCCAAGCAGTTCGACGTGATCGTCACCGACAATCTCTTCGGCGATATCCTCTCGGATTGCGCGGCGATGCTGACGGGCTCGCTGGGCATGCTGCCCTCGGCCTCGCTGGGCGCCGCCGACAGCAGCGGCCGGCGCAAGGCACTCTACGAGCCCGTCCACGGGAGCGCCCCCGACATCGCCGGGAAGGACGCCGCCAACCCGCTCGCGTCCCTGCTCTCCTTCGCGATGATGCTGCGCTATTCCTTTGACATGAAGGAGGAGGCCGAGCTGGTGGAGCGCGCGGTCCGGCAGGCGCTCGAGAGCGGCGCCCGCACCGGCGACATCCTGCAGCCCGGCATGACACGGGTCTCCACCACTCAGATGGGCGATGCGGTGCTGAAAGCGCTGGAAAAGGCAGCCTAGCTCTCGCGTGACGCGCTGAGCTTCCCACTCCGCGCGAAGTGGGGGGTTGACACTTTTGGCGCACTACGCACGGCGCTCTGCTTCTCGGATCAAGCAAGATTCCTTTGGAATTCCATCCACGAATGCTATGTCCGGATCGAGGAGCCGAAGGGGGAGGAACAACACCCCCTGCCGAGCGTTGGTCATGAAGTCGGTGCCAAAGTGAAAGGACGTGCAATGAAAGCGAACGGACGCCCAATAGCAAAGAACACGATTTGCCTCTGGTACGACAAGGACGCCGAGGCTGCGGCCCGCTTCTACGCCAAGACCTTTCCCAAAAGCACAGTGGGCGCCATCTTCCGTGCTCCAAGCGATTACCCGTCTGGCAAGAAGGGCGACGTACTGACGGTCGAATTCACCGTCGCTGGCATCCCTTGTATCGGGCTCAATGGCGGTCCGCAGTTCAAACATAACGAAGCCTTTTCGTTCCAGATCGCCACCGATGATCAGCATGAGACCGACCGCTACTGGAACGCCATCGTCGGCAATGGGGGACAGGAGAGCGCCTGCGGCTGGTGCAAGGACAAATGGGGCATTTCCTGGCAAATCACGCCACGCGTGCTGACCGATGCCTTGGCGACCGGCGGCGACGAAGCGAGGCGCGCGTTCGAGGCGATGATGGGCATGAAGAAGATCGACGTCGCCGCGATCGAGGCCGCGCGGCGCGGCTGACGTTGGGATGAGGTGTGTTTACTCGGCACGGGGCATCCCTCGTCGACACCCACCTTACCTTACCTAACCTCTCCCCCGCTTCGCAGGCGGCGAGGGACCATCAAAAGCGGCGCTCGATGAGCGCATCCAGCGCCATGGCCCCGCCACCGCGCGGCAGCACCGCGAAGGGATTGATGTCGAGGCTCGCGATCTCGTTGGCGTGAGCCGCGGCAAATTGCGAGAGGCGCACGATCGCGTCGGCGAGCGCGCCGATATCGGCGGGCGGCGCGCCTCGAATGCCATCCAGAATCCGCCGCCCTTTGAGCTGCTTGATCATGGCGCGAGCCTCGTCGAGGCCGATCGGTGCCGCTCGCAACGCCACGTCGCCGAGCGCCTCCACCAGCGTGCCGCCGAGGCCGAGCGCGACCATCGGGCCGAACGCCGGGTCGTTCTTGATCCCGAGGATGGTCTCGACGGCGCCCTCGATCATGGGCGCGACGAGACAGCCGCGCAGCGTGGCCTCCGGCTGCGCCGCTGCAACGCGCGCGGTGATCTCGGCGAAGCTGGCCCGCACGGCGTCGGCCGAGGCGAGGCGCAGGGCCACGCCGCCGAGCTCGGTCTTGTGCAGGATTTCCGGCGCCACGACCTTGAGCGCGACGGGATAGCCGAGCTCGGCGGCGACGCGGACGGCCTCGTCGGCGGTGCGGACGAGCCGGTGCGGCACCACGGGAATGCCGGCGCCTGAGAGCGCCGCGAGCGCCGTGGGTTCGTCCATCGGACCCGAGGGCAATGGGTCGAAGACCGGTGGCGCCGGGACCGCCGCCGGCGCGATGAAGGCGCGGCGGAAGCCCGCGAGCGCCGCCACCGCGCGCACCGCGTGCACGGGCTCTTCCAGGCAGAGGCAGCCGATGGCCGCGAGCTTCTGGCGGAAGTCCGCCGTGTGCAGGCAGCTCAAGCAAAGCAGCGTCTCGGGGAAGCGCCGGCGCAGGGCCGCGCAGGTCTCCAGGAGCTGCGGGGCCCGCACGGGGTTGCGGCCGCCGGCGCCGATCGACAGAATCACGCTGCCGTAGCCGCCGTCCTCGATCACGATCGCGAGTGCCTTGTCCGTGAGCGTGGGGACATTGACCGCGTGTCCCGTGATGTCCACGGGATTGCGGGTGGCCGCGAAGGAGACCAGCTCCCGGATTTTCCCCTGCGCGTGCTCCGGCAAGGCCGAGACCTCGAGACCCGCACGCACCGCGCTGTCCGCCATCAGCACGCCGATCCCGCCGGAGACCGTGACGAGGCCCAGGCGGTCGTTTCGAGGCACCACGCCGACGGCGCATGCGGCGGCGATATCGAAGAACTCCTCCAGGCTGTGGGCGCGGTAGGCGCCCATCTGTCGGAGCACGGCGTCGAACACGGCGTCGCAGCCGGCGAGTGCCGCCGTGTGGGAGGCGACCGCCGCGGCGCCCTCTGCGGTGCTGCCGGGCTTGAGGCAGATCACCGGCTTCTTGCGCGCCCGCGCGAGATCGAGCGCCGCCATCAGCTTGCGGCCGTCGCGGCAGCCCTCGAGGTAGAGCTGGATCACGGTGGTATCCGGATCCTCCGCGAGCCAGGCAAGGCAATCGGCGGCGTCGACGTCGGCTTCGTTGCCGGTGCTGGCGCTCGCGCTGTAGGCGAGGCCGCGGTCGGCGGCCATCGTGAAACAGAGCCCGCTCAGGGCACCGCTCTGGCCCACCAGCCCGATGCGCCCGGCCTTGCCGATGCCGTCCTTGAAGGCGGGATGGAAATTCGCCACCAGTCCGGTGCCGAAATTGACCACGCCCATGCAATTGGGGCCGAGGATGCGCATGCCGCTCTCGCGCGCGAGACTCGCCATCTCCGCCTGCAGCGCGCGGCCTCGCTCATCCACCTCCGCGAAGCCCGCGCTGAACACGACCGCGGCGCGCACGCCTTTCGCGCGGCAGTCGCCGAGGGCGGGCAGAACCGCGGGTGCAGGGACCGCGACGATCGCGAGGTCGACCGCGCCGGGTATCTCCGTCACGCTGCGATAGGAGCGAAGACCTTGAATCTCGTCTCCGGCGGGGTTGACAGGATAGAGCGCGCCCGAGAAGCCGCTCGCCTTCATGAACGCGATGGGGAGACCGCCGATCTTGGCGGGATCGCGCGACGCGCCGATGACCGCGACCGATCTCGGCCGGAAGGCCGGCGCGAGCGAGGCGAGGTCGATCGCCCGTTCGCCGCGATCCCGGCCCAAGGCTCAGCCCGGGTGGACGCCGTGACCCGCGAGATCTTTCAGCGCCGCCACGCGCTCGAGCTCGGGCCGGAGCCGGCCGGTCAGGAACAGGCCCAGCATGTAGAAATCGCCGACCAGAGACCAGTGGGGATTGACCAGCGTGGCGGGCCGGTTGCCCTCGAACATGAAATGCGAGGGCACCGCGATGCCATAACCCGCGACCACGCCCAGCAGGATCAGCCACCACGGCCCGCTGAATACGCCGATCAGCAGCAGCACGACGCCCGTCGTCGTGCCGACGTAGTGAAAGGCGCGCGTTCGCGGGTCCATATGGGCGCGCAGGTAGTAGGGCCAGAAATGCGCGAACCCGCCGCGCGTCTCGGTGATTTCGGCCATGGTGTCGCCTCCCAGGTGCGCTCGTCGGCGCCCTTGTCATTCCGGGCGCCGCGGCGTAAGTGATGCCGGATCAAGGCGAAACGCCTTTCCCCGGAGACCGTCTTATGAGCTTTAAACTAGCGGTGGTGGGCGCCACCGGCAATGTCGGCCGCGAGATGCTGAGCATCCTGGCCGAGCGCGGCGTTCCCGCTGATGATGTGACCGCCGTCGCCTCCGAGCGCTCGGCGGGCGGCGAGGTATCTTACGGCGAGGACGACGTCCTCAAGGTCGAGGACCTCGAGCGCTTCGATTTCGAGGGCATCGACATCGGCTTGTTCTCGCCCGGCGCCAAGGTTTCGGCGATCCACGCACCGCGCGCCGCCAAGGCGGGCTGCGTGGTGATCGATAACACCTCGCACTTCCGCATGGATCCCGACGTGCCGCTGGTGGTGCCGGAGGTCAATCCCGGCGCGATCGCGCAATACGAGAAACGCGGCATCATCGCCAATCCCAACTGCTCCACCATCCAGATGGTGGTGGCGCTGAAGCCGCTGCACGACCTCGCGCGGATCAAGCGCGTGGTGGTTGCAACGTACCAATCCGTCTCGGGCGCCGGGCGCGAGGCGATGGACGAGCTCTTCAACCAGACGCGCGGGATCTACGTGAACGACCCCATCACCAAGGAGGTCTTCACCAAGCAGATTGCCTTCAACTGCATTCCCCACATCGACGTCTTCATGGAGGACGGCTCGACCAAGGAGGAATGGAAGATGGCGGTCGAGACTCGGAAGATCCTCGATCCCGACATCGCGGTCCATGCGACCTGCGTGCGCGTGCCGGTGTTCATCGGCCATGCCGAGGCAGTCAATGTCGAGTTCGAGCGGCCGATCTCGGTCGAGGAGGCGCGGGCCGCGCTGAAGGCGGCGCCCGGCGTCAGCGTGATCGATCACCGCGTCGACGAGGGTTATGTGACGCCGCAGGAGAGCGCCGGCGAGGACCCCGTCTTCGTGAGCCGCATCCGGCGCGATCCCACCGTGAAGCACGGATTGGGTATGTGGGTGGTCGCCGACAATCTGCGCAAGGGTGCCGCGCTCAACGCGGTGCAGATCGCGGATATCCTGATGCGGGACTATCTCGAGGACCGGTCGGGCGGGAGCGATGTCGGGCAACGCCGCCGTACCGGCTGAGGCGCCCGCACCGCCCGAGGCCGCGCCGGGCCCCATACCGGCGCCCGTCCCCATCGCGACGCC
>Ga0126378_10002722_pt1 | contig 13174 bp, 13 predicted proteins | sample PanSoiMetPlot_23_FD_92587 | JGI IMG/M metagenome (GOLD analysis project Ga0126378, IMG submission 92587) | Tropical forest soil microbial communities from Panama - MetaG Plot_23 | ecosystem: Environmental > Terrestrial > Soil > Tropical forest > Bulk soil | place: Panama | collected 2016-02-17
GACCTTGGTGGTGCTGGCGCCCGCTCGCGCATAGCAACCGCCGGATAAGATAAGGAGAGAAATTGAACAGAAAATCGCACGACACGTTTTCATTTCAGGTTCCTTTTTCATTGCAGGCCCTTGGTCCGGCGCTGGCATTCCTCTGATAGAGTTTTTGCAACACGGTGTTGGGCGACTCCAAACCATGAACGGTGCGGCCCAAAGCAGGCTGAATTAGTATAGCGTTCGTCGAGTCGCCGCGCGGCGGCTCGGCGCGTCGCAGCGGAACACTTTAGCGTGGCTTTGCCACGACCTCCATCGAGGTCACTGGATGAATCTCCCACGCGGTTGCCCACCAGTTTTCTGCGCGCCCTGGCGCTGTGTTTTCTGACTCCCGCTGGTGCTCGGCGTCAAACAACATCCAGCCACGCAGTTTGACCCAACGACCAGAAACCTGTCCCGTAGCCCCCGCGTCGACCAGTCGGTGCCTGGCTCACCCATGATGTACCGCCACTGCGTCGTTACCTCAACAATCACCCGCCGCGAGCGAACTTCATACATAGGATCGAGCACCAACTCAATGTGGGTATCACGATCGAGGTCATCTCTGGCATGGCAGTTCGTTCCCTCACTGCCACACCGTTTCGCGTCCCAGAGATAGCCGGTGATCTCCACTCCTTCCTTTACCTTCCAGCGCCCAATGTCATTTCCAGGCGCAAGAATCGCCTTAAGCGTGATCGCCAAGTCGATCTCTGTCGCGCTTGGTTGCGTGTACTGGTTCTTAAGCCTGTCGAGTGCCCGGACGCCGAGGCTACGTCCATCGCCCTCCATGCCGCAGCCGTTTAATATCTCGAGGTTCCTCCCCGGAGCCGCTCCCGGAATAGGGTTTTCAACTCGAGATACGGGCTGCGAGAGAGTAGGGGAATGGACATTGCCGGCTGGGCATAATCCAAACAGACGCTGCAATAGCCTTCACATCTATGTGACCAAGTCTGGCGTGGCACTGCCAGGAAACACGCGGGAGTTAGTAGCGGCGTGAGTTTCCAGATGGAGTACGCCGAACATCTTCATGCCACCGCCCGAGACAGCGTATTCCTCATTGACTACGCCGATGTGTCGAAAGCTTAGGGTTTCAACGAGCAGGCCGCACCAAAACGGCAGAAACTCGATGAAGGTGAAGTTTTCACGTTTGCGTCGCAATTGCGCGGCGGCCAAGGCCCGCAACGAAACGGCCGCACGAAGGTGAGACGGAATTCACTCGTTTTTCTCAACAACTACACACGGCTCGGCTACTTTCACTTTTCAGCGTTTTTCTTTGTCCTTCGGACGTTTTACTTATGCGCAGTGAACTCGTAACCACAGGTGGTGTGTCGTGATGCCAAGTCTCGATCACGCAGGTCGGAGGGTGTGATGGGAAACATGCGGCAAACTCGTGGGCGAGATTCGTAAACAGTGCACAGGCGGGTGTCTTTGTCCCAGTGCGGGCAAGGAAACAGCAGATTGCAACTTGCACCGCAGCTGGTACATCCTCCTTGCAGTTTATAGTGCGAGCGCAAGTAACGTGCCAGCGGTGGCACCGAGCAAATTAACAAGCGCCGGAACTTCCCACGTATCAGAATCCGTCCCTCCTTGCTGAGCACGCCTTTCCGGGAAACGATCGCTGCGACAAACGGTGGCGCTACTCGTGATAATTGCCGGACGGTTTCGTTGCCGGGAAACTCCAAAGGCGACTGACGGCTAAAGAGCGAAGGGAAGGAACCAAGTACCATGCAGAGATCGTTACCTTATTCATTACCAGGGTAAAACAAATTGGGATGAAGTCCTGAAAATCGTGGTTGCTCGATACCAACGAGCGCCATTGGCTGACCCAATCAGGGGATTTCACGAGGCTAAGCGCGTGAGATTCATACACGGCACGAGGGCAAGCACTAAGACTCGATGTCTACCCGTCGGGCAACAAAGATCCTCGGACCCGTCTCGCGCCCAACGGCAATTTTTCTGATTTGTACCTTAATGGAACCTTAACGGGGCAGGCTGGCTAGCGAGTCACTGGATATTCCATGAATGCTGTGCGCAATTCATCCCAGTTTTCCGGCAACGGTTGATGCGTTTGGGAGCCCCGATAGCGATTATCGTCCGCCGCGGTGGTCAAGCTTTCGCGAAGACCATCGATTTAACGGAAAGGAAAAAGGAAGATGATATCGAGGCAGGTTTGTCATTCTTTGGGGGCCGTTTGTTCCTCGCCAAAATTCTGTCGGGCTGTGAAATCAACAGCTTCGAACAATTTCCTCAAGCCCAATTCTGCTATAACCGCTCCCCATGTTCCGCGTCATCTCAGTCTTCTTCGGAGCCATCCTTCGCCTCCTGCGCCGTCGACAAAGTCTGCTGCTAGAAAACCTCGCCCTCAGACAACAAGTCTCGGTGTTGAAAAGAAAGAACCCCCGACCCATGCTGACAAGATGCGATCGGTGTTTTGGATCGCAGTCAGTCGATTCTGCTCGGAGTGGAAGAATTCCCTCTCGCGCTTGGATTTCTTCACCGTTCCAACGATTACGTTTCAAGTCCTCTTTGGGTTCTTCGTCATAGCCTACGATCGCAGACGAATCCTGCACTTCAACGTTACCTCCCATCCAAGCAGCCTGTGGATCATGCAACAATTACGGGAGGCTTTCCGTTTGAGGCCATGGCGAGGTACTTGACCTACGATCGCGATTCGAAATACGGACTGGAGGTGCCGGCCACGGTCCGCGAGATGGGGATGGAATCGTTGCGCACGTCCTGGCGCAATCCGTGGCAGAACGGTGTGGCCGAACGGTGGGTAGGAAGCTGTCGCCACGAATTGCTCGATCATGTCATCCCCGCCAACGAGTACACCTGCGCCGACTTCTAACCGAGTATGTCCGCTACTTCCACGAGGACCGCACCCACCTGGGACACAGCAAAGGAACCCCGAACGAAAGGGCTCGCACGCTCGCTCCCGGAAAGATCATCTCATGCCCGCGACTCGGTGGTTTACACCACCGATACCAACGGGCTGCATAGCTTTCGAGATCGTGCTCTCTTTATATATAGAGTTTGGGCTTTTATCTCGGTCTCGGCGTGCGTGGGTGAAAACAGCAATGCACCAGAACTACGTCCCGCCACACGTTCGCGAGGAATCATCAGATCGGTGGGTCACGACCTTCGGTACGCCCAAGTTGTACTAGCGAGGTAGGACTCTGGCGAACCACACCTCATTAATGAGGGCCGCCGCTGAGTGCGGCGTTTGTCGTTGATTGTTCGATCGCCATGGCTTGGCTGTTGCACGACGAAGCGACGCCGAGCGGCGGCCCTGGGATGGGCATGGCGGCCACGGGGACTTGTTCCGACAACGACTCTGCAATTGTGGAAATGTACTGCACTTCACCGGTTCGATATTGCTTCGTGATCAAGTCATTGACTTTGCGGAAGTGGGCGGCAAAATTCTCCACTCCGAAGAACCGCTGAAATGTGCCGCCGATGTTGTAACCCCCGGCAAGGCGTACTGTTGCCTTGATGCGCTTATCGCGCGCGGCTGTGGAGAGTGCCTAATCCCACCCATGCAGACGCCAACAAGCGCGAGTTTTCCGAGTCGATATCACCACGAGCGAGTAGATAACTGACTGCGTTCGAATAGTCCTCAATGATCTCATTGGGATCATGATGAAAGCGCGGCTTACCTTCGCTTTCGCCAAAGCTACGCGAGTCGAAGGTCAGCACGGATAGCCCGCGTCGGCGAAACGTTCGGCATAGCGTGGAACAGGTAAGTACCTTCAAACACGAGGGGAAGTCCAAAAAAATAATGCCGTTCTGTAAATCGTGGGTACCGAACCTTCCAGAAAATTGCTATTGCTAGCTATTTTGCTTGTCGCTGTCTGCGCTGATAGAGTCGTCAGCGAGCACCTGCAAAACCTCGAGTCGTGGGTCTCCAGCGAGCTCTGTTGCCAAGGCATTCGAACCGGCAACAAGAGTACAGAACAGATCGATTTCAGACGCAACGCACCAGACGTGATCGGACGGCCAGAACAAGTTCGGTGATTGCGGGACAAATGTTCCGCCTGGCATGATCCAGCCAACTTCAGTGGCGGCTTCCAAGGGACCCTCGAATAGAAGATAGTTCCGATTGGGAAGTTGCACGCGAGTTGGGCTCAGCACTGCTGAGCTTAACATTGATGACAAAGACACTGAGTCCGTGGTGCTGTGGAGTGTTCGCGACTCAAGGGTGAGCGGGCCGCTATCTCGGAATTCCACAGTGCTGATGCCGGTCTCACGTATCCACCCGTGGCCATCCCACAGGCAAAACCAGCACGAGTCCGGTGTGCTGGTGTGTTCGGCCAAATTAAGGCAAAGAACCCTGAGCAGATCGGAAGGCAGATTGCCTGCTTCCGGGGCTTCAACCTCGGTACCGGAGAGCGACGACCGATTGATCGCGTGAAACTGCACAAGCCGATGCATTATTCCGCCGGATTTGATTGCAACGTCAGCCCACCGGATCGCCTCGTCATTTTTGCCGCGAGCCGGGTGTAGGATCCGACTGTACGCGTCAAAGCCGCCAGGCACGACCGAGCTTACTCCCGAACCAAAAGGAGCTAGCCTCGGCGCTAACCAATCCGCTTCAACGACTCGTTCTGAAGGACGCAATCTAATCGGTTGCACTGCCGTCCTTCCTCCTGTATGCCAAATGCATTCCGCCGATGATAACCCCATTTTCCGAATAGGTTGATCCGCATCGCCGCACATAGAGTCGACCAGCAGAGGTTCCTATGCGACCGGTCCTTTCGACCCAAAGCTCGCTTGGTAAGAGAAGTTGGCCTGCACCGTCACCGTCTCGCACCTGCGTTCCCGGTTGCTTCACGTCGAATGTGTGATTGTCATGACATTCGGATCAATACTCGACGACGTGCCCCGCAGACAATGCTTTTGGCTGTTCGGTTTGAAATGAACGCGGATCTCCGTAATATTTCGTGCCAGACATTATCCCGGATGTAGAAAGGAACTCCCGCCCAACGCCAGTTCTCAGTCTGGAACTTTACCCCCGCGTAAGGCTCACTTGTGGAGCTGGCACTCACGCCTGGCTCCTACCGATAGCCCGGTACTGCCGCAGCTGGACGATCCTTTGCCTCGTTTGCCAAAGGTTCGGGGCTCCAACTCTGGAGCACAACGAGATTTTGGTTTTCGCTTTTCACGGTCAAAACGTCGCTCCGCAGAAACTACGCTCACGAAATTCAACCCTACCGATTCCCGAATTCAGGCAAGGTTTTATTGTTGAGCAGGTGCAGTCAGCATTTCAGTCGTTCTGCTGGGTGCGGGCGGCACGACAAATTTATCCAGATATTGTTCCAATTTGCCCCGGTTCCTGGATCGGTAATTCGGATAGTCTTTGCCAATGTCCTCGTCAGCCAGCCTGAAGAGCACATAGGGTTCCAGAACGCCGGCCTGATGCAAGTTCAAAAGCAGAAGCAGAGATGGGTTCTCGGTTACCATCTCGGCGGTTTCGACATCACCCTCCAGCTTCTCCAGTGCATTGATCTCTGCGGTTAGGGCTTCGATTTCCTCCGCAAGGCTATGCCTGTACCCGGCCTCGTGAGGAAAATGTTGTGTGAATTTGCCGCCCTCTTTCCAGACTATGCGAACGACGTGATACGCCTGCCAGGCATCGGATAAGTCCTTGGGCCTTTGCGGAAAGAGCTTAACATCAAACAACGATTCGTTTTTCTTGGGAACTTTAGGATCTGACAAGAGTCCAGCATATTTGAAATTCAGTTCGGTTCTATTGATGCTTGCCCAGGCGATCAGATCCCGCCAGACCATTCGGTTGTAGGGTTCGGCTACCGCGGCATGGATGAAGAAGGTCCGTGCCTTAGACATGTCACCTTCCTTCACCAGCATTTCGGCATAGTAGCGGTATGCTGTTTCCACATTCGGATCGAGTTGGATCGCGTGTTGATACCATTCTGCGGCTTTAACGTAATCACCTTGTTTGTGGTACGTGTTTCCAATGAACAGGGCAGCGGCGTAGTTCTTTGGTTCCAATTCCAATGCCTTGGCATAGCTTTTGATCGCTTCGGCGAAATCACGCCGGGAGAAGGCTGCTTCTCCTGCGAGCATGGCCTGCTCTACCGACGGATTTTCGGAAAACTGCATGGCGCCATTTAACGGCATCGCTCCGAGAAGCTGGCGCAGGTTTTGCGCCAGGGGACTGTTATTTCCAAAGTCCAAGGCTTTTTGCACAAGATTCTTGGCACGAAAGCGCTCCTTGGCAGCCGCTTGCTGGTCTGTCAGGGTTGCGGCGTGGCGAACCAGAGACGCCGCCAGGGCAACCAGCAGCTCGTCATCTTTTGGGTTCTTTTGCACCAGTTCTTCCAGCAGCGGCAAAGCTTCGAAGCGCTTGCCTTGCTCAAAGAGTTGCATCGCCTGCTGGCGTTTGCCTTCGTATGCTGAATGTCCTTGGGTTTGCGCCTGGGCCGAGGAGAGCGAAACAATGGTGCAAAAAAATAGTACGAAGACGCAGGCTTGTAAATGTATGAACTTCATAGGATTCCCAAGTTGCTGAAAAGTCATGATCGAAACCTAACGAATCATCCAAGGATTCGTAGTCCGGTAAACGACTTCCGAGGAGGCGAAGAGACAGGCTGGGCACCTCTCCTCCACCTCCTTCAGAGTGGGGCTTTTCTACCTCGACGCGTTATAACTTTGGGCCGGCTTGCCAGTGTCCGGTGCTGAGTTTCCGGTCGCTGTTGAGGTTCCAGGCGTCTTTTTGCGTAAGCCCGCTTCGCAGTTGAGACACGGTAGGTCCTTGAACGTAATCTGCATCGGACGCATCATGTCGTTGTCTTCGTGATCGAGAATATGGCAGTGCCAGACGTAGCCAGGGCCTGCCGTTGGGTCGAACGGGAATGTGTTCTTCCCGGGGAACAGGTTCGCCTCATTCACTGACTGCGGTGCGATACGGATCAGCAGTCGAGTGATCATTCCCGGCGGGGCGAGGAAGACGTCCTTCCATCCACTCTCACTGGGCGAAGGCGGTATCGCGTTACCAACCAGGAAATCATGGCTACCGGTCCCGTCCCCTGTGTCCACCGCAGTCTCCGCATTGACTCTGATCGGTGCGCGATTGAGCGGAAGGGCCGTACCATTCAGGCTTTCCCAATAGGCCTTGAAGCGATCGACATCGATCGCCTGTCGGTTTTCCAACTGGAACTCGACCAGGTGAATGTGTATGGGGTGGGCGTCTTCGGTGAGGTTCTGGATGTACCACGACTCGGTCGTACCGACCCTGGGGATCTCCGTGACATCTTCATCAAAATGCCGTCCGTCGATGAAGACTCCAACCGGGTCCCCGGTCACTGGGTGTTCCGCCTCGTTCAGCGTGAACAGCTTCGGATTCCCGATATTCGGTGTCTCGACCAAAGTGGGAACGGTGATCAGTGTGGAAGGCAGGGGTTTGGGATGCACAGGCGTGGTGTTCTGCACCGTGAATTGCATGACCACACTGGTGTTCGCATCCGGCGGATCCCCGCCCGGGAACGGTGCATTGGCGGAGTTCATCAGAACGACCTTCGTTCCGGGCTGCAGGTTCGAGAAGTCGATCAGGATGTCGCCACGTTCACAGACCGCCAAAAGCAGTGATTTCAACGTGACAGGTGCGGGCAGGTAGCTGCCGTCCGCGCCGACCTGTATGAAAGACATGCCATTCGACAGGCTCAAGTTGTAGAAACGTGCGTTGGAACCGTTAACGATGCGGAACCGATACTGGCGCCGCTGGACGTTCATGTTTGGCCAAGCTTTGCCATTGACCAGGATCGTGTCGCCAAAGTACTCAGGATCCCAGTACGGGTGAACATCGGGATTGTCACCCACGGTTGTGAAATGGATCGAGCCATCGGCGTTGAACGCTTTATCCGCCAGCATGAGCGGTATCTCGAACGGGCCCGATGGAAGAAGCGATGCAACGCCATCGTTACTGGGGTCGCGGATGATGTACGTCCCTTCCAACCCGGCAGCCAAATTGAGGCGTGTCATTCCCAGCGCGTGGTCGTGATACCACAGCGTCGTTGGCAACTGCCCGTTGAAATACTCGAAGGTCGTGCCATCAAAGGTCTCCCCAACCCTGGTCAGACCCTTTGAGAACCAGGACCTAGGAAAACCGTCAGAATCAGACGGAGTTACGCCACCGTGCAAATGGGGCACGGTCACAATTGGGAATTGAAACTGCTGATAGCCCGGAGGGAACGCCGCGTAGGGAGCCGTCGGTATCGGAGCGTGATTGGGATTGGCCGCCATGATCGTGGGATCGACCGGGAACATGTGCGCTTCCCCGAGATTGTTGATGTAGTGAACGAAGATGCGGCGGTTGGCAGTTGCCTCGAAAGTTGGTCCGGGGGTTGAGAATACTGTCTGGATGTTTGGGGGTCGTCCAGGCTGGGCGACGTTCGCGTTCCCGCCGTAAGCGTAGACCTTCGTTTTTGGGAATCCCGGCGGCAAAATCTGCTGCAAGATAATGTTTTCCGTCACCTGGTAAAGCGGGACCCTGGTGCCGATTGTTCGATCGAATTTCGTCCCGATGGGAACAAAGACAGGGGGTCTGGTCAGCTGGTTGACGAACTTCGGAACAGTTGACGGATCGAGAGGTGCGACTCCGGCCAGTCCGTTCGGCTGCGTCATCCAGTTTTTCACATGCATATGGGGCCGGTCTTTGTGTGCTTTCGGCTGAGTTTGCGCCGCTATTGGGGCTGCCATGGGCGCCATAGCGTGAGAATCGCTGCGGGCAAGAGGGCCCGCTTGAGCGAGCAATCTGGTAGTGCGCGTTGCGGTCTGGGCGAAGCTGGCGGTCTGCACCAGTGCCACAATAACCACCGTCAGGATTCTCGTTGTCGCGGGAGGAATTCTGCGCGTCTTCATGTTTTTCACCTCAGTGTTGTTTGCTAAGCCGGATTTTGCGTTGACGGCATGGAAGACCGGCTCTACCCTCGGCCGCAACGGGTCGTATCCGAATACGTCAGACAAACGGGTGGAGTCGGTTTTTCCGGACGCTGGTGGGCGCGAGGGGCGTTGCGCTTCACCATTGCAACATGTCTGGTTCGCTCACGCACTCTATGCTGAGCACTTGCACGAATCCAAGAACGAAGTGTTAGCAAATTTGGGTTTTTGTTAGCCGTTTCTGTGCAAGGCTGAGGATAGAGGTCATTGCACTCGCATCGATCGAAAGAGAAATCGATACGAAGAAAAAAAGGTAAGTGGATGCGGCCTTGATGCCGTAAAGGATCGACGTTTTAGGTTTAGAACCTGGCGTCGGACGTTGTACGACAATTTTGTTCCAAGGAAATTGACCGAGCGGTGCGAAGGCCCGGCGTCACGCAGTCGGGAAGGCAGCCAAATTCTTTCGAGAACGGGTAGGAATGAGCCGCCTAACACTCATCAAGAAGTGTGGTAGGCCTCTCAGACTTATATTAGCTCTGGAGCGCGGTAGGAGACCGGGCATCTCCGTCCCGATTGCTACTCTAAATTGGAACCCAGATGATACGCTTGGCAGCCTGAGAATATCTGATCCGCTCTATTCGACTTCGGAAGACTGCTTCTATACCTACGACAACCTCGTGCATGTAGGAGGGGTAAGGTGCACCAACGGCCGGCAAAAGCTTGGGCAGAAACTTTCGGCTACGACCTTGGCTGCCAAAAGAATCTCGGACGTCCGGTGAACGATCTTTTAGACCTTAGGATGGAGGAGCAGACGTTGGGAAAGGATCGTGAATCTGTTGCGACCAACGGCGTCAGCGAAGCTGGAGAAAAGGCCAAACCAGGAATAGAATGCCGCCACGGAAGATCCAGCCGTCGCCCGCCTTGGGGTACGACAAATTGTGTGCCGCACCAAGTGAAAATTAGCAATTCCCTATCATTCGACAAATCATCGTCTGCAAGGGCAACTTTTCCGCCCACCGAATGCAAAGTTCGGATCGACTTTCTGTCCGCGCATGGCTGCCGGGTAAAGTGAATTGCCGAGGCCGCCGATTGGCTGGAGCGATATCGCCGAACTTTGAAGGTTAGTTTCCAGCGTTTGGAATTCCGACGATGTGGGAGCAATTTGTCCCGATAGGCCCCTACGTAGCTCGTCGGCAAGAACTCGTGACTTCGACGGAAGACATGCGGCACGAGAAGTCAGGAACAAGTTTACGTGATTGCAGGATGGGAAGTTGGTTTGACGCTCGTCATCATTGTTGGTGATCAGGTATTTGCCATCAGGAGTATGCGCGATACCGAGCGGATGCATGCCAATTTGAATGGTCGTTCCGGCTGGCGCGACTTTTCGTCCCTTGGGCAAGATTCCCGCGTACCAACTTCAGAACTTATTAGCTCTGCCAAAACGGCGCCGCGTTCAAGTAAGCCCCTCCAGCAACCGTTGCTGCACTGCCGTAGACCGGCGCTGTGACTTTTCCCCAATTTGCACTTGAAATCTGCGCTTGCGTACTCGAAATAGAAAAATGCCCGATCCGATTAGGATCAGGGCGATGCGCTTCAGCTGGCCAAGCGAAGCCCACCCGTTCTAGACCGCTGTTCGGGTTCACAAAAATGCGTGAGCCGCCTCCTTGTGTGCGACGGCCGAAGCGGGATTCTGGTCCGAGTTTTCCGTCGACCAAGGACGTCGATGCGCTGTGTACAGCCACCTTAACCAAAGTGAATATCTGATGAACTTCTTCGGAATTCCCAGTTGTGGAAAAATTGTCGCCAGGCGTGTCGAAACTTACGTTCATACACGGGCGAAGGTTCTCACACGCAGAGCAACCCGCTTTTTTATGCGCGGACCGTTGGATCCTCGACACAAAGAGTCCCAATGTTCAGCCAGTCGCGTTGGAGAATTGCTTCTACGTAGAAATTAACACTCCTTTCATGATCCAGCTCGCGTTTCCGGGCATCGTAGGCAGGGTTTCAAATCTCTAATCTGCGGGTGCTCATGTCTGGAAATCGATTCGTCAACACTCGATTGCTTTTCGGGTCCTTAGTTCTCGGTCTTCTCACACTGCCCGCGTGCAACTCCGGATCCAAGTCTTTCTCCAACGCACCGCAGGCGGGAGGCAATTCGGGTTCGCTCGTGGGTGCCGGTAGCACCTTCGTTTACCCCGTCATGACGCGCTGGATCAGTGATTTCCAAAGCAGCCATTCTGACGTCCAGATCAACTATCAGTCGATTGGTAGCGGGGGAGGTATTCAACAGCTGAAAAAAAATCTGGTGGACTTCGGCGCCTCCGACGCTCCTCTTGACGATCTGCAACTCAAAGGGCTGCCGGCGCTGGTCCAGATCCCAGAGAGCGCGGGGCCGGTTTGCATCACCTACAACCTGCCTGAGCTCAAGGTGCCGCTGAAACTAAGCGGCACCACTCTCGCGGGAATTTATCTTGGCAAGATCAAGAGCTGGCAGGATCCGGCCGTCAAGACAGACAATCCCGGTGTGAACTTGCCCGCTCACGACATCGTTGTCGCCCATCGCTCCGATGGAAGCGGCACAACGAACATCTTCACCACCTGTCTGGCCAAGATCAGTCCTGAGTGGCAGAATCAGGTTGGTAAGGGTGTCTCCGTGAACTGGCCAACTGGATTGGGAAGCAAGGGTAGCGAGGGCGTCACCGGGGTGGTTAAGCAGACTCCAGGCGGCATCGGCTATGTTGAGCTTACTTATGCAACTGAGAACAGGCTTCTCGTCGTCTCCGTCATGAATCAAGCTGGGAGCTGGGTGCAGCCAACTGCTGCCGGTACAACAGCGGCGATCAACGCCTTCGCGGCGGAGCTCGCAAAAGACGTTCGCACGCACATCGTGGATCCCCCAGCCTCGGCGAAAGATGCGTATCCGATCTCGGGCCTGACCTTTCTTCTTGTTCCCAAGCAGGGGAAAGACCCGAAGAAGACCGGAGCTCTGAAGCAGTTCATAGCCTACATGGTTACGCAAGGGCAGACGCAGGCGCAGAGCATGGATTACGCGCCGATCTCAGCATCTCTCCAGCAGCAAGACGAAAATCTGCTCTCGCAGGTGGGGGAACCGCACAACCTGCCCAGGCAAAACTCAGCGGCATAAGCCTGGCACCATAATCGCCATGATACCTTTGCGGACTATATGAGATGCTTCAGATCTTCGGCCCTTGAAAAAGTTGCGTTATGGCAAATGACCCAACCAATCTGATCATCGACGCGTATCAAGGCAGCCGTCCGGCATCAGCCCACTGCTTGAAATGTGGTGGAACCTTCCGGTCCCTGCCCAGTATGACGACTCTCGAAGCGAAGAGCGCTATACAGTCGGACTTTGACGCCCACAAGTGCAAGAAGCTGGACGTCGAGGAAGCTGCTACCCGGATTGTCAGAGAAGATAACCACTAGCCTCTTTTATTCTCACAACGGCGTGAGTCGGACGCTATGGCTGTCGCATCGAACATAACGGCATTGAAATAGCTAGCTAGCACTCACGAGAAGTAGCCCACGACTGGTGGCCGTTGTAGCGAAGGTTTCTTTGGTTGCAGAAGCGAATCAACACAATGAGGGTTTCATTCATCAAACCACGGCAGCAATTATGGCCATATATTGAGTCGTTCTGGGTTTGCGAAAGTCCAACGGGCATGCCCCTGACTGACCGTAATCTGGCAGTCCCTAACGGCTGCGCCAAGCTCATTATCCCTTACGAAAACTCACTATTTGGTTCTTGCGAAGGCCGCTCGGGCGTGAGTCGCGAGAATGGCTTTTATTTCGTGGGAAATCGAGAGACGGCCACACTGATTTCTTCAAGTGAGCGGAAAACCGGCTTTATAGGAATCGAGTTCTCTCCTCACGGTGCATTCCCCTTGTTTGGGATGCACATGTCGGAAACAGTAGACGAAAAGATGTTTGACTCGGAGGTGCTTTTCGGCCGATGGGGGCGGGAGACGAGGGAAACCCTTGGCAATCTGGAAGAAGTCGACCAGAAGGTGAGCTTCATCCAAGACGCGCTGGTCAGGCTCTCACACAGAAAGCAGCAGGACAACCGCATCATCGATTTTTGTGTGGATGTTCTGAGGCGAGCCCATGGACATGTGCTGATGAAAGAATTGGAGCGTAAGACCGGTTACACGCGGCGGTACTTAGACCTGCTCTTCAAACAGCATGTCGGTCTCTCGCCCAAAGTCTTGGCACGGATTTTCCGATTTCAAAAGTTTTACCA
>Ga0126378_10002723_pt1 | contig 13173 bp, 13 predicted proteins | sample PanSoiMetPlot_23_FD_92587 | JGI IMG/M metagenome (GOLD analysis project Ga0126378, IMG submission 92587) | Tropical forest soil microbial communities from Panama - MetaG Plot_23 | ecosystem: Environmental > Terrestrial > Soil > Tropical forest > Bulk soil | place: Panama | collected 2016-02-17
GAACCACGGATTGGCAGGACATGACTTAGCTCGCGCGAAGGCATTCTGGAGCTGACTGAAAATCCGGAAACCTCCAGTTTCTGAAATTCAGGTCTCCCGTTTTCTACAGTCTTTGGAAGCGTCACTCGGTAGGCTTTTGAAAACGCATTATTACACGAAGTCTCGGCCTAGGCCGCTGCAGGCTTGGGGGTGGGTGCCAATGTTGGACGCTGGGCAATTCGGCTTTAGCCGCTGAGGTGGGGTTTTGCCGGTCACGAATTAAGAACGTCCGAGGTAGGATTTCTTGCAGGGCGAGGGCCAGCTAAGCGCCGATAGCGGATCGAACCGCAGAAGCCAGTGAGTCCGTCCAGCGGCGAACATCTTCGTCGCGCTCAGCTTCGACCATCACGCGCGCGAGCGGCTCGGTGCCCGAATAACGCAAGATCACGCGGCCGGATTGGCCGATCGCTTTTTCCGCTTCGCCAAGAATCCGCGAAACTTCTCGCAGAGACCCGAGCGGCGGCTTCGATTTTACGCGGACGTTCACAATTTTCTGCGGATAAATCTTCAAATCGGCGACGAGCGAATCAAGCGGCCCGGCAAGCGAAACAATCGACGCGATTTTTACGGCCGTAAGCATGCCGTCGCCGGTGGTGGCATCGTCAAGAAAAAGAATGTGCCCGGATTGCTCGCCGCCAAGATTCGCGCCAATGCGGAGCATCTCCTCCAGCACGTAGCGGTCACCGACGGCGGTGCGCACCAACTCCAACCCGGATTGGTCGAGGGCGCGTTCGAGTCCAAGGTTCGCCATCGTGGTGCCGACGATCACGTTGCCCTTCAGCTTGCCCGCGGATTTCATATAGCGACCCGCAACGAGCAACACTCCGTCGCCATCCACCAGCTTTCCCGAGGCGCTCGAAAAAATCGCGCGATCGGCATCGCCATCAAACGCGACGCCAAGCGTCGCACCGGACTCGACCACGCTCTTCTGCATCCCCTCGGGATGAAGCGAACCACAACCTGCATTGATGTTTTTCCCATCCGGAGCATCGTTGATCGCGACAACCTCCGCGCCGAACATGCGAAAAAGCTGGGGTGCGAGTTTGCTCGCCGCGCCATTCGCGCAATCCAACACAATCTTCATTCCTGCAAACTTTGCACCCGGCAGCGCCGCAGCTCGCAACCCGCCGAGATAGTCCTGGTGCAACTTCTCGTCGCCGTCCGGATGCTTTTTACTTACTGCCGCCGCATCCTTTGTCCGGATAGCCGGCGTACTCCCATACGGCGAAAGAATCAAACGCTCGATCTCGTGCTCCGCGGCATCGGGAAATTTCATGCCCGATGACGAAATCAGCTTCACGCCATTGTCGTGATACGGATTGTGCGACGCGGAAATCACCACACCCGCGGAAAATCCCTTGCGGCTCACGAGCCAAGCAACTCCCGGCGTCGTGACAACCCCCGCCGATACCGGCTCCGCTCCCGCCGACACCAGCCCCCGCGCAATGAACTCCGCGATGTGTGGACCGGATTCGCGCGGATCACGGCCGATCAGAACGCAGGCCGGCCTCCTGTCTGCATTCTTCTGAGCCGCCAAATGAAGGCCCAAGGCGGAACCGACGCGCTCAAGTGTTGCGTCGTCCAATGGATATTCGCCGGGAATGCCGCGAATTCCGTCCGTGCCGAAGAGCTGTTTTGTCTTTTCTGTCGCCATTGAATCGGATCTTAACTCTCGATGGGTAAGCCGATAATTCTATCATCGCTCTTGCGCGCCCGCACCAACCACCTACCGGGCAACCCAACCCGTTACCCACTTTTTCAGGATGCGCTGCGAACGTCATTATCCGGCGCGGCACATTATGTCCCCATCCTGCACGCCTGTGATATCGTACGCGGGTGCCAGTTGAAACCACCAATCCAGTCAAAGCGACTTCGACCCCCAACTCGGTAAGCGCGCGAATCATTGCCGCGGGCATCGTGATTGCCTTTTGTTATTGGGCCTCGACGGTTCTGGTTACGTTGGTAGTCGCCGTTCTTATGGCCTATTTTCTCGATCCAGTGGTCAACTGGCTCGAAGAATGGCACGTTCCGCGCGCGCTTGGCGCGCTGATCGTCGTGCTCTCGACGATTTTTCTCGTGCTGCTTCTCGCCTGGACGCTGATTCTGCGCGTGGATCAATTTGGTGCGGACTGGCCGAATTACCAAAAGCCTCTGAAAGCAGCGGCCAGCGCGGTCTCCAAGAAACTTGAAACGTTCGAGTCACACGTCTCAGAAATCGAGCCGACGAATAAACCCGGCGAGCGAATCATCGCCGTCGCCGATTCTCACCCGGTACGAAACGCTGTGCTCTCCCGGCTCGGCGCTCTCGAGGCGGTTTTTGTGGCCGCGACGTTTGTGCCATTCCTCTTATTTTTCATGCTCGCGGCCAAACGACAGGTCTGGCACGCCACCATGCAGCTATTCCCATCCACAGAACGGACGCGCGTGAAACAAACACTCGGCGAAGTGACGCTTGTCTTGCGCAGTTACGTTATCGGCACGGCGTTGGTCGGACTAATATTGATATTCGCGAGCTGGATGTTTTTCCTGAGCATCGGACTCGAGTTCCCGTTTCTGGCGGCGCTCGTCTCAGGACTGGTGAATTTGATTCCTTACTTCGGCGTGGTGCTCTCCTGGTTCCCGCCCATCATCATCGGCCTAAAACAATTCAAGCACGTGGAGCCTTACATCGGCATCATCGTGATGATGACGTTCCTGCACCTGATTGCCGCAAACCTGCTGATGCCCGCGCTGGTCGGCTGGCGCGTGCGGCTCAATGCGCTGGCGCTCACGGTGGCGTTGCTTTTCTGGGGCTGGCTCTGGGGCCCGATGGGCTTGATCCTCGCCGTTCCGATCACGGCTGTGATCAAAGTAATCTGCGACCACGTCGAAAGTCTGCAACCAGTAGGACGCTGGCTCAGCGCATAGCCATTCCAAGGAAGTTCTTTCTCCGCGTTTTGTCCTAACTTTTCACCGCGAGTTGCGAATTGCCGTCACCGCTTCATTGAGCGCGTCTGGATTTTGCGCGCCTTGAATTAGGCGGATGGCAGCTATCCCCGCCGCTCCAGCGCGAAGGCAGTCAGGAGCGTTGGATGCATTCACGCCGCCGATGGCGATTACTGGAATACTCACCGAGTTTGCCACCTGCACGAGCTCCTCAACGCCGTGCGGCTTGCCGAACGGTATCTTCGATGGCGTCTCGTAGATTGGCCCGAAGTAGGTGTAGCTGGCGCTTGCGTTCTCTGCTTCTTGCGCGCCTTCAAGACTATGGCAGGAGACTCCGACCAAAAAATCGGGAGGCGCATTTCCGGCGCGGCACCATTTGACCACTTCGCGCGCCGGTGCTGATGCGTGTCCCAATTGCACGCCGGCCGCGCCGGCGGCCAGAGCTACGTCAAGGCGGTCGTTGACGATCACTTTAATTGAGCGTGGACGAATTGCGCCGGGGTGCTCGGAAGCGAGGGTGAGGGCCACAGCCTCCCGGACGAGCGTGAAAAGCTCGCGCGCCGGCAAATCCTTCTCGCGAATTTGCACCCAGTCAACGCCTGCCGCCGCTGCTGCGCGAATCACGGCGAAAAGCGCGGGAAGACTCTTGTCTCCGGAGAGAGCCTTGCGGTCTGTCACGTAGCAGATGATCGGTAGGCCGGTCGGACCGCCGGTAGATCTGCCGATTGGTTGGTTAGCCCTGGCTGGCAACGGTTGCGGCCCTGCGTCGAAATGCTTCGAGTGCGAGGAAAACATTCATAATTCCCAAGCCCGAAATCGCTCCGCGCATAAACGGATTGTTAGCGAAAAAAGCAAGCGCCGGGTACTGATATAAAAAATAGTTGGTCTCCCAGATCTCCGACCACGGCACGAGGATCAGCACCAATCCCAGCTCAAGCCAGACAAGGAGCGACACGACTCGAAACAAGCGGGCCATCATCAGTTTAGGATTATGGGAGATTCTCTCCGGAGTGGCAACAGGCCAGCCGCCGATATTGCATTGGGAAGTTGAACTGAGTAAATCACAGATCTGGAAAAAATGGATGAACGGTTCCGGATACGCAACTATCAGGCACTAGGGGCAAACAAAAAGATACTATTCTTTGGTCATTGCCTCAGGTGTGATCAGGCCCACGTGAGCGATGCCCGCATTACGTCATTGATATTTTCAAAGAACGTGCGGAAAAGGTGGCCTTCGTGAAAGGCGCAGACGAAGCGAGCCACGCGGCCGAGAGGGCACCAGTCTGGTGCTCGTCACAGTCTTTGACACCTCACCGCGCGGGTTTGTGCCACGCAGGCGCGTCCCTGAGGAAATTTTTTGAAAACTGGGAAATTCAGTGACGAAAATGACGCCGGCCCACCACTAAGATTGGCAGGCCGGCGCGGCACCCCAAAACTCAAATCGACCTACCCAGTTGAGCGTTGGAGCAGCCACCAAGCCGCCTACGGCTTCCAGAAATCCGGGTCGGCTTTGATCCACTCTTCCTGTACGTAGCTCATATGCGGGTTGAAGGCGAACAATTGATGCAGAGACGATTCAACTGACGCGGCTATGAGCTCATCGAGCTTCTTCATTCCGTCGGCGCCTATAGCCGCCTCGAATTGCTTGTCCTCCACCTGAAAGCCATGGTCGACTTCGGCAAGCGTTTTGCGCGAGGTAAGCACGAGATACGAGCCTCCCTCACCCCCGTACACTTGATTGAAGACACCCCAATGCGAACCGGGCACTCCCTTCTCATAAGCGGCTTTCACCATCTTCACCGCCTCATTCCATTCCCTCTCATGACCAGGACGAACATGGTAAACGGAGACTTCCATGAAACGCATTTGGGAAAGATCGGCCACAGGCCGGAGGCTCATTTCTTCATTGAAAACGAAGACTCCCGAATCGACCGATTCGAGCTCCGCACCGTCGGCGACGCTGGCGGCTTCAAGTGCGGCCGAGAAGCTAGGGTTCTTCTGCGCTGCTGCGGTGTCCTTTTCCCAGGCCTCCAGTGACGCATATGAAGTGAGGAACAAGGCGCGCTGCTTGCCCGAGAGCGAAGTCATAGCGAGGTAGTGCGTCGGCCACTTGGCTCGGGCGGATGCCTGGACGAACGCGCTTTCCGCTGCGTCGTGTACGATGCCCGCTCTGCCAGGCTTAGTATATTCGCGCGTGATCTGCAACACCTTTGGTATGGAGTTTGCCTGCGACTTTTCCTGTGCCGCAGAGATGCAACAACAGGCAAGCACTAGAAACAATCCAAACAGAATTCGACTGGCTTTATTCATGGACGCAAACCTCCTGATTTGCGGATGGACTTAGCTTGGAAGGGGCCTTAGAGACCAGGGTGTGATCTATGCCGGAATCCGGGCGGAGACTACATGTGCCCGGCTATGATGTCAAGCGCGGCATCCCGAGGCATCGTCGATTCACGGTAGCTGTTTATTTCGGACTGGTCCCTCAGCGTATCGCGTATCCGCCGTCAACTCGAATTGTGGTTCCCGTGACGAAGTCGGATGCGCGCGAGGCCAGATACACGGCGGTTCCGGCGAGTTCGTCCGCCTGGCCCCATCGGCCGGCGGGAGTCCGGGCAAGAACTTCATCGTTGAGTGGCATTTTGTGCACCGGCTCCGTCATGGCTGTTTCAATCCACCCTGGCGCAATGCAATTCACTTGAATGTTGTGCGGCGCAAGCTCAATGGCCATTGACTTGGTGAGCTGGATGATTGCTCCCTTCGCTGCACTGTAAGAAGGCACGAGCCCCGATCCAAAGAACGAGTACATGCTGCCGATGTTGATGATTTTCCCCGATTTTTGGGGGAGCATCGATGCAGCAACGAGCTTGGAAAGAAGGAACACAGAATTGAGCTGGGTCTCGATCACGCAGTCCCAATCTTCCGGTTTTTCCTGCAACACTCCGCCGCTCAACGACACGTTGCCGGCATTATTTACCAGGATGCTCGCCCTGCCGAGCTCGCCCTCCACTTGATTCAGAGCGGGCTGCAATCCGGCTCGATTCGTCATATCCACGTTCAGCCATCGAAGGCACACCGATGGACTTCAGCTCTGAGAGCACCTGCTGATTCTTTTTTTCGTTTCGTGCGAATACTGCGACGGCCGCCCCAGCTTCCGCGAAGCCGAGCGCAATACTGCGGCCTATTCCGCCATTACCACCTGTCACAAGGGCAACGCGGCCGGTGAGGTCAAACAAAGCGGGCATGTTCATCAAGTTCTCCATGTGTCGAGCGCTTGGAGCGTATCGATACAGACGGGCTGGAATCCCTGGTGCGCAGGGGCAAGTCGAAGGAGCGCGGAGAAGATTCCTTCATTGAACCGGGATGCTGTAGTGCGAGGCGATTACCTGCCATCGCCCGTTGACGTTCATCCAAACATCAGTGAAACGGTCATGGTATTCGTACGGCTTTCCTTTGATTGTTCCTTTTTCGTGGTAGGCGCCCGTGACCACAGCTGTGTTCCCGTGGACGCGAACTTTGAGGTCCGTCATATCGGAGATTTCGACGGCGGTGGTACCGCCGCCTGTGTGTGCGATGTAGCCAGCCTTGCTGTATGTAGCGCCATCCTCAACCGTAATGATGAAGTCGTCAGACAGCAGGGAGTTCATAACCGTAATATCTCCGCGCTTGTATGCTTCATTCCATTTGGACTCAAACGCCAAAACCTTCGCTGCAGCATCCGGTTTCTGCTGGGAGAGTAAAAAAAATGAGGGGAAGGATGCGAGAGAGACTGCCGCGAGAAGGCATAGGCGAAGTTTCATGGTTCGTGGCGCACATTATCATGCTGTCGTGCGAGCGACTCAAGGCAAAGAAACACAGAAAAATGTACCGTCTTGGCTACCAGATCTCGATTCTGGGCGTTTACGGGGCGGGATTACTAGTGGCGCTGGAGTTCGGCAATGCGGTCGGCCACGTCGCGGTAGTCGATGTTCATGGCGTATACCTGGCGGAAGCTGTCGAGCGCTTGTTTGGATTCGCCGGCGTTTTCGAGGGCCATGCCCAAATCATAGCGTAGCGCGAGAACCGCGTCCTGCTCGAGCCCAGGGGATTCAAGGGCGCGCTGGTACCACATCGACGCGACTTTCGGCTCGCCCTTATCCATGAAGCAGAGGCCGAGCATGGTGGAGCAGTTCATCGCGTAACGGAAGGGCTTGCCCTTCTGCACGGCTTTCGCGACTCTCTGAAATTCGCCGATGGCTTCGTCGAGCAGGCCCATTTCGCGATAGGCGATGCCGAGATTGTAGTGGGTCTCGAGATCTTCATCTTCTTCGCCAAGTTCGCCCAGCTCGGCGCGGAATTCCTGGAACACTTCGGACAGCTGGTTCAGGCTTTCGGCTGAAACCTGCGGGACGACTGGCTCGAGGGCGTTGCCGTTGGTTGGTTCGGGAACGTGCGGCAGTGCCACAGCTTTCATCGGCTCGGGCTCTTGTTCGAATATTTTGCTGAGCGACGCGGTGGGGACTTCGCCACGCACTTCCGCCGGAACTTTCCCCTGTACGTTCGGATGCACTTCAGCGCGGGGACGCGGGGCATCGAAGCCATCAATTTCAGCGACTAGTTCGCTGATGAAATCTTCCGTCGTCGCCGGCTCAGGAGCGCTTGCGGATTTGGTTGGCGCTGTGAGCTCGAGGTCAAATTCATGGCTGGCTGCCGGAACCGGCTCGTGTTCGGCGGCGGGCTCGGCGCTGGCTTCGGCGGGCAGAGGCGCCAGATCTATGGGCTCAGCTTCAGCGGCGGCGTCTTCGACGAGTTCGAAGCTTGGCTCGGGCGCTGATTCTTCACCGAATTCTGCGGAGACGATATCTTGCAGTTCGATCACTTCGGCTTCCGGTGGCGCGGGCGCCGGAGCTGGCTCATCGAGGTCAGCTTGCGCAAGAGTAAGCTCCGGAATTTCGGCGGCTTCGGGGATCGCCGCGGGCTCTGGGCTCGATGCAGGATCGGGTTCGAGCGCCGGCGCGGCTTCTTCCGGGATGACGAACTCAGCCGGAGGCTCGGTGGCGGCTTGCAGCGAAGGGGTCGAGGGCGCCGGCGCGACCGGCGCTTTTGCCGCCGTGTCGGCCACGTCTTGAATCATCGCTTCCCATTCGTCCGAGAGATCCACTTCCTCAGGAGCCCCGGCGACTGGAGCGGGCGGCGCATGCGTTTCCGCGACGGCTGGCACCGGCGGAGGCGCCTGCGGCGGAGCCGAAGCGGCTGGCTCCGCGGCCGCGACCGGTTGCGATTCCGGTTGAATGAGCGAAATTTCGAATTCTTCGAAAACGGATGAGGTGGCCGCGGCAGCTTCCGTAGGAGACGAAGTGACTTCGAACGTGGCGGGTTCGGATGCGGGCACGGCGCTCTCGACCGCTTGGGCTTGCGGCGCGGATGCGGGTGGCGCTGCAGGCGTTACGCCGATTGGCGGAGCAGCCGGCAATTCGTCTTCCGACATGCCCGCGGCTTTCTGGAATCGCTGGCGAAGCTCAAGGAAGCGGTCCATGTTTGCCGTATCGTTGCGTTCGCGATGAATCTGTTCGAGCTGCGAAGCAAGTTCTGCGGTGCGGCGTTCGTTTCCAGCGCCGAGGTGCAAATCGAGCAAGCGCTCGAGCGTGGGAGTATGACGCGGCGCGCGTTGCAAAACATTTTCGAGCAGATGCGTGGCTTTCTGCGTCAGACCGTAGCTCGAGAACAGGTCTACGTCGGTAAGCGCCTGCGCGATGTATTTCTGCGTTTCCTCATCGAATGGTTCTTCGATGATGGCGGGCGGAGGCGGAGCAACCGCTTTTTCATCTGCATCGATTCTTGGCGGCAGTTCGGAAGCTGCTTTCTCTTCGACTGCGGGCTGCGAGGTTCCGCCGCTTTGCACACGCAGCTGATTCAAGCGCTCGACGAGACGCTCGTCATTCTTATTACGGTCGATAAGCTCCTGCAGACATTCTTCCGCGCGCGAATAATTTCCGGTGGCAGAGCAAAGGTCGGCCAGCTGGCTGAGCGCGAGTGGCAGCTGATGCGAATTGCTCGTATAGCGGCAGAAATCCACCATCATTTCTAGAGGCGCCGCTTCCTTCGGCTGTTTTTCCACGATGGCCGCAACAGCTTTGAGGAACTTGTCCTGTTCACCCGCTTCGATCATCGGATGGCGAAGCTCTTCCAGCAAGCGCATCGCTTCCAACTCCTGCCCGTTCGCGATCATTGTTTCAGCCACCGTATAGAGCAGAGCGGTGTGCTGGTGGCCGCGCGCGAGCTGCTTGCGGGCGCGATCGGCGGCTTTCTCGGTCTGGCCGGCCTTGATTTCGAGGTCCAGCAACATCTGGGAAACTTCGCCGCCCGCATGGGCTTCGGGATGTGATTCGAGGAGCGTGATACCGTCAGAGTCCTTGCCGCCCGCGATGAGAGACTTGGCGCGAAACAGCACGGCTGCGCCGTTTGCCGGATCGACTTCGAGCGCGCGTTGAACAAGCTTTTCCGCTTCGTCGTGCTCGCCGCGATCGAACAGGCGCTGGGCGTAGTTCAAATAGGTCTGGGCTGCTTCCTTCTTCTGGCCCATCACGTTGTAAAGCTCGGCCAGGCGCATCTGGACGCGCAGGTTCTCGGGTTCGACGTCGAGCAGCCGGTGCAGCACTTCTACGGCTCGCTGCGCGTGATTCGCTTTCAAGTGCGCTTCGGCAATTTGCAGGAACAGAGGTCGCGCTTCGCTCAACACCCCCTGCTGGACGTAGAGGTCGGCGAGGCGTTCGAGCGGCGCGAGTTCATTCGGCGCCAGCTTGGCAATTTTTTTGTAAATCGCGATGGCTTTGCTGTTGAAGCCGTCGTTGAGATACACCTGGGCGAGACGCTCGAAGTATTCGATGGCGTGCGACATGTCGCCCTGCCGGGCATACAGGTCGCCGACCGTCATCAATGTGGCCTGATCCTTCGGGTCGTTGCGGAGAATCTGCTGATACTCGGCGATGGCCTGAGGGACTTTACCCTGGTTGAGAAACTTCAGCGCGTTTTCGAGTGCTTTGCTTTTATTGAATGCCATGGATTATTTCGTCTGCCTCTCGCGCGCCGCGCCGACGGCAGAGCCTTCCGCCCCGTTAGCCCCCTACAGCAGGTAGAGATGGAAGGTTAGCACGGCTGAAAATGGAGGGTCTATGAGACGGCGAGTATGTGGTGACGAACGGGATAACAGGGTACTAGGGTACCACTAGGACTCGGGGTGGAAGGCGACTGGCTGCTCCGGAAGCGGAAGAGGATTCTGTGTGGCGCCGGTAGACCAGCAGCGAGCTTCTCTCACTGGCGCGTACGAAAATCGGTGCAATGGGGTTGGACCGTGCTGGCGGAGGGCGGCCAAGTGTTCGGGGGTGCTGTAGCCCTTGTGCTGAGCGAGACCATACTGAGGATAGAGCCGGTCGTACTCCTCCATCCTGCGGTCGCGCTCCACTTTTGCCACAATCGAAGCGGCGGCAATGGAGGCGGAGCGCATGTCGCCATGGATTAGAGCCTTTTGCTCGATGGGCAGGTCGAGTTCCACCGCGTCGAGAAGGAGGAAGTCCGGCAAAGGCTCGAGCTGCGAGATGGCGGCCACCATCGCCTGGCGGCTGGCCTGGTAGATATTCCAGGCATCGATGCGGCTGGCGTCAATTTCAGCTACCGCCCAGGCCAAAGCATGCAGGCGGATGCGCTCAGCGAGAATGAAGCGGCGTTCGGGATTGATCTTCTGGGAATCGTCGAGGCCAACGACACGGCGGGTAGGGCTGAGGATGACGGCGGCGGCGACCACTGGGCCGAATAGCGAGCCGCGGCCTGCTTCGTCGAGCCCGGCGATACGAAGCCAGCCGCGCTGCCGCGCTTCGCGTTCGTAACGCCTCGAGCAGAGCCGTTCCACGTCCGCGAATTCTAGCACAGGCTTGGCGGTGCGCTGCGGTTGGATACGGCGACTCATGTCGCCATTTTACAACACGGGTTTCGTGAGGAGTTGTAATATGGGCCGAATTTCGGCGCCCTCGTGTCACCTGTCAGCTTCGTGAGGAGAGAGAATCGAATATGTCGTCTTCACATTATGATCTGATTACCGTCGGCGGAGGAATGGCAGCTTCGGCTCTGGCGAAGTCGATGGCGGAAAGCGGCGCGAAAGTGCTGGTTCTCGAGCAGGAGACGCGCTTCCGCGATCGCATCCGCGGCGAGTACATCATGCCGTGGGGCGTGGCGGAAATCCAGGCCCTGGGGATTCTCGAACTTCTTTGCAGCGAGTGCGCGCAGAAAATTCCCTGGATTGATCTGGGCATGGGCGATCCTCCGCGCGAATTAAGCACAACGACGGCCCAGCAGCTGCCCGGCGTCGGCTACTCGCATCCGGAAATGCAGGAAACACTCCTGACAGCCGCCGAGCGCGCGGGCGCGGAAGTGCGCCGTGGAGTTAACGTGCAGGGAGTGGAGCCGGGCGCGCCGGCGGCGGTGATCGCCACGACCGGCAAAAATTCCGAGCGAATTTCGGCGCGGCTCGTGGTTGGCGCGGACGGGCGCGGCTCGCAGGTCCGAAAATGGGCCGGGTTCCAAACGACAAAAGAGCCCCATCCTTTCTTGCTCTGCGGAGTGGTTTTGAAGGGAGTTGCAACCAAGGGAGACATCGCCTTCGTCCAATACAACCCTGAACTCGGCACGGTGTGCACGATTTTTCCCCAGCCGAAAGGCCGCTTCCGCGTTTACCTCGGCTATCCCTCGACAATGAATTACCGCCTGCAGGGCAGCGGCGATGTGAAGCTCCTTTTTTCTGAATTTGCGCGGACGGCGCCGGGGCTGGCGCCCTTTCTGGGCGGCGCGGAGTGCATCGGCCCGCTGGCTACATTTGATGCAAATGATTCCTGGGTGAAGCATCCCTACCGCAACGGTGTCGCGCTGATCGGTGATGCGGCTGCCACCAGCGATCCAAGCGCCGGGCAAGGAATGGCGATTTCCTTCCGCGATGCGCGCGTGCTGCGCGACCATCTTCTCGCCACGCCCGATTGGGACCGCGCCGCGGATGCGTACGCGTCTGAGCACGACAATTATTTTGCTACGTGCCATACGGCTACCGTGTGGCAGCGGCAAGTGTTCCAGGAGCAGACGCCCGAAGCGAGATTGCGGCGGCAGAAGGCGATGCCTTTAATCGCGGAGGATCCCACGCGCGTCCCCGACTATCTTTTCAGCGGGCCCGATTTGCCGATGGATGATAGTGTGCGCGCGCGCTTTTTCGGCGAGGCCTGAGCTTCATGGCTTCAACTTTGGAGTGCGAGAGCTTGCTCTCGCTTTCATAGGTCGACGTTTGCCTCGACCGGTTTTTCAAAGCGGATGGCGAGTCGTTAGGGCGGAAACTACGAGATAAGAGCGTCCCAAGCAGCTGGGGCACAACAAAAGCGGCGGCAAGCCGCCGACTCCAAAGAAAGTCGAACGAGATTTTACTTGGTTTCTGCGGTTCCCGCGCCGGCCGCGGCTGTCTCGAATTTCTCGGCGCGCTTGATGCGTGCAGCTCTGCCGCGCAGTCCGCGGAGGTAGCCCAGTTTCGCGCGACGCACGCGCCCCTGGCGTACCACTTCGATGGACCCGATCATCGGCGAATGCACGGGGAAGATCCGCTCGACGCCGATTCCGAAGCTGACGCGCCGCACCGTGAACGATTCGCCCAGCATTTCGCCCCGGCGGCTCATCACCACGCCTTCAAACGGCTGGATGCGCTCTTTGTCGCCCTCACCTTCTTTCAGGCGCACGTTGACGCGAACGGTATCGCCCGGACGAAACTCGGGGAGATCCTTGCGGAGTTGAGGGTTTTGCACACTGCGAAGTATCGGTTTCATTTCTATTTTTCCGGGCAGACCCGCTCAGGTGGGGCCAGCTAACAATGCACAACCACTAATTATAACGGTTTTCGAGCGCTTTGCCTACTGCAAATTGCGCATCCCGGACGATTTAGCGCCACTTTACGTGGGTACGTTGCTTCCGAAGCTTCGGAAGAAATCGGATCTCGAGCAGCCGAAAGATGGGCTTCCACGGAATTACACCGATCAGAATCAGCATGAGGCCGAACATAACGTAATCAGCGGACGGCCCATAACCAACTCTACCCAGCCGAGTATCCAGCAACCCAAAGGTACCCGTGTCGAAGGATTTGACGGTCCATCCACCAAAAAGCAGCCTGCGCCGATGGTGAGCAGTCGCCACCGCCATTCCGGTTCTGGC
>Ga0126378_10002724_pt1 | contig 13172 bp, 6 predicted proteins | sample PanSoiMetPlot_23_FD_92587 | JGI IMG/M metagenome (GOLD analysis project Ga0126378, IMG submission 92587) | Tropical forest soil microbial communities from Panama - MetaG Plot_23 | ecosystem: Environmental > Terrestrial > Soil > Tropical forest > Bulk soil | place: Panama | collected 2016-02-17
ACTCGTGCGGCTTGAAACGAACGGCGGTCCGGAAGCAAGGTCGATTTTGGGAACGAACAGGTCTCTGGAGCTGTAATTTGGTCTAGCATCTCGAAAACCCGTGGGTTCTTATCATGCTCTTATGGGCGGTTATCTTTTTCGGCGCAGCACTGGTTACAGTCAGCATGACTCTGCTCATTGTCAGCAGGATGGTCCGCCAGGTCGTTGAAAGCGTTGCCCCTCGACGAAGAATCTCGTCGAGTTTTCTAGACCCACGGCGCATCATCCGCGAGCACAGTCGCTTATTCCCGCAAAGTGAGCTGATGCTGGCTTTTTGGCTCTTGATCATCCACCTGGTTATTTGTTTAAGCGGCATGGCGTTGAGCCTGGCTATGGACGTTGGCACCCTCTGAGATTCCTAGGCTCGAAATAAAGGCGCGATCTTCCTGCAGTTCATGGCTGTTCGCAGATGTTCGTCTTGAGAAGCGGTATGCCAGTTGCAAGCCTGCCAATTATTGGCTTCCTCCACGACAGTCGGGCCGGCCCGCGCGCTCTGCGAAAAAACCAGCGCGCACGCCAGCAGCACTCTTCCTAAACTGCCCAACCCCTTCTTCCATTCGTCGACGGGACTTGCTCGGTACACACAAAAAAAGAGGGCGCTTCATGAGCGCCCTCCCGAAGAAATGGCTCAATTTAAAATACTAGGCGAAGGCTGAACCTGGCACTGAACGGCATCTGAAAGAAGTAGTTATGCTGTCCGAGCGAGGCAAATGGCTGTTTGAAATCCACGTTCTTAACTCCAAAACCCAAGTCAGCGTCCTGGTTTATGAGCGTTTCGCGCTTAGTGTTGCCGATATTGAATGCATCGAACCCCATCTTCAGATGCATCTTTTCTGTCAGTTTCCACGGATACTCAGCGTGAGCATCAACGGTCCCGATCGTTGGAGCACGGCTGAGGTCACCGCGGCCAAACCAAGGCACTTCGCCGGGGTTCTGGTACGCATACTGAGCGTACAACGTGGTCAAGGGCACGCCCGATTGAACCCTGAGTCCAGCACCGAGCACCATGTTCCTGAGGAAAGTTCCGCCCAATGTGTAGATCGGCAGTACATTCAGGACATGCCTGCGGTCCGTGTTCAGAGGCCCGATGCCCTGCTGCTGTCCTAGCAGACCGAACATGCCCTCGGTTAAATCAAACAACGAGCTGATGCCCGGGTCCGCCTGGCCGTTGTCATTTCGGAATGCGCCTTCGTAGTTGCCGCGGAGACGCGCTACGCGGTAATTTGCGACAAGCGCCCAGTTATGACTGAAGGCCTTGTTGACTTCAAATTCCACGGCTTGATAGTTCCGCACAGGATCTTTGTAGGTATCCGGCTTGCCGTCGGCATAGAACTCGCCCCCGAACGCAGCGCACGCTCCCGGCTGCTTGCTCTGCGCCGCATTGGTGCAGTCGGGAAGCAAGTTCCCTGTAGAATCGGTCCAGGTGTTGGTGTTAACTGCCGGAAAGCAGGCGCTTCCGGCCGCAGTCGTTGGGAAAGTCGGGTTCAGGACGTTCCAAGCTACATAGGGGGTGGGATTACCGTTCGAGTCAATGCAAGCCGCTGGTAGGTTGGCGGCGGTCTGCTGGCTTGTCGGGACTATGACTCCCTTATCAAAAACAATTTCGTTCGGATTAACGAAGATGTCCGACTTCGAATTCGGGTTGCCAATGAAATAGTTAAGTCCACCACCGTTGTTGGCAAGGGCGATAAATTGCTCGACAGAAATGCCTCCCTCGTCTTCGATGACCCGCTTCAAGCGGCGATCAATGTAACGGGCGCTAACGACGAAGCCTCCGCGAAACTCGTGCTCCGCACCAACAACCCATTCATCGGTGTACTCCATGCGAACGCCCGGCTGGAACGGCTCGCCACCACTGATCGCAATCGTGGGGGCCTTGTTTACTCCACCGGTTGCCTGGTTTAGAAGATGGGCGGCGTCGGGCGCGAACATTGCGCTGTAGTTCACGTTGCCGCTCGAATCGGTCTGAACGCACGAAGCCCCTGCGGGAGTGCCTGTCGGGCATCCGCTTGTGGTAGAAGCGGGCGCCCAGAATGGGTTTAGGAAATCATCCTCGGCACTAAGCTCGCGGACGGCCGCATCCAACGGCAAAACGAAAGCGTAGCGCCCAAAGTTTGTATAAATCTTCGTCTTTCGATTGCCTTTTGGATCGAAGACTAAGCCGGCGCGGGGGGACCACATATCATTGAAGAGTTTATTCGCCACGTTGCCGATCAGCCGCTGTTGTTCCCAGCGCAGGCCGAGATTAACCGTGAGGCGTCTGCCCAGCTCCCAAGAGTCGTTAACGTAGGCGGCGTGATACTTTCCGGAGCTGCTAGTCACACCGGCATCGAAACGTCCCCGAACCTGCTGCAACACAACAGGGACGGGGCTCGAATAGCCGGGAACCATCATGTACGGGCAGCGCGTGCAGGTCGTCGCGGCCGGATTGCCTTTCGTAGGATCGGGATCGAAGTTGGGGCCGGGCGCGGCCACACCCGCAAGTTCCAATGTCAGCGTTGCATCACTCGTCTTTCCCGCAACAGTCGGGTTCGTGGCGCTGTCATACCCAGGGTCAGTGCCCGAGGCATTTAACTGCGGAATCGTGAATCGGCCGCCGGACTCTTTGGTAATGTCGTCGTACACAGGAAACTGCCAGATATATCCCACGCTAAACGTGTGCTGACCAAGGAAGTGGTAGGTCTTCGAGGTGTCAAAGGCAATGCTTCGTGTGTTCGAGTTATAGGGCTCAAGAAACCCAAAGCCCTGCGCATTGAAGGAACCGATTTGCGGTCCGATTCCTGCCGCCTGCGTATTGTCCACAATCTGAGTTACATCGGCCAACGGAGTTTCTGTGAAATGATTCCAGCTCCAGGTGAAGGCACTATCGATCAACCAGGTGCTGCTTAAGGTGCCATCGTAGCGGACCGCCCAGTTGCGAGTGCCGTAGTCCCATTTCGAGTTCACTGTTTTATCCGTGGCATTAAGCGTGGACCACGGTACGTCGTTCGAAGTCGTAGGGTCACCGAACACCGATGATTCCAAAGTGTGCTTGTCGGTGAGCTTGTAGGTGAGCTTACCAGCGTAGTCGAGTGAGGTCGTCCTCCGGTCCACAAGTCCGTTATAGAGCGTGTACAGACCTGAGCCCAGCGCCGGCGCAACGTAGTTGCCTGAAAAAGTGGGGTTGAAGGTTCCGAAGTAGAAGAGATGGTCCTTTAGTTTGCCTACAGGCACATAACCACCAAGTTCCGCATCGGCTTCGTACGCGGAGTTCCCCAAGAGCCGCCCGAAGAGGTTGGTTGTTCCAAAATCGTCGGCATTGGCTGGCGTGGCCTGCATGCCGCGGGACTTTGCGTAGCCGCCGATTTGGCCGTGCGTGCTGGTGCCGCCAGATTTTGTCACAATCTGGACAATTCCCCCGCTCGCGTGGCCATACTGCGGCTCAAAACCCCCGGTCTTGACCTGGACTTCTTTGACAAACGAAAGATTGATGCCAGAGCCGAGAGCACCGTAAGCGCGCGACCAAACGCCCAATCCGCCGAAGGCGGGGTCGTTAATCGAAACGCCGTCGGCAACGTAGGAATTCTCAAGCCCGGTAGAACCGGAGATGGAAGGGTTGTTGTTTCCTGTGCCTTGACCATCCACGGCGCCAGGTGCCAAGTAAAAGAGACTTGCAACATTCCGCTGGACCGGAATGTTTTCATAAAGCGTATCCGCAATTCCCGTATTCACCGAGGCCGTTGAGGTGTCGACGGTGATCGACGCCGCCACAACTTCGACGGTTTCAGTAAGCGCACCCGTTTCCAAGATTACTTCAATGCTCGTGGTCTTGTTGATCAGGACTTCGGCGTTTTTGATGTTCGCAACCTTGAAACCAGCCTTTTGTACTTTGACGGAATAAATGCCGGGAATCAGCGTGGAGAACAAAAAAGAGCCCTCGCTGGTCGTCGGTTGCGTCAGGCTGCCAATAGGCCCGGTAATAGTAACCTGCGCGTCGGGAACGATCGCCTTGGTGGTGTCATACACCAGGCCCCCAAGATTGCCACGCGCGGAACTTTGGTCCTGTGCTATTATCGCGGGACATAGAGCTCCCGCCACCAACAAGACGAAGGTCAACCGAAGCGACCGGTTCTTCATGAGGCTTGTACTCCTTTCAGTTGCGGTTCGATCTCAGAGTTGAAAAGGTTACGATTGATGATGGAACACAAAAGGGGAGCCAACCAAGCCCCCGACTTGGACACACGTCTTCGCCTATAGTGCACAAAATTTACCAAAGCCTTCACGAAGTTTACAAATGATAAAGGCTTTTGATCCAAGTGCTTATATATGTTTATCCTAAAAACGAGAATGTATTAGCGGATCGTCCATCCAGTTTTCTGTATAAAATTCGAAAAATATAGATTCTTTAGACAGAAACCTCATTCTCTTGTAGGTCTCTCACTCCGTCTTTGGAGGCACGGAGAAGGAATGGGCTTTCTCGGTCAGGTCTCGAGCCTTCTGAAGGTTGCCGACTTCACGGTAGTATTGCGCAAGGGCCAGATACAGGGCACCTTCTTCTGGATGGGATGCCACAGCTTCTTCCAGGACCGAGATAGCCTGCGCCGTTTTTCCATTCCTATCGAGACTGGTGGCTATGCGGAGGAGGGTTTCCGGGTCTGTGCGTTCTGTAACCCCGGCATCCGAGTAAAGGCTTACAACCGCGGCGTAATCCTTTTTCGAATAGTAGGCATCCACAAGCCGCGCTCGGGCAATCTCGTTCGAATGGGCGAGTCGCAGGGCGCGGCGGAACCACACACGGGCTTCATCGACTTGACCCGCGGACCAGTCACAAAGGCCGCGCTGCTCATCGAGGGTGCCGTTTTCGGCGTCTTCGGCAATTCCCGGTTCAAGCACGTCCCAAGGTTCCGGAGCGGGTAGGGTATCGAGTATTTTGAAGTTCAAAGTCCCGAAGCTCGTCTGTTTTGTCTCGGAGCTGCTGACAGAAATGGTAAGGATATAGTTGCCGTTCGCTTGATCGAGAGAGAGCTTTTTTCCCGTGACCAGGGACCCGGCGGCGTCGAACTGGTCCATCGCGACTTCTTCCTTGATTTCTCTGGCGCTATGTGGGACGGCGGGTCTCCCAAAGGCGTATTGCACTTCCAGTTTCTTGCCGAGATTCTCGCGAGGATCCTTCGCAGGGACCCAGATTTGATACATCACCTGAAGATTTGTTCCCGGTCCAAAGGTGGGGTTCTTTTCGACGAGCGGAGTAAACTGCACGCCACCGACAGTAAAAGGGGTTACATCGGCGAGGCTGGGGTCCACGTCCTCCGCCGTCTGGAAGGGCAGCACACTCGGCACAATGACTCCTTCTTTCGGCGGCGCGGGAACTGCCACTTCCCTGGTGGTATGGTAGGAGGCCTTTTGGGTCCAGTCCGTAAATTGGAAATCCAAATGATATTTTCCGGGCGGAAGGGGAAGAGTTCCCTCGTAACCAAAGACTTTGTCCTTAACTACGTCGAATCGGGCTCTAGTAATGGAATTCGCGAGTTTTTTCTCTTGCGTGAAGATGGGTCGGCTGTCTTTCCCGAACACGACGACACGCACTTCGACGGCATAGCTGTACCGCCCGTCCGGTTCCGCAGTCATGCTCAAATCTTTTGGATTGTGAAGGCGAACCGCGTAGTCCAATCTTGTGAGCCCGCGCGAATCACGGGCCGGGAAGGTCACGATGTCCAGATTCCGGCCTTCCAGAAGCAGGCGCGAGCTGACCTTTTCCTTCAGAGTTTTCCTCCGAAGTATTTCATCGCGGTTCGCGGGCAAATTGGCGAGATTCCTGATGTGATTCAACAAAACATCGGATTCCAGGCTGACGGTTCCGGTGGTCTCATCCACAGGTTCATCCGGCAAGAGACTCAAGGAAACGCGAGCCACCTCGGGCCCGGCCGAATCCCGGATCATCTTGAGCGCCGCAGACCGTGAATTGACGGCCTCCACACCGGTGGCCAGCTTGTCCGGGCCATCGCCATATGGACTATAAAAGCGGTAGTCCCCGCTTCCTTCGCGCTGATAAAACATCACGTAAAAGAAGGGAGGCAGGGCCGGATTCGGACTGCTGTAGAACCAGATCTCAATTGGGTACAGATTTGCGGAATTGCGGAATACCTGCTTTTGCTGTGGGGGGCCCAGCGTGATGTACGTGCGCCCGCGATCGGTGCGCCAGCCCTCGACGCCGGAGCCAATGCCGAATCGCGCGTTGGCAAAGGCGATGCGCTGATAGATTTCGTCCTTGTAGGAGTTGGATGGTGATCCGGCGTTGGGATTTCGGATTTCCCAAAAGTCTTCGATGAACTTGTCCCGAGCATCGTTTGAGGTGAGCCGCAAGAACGCGTCTTTTTCGTCTTTCGTGATGATGTACGCGACGTCTCGCTCGAGCCACTCGCGATAATTTTTTTCCAGTTTCTGTTTTTTCTGGCAAAGGGCGGATTGCTGAAAACAAAAAAGCGTGGTTGCCAGTACTGCCACAACGCTGAGGGATGCTCTCGCGCTCCTCGACGCCCCGTTCAGTCTGAATCGATGCATGTGAGTTCTGGCTTAGGCTTCTCGCTTGACGGTTTTGAACCCCTACGCCGATACGGTAGTGGTATAAATTCCCAATGGTAGGTTAGCAAACCGGTAGTAGCCTGCCGAGTCTGTTTGTGCTCCCATCTCCCCAGCGAACCACAGCAACGGTCTTGCCAGACTTTAGCTGTTATTTAGCGCGTGTTCAACAGCTTGCGAGGTCCATCTTACTGTCATTCCCCTGTGGTCTATGGTTTTGCGAATTCAGATACGGAATCTAGTATTCGAGAGTCCCGATATTGTGCGAAGAGTCCCAATCAATTTGGACGAATCAGAAAAACGGTGCGCTCGCGCTTGCGGAACTTCGCGAAAAAATCCCCCAGTTATTTGAAAGGCGCATATTTCTTGTCCAACGATTGCATGGCGTGTTGCGCTTCCGTGCCGGCTGCAGATCCCATGGCTTTGCTCGCTGTCGCTTTTTTGTGACCACGCGATAGTTTTTCGATGCGCGTCATTCTACTCGCGTCACGGGCAAAGTTATCGAGAGATTTCGGAGCGCATTTGTTTGGCCAGCTTTTCAATGCGTTTCAGCTGGTCGGCGAGGTCCTTGGGCAACTGACCCTTTGCGACAAAATCAATGCGGGGCGGAATTCCAGCAGACAACTGGGCTAATTCCTGGGCCTCTTGCTTGAGCTTTGCGAGATCAGGGACTTTGGAGCCATATTCAACAGGGGCATCCAACGGTTTATTGATCTGCTTTTGTCCGTCGCTCAGGCCCGGTGGCCTTGGGTGGACCTGCATTCCGCGAGTTGCATTGATGACGCAAAAGGCTAGCAAAATGACAAGCGAAATGAAGATGCGCATGAGACCTCCGCGCAGGCCGGCGAGCCGTTGCCCGGCTTCTATACCCGCACAGCCGTGCTCGGCACAATCGAAAAGAGACGGCGGAGGAAAACTCTCCGCCGTCTCAGTTTTAGAACGGTTGTTAGAAGGTGATCTTAAGACCGAATTCGACTACGCGCGGGGAGCCCAGGCTGAAAACTCCGGTGCCAACACCAACGCGGTCGATGCGCGAGTCACGGTGCGTTCCATTGATCGAACCCGATGAGCCGCTTAAGGATCCGCTCAAGGTATTGCCTGGCAGGTCAAAATTGGCGAAGTTAAACAGGTTGTAGACGCCCACACTAGGCGCGAGCGTCACGTGTTCTTTGAACTTGCCTTGCCATGACATCGTCCAGTCAAACGCGCGAAGACCACCCATAGCAGGCTGGTCCGTTTCGACTGGAACACATGAGGTGGTTACGTCGGGAACACAGATCTGCGATGGGTGGGCGCCGAGTGCAATAAGTTGAGCTTTTGTGAAAAGCCCTGCGCTGACCAGCGCTTGTCCTGCTGGTGTGAGCATGTTTGGCGCTGCGTTGTTGAAAGCAGTCAGCAGAGAATTCAACTGGCTGACGGAAGCAGTGCGGCCAAAAGCACCGACTTTGGTGCCAGGCAGAAGATCGCCGACTGTGCCGTCGCCCGTGAAATCGGATAGGAAGATTTCTCCTGAGCTCGCCGTAGTTCCTCCAGCCGCCGTGGGCACTTGAATGGAGGTCGGCAGAGCGCTCCAGAAGTGCGAGACAAACCCCATCCTGAACTGCAGAGGAAGGTCAAAATAACCTCCAAAGTTTAACTGATGTGTTCGGTCTAGCGTTGAGGGACCACTGAATCCATTCGGATTCCGCTGGTCTACGGCCGCGATGACGAAGTCCTGGTCCGAAGCGCCCGGAGTGCTTGGATTGGACCCGCCAGAGTTCGTGAATCGGGAGAGGCTATACGATACCTGGAAGTTAGCGTGCTTCACGCCCTTCATAAGGTTGCTCTTGTTGCCTACCAACTTGACGTCCATGGCGTTGTACACCGACCGGCCAACCGGTTCAAGCAAAGGAACGGAGCCGATGTTGGGATTGATACCGCCAAAAGCGCATTGGAACCCACCGTTTGGCGTACAGGCCCCACCGCCGAAAAGGTCGCCTGGCGAGTCGAGGCCATTGCCAGCGTAGCTCCCGATGGTCGCGCCAGCGGCGATTGCGCAGTCTACCGTAGCACAAGGTCTACCAGCTGGGCCGGTGAACGAGCTGTTAGTTGCCGCAATCGCTGCTCGGGCCGCGGCTTGATTCAGGTATTTGACATCGCCTGTATGGTTAGCATCGATGCTCAATAGGTAGTGCGTCGAAACGTTGCGCACGTAGTCCACGCTGAGTTTCAGGCCCGGTAAAAGCTCGCGTTCCACACCCGCATTCATTTGAATGGACCGGGGGGTCTTGTAGTTCGGAGCGAACGTCCCAAACGGGATGGGGGCACCATTGTTGATCAGGTTTGGAATGAAGTTCGGGTTGGGAGCATTTCCGCCCGCAGCACCAGCAGCAGTTTGATATTGATTCTGGAAGCTTGCTAACAAAGCGGCGGCGGTCCCTGGTGACCCATTTCCGATCGGTAGCTCATTCCCCGCGGCATCACCGCAAGCGCCAACTGGAGCGGTCTGATTGACCGGCGGGTTCGAACCATTGGCAAAAGGAACAGGGATGGCCGAGCCAAAAGCGCACGCAAGAGGAAAAGATAGAAATGCTCCGTGGGACAGCCGTCCGGGCCGGTCGAAAAGAACGTTGTTCCAAATCACATTCTCATAGAACTGACCGACGCCTGCACGGAAGACGGTCTTGTTATTCTTCCAAGGGTCCCACGCAATGCCGACTTGGGGGGCAAAATTGGCGTTGGCTTGTTTGACGGGATTGCCCATACCCGGTAAGAAGGTATTCAAAACTTGAATGGTATTGAGATCGCTGTCTGTCCGGCCCGTATCGCGCACGTAGCGCAATCCGTAGGTGAGTGTGAAGTTTGGTTTTATTTTCCAGCCGTCCCCAATGTACGCCCCCAGCCGATTGTCAGGTCCCAGGCCGCCGAGAGGAAACCCAAATGCGGGGCTGGTCGTGGAAAAGCCCTGTCCGTTGCCGATAATTGCCACGTCCAGCGGGTAATTGTAAGGGCAGGCGGCACCTGTTTGGCCGCCGGGGCAAACAAACGTTCCTGCCGAGGCAAAGGACACGTCGCTCGCGTTGCCCGAGTCGAACACGCTGGGCGTAATGGAGAAGAACTTGGCGAACCCGCCCCCTTGCAAATGATTGAAAGTGACTCCGTAACGGATGACATGCGAGCCCCAGATGCGACTGCCGTCATACTTGATTTGGTGATCGCTCTGCGGGGTAGTCTGCGGAGCCAGAAGGTTTGGCCCGGACGAAAAGGGGCCGATATTGAGACTGAGCGGGAAGTTCGCCAAGGGTAGCCCCGTACCGCGGACTGCGTCGGTCAAGGTGTTCTTGAATTTCAAATACTCAAAGCGAACGCTGTGGGTAAACGCGCCCGTAGTGAAATCGGAACCTAGTACGTAAGTGCGAGTGTAGTTCTTATCTTTGAAAGGCTGAAAGCTGATGGCACCAAATGTGGAAACCGCCAGATCCTGGAAATAACCATATCTGAAGAACAGCCTAGCGTTATGCGGAAGGTTGTAATCCAGACGACCAAGTAGGTTGGTTTCACGAAACGGGGAACTGAATCCGCCTGCGAAAACAGCGAGGGGTCCGCTAAGCGGCACTGGTGCTTGCAAATCCTGCTTCGTGCGCTCTGCATCCAGGAAGAAAAACATTTTGTCCTTTATGACCGGCCCTCCGAAATTCCCTCCAAATTGACTGCGCTGGAATGGCGCAGGAGGGCCTGGAAGACGTGCGGCAATCGAGCTGTCGCGAAATAGACCGAAAGCCTGACCGTGAAGATCGTTGGTACCTGAGCGTGTACTTACATTGACGCCTCCAGAGGACGTGAGTTCTTGGGAGAGATCCAGGCTTGATTGGCTAACTTGAAACTCCTGCAAAGCACTGGCAGGTACGCTCGTCGTGGTTGTCCCGACGGTTTCGTCCGAAACGTCCACTCCGTCTACTTCGATACGAGCGGTACGGCCAAAACGTCCTCCGAAGGAGATGGAAGAGAATCCTACCTTGGTCGGGTCAAAGTTATTTCCATCCTGGATCTGCACGCCCGGTTCGAGCTGCGCCAAATCTAGGAAGTTGCGCCCATTAATGGGCAGATTATCGATTTGATCTTGAGTTAAGACACCCTGCACGGTCGCTTGGTCCGTGTTGACCTGAACGACGCTGCTCTCGACGCTGATTACCGTGTTGGAGGTACCGATCTCTAGAGTGACGTTTCCCGAGGCGATCTGACCGATCTGGACAGCGAACTGTCGCTCAACGGTCTTGAATCCCGACGCTTCTATGCGAACAACATAATCGCCCGGTGTCAACGGGCCCGAACTGAATTCAGCTGCGGAACTCACCTCAACGGAAATCTGTTGGCCCGTACCTTTCCTGGCGATCGTGACTTTGGCTGAGGGAACGACATTCCCGCGTGGATCAAGGATCGTACCTTGAATGCTGCCGGTTCCAACAGTAGCCTGTGCCCCTAGCCTTGTCGGGGCCACTAGTGCAATCAACATAAGAATCCCTGAGACAAGCACGAGGAACGAATTGGTTCTTTTCTGCATAATGCACATTGCTCCTCCTCCTTCGCTAACGAGTGACCTGAGTTGTCGAAATGAAACCGCAGGCGTGCTGGGCGCCGCTGCCCTTACAATCTGTTGGAGACGTACACCTATCGGATAACCACCCCGCCTTAGCTGTTTTCCCCGAGACAGCCCCTTAACGAAACATCAACTAGAGCAAAATGCCGACCAACGTCAAGCTAAATTTGTATTGGCTTACATACAATTTAGATACTTTTTTTACATTTGCGTTCTAAGGGATATACAGATAACGGGAGAATTTTCCAGAATTTTGTAGAACCAAGGTAATCTGGGAAGTTGTGGTTCCAGCCTGTGGTGACGAATGCCCTAGGCGAGAGACCGCGAGCCGCGACCTGTTGATATCCACAAACTGGCATCGGCGGCCCTGTGCTCGAACATAGCTCAAGGACTTGGGGTATCTCATTCCTGGCGGTTAAGGTGGATTAGCCCTATCTTGAGCCAAGCGGAGAAGTGCTGCGTTCTTTTGTTACTGCCCCAACCACGTCAAGGCGCGCGCACCGACGGCAACGCCCTCTCGCAGTATTGTTGCGAATGCGCTCGACTTTTCCCGAAACGCCGATGGTGGACCGGCACAGCCTGGCGTCATTCGAATCGAGGCTCGGCCGCAACCCAACACCGGTGTCTGCCGGGAACCTTACACGGGCACAAACACAAGGGGCAGGCACTTTGGCCTGCCCAAGTGGTGTGGCGAGGTATTTGCCTTGAGAGCTACTTTACGCGGACGTAGGTCACATCTTCGGTGAACGCATCTTTCTGGTCTTTGCGGAAGGTCCAGGTGGTCTTGAAATGATCGTTGTCGAGGAACGTATACGTGGCGTGATGCATGTGGCCGTCGTTGGCGCTCTTTAGGTTCGAAATGCTCACAAATTCGAATGTGAGTGTTTTGGTTTCCGGCGAATATGTGCCGCGCATGGTGGGCTGATTGCCCTCCGTGCAATAGTGGGTGAGCTTCACATCGCCGCCGTCCAAATAATAGAGCGTGATCATCTCCACGGGTTTGCCATCTTCCACCATACGGAGCTTTTCGAGAATGGCCGTGCCGCCGGAAGTGAGTTCGAAATCCAGTGAGGCCTTGTTCATGTTGGTTTTGTTCGTCTCCCAATGGCCGACCAGGGACTTTAGTCTTTCGAAGGCTTCCGCTCCACTGGGCGCCCCGGCACTAGGTCTCACCGAAAGGATGGCAACGCCCAGAATCGTCAGACCAAACGCTTTCGTCAACGTCCTCATCGTATCTCTCCTTCCCTCCATGTCTCTACGGCTCTATCGCGAAACAGCTTCGACTGCGGAACTTTTGCGTCGCGAATCCCACCGTCAATCCCCGCAGCATGCCCGGCAGGATGATGTCCGAGAAAAGGCCCATGCTGCCCGCTCATCTTCTTACGCCGTCCTTGCCCTCCGTGAAGCTATCGTGTGGCGCTTGTTGGGGCGGGAGCCGCACCATATTTTTGTGTCGCGTAGCCCACGATCATTCCGACGACGCTGCCCGGCAGGATGATGTCAAAGTAGTAGCCGTGCTGCATGTACGCGACAAGGAACGCCAACACGAACCCCACCGCGAGCCCGAACACGATTCCCAGGGGAACCGAGTTTACTTTGCGCGCAAACACTCCTGCGGCGACCCCGGCGATAAGGCCCTTGATGGTGGACCCAACAATAATGCCCACCATCATCGAACGCACCGCTGGCGTGAACCATGCAGTTCCGCCGTCGATGGCACCCAGGACAGCGCCTAACAGAAGTCCCAGCAGTACCTTGTTCATGCTTTCCCTCCGGGTTGTTTGGCCCCTCACCGTTCTTTACAACGACTTCGCGAAATCCTTTAACTCTACCGGTGCGTGAACAATAGAATCAGCACGCGCATCAATAAGTACGCGCCGATCAACAGGATAAAGTAGCGGTAGCGGCGGTAGAAGCGCGCCAGCTTTTCGATGAAGCTTTCCTGGTGGGCCTTTATCGGGAGGCCGTCGAGGTAAAGCGAGACGTCCTCGACCAGTTC
>Ga0126378_10002725_pt1 | contig 13171 bp, 9 predicted proteins | sample PanSoiMetPlot_23_FD_92587 | JGI IMG/M metagenome (GOLD analysis project Ga0126378, IMG submission 92587) | Tropical forest soil microbial communities from Panama - MetaG Plot_23 | ecosystem: Environmental > Terrestrial > Soil > Tropical forest > Bulk soil | place: Panama | collected 2016-02-17
CCGACGTCGAGCATTTCGCCGAGATGTCGGCCACGCTTGGCGGCGAGGTCAAGGCGGCCGAGCAGGGCGCGTTCGCCGCGACCGGCCACGAGTTCAACCTCGGATCACCCAAGCAGCTGCAGGAGGTGCTCTTCACCGAGCTGAAGCTGCCGAAGACCAAGCGGATCAAGACCGGCTACACCACCGACTCCGAGGCGCTCACTGGCCTGCTCGCGCAGACCGGGCACCCGGTGCTCGAGCACCTGCTCAGGCACCGAGACGTCGCCAAGCTGAAGAGCATCGTCGACTCGCTGATCCCCATGGCTGGCCAGGACGGTCGCATCCACACCACGTACAACCAGATGATCGCGGCCACTGGCAGGCTCTCGTCGACGGATCCCAATCTGCAGAACATCCCGATCAGGACCGAGGAGGGTCGCAGGATCAGGCAGGGATTCGTGGTCGGTCCCGGCTACGAGTGCCTGCTGACCGCCGACTACAGCCAGATCGAGCTCCGTATCATGGCGCACCTGTCTGGCGACGAGGCGCTGGCCGAGGCATTCGGCTCAGGGCATGACTTCCACGCGGCGACAGCCGCACGCGTGTTCGGCGTGATTCCCGAAGACGTGACAGGCGATCTGCGCGCAAAGGTCAAGGTCATGAACTATGGCCTGGCCTACGGTTTGTCGGCCTACGGGCTGTCGCAGGGACTTCGGGTGAGCACTGATGAGGCCCGCGATCTCATGGACGGGTACTTTCAGCAGTTCGGCGGGGTGCGCGACTACCTGCGCGCGGTCGTGGCCAGGGCACGGCATGACGGCTACACCGAGACGATCCTTGGCCGCCGCCGCTACCTGCCTGACCTCACGTCCGATAACCGCCAGCGCCGCGAGATGGCCGAGCGCATGGCGCTGAATGCCCCGATCCAGGGGTCGGCCGCCGACATCATCAAGGTGGCCATGCTCCGGGTGGACGAGGACATCCGCCGCAGCGGCCTGCGCTCGCGCATGCTGCTGCAGGTCCATGACGAGCTGCTGTTTGAGGTCGCGCCCGGCGAGCTAGACTCGCTGCGCGAGGTGGTGCGAAACGCGATGTGCGGCGCCTTCACGATGACCGTGCCGCTTGAGGTGTCGATGGGCACTGGCCGCAGCTGGGCCGATGCCGCCCACTAGGCCTGCCGATTGACCCACTGCTCCGGCTCTCATATGCTGATCGATGCGTTGTGATCTCTTGCAGTCCGCCATGCTTAGGCAGCCCAAGCGGCAGTCTCAGACCGGGCCAGTGTCGTGACCAGGCACTCAGCCCGCGTGTCGGCAGCGCATCGCGTACCGAAACTCAAACCATGTCCGTATCCGGAGCCCACTTACTCATGACGACGAGCAGCACCCAGGCCACCTCCACACCTCAGGTAGCCGTCAATGACATCGGTTCGGAGGAGGCTTTCCTCGCCGCGATCGACGAGACCATCAAGTATTTCAACGACGGCGACATCGTTGACGGGACAGTCGTCAAGGTCGATCGGGACGAGGTTCTGCTCGATATCGGCTACAAGACCGAAGGTGTCATTCCCTCCCGCGAGCTGTCGATCAAGCACGACATCGACCCGAACGAAGTGGTCAAGACCGGTGACCACATCGAGGCGCTGGTCCTTCAGAAGGAGGACAAGGAAGGTCGGCTGATCCTGTCCAAGAAGCGCGCGCAGTACGAGCGGGCCTGGGGCACGATCGAGAAGATCAAGGAAGAGGACGGCGTCGTCACCGGAACCGTCATCGAGGTGGTCAAGGGCGGCCTGATACTCGACATCGGCTTGCGCGGCTTCCTGCCCGCGTCACTGGTGGAGATGCGCAGGGTGCGCGATCTCCAGCCGTACGTCGGCAAGGAAATCGAGGCGAAGATCATCGAGCTGGACAAGAACCGCAACAATGTGGTCCTGTCCCGCCGCGCCTGGCTTGAGCAGACCCAGTCTGAGGTGCGCCAGAACTTCCTCAACACGCTGCAGAAGGGCCAGATCCGCAAGGGCGTGGTCAGCTCGATCGTGAACTTCGGCGCGTTCGTAGACCTCGGCGGGGTGGACGGCCTCGTCCACGTCTCCGAGCTGTCATGGAAGCACATCGACCACCCTGGCGAGGTCGTCGAGGTCGGCCAGGAGGTAACCGTCGAGGTGCTCGACGTGGATATGGACAGGGAGCGGGTCTCGCTGTCCTTGAAGTCCACGCAGGAAGACCCGTGGCAGCAGTTCGCCAGGATGCACCAGATCGGCCAGGTCGTGCCCGGCCGGGTCACCAAGCTGGTGCCGTTTGGCGCGTTCGTCAGGGTCGAGGAGGGCATCGAGGGACTGGTGCACATCTCCGAGCTAGCCGACCGGCACGTCGAGATCCCCGAGCAGGTGGTGCAGGTCGGCGACGAGATCTTCGTGAAGATCATCGATATCGACCTGGACAGGCGCAGGATCAGCCTCTCGCTGAAGCAGGCGAACGAGGGCGCGGTCGCCGAGATCACCGGCGAGGAATTCGACCCGACCCTGTACGGCATGCCGGCCACGTACGACGACCAGGGCAACTACGTCTACCCCGACGGATTCGACCCGGAGTCCGGCGAATGGCTCGAGGGCTTCGACGCTCAGCGCGAGGAATGGGAGCGGCAGTACGCCGAAGCTCGCGCGCGGTTCGAGGCGCATCAGCGCCAGGTCGCAGAGGCCCGCAGCAAGGTGGACGGAGACGAAGGCGAGGACGGAGACTCCGACGACGGCGCGCACACGTCGGGCTCGCCTGACGACGAAACCTCTGGCGGCGCGCTCGCTTCTGACGAGGCCCTTGCCGCGCTGCGAGAGAAGCTCTCCGGAGGCCGGAACTAGGGCGGCCGCCTGGCGGTGGCCGGGCGATCGAGCGTCTCGGTGCTCAGGGTCGGCCTGACCGGCGGCATAGGCGCGGGCAAGAGCGAGGTTGCCAGGCGGCTAAACGCACAAGGTGCTGTCCTGATCGACGCCGACGCGATCGCCAGGCAAGTCGTGGCGCCTGGGACCGAAGGACTGGCAGCGGTCACCGCGGCGTTCGGCGAGGGCATCTTGCGACCGGGCGGCGAGCTGGACAGGGAACGCCTCGGCGAGATCGTGTTCGCGGACCAGGCGCAGCTGGCGCGGTTGAATGCGATCATCCATCCGCTAGTCGGCGCACGGATGGCCAAGCTGGAGCGCGAAGCTGGCGAGGGCGCGATCGTCGTCCACGACGTCCCGCTCATCGCAGAGAACAATCTCGCGTCCGCGTACGACCTGGTCGTGGTGGTGGATGCGCCCGATTACACCAGACTCGAGCGGCTGTTGAGGCAGCGGGCGATGACCGAGGAACAGGCCAGAGCGCGGATGGCCGCCCAGGCGGGCAGGGCAGACCGGCTGGCCATCGCTGACCTGGTGGTCGACAACTCCTCGTCGCTTGCCGAGCTCGACCGTCAGGTCGGTGATCTGTGGACCGAGCTGCGGCGCCGGGCAAGGCTGCGCGCCTCTCACTGACGAGGATCGAACCTGCCAATTTCGGCGCTCACATACTCGATGGCCGCAGCGAGCGCGGTAGTGTCGCGCGCGGCGAGCATCCGATTGGCGAGGGGTGTGAGCCCAGCCCTGGCGACGATGCCCTTCTCGTTCAGCACCCATTCCCGGCGGGCGGCCAGCCTGGCGTGCGATGCCTCGATAAGCCCGCGCGCGGCGTTCGCGTGCGCCACAGTGACGTCGCCGCGGCTGACAAGAGCCGACGCGGCATACCAGAGGCTAGCCTGAGCGTCGGCGAGCCACCTCCTGCTGGCCTGGTCGGCGAGGCGCGCCGGATAACTCGGCCGCGGAAGCTCGCCATGCAGGACTACGTTGGTCGCGAGCTCGGCCGCCAGCACGTAGGTCGGAATGCCAGCCGCATAGAACAGCAGCAGCTCCTTGGCGAAGCGCCCGGCCTCCGCCTCTGCCAGCCAGTGCTCGACTTGGTCTAGGTCGCGGTAGTGCACGTCGACGTGGCGGTTGCCGACAGTCAGCCACGCGCCGCCATTCATTACCCCGCCGCCCCAGCCGCCGATCTCGCTGACCTGGCCAGGCCACCCCTGGGCGCGGACGCAAGCAGGGTCGAATGACCGCCGGTAGTAGATCGCGAAATCCCAGTCGCTGCCCGGGTGGTGGGTGCCGCTCGCACGAGAGCCGCCTAGGGTGACTGCAAGCACGTCAGGCAGCCCGGCAAGCACCGCCCCGAACTGCGGCGCGAACGCGGCGTCGTCGATGCCTTCCATGCCGCCAGCCCGCGCCCTCGCTCGCGATCAGTTGCGCGCTGACCTGGCCTGGTAATACGCCGACGACTCTCGCCGCCAGAGCAGCAAGATCGCGCCAAGACCCGCCAGCCAGACCAGGACAGCCAGCACAAGGCCGAGGTTCGCGTGGGGCCTGGCGATGAGAGACAGCAGGTCGATTGTGTTGAGGCCGAAAAAAACGGTGGCAACAACGCGGGCCCAGCTTTTACCCGCACCATTCGCCCAGGCCATCCAGAGCCACAGCCCGATCGCGATGAGCCCTATGACGACGACAGTGGTCACGCCCACGACCTCCGCGGCATGAAGCTGGCTGGACGAATAACCCGGGTACCGCGACCGGATCGCGTTCCTCAGGCTGGCGATCGTGGTCAGCCCGATGATGATCTCGATGGCGCTGAGCGCGGCGCCGGCGTACATAAGCAAGACGGCGTTCCTTACCGGCTGCGGCTGCGCAGGCGGCTGCGGAACCGGCTGCTGGTTACCCGATGGGTAGGGCTGGTACATGACTGCTCCTTCGGCCGTGCTCATGTCGCCTGCTGGCCCGACGCCGATGCCGGCTGTCAGAACCCCCGCCTAGAGTTGGAGGGTGCGGATGAGGAGAGAAGATGCGGCCGGTAACTGACCTGCAACGGAGAGTAGCACCCTTCCAGGTCGTGACCGACATGGTGCCCGCGGGCGACCAGCCGACGGCCATCGCCGACATCCAGAAGCGGGTCACGGCGGGGTCGGCGGACACCGTACTGCTCGGCGCCACGGGCACCGGTAAGACCGCGACCGTCGCCTGGCTGGCAGAGCGGCTGCAGCGGCCGACCCTGGTCATGCTGCCGAACAAGACCCTGGCCGCGCAGTTCGCCAACGAGTTGCGCGAGATGCTCCCGAACAATGCCGTCGAGTATTTCGTCTCCTACTACGACTATTACCAGCCAGAAGCATACGTGCCGCAGACCGATACCTATATCGAGAAAGACTCCTCTATCAACGACGAAGTCGAGCGGCTGCGGCACTCGGCCACGAACTCGCTGCTGACCAGGCGCGACACCATCGTCGTGGCCTCTGTCTCCTGCATATACGGCCTCGGCACGCCGCAGGAGTACGTGGACAGGATGGTCAAGCTGAAGGTCGGCGACTCGATTGACCGCGACGCGCTGCTTCGCAGGCTGGTGGGGATGCAGTACATCCGCAACGACCTCGCTTTCAGCCGGGGCACATTCCGGGTCCGCGGTGACACCATCGAGGTGATCCCGGTCTACGAAGAGCACGCCGTCAGGGTCGAGATGTTCGGCGACGAGATCGAGCGGCTGATGACGTTGCACCCGCTCACAGGAGAGATCCTGACCACCGACAAGGAGCTATACATCTTCCCCGCGTCGCACTACGTCGCCGGGCCTGAGCGGATGGAGCGGGCGCTCGCCGGCATCGAGGCGGAGCTTGCCGACCGGCTGGCCGAGCTTGAGCGGGCGGGCAAGATGCTGGAGGCGCAGCGGCTGCGGATGCGGACCAGCTACGACATCGAGATGATGCGCCAGGTCGGTAGCTGCTCGGGGATCGAGAACTACTCGCGGCACATCGATGGGCGCGAGGCAGGCAGCCCGCCGAACACGCTCCTCGACTACTTCCCGGAAGACTTCCTGCTGGTCATCGACGAGTCGCACGTGACAGTGCCGCAGATCGGGGCGATGTACGAGGGGGACGTGTCGCGCAAGCGCGTCCTGGTCGAGCATGGCTTCCGGTTGCCGAGCGCGATCGACAACAGGCCGCTGACCTTTGAGGAGTTCTGCGACCGCATCGACCAGACGCTCTACCTGTCGGCAACGCCAGGCCCGTACGAGCTGCAGCGCGTAGGCGGCGAAGTAGTCGAGCAGGTCATCAGGCCGACCGGGTTGGTTGATCCCGAGGTGATCATCAAGCCGACCAAGGGCCAGATCGACGACCTCGTGCATGAGATCAGGCTCAGGGCTGATCGGTCAGAACGCGTCCTCGTCACGACGCTGACCAAGAAGATGTCCGAGGATCTGACCGACTACCTGCTCGAGCTCGGGATCAGAGCTAGATACCTGCATAGCGAAGTGGACACGCTGCGCAGGGTTGAACTGCTGCGCGAGCTGCGACTTGGCGAGTTCGACGTGCTGGTCGGCATCAACCTGCTGCGGGAGGGCCTGGACCTTCCCGAGGTCTCGCTTGTCGCGATCCTTGACGCGGATAAGGAGGGGTTCCTGCGGTCGGGCACCTCGCTGATCCAGACGATCGGCCGTGCAGCCCGGAACGTGTACGGCCAAGTGCACATGTATGCCGACCAGGTGACCCCGTCGATGAGCAAGGCAATCGACGAAACGAACCGGCGCCGCGCCAAGCAGGTCGCCTACAACCTCGAGCGCGGCATCGATCCCCAGCCGCTGCGCAAGCGCATCGCGGACATCACCGACCAGCTCGCTCGCGAGGACGCCGACACTGACAAGTTGCTTGGCGGTTCCGGCCGTCGGCAGAGCCGCGGCAAGGCTCCGGTCCCGGGCACGGCCGCGCGTGCGAGGGCGGCAGCCGCCGCGGGCGGAGTCCGTGGCGCCGAGGCTGACCAGGGCGCAGGTGCCGCGAGAGAGGACCTGATCGCCTTGATCACAACGCTGACCGATCAGATGCACGCCGCGGCGGCCGAGCTGCAGTTCGAGCTCGCCGCCCGGTTCAGGGACGAGGTCAGGGAGCTCAAGCAGGAGCTTCGCGGCATGCAGGCGGCTGGCGTCTGAGCACGCGGTTGGCCCGCCCAAAACTGGTCGGCACGACCAAAGCTGGTCGGCAACCGCCAAAACTGGAAGGAACCACCGGCCTGCACGGGGCGTCGAAGCGGTATGACGACTTTGTTGAAGCGCAGGAGCCTGATCACGGTTGCAGTCAACGCCGGATTCGTGATCATCGCGACTGCGGTGCTGGCTGGCTGCGGACAGGCCGGCACTGGTGGAAAGACGGCGGGGACGCCGGCGGCCGGCCAGGCAGGAGCGCCGATGAAGCTGGCACCGGTGTGCGCGGACCCCGCGGAGGTGCGTTCAGTGCTGGTGACACGGCTGCCGAGCGTGACACAGCTCGGGCAGACGAAGCCGTTGCCGAGAAAGCTTCCCAGCATCACCGTCCGCGATCGCGGGAAGGCAGGCGCCCTGGCCAGGCTCGTCTGCAGCTTGCCCCCCATGCCGCATGGCGTCGTCAATTGCCCCGTCGCCTTTGGCGGCGGGTATCAGCTGGTCTTCATGACCAGCGGGCTGCACCTGCCCGCCGTGACAGTCCGGGCCTCCGGCTGCGAGACGGTGACCGGTGCCGGAGGTCATCAGGCCAGATGGGTGGCGCGATCGCCGAAATTCTGGGTCAGCCTGTCCCGCCTGACAGGCATACAGGCCCCCGCCCACTCGCCTTGACCTGCGTCCCGGAGCTTCCCGCACGCCCGTTACCCTCTGGGGCTGTGCTCTCCGATCGGAGAAGACTCTGCGGCTCCATACGGTGCGAAGTCTTCGCGTAAGCCGCCAGGGAGATGCGCGTCCGCGTGATCGCGGCGTGTTCGCTGTGTGTAGGGTCATCATGTGCTTGTGAGCCTCGCGGCAGCTCTGGTAGCAGCCCTGTGTTATGGCCTTGCGGCGGTGATGCAGGCGATCGCCGTGCGCTCGGCCTCCCGTCGCGCCGCAGGCGCGGGAGAGCCGGGGCGCGTGGATCCAGGCCTGATCATCAGGATGTTGCGGCAGTGGCCGTTCGTCGTGAGCCTCGCGATCGACCTGTTTGGGTTCGTCTGTCAGCTCATCGCGCTCAGACGCTTGCCGCTCTTCGAGGTGCAGGTCATTATTGCCGCCAACCTGGCGGTGACGGCAGTCCTCGCGTCTTGGCTGATGCATATCGTGCTGACGGTGCGGGAGTGGCTCGCAGTGGCCGCAGTCGTGACAGGAGTCGGGCTGCTCGGCTTGTCGTCTGGCGGTGAGGGTGCTGCGGCGGTCGGCAGCAACTTCGATATCGGTTTGATCGTGGTGCTAGCCGCGGTCGCGGTCGCCGGCCTCGCGGCGGCGCGGCTGCCAGACGGCGCCAGGACGCCCGTCCTGGGCGCCATCGCCGGGCTCGGCTACGGTGTGCTCGCCATTTGCGCCAGGATCCTGCCTGGGTTCGGGCCGCACGAGCTGATCAGGTCGCCCGCTACTTATATCCTCGCCGCGGCTGGTGTGGTGTCGTTCATGCTCTACGCATCCGCCTTGGAGAGCGGCAGCGTGACGGTCGCGACGGCGGCGGTCATTCTGTTTGAGACCATCCCTCCGGCGATCGTCGGAGTATTGCTGCTCGGGGACAGGACCAGGCACGGGATGGCCGCCCCGGCAGCCGCGGGGTTCGTGCTCGCGCTGGCCAGTGCGGTAGCGCTCGCGCGGTTCGGCGAGGCGGGCAATCGCGAGGCCCGGCCTCGATCCGCACCTGAGCCAAAGATGCAGTCCTGGCATCGGCCCGAGCCTAGGCGACGACAGCAGCCAGAACCGTGGCAGCAGCCAGAACCGTGGCAGCAGGCCGAACCGTGGGAGCAGGCCGAACAGTGGCAGCAGCCAGAACCGTGGCAGAGGGCCGGGTCGCAGCAGTCGGCCGAGGCTGAATACTGGGACGATCCTGAATACGAGGCGCTCACGACGCCCTGGCGGCCCTCGTGGGCCGATCAGCCTTGGCCGCCAACAGAGCGGAACAACGGATAGCTCGCACCCTCGTCAGGGTGTACGAACTCGGCCTCGACGGACTGGCCTGACCTGAGCGCCGCTAGCTGCTCCGGCCCGCTCAGCCGCAGCCCCGTCGCCAGCCACGGGCCCTCGGTCAGCTCGACCAAGGCGGGAACAGCGACCGGTCCCTCGCGCCGCGGATGGACGACCGACCAGCTCACGAGCGTGCCGCGTCCAGAGGCAGCTGCCCATGCCAGCTGATCGGCATCCTCGCCGCATTCCGTGCAGCCGCTGGCTGTCGGGGCGAGCCAGCGCTCGCACCGTTGGCAGCGCCTGAGCATCAGCTCATCTCTGGCCGCCGAGTCGAAGAACAGCGCGCTGCGCGGGTCAGCGCGGACGACGCCAAAGTCAGCGGGGCCGGCCAGAGTCAGCTGCTGGGGCTGTCCCTGAGGTCTGTCGCGCTCAGCAGGCTCTGCGGCAGCAGGCTCTGCGGGCGCGGGCTTGGCGGCCGCAGGCTTGGCAGGCTGCGCGGCGGTCGACCCTGCCGCCGCCGATCCGCGCGGATGCGGGCTGAGGACAAGCGTGCCGTGATAGGCCAGGATGCCGCCATTGCCGCTCACGAGGATCAGGTCATTGGCGGTGGACTGCCTGGCGCCGCCGTGGCCCCTGGCCTGGATCACGGCCTCCGACAGCGGGGTGAATCCCCACATGTAATACGACGACAACTGGCCTCCGCCGGTGTTGACGGGGAGTGACCCGCCGGGCCCGAGCGCGCCGCTTGCCGCGAACGCGCCGCCTTCGCCCTTCGCGCAGAAACCGTAGTCTTCGAGCGTCACGAGGACGGTGTAGGTGTAGCAGTCGTAGATCTGGCACATCGTGATGTCTGCTGCCCCGATTCCGGCCATGTCCATCGCCGTCTTGCCCGCCTGCACCGCGCCGGTGACCAGGCCGAAGTCGCTGCCGCGCATCATCGCGTGGCCCGGGTGACCCTGTCCCCAGCCCCAGATATGCACGGGCGGCTGAGGGCCGGCTTCGGCGGCGGCGCCGGACGTGACGATCACCGCGATCGCACCGTTGGACACAAGCGAGCAATCGAGCAGGTGCAGCGGCTCGGCCACCAACCGCGAACGCTGGTGATCGGCAACCGTGATCGGCTCCGTGTACTGCGCGGCGGGGTTTCCCGCGGCCCACTGACGCTGGGCGACGGCGATCGAGCCAAGCTGCTCTGACGTCGTGCCGAACCGCTCCATGTGCCGCCGCGCGGCGAGCGCGTAGTACACGTTGACGCTGCGGAAACCGTATCCGGCCGCCAGGCCTGCAAGCCCGATCCGCTCGGGCGGGCCTGTCGCACCTGAGGCGCTGTCGTGACTGCCGAACGCGCTGCCCGCAGGGGTTCCCTCCCGGAGCGGCGTGTCGGCGAACACGCACGCGACTGCGCGAGCCGCGCCGCTCGCAACGGCTTGCGCCGCGACCTGCACGGCCGTTGCGGCGGACGCGCCGAAGCTATTGACGACAGCGAGCAGGGCCAGGTCGCGCAGCCCGAGCACACCCGCCAAGCCGACGTCGAGGCCGCCGGTGACGCCAGGGCAGATCAGCAGCCCGTCGATGTCGCCGAGCGTCAGCCCAGCGTCCGCGGCTGCCAGCCGGACCGCGCTGGCCGCGAGCCGCCGCGGGCTTGACCCGTAGACTCTGCCCAGGCTGGTCATGCCAAGTCCGCTGATCACCGCCCCGCCGTCGGTCAAGCCGCCTCCTTGGGACCTCGTCATCGGCGTCGCCAGCGCCAGGCCAAGAACTCGTACGTACCATATTCAACGGGACGCACCAGGCAATCTGTCCACAGCAGGCTGGTCCGGTCTCAGTGTCGGTGCAGGTCAGTTAGGCCCGTTCCTGATATTCTGAGACCCCGTGGACCGACGGGCAGCGACCGTCGGCACTGACCACGGGAGCCAAGTTGGCGACGTCTGCGCTCACCCCACGACCAGTCCTGACCAGGCATGTTTTCGTCACTGGGGGCGTCGCTTCCAGTCTCGGCAAGGGGCTTACTGCCTCTAGTCTTGGCCGCCTGCTGAAGATGCGCGGGCTGCGGGTGAGCATGCAGAAGCTCGACCCGTACCTCAATGTCGATCCTGGCACGATGAACCCGTTCCAGCATGGCGAGGTATTCGTGACCGATGACGGCACCGAGACCGATCTCGATGTCGGGCACTACGAGCGATTCCTCGACATCCACCTGCCCGGCTCGTCGAACGTGACGACCGGGCAGATTTACTCCAGCGTGATCGCCAAAGAACGGCGCGGCGACTACCTCGGCGATACCGTCCAGGTCATCCCGCACATCACCAACGAGATCAAGAGCCGCATCATCGAGATGGGCGGTCCACAGACCGACGTGGTAATCACCGAGGTCGGCGGAACGGTCGGAGACATCGAGTCTCTCCCATTCCTCGAGGCGATCAGGCAGATCAGACATGAGATCGGCCGCGGCAGATGCTTCTTCCTGCACGTTTCGCTGCTGCCATATATCGGCCCGTCCGGCGAACTGAAGACGAAGCCGACCCAGCACTCGGTGGCGGCGCTGCGCAGCATTGGCATCCAGCCTGATGCGATCGTCTGCCGGTCAGACCGGCCGATCAGCGGCGGGCTGAAGCGCAAGATCAGCCTGATGTGCGACGTCGACGAAGAGGCGGTTGTCTCAGCTCCGGACGCGGCCTCGATTTACGATATTCCTAAGGTGCTGCATTCCGAGGGGCTGGACGCGTACGCCGTCAGGCGGCTTGACCTCCCGTTCCGCGACGTCGACTGGAGCGACTGGAACGACCTGCTGAGCCGGGTGCATCGCCCGGCGAGAAGCGTCACGATCGCGCTGGTCGGCAAGTACATCGACCTACCTGACGCGTACCTGTCGCCCGCAGAGGCCTTGCGGGCAGGCGGGTTCGGCACCGACGCGCGGGTCAATATCCGCTGGGTTCCTAGCGACGACTGCCAGACCCCGGACGGTGCCGCGCGGCATCTTGACGGGGTCGACGGCATCCTGGTTCCCGGCGGCTTTGGTGTCCGCGGCATCGAGGGAAAGATCGGTGCGGTCAGGCACGCCAGGCTGCACAAGATCCCTGTACTCGGGTTGTGCCTCGGGCTGCAGTGCATGGCCATCGAGATCGGCAGGGACCTGGCCGGCCTAGACGGCGCGAATAGTGCGGAATTCGATCCCGATACTCCGCACCCCGTTGTAGCCACGATGCCCGACCAGGAAGACGTGGTCGCGGGAGAGCGCGACATGGGCGGCACGATGCGGCTCGGTCTTTACCCGGCGGTGCTCGCTGAGGGCACGCTCGTCAGGAAGTTGTACGGCGCCGAAGTCGTACACGAGCGCCACAGGCACAGGTATGAGGTAAACAATTGCTACCGTGCCGCGCTCGAGGATGCGGGCTTGGTCTGTTCTGGGATGTCGCCCGATGGGCGGCTGGTCGAATTCGTCGAACTGCCTGTGGATGTGCATCCGTACTTCGTCGCCACGCAAGCGCATCCGGAATTCCTGTCCCGACCGACCAGGCCGCACCCGCTGTTCAGCGGGCTGATCTCGGCCGCGATCGAGCGATCGAGGGCGCAGCCTGCCGGGCAGCCGATAGCCGCCGCGACGGCATGAGCGCCGCGTCGTCGCTTGAGGACATCGTCGGAACCTGGCCAGTGGTAGGCCGGGAGCGTGTCGTCGCCGGCGAGGTCGTGAACGTCAGGCGCGACACCGTGCGAATGCCTGACGGACAGGAAGTCGGGCGTGAGGTGATCGAGCACCCTGGCGCGGTCGGGATCGTTGCCATGGACGAGGCAGGACAGGTGCTGCTGATCCGTCAGTACCGGCATCCTGTCGGCAGGCAACTGTGGGAGATCCCGGCCGGCCTGCGTGACGTGGACGGGGAACCTCCGCTGGCAACAGCGCGGCGCGAATTGCTTGAAGAGGCCGGCTACCTGGCAGCAGACTGGCAGGTGCTTGCTGATTTCTTCACTTCGCCGGGAATCACCAGCGAGCGGCTCCGGGTCTACCTGGCTCGAGGTCTGGTTCGCGTACCCGACGCAGAGCGCGAATATGTTCCCGATCATGAGGAGGCGCATCTGACGATCGAGTGGGCACCGCTCGATGAGGTGGTCTCCCGCATCCTGGCCGGGGACCTGCACAACGGCGTCATGATGATCGGCGTGCTCGCCGCGTTCGCCGCACAGCAGGACGGATTCGCCGTGCTGCGCGGTGCCGACGCGCC
>Ga0126378_10002727_pt1 | contig 13170 bp, 16 predicted proteins | sample PanSoiMetPlot_23_FD_92587 | JGI IMG/M metagenome (GOLD analysis project Ga0126378, IMG submission 92587) | Tropical forest soil microbial communities from Panama - MetaG Plot_23 | ecosystem: Environmental > Terrestrial > Soil > Tropical forest > Bulk soil | place: Panama | collected 2016-02-17
GTGGGCATGTACGGGCCCCAGGGCGGCGGCGTGGCCGAGCGCGAAGGCGTCATGTCGCGCCTCACGGTCATCCAGGCAACTCTCGGCAAGGCCATCGGCACCATGGGCGGCTATATCGCCGGCTCTGCCGCGCTCGTCGATGCGGTGCGCAGCGCCGCCCCAGGCTTCATCTTTACCACGGCGCTCCCGCCGGTGATCGCCGCAGGCGCGCTGGCGAGCCTCCGCCATCTCCGCCGCACGCCGGAGCTGCGCGAGCGGCATCAGGCATCCGTGGCCCGGCTGAAGCGGCTTCTGGCCCAGGCTGGCCTGCCCCTCATGCCCAGCGAAAGCCATGTCGTGCCGGTGCTGGTGGGCGATCCCGTCCTCTGCAAATCCGCCAGCGACGAGCTCCTCGCCCGCCACGGCATCTACGTCCAGCCGATCAACTACCCGACGGTTCCGCGCGGCACCGAGCGCCTGCGCCTCACCCCCTCCCCGCTCCATGATGAGCCCATGGCTCTCGCTCTGGTCGCGGCCATGAGCGAGGTTTGGAAGCGCCTGGGCCTCAAAGCCGCGGCCTGACCCAGCTGGCACCGGCCTCACGGCGATGACGCCGGGCGGCGAAGTGCGATAGACTCCGCCCATGTATCGGGACAACAGCCTGATCCCCAGTGAGACGGTGCGTCTTGCCGCTCTCGGACTCCTGACCGAGAGGGCCAGGAGCTATGCCGATCTCGCCAGCGAGGTGCGCCATCTGAGCGCCCGGCTGGTCGGCCCCTCCCTCGACCTGTTAGGCCCTTCCATCGAGCTGTTGAAGGTCGAGGAGCTCGCAGCATCCGGCGCGGGCGACCTCCTGGCCATCACCGAGAAGGGCCGGGCCGAGCTGAAGCGCCTGCTGAAGGCCTCGCTCCGCGGGCCGATCGGCGAGGTGAACAAGCTCATCATCGCCCTCAAGCTGCGCTTCCTTGGCGTCCTCGATCCCGATGACCGTCTGCTCCAGGTCGAGATGCTGGCCGAAACCTTCGAGCAGGAGCTCGCGCGGCTCAGCGATCTGCGGTCCCATCTGGCGGACCGCCCCGGCCTGCTGCTCGACTGGCTCGACCACGACATCCAGCAGGTCGGCGAGCGCATCGCCTGGTTCCACGAACTGCTCCGACGGCTGGAGACCCCGGCTAAAGCCGCCCAATAGCCGCGGCGTTCAAGGCAAGGATGGTGGTTGCAGCGCAAAGCGCTCCACCAACCGGAACGCCGCGCCTGGAGCCGGCTCGTGGAACAAGGCGATATCGGCCAGGGCGAACGGCGCGCGGGTGACGGGCTCGAAGAGCCGGATCAGCGGCGGCATCAGGCGCTGGGCCTCGGCCGGGTCGAGCGGGCCCGTCAGGGTCACGTGAAAGCGGAACCGGTCGAGAACATAGGGATAGCCCCAACGCAGCAGGTGCGCTTCCTCGGTGGGGCTGAGCCCGGCGGAGCGACGCCGAGTTAGCTCGGCCGGTCTTGGCGCGGCGCGGAAGCGGTCGAAACGGGTGACGCAATCCGCCGCCAGCGTGTCGAGCGCCGGCGCGGGTGCCGACGGCGTCAGCGCGATGAACCGGTCCAGTAAAGTGACCTCGAGCGCTGGTAGCGTCATGCAGGCCCGCGCTGCGGCGAACGCCGCCAAGGCTTGGCGCAGCGCAGCAAGATCGGTTCCGTCCGCCAGGGCGAAGGGGGGCTTCAGCGTCGCATGCAGGCCGTAGCGGCGCGGCTCGGCGGTCAGCAGATGTATCCGCGAGGCATCGAATCCGGGGATCGCCGGAGGCGGACCCGGGTCATTTGATCCTTCGCCCAAGCCGAGCCAGGCGCCGCCGAGCCGGGCGAGATCCGAACCCTCCTGCGGCGCCCAATAAAGGGCATAGCGGCCGGGGAAATCATCGGACATGGGAGAAGTTCCGCTGAAATGACCACAGCGCTTGTGCCGTGGCGCTCCCTTCTCCGTCAAGAACCAGGAGGCCCGGGTGATATCCACAGACCGGGGTCGCCCGTCCTCCACCCGACACCATTGCTTCATCAAAGCGTCATCCGGCGCGCCTAGCTTGCCCTTGGCGGCCCTGGGCGCGCTGGGGCGAGTCGAAACAGGCGAGGCCGTCAATCAACCGGAGGGTGGAATGAGCATTCGAGCCAATGCGATCGCAGTTGTCTTGGGTCTGGCCGCAGCAGCGGCGCCGGCGGCATCTCAGGCCGCCTCACCGGATTGCCCGAACGGAGGAACGATCCGCTTCGGCGTCGAGCCCTATGATACGGCCCCGACCCTAACTCCGATCTACCAGGCGATCGGCAAGCTGCTCGCCGACAAGCTCGGCTGCGATGTCGAGGTCTTCGTCACGACAAACTACAATGCCGAGATCGAGGCGATGCGCAACGGCAAGCTCGAACTCGGCGAGTTCGGCCCGCTTGGCTATGTGCTGGCCCATGAGGTCGCCAAGGCCGAGGCGGTCGCCACTTTGGCGGACAAGGACGGCCACCCCTCCACCTATTGGGCGAGCATCGTCACCTATCCGGGGACCGGGCTGAAGACCCTGCAGGACCTGAAGGGCCATTCCTTCGCCTATTCCGATCCGGCCTCGACCTCGGGCCATCTGTTCCCGGCCTATGCGCTGCGCAAGGCCGGCCTCGATCCCAATACGGATGTAAAGGGCATCTATGCCGGCAGCCACACCGCCTCCTTCGAGGCGCTGCGCAACCACAAGGTCGATGCCGGCGAGCTGAACAGCCAGCAGATCGATTCCGCGACCCTGCGGGGCGTCTATAAGGAAGGCGATGTCGTCTTCCTGTGGAAGTCGGAGCCCATCCCGGTCGACCCGATCGCCATCCGCGGCGACCTGCCCGAGGACTGGAAGAAGAAGGCGGCCGCGGCCCTCCAGAGCCTCGATCTTTCGAGCCTCTCCAAGGACCAGCTGAAGCTCATCGGTGCCCAGGGTGCCAAGCTGGTGCCGCAGACCGACAGCGCCTACGACAACATCCGCGACCTGGTGTCGACGCTGAACATCGACCTCAACAAGCTCGATTGAGGAACGCCCGCACAGGAGGGTCGAAATCTTGCTGAAGGTCACCCGGCTCAGTCTCTGCTATCCGAACGGCAAGCAGGCGCTGAGCGAAGTCGACCTCGACGTGAAGCCCGGCGAGCTCGTCATCGTGCTGGGCGGCAACGGCAGCGGGAAGACGACCCTCCTGCGCTGCATCGCTCGCACCCTCGCCCCCACGGCGGGTCAGGTGTGGGTCGATGGCACGGAGCTGACGCGGCTTGCCGGCGAAAAGCTGCGCCGGGCGCGGATGGCGCTGGCGATGATCTCGCAGCATGCGAGCCTCGTCCGGCGCCGCAGTGTGATCGCCAATGTCGCCAGCGGCGCGCTCGGCCATTATGCCGATTGGTGGACAGCTTTCGGCGGCCTGCCCGCTTCGGAGCTGACGCTCGCCATGGACTATCTCAACGAGGTCGGGCTGGTCGAGCTTGCCGCGCAGCGTGCCGGCACGCTTTCCGGCGGCCAGGCCCAGCGCGTCGCCATCGCTCGCGCCCTCGCCCAGCGGCCGCGCGCGCTCCTCGCCGATGAGCCCGTGGCAAGCCTCGATCCAGAGGCGGCCGAGGACATCATGTGCCTGCTGAAGCGCCTGGCCAAGGCCGACAACCTGGCGGTGCTCTGCGTCCTCCATCAGGTCGAGCTCGCCTACAATCATGCCGACCGGGTGGTCGGCATCCGCGACGGGCGCATCGCCTTCGACCTGCCGCGCGAGGATCTCTCGCGCGATGCGGTCCGCGGCCTCTATCTCAGCGAAGCGGCATGAAGCACGGCATCGCGCAGCGGCCGTCGCGTCTTGCGACAGCCGCGGTCGCGGGCGGCGGCAGCCTCGCCAAGGCGACGCGATTCGTGCTGCTGCTGCTTGGAATCGCGATCGTGATCCAGTCGACCTGGGTCGTGCATGCCAGGCCCCAGGATCTCATCACCGGCGTCCACGGGATGGTGGATATCATCCGGCGCGCCATGCCGCCGGATTTCTCCAAGTTTCCGGACGAGATCTGGCCGACCCTGGAGACGATCGACATCGCGATCTTCGGCACGCTTGCCGGCGTCATCATGGCAGCACCCCTGGCCGTGCTCGCCGCCGCCAATGTGACGCCCTCCCGTGCGCTGTACTATCTCGCCCGCGGGATCATCGGCTTCACCCGCGCGGTGCCCGACCTGGTCTGGGCGCTGCTCTTCGTCACCGCCGTCGGTCTCGGTCCTTTCCCGGGCGCGCTCGCGCTCTCGGTCCATTCCATCGGCATGCTCGGCCGGCTCTTCGCCGAGGTCATCGAGCAGATGGACATGGCGCCGGTCGAAGCGCTGGCGCTGACCGGCGCGCGGCGGATGCAGGTCTTCACCCACAGCGTCGTGCCCTCCGTGCTGCCCTCCCTGCTTGGTATCAGCCTCTATCGCCTCGACGAGAACATCCGCACCTCGCTGGTCCTGGGCTTCGTCGGCGCCGGCGGCATCGGCTTCCAGCTCCTGACCGCGATGAACCTGTTCCAGTATCAGGAGGTCTCGCTGCTGCTGATCATCATCTTTGTGGTGGTCATCACCGCCGAACGCATCTCCGCAATCCTGCGGGCGCGGCTGGGCTGAGAGCGCCGGGATGGACGGCAGATCAGTCGAGGGCGTCCGGCTGGACGATCATCTGGACGCGATCGCCGGCGAAGACCGCGAGGCTGTGATGGGTGGGCCGGCCGGCGAGATCGACATTGACCGCCTCGGACTGCAGCACGGGACGGCCCGGGCTTAGCTCCAGGAAGCGGGTCTCGCGCTCGCTCGGCAGGCGGGCCAGAAGCCGGGTGATGCGGCGGGTGTAGTCGGCGACGCCGTATTCGCGCAGCGCCTCGGTCAGCGAGTGGACCCGGCCATAGCACTGCTCGATGCCGGCGAAGCGAGGCAAAGGAAACTCATGGACGCCATAGCTCATGGGCACGCCATCGGCGACGCTGAGGGTTTCGAGCCGGATGACAGGCGCGCCCTCGGGCAGCTCGAGATCGGCGGCGATGCCGCCCGAGACCGTCGCCGGGCCGGCCGCCAGCAGGCGATGCCCCGGTTCGCGGCCCTGGGCGGCGAGATTGGCGCTGAAGCGGGTGCGCCGGCCCAGCACGTAGTCCACGGCCGGCCCGGTGACGAAGGTGCCGCGCCCCTGGTCGATGCGCAGCAGTCCCTGATCGGCCAGGGCGGCCATGGCGCGGCGTACGGTATGACGGTTGACCGCAAAGCGCTCGGCGAGCTCGAGTTCCGTGGCCAGCCTCTCGCCGGGCTTCAGGCGGCCGGCCTGGACGTCGGCGCTGAGGCTCTCGGCGATCTGGCGCCAGAGGGCAACGCCCTGGCCGCGGGCAATGATCTCGTTCATCTCGCTCCGATTGGCCGCAGCTTGCGCCATCACAGCCTCGACTTTGGTAGTCGGCCGGTCAATGTAAGTTGACATATCTAGATGTCTAGACGAATATCCTTATATGCCTGAGATCGATGCTTCGCAAGCCGAACGGGCGCGCTGGATGTCCTGCTTGAGCCAGGCCGATCCCGCCAGTCTGGAAGCCGCCTGGGCGGGGCTCCATCCCTCGCCGCCGCATCGCTGGCTGCGTCAGCCCGAGACCGGGCTTGTGATGCTGCGCGGTCGCGCCGGAGGCACCGGACAAGCCTTCAATCTCGGAGAGATGACCATGACCCGTGCCGCGGTGCGGCTCGAGGGCGACCGGCCGGCCACGGGCTTCGGCTATGTCGCCGGCCGGAACCGCCGTCATGCCGAGCTGGCGGCGCTGTTTGACGCGCTGCTGCAGGACGAGACCCGGCGGCCGGCGCTGTTATCCGGGCTGATCGCCCCGCTGCAGGCGCCGGCCGAGGCGGCACGGGCGTCGCGCGCGGCGGAGATCGCTCCCACGCGGGTCGACTTCATGACCATGGTGCGCGGCGATGGCTGAAACGATGCCGCACTCTGCCGCCACCTCGCCCGCATTCGCAGCACCAGGCCGCGATGCCCAGGCCGTCTTCCGCGCCGCGCTGACGGCCCTCAGCGAGCCCGGGCGGGTCATCGATCTGCCGGTCGAGCTCGAGACCGGCCTGCCGGTGGGATCCGCCGCGCTCGCTTTGCTGCTGGCGCTCGCCGATGGCGACACGCCGCTCTGGCTCGATGCACGCGCGAGCGATGCCGCAGGGTTCTTCGGCTTCCATACCGGCGCAGCTGTGGTGGCTGCCCCGCAGGTGGCGCGTTTCGCGCTCATCGCGGACGCCGCCGGCTGCCCACCGCTCCATCACTTCGCTCTCGGTGAGGAGGAGTATCCCGACCGCTCCGCGACGCTCATCATCGAACTGACCAGGCTCGCGGAAGGAGGGCCTCTGATTCTGAGCGGGCCCGGCATCGCCGACCGGCGGCAGCTTTCCCTCGCCGGCCTGGCACCGTCATTCCTCGCCGATTGGGCGGCCAATCACGCGCTCTTCCCGCGCGGGGTCGACATTTTCTTCACCTGCGGCACCCGCCTCTGCGGTCTGCCCCGGAGCATCCGCCTGGAGGGCAGATGTATGTAGCCGTGAAGGGCGGCGAGGCCGCCATCGATGCCGCCCATGAGCTTCTCGCCCGCGACCGGCGAGGCGATCCGGCGACGCCCGAGCTCACCCTCGCGCAGATTGAGAGCCAGCTTCGCCTCGCCGTCGATCGCGTCATGGCCGAAGGCGGGCTCTATGATCGACGGCTCGCAGCACTAGCCGTCAAGCAGGCGGCGGGCGATCTCGTCGAGGCGATCTTCCTGCTGCGCGCCTATCGCACCACCTTGCCACGCCTTGCGGTGAGCCTGCCGCTCGAGACGGCGGGCATGGCCATCGCCCGCCGCATCTCCGCCATCTACAAGGATGTGCCCGGCGGCCAGTTCCTGGGTCCGACCTTCGACTACACCCACCGCCTGCTGGATTTCGCCCTCGCCGAGGAGGCCAGCGCCCCGATTGCATCGTCCGCGGGGGAAGATGCGCCCATGGCGCCGCTGGCCCCAGTCACCGCGCTGCTCGAAGAGGAGGGCGTCGTCGCGCCGGAGCGGGCCGATCCGCAAGCCCCCGTGGGCGATATCACGCGCGAGCCGCCGACCTATCCGGCCGAGCGCGATGTCCGGCTTCAATCTTTGGCGCGGGGCGATGAAGGCTTCTTGCTGAGCCTCGCCTACTCGACCCAGCGCGGCTATGGCCGCAACCATCCCTTCGCCGGCGAGATTCGCAGCGGCATGGTCGCCGTCGAGATCCTGCCGGAGGAGCTCGGCTTTCCCGTCGCCATCGGCGAGGTCGAGCTCACGGAATGCCAGATGGTCAACCAGTTCAAGGGCTCGGCGACGGAGCCGCCGCAATTCACCCGCGGCTATGGTCTCGCCTTCGGACGGTCCGAGCGCAAGGCCATGTCCATGGCGCTGATCGACCGGGCGCTGCGCGCTGCCGAGTTCGAGGAGGAAGCGAACGCGCCGGCCCAGGATGAGGAGTTCGTGCTGAGCCACGCCGACAATGTGGAGGCTTCGGGCTTCGTGCAGCATCTGAAGCTGCCGCATTACGTGGATTTCCAGGCCGAGCTCGACATCATCCGGAGGCTGCGCCGCGAGGATCAGCGGCGGGAGGCGGCGGAATGAGCGCCGGCTACAACTTCGCCTATCTCGACGAGCAGACCAAGCGGATGATCCGCCGCGCCATCCTGAAGGCCGTGGCGATCCCGGGCTATCAGGTGCCCTTCGCCGGACGCGAGATGCCTCTGCCCTATGGCTGGGGCACGGGCGGCATCCAGGTGACGGCCTCGGTGATCGGGCCGGACGACACCCTCAAGGTCATCGACCAGGGCGCCGACGACACGACCAATGCCGTCAGCATCCGCAAGTTCTTCGCGCGAACCGCCGGCGTCGCCACTACCACCCGCACGGCGGAAGCGAGCATCATCCAGACTCGCCACCGCATTCCCGAGACGCCGCTCAAGGCCGGCCAGATCATCGTCTTCCAGGTGCCGATCCCCGAGCCCCTGCGCTGGCTCGAGCCGCGCGAGACCCTGACAAGGCGGATGCATGCGCTCGGCGATTACGGCGCCATGCATCTGAAGCTCTACGAGGATATCGCCCGCTTCGGGCGGATCACCACGGCCTATGACTATCCGACACTCGTCAACGGCCGCTATTTGATGGCGCCCTCCCCAATCCCGCGGCTGGACAATCCCAAGCTCGACCGCTCCGCAGCACTCCAGCTCTTCGGTGCCGGCCGGGAGAAGCGGATCTATGCGCTGCCGCCCCATACCCCGGTCAAGAGCCTCGACTTCGAGGATCATCCCTTCCGTGTCGAGGGCTGGTCCCAGCCCTGCGCACGCTGCGGCGCCCGGGACAGCTATCTCGACGAGATCGTCATCGATGACCGCGGTGGCCGGCGCTTCGTCTGCTCCGACACGGATTATTGCGACGGCAGGCTGGCGGCGGAGGCGAGGTCCTCATGAGCGAGACGCCACTGCTTCGCGTTCAAGGGCTGACCAAGCGCTTCGGCCAGCGGGTCGCCTGCCTCGATATCGATTTCGAGCTCTGGCCGGGCGAAGTGCTGGGAATCGTCGGTGAATCCGGTTCGGGCAAGACGACGCTGCTGCGCTGCATCGCCGGCCATCTGGATGTCAGTGCCGGCGAGATCCTGTTCGCGGTCCATGACGGCCTTGTCGACCTCGCCGCGATCCGAGAGGGCGAGCGGCGCCGGCGCATCGGCCATGATCTCGGATTCGTCCACCAGAACCCGCGCGACGGGCTGCGGCTGGCGGTTAGCGCCGGGGCCAATATCGCCGAGCCGCTGATGAATGCCGGAATGCGCCACTATGGCAGCCTCCGGCGGATCGCCGCCGATTGGCTCGCGCGGGTCGAGATCGATCCCTCGCGCATCGACGACAACCCGCGCCATTTTTCCGGTGGCATGCAGCAGCGCCTGCAGATCGCCCGCAACCTGGTGACGAGCCCGCGCCTCGTTCTGATGGACGAGCCGACCGGGGGGCTCGATGTCTCGATCCAGGCGCGGCTGCTCGACCTCATTCGCCAGCTGGCCGCCGATCTCGGCCTCGCGGTGCTGCTGGTGACCCATGACCTCGGCGTCGCAAGGCTGCTCGCCCATCGCCTGATGGTCATGCAGGAAGGCCGCATCGTCGAGGCCGGTCTCACCGACCAGGTGCTGGACGATCCTCATGAGGCCTATACCCAGCTCCTGGTCTCCTCGGTGCTGCGGCTGTGACCCCGCCGTTTGCCATTGAAACCCGCGGCCTGGTCAAGGGCTTTATCCTGCATGCCCAGGGTCATCTGCGCCTGCCGGTGCTGGCCGGCATCGATCTCCAGGTCGCGGCGGGTGAATGCCTGCTTCTGGATGGGCCGTCCGGCGCGGGCAAGAGCACGCTGATGCGCACCCTCTACGGCAATTATCGGCCCGATCGCGGCCAGATCCTTCTCCGCCATGACGCGGCCATGGTCGATCTCGCCTGCGCCTCGCCGCGTCTGACGCTTGAGATGCGGCGGCGGACGATCGGCTATATCAGCCAGTTCCTTCATGTCATTCCGCGGGTGCCCGCCCTGGAGATCGTCGCCCAGCCCCTGATGGCGCTCGGCACCGATCCCGAGACGGCGCGGGTGAGGGCCGGCGGCCTGCTCGAGCGCCTGGCACTGCCGCAGCGGCTCTGGCCCCTGCCCCCCGCCACCTTCTCCGGCGGTGAGCAGCAGCGCGTCAACATCGCCCGCGGCCTGATCGCCGGCCATCCAATCCTGCTGGTGGACGAGCCGACTGCTGCGCTCGATGCGGAGAACGGTGCGCGCGTTGTCGCCTTGCTGCAGGAGGCGCGGATCGCAGGTGCCGCGATCGTCGCCATCTGTCATGATCCGCTCGCGCGCCAGGCGCTGGCCACGCGCCACTTCAATCTGCCATCCAGGAATATCGCCGCATGACCGCTGAGACCGTTTTGAGCCATGCCCGTATCGTCATGGATGAGGAGGTCATCGCGGGCTCTCTGCTCCTGCGCGAAGGCCGCATCGCTGCCGTCGAGGCCGGGCCCAGTGCCGTTCCCGGCGCCATCGACTGCGGCGGCGACTACCTGATCCCGGGGATGATCGAGCTGCACACGGACAATCTCGACAAGCACATCGCGCCGCGCCCCAGGGTGCACTGGCCGGCACAATCCGCGGTCATCGCCCATGACGCCCAGATCGCCACGGCGGGCATCACAACCGTCTTCGATTCGGTCGCCGTTGGGGACATCGAACATGGCAGCGACCGGCTCGCCACCCTCGACGCCATGGCCGAGGGCATCGCCAGCTGCGAGCGGCAGGGCATGCTGCGGGTCGAGCATTTCCTGCATCTGCGCTGTGAGCTCTCCCATGGCCGCCTGCTCGCTCATCTCGATATCCTGGCGCGGCATCCGAGCCTCAGGCTGGTCTCGCTGATGGACCATACGCCTGGCCAACGCCAGTTCGCCTCGCTTGCCTCCTATGAGAGCTACTACAAGAACAAGTATCAGCTCGACGACGCCCAGCTTGCGGCTTTCGTCGAGCGCTGCATGGCCGACCGCGCCCGGCATGGCGAGACCAACCGCGCCGCCGTCGTCGAGCTGACCCGAAAGCGTGGCCTCAAGCTCGCGAGCCATGATGACGCCACCCCCGCCCATGCCGACGAGGCGGCCGAAGTCGGCGCCGTGCTGGCCGAGTTCCCGACCACCCGCGAGGCCGCGGCAGCGCTGCGCCGGCATGGCATCAAGGTGCTGACCGGGGCGCCCAATGTCGTCCGGGGCGAATCCCATTCTGGCAATGTCTCGGCCATGGCCCTCGCCCAGGAAGGGTTGGTCGACATTCTCTCCTCCGACTATGTTCCGGCGAGCCTTCTCCCCGCCGCCTTCCGCCTCGTCCGCGAGCTCGACTACACCCTGCCCGCGGCGATCCGGCTGGTGGCGGGCAATCCCGCCGAAGCCATGGACCTCGAAGACCGCGGCCGGATCGCGACGGGGCGGCGCGCCGATCTGGTGCGGGTGGCCGAGCGCGGCGGCTTGCCGCTCGTCCGCGCCGTCTGGTCCCAGGGCGAGCGGGTGGCCTAAGGCTCGTCATGGACGTGGCTACCACCTACAAAATCGATCAGGGCGAGGCCGATCACCCCTGGGGTGACGGGCGCTTCATGACCGAGGCGCCGATGGTGCATCCCAGTGCCGTGATCAAGGCCAGCCGCTTCGGCGCCTGGACCGTGGTCGGCGCCGATTGTGAGCTGCTCGAGGTCGAGTTCGACGACTGGTCCTATGCGGTCCGGGACGTGGCGATCTTCAATGCGAAGATCGGCAAGTTCTGCAATATCGCTTCCGCGGCCAGGATCAACCCGACCAACCATCCGATGCATCGCGCGAGCCTGCACCATTTTACCTACCGCAGCCGCTCGCATCATCTGGCCGCCGATGACGATGCCGAAATCTTCGCCTGGCGTCGGGCGCACCGGGTCGTCGTCGGCCCCGATGTCTGGATCGGTCACGGCGCGATCGTGCTGCCGGGCCGATCCATCGGCACCGGTGCGGCCATTGGCGCTGGCGCGGTGGTGACCAAGGATGTTCCGGACTATGCCATCGTCGCCGGCAATCCGGCGCGCATCATCCGCCGCCGGGTCGATGAGGAAACCGAGACGCTTCTGAAGCAGATTGCCTGGTGGGATTGGAGCCCGGCGCGGCTCAAGGCCGCGCTCCCCGATTTCCGCGCCCTGGAGGCGGCGGCTTTCGCGCAAAAATACAGCCGGCCGGGCGTCATAGCCGCCTTGCCGGCATGACGCCGGGGGCCTTCTTTTATGTCATCGGCCCATCGGGCGCGGGCAAAGACAGCGTCATGGCCTGGGCGCGCGCCGCGAGCGATCCCGGCCGCATCGCATTTGCCCATCGTTACATCACCCGCCCCGCCCTTGCCGATGCGGAGAACCACATTGCCCTCAGCCCCGCGGAGTTCGCGGCCCGCCTGAGGGCTGGCTGTTCGCCCTCGACTGGGAGAGCCATGGCCTCAGCTATGGCATTGGCCGCGAGATCGACCGCTGGCGGGCTGATGGCGTCGCGGTTTTGGTCAACGGCTCCCGCGCCTATCTCGCCGAAGCCGCCGCGCGCTACCCCGAAATCCGCCCGGTGCTCGTCACCGCGCCGGAAGATATCCGTCGAGCGCGGCTCCAAAAGCGCAATCGCGAAACCGGCCCCGCGCTGGCCGAGCGCCTGGAGGAGCGATTCGAGGTCGCCCATCCGCGGCTGGTGACCATCGAGAACCGCGGAGCGTTGGCCGAGGCCGGCGAGGCGCTCGCGGCGGTGTTGCGGGGTTCGTGACGGAGCGCAGTCAGAACAAATGCTGGCCGCCGGTGACGAAGATCTCCGTGCCGGTGACGTAGCTGAAATCGGGATTGCAGAGCTGGAACACCGCGGCCGCGGCTTCCTCGGGCGTGCCCATGCGGTGCATGGGGATGCGCGGGATCAGGCTCTCATATTCCGGCCCGATCATGGCAGTCTCGATCTCTCCGGGAGCCACCGCATTGACCCGGACGCCGAGAGCGGCGAATTCCACTGCCATCTCGCGGGTCAGTGCCGAAAGCGCCGCTTTGGAGGTGCTATAGGCCGAGCCGGCGAAGGGATGGATGGCGTGGCCGGCGATGGAGGTGATGTTGACGATGGCGCCCTGGCCGCGGTGGAGCGCCTGGGCGAAGCCGCGGGCCAGCGCCAGCGGCGCGAAAAAATTGAGCTGGAAGACCGCGCGCCAGGCATCCAGCGTGCCGTTCAGGATGCCGAGGCGCTCCTTGAAGGAGGTCTTGGGCGAGATCGCCGCGTTGTTCACCAGAGCATGGAGCGGGCCGCCGGCCAGGATCCCGTTCGCCGTGGCGACGAAGGTTTCGACCGCCGCCGGATCGGCGAGATCCACGGTGACATGCCGGTTCCAGTTCGGATCGCGCCGGCATTCATCGGGCACATCCTCGCGTGAGCAGGTGATGATGCGCCAGCCTTCCTGGCTGAAGCGCTTCACCGTCGCATGGCCGATGCCCCGGCTGGCCCCGGTGAGGACCAGCGTCTTGACTTCGTCCGCTCCGCTCACCCTGCCCCCATCTCCTCAATGCGCCATCAGCACCGGGATCGTCGCCTGGGCAAGCACATCCCGCGTGGCGCCGCCGAGGATCATCTCGCGCA
>Ga0126378_10002729_pt1 | contig 13166 bp, 17 predicted proteins | sample PanSoiMetPlot_23_FD_92587 | JGI IMG/M metagenome (GOLD analysis project Ga0126378, IMG submission 92587) | Tropical forest soil microbial communities from Panama - MetaG Plot_23 | ecosystem: Environmental > Terrestrial > Soil > Tropical forest > Bulk soil | place: Panama | collected 2016-02-17
ATCGGCTGGAACGTCCATGACAGCGAGCGGCCCCGCTCGGTGTCGGGATCGGCGGTGATGATGTCCCGCGCCTGCGTATCCTCAATCTCGGCCAGGATGACCTTGCCGCTTGCGGCACTGAACGAGCCCGCAAGCACGCAGGCATCGACGATGTCGGAGGCGGACACGCCGCGCTCCACGACATCCTCGGGCAGTCCCATCACCTCGCTGAAGCGGTGGTTCATGACCGCGAGCCGTCCGTCGGCGCGGAACATGCAGAGCCCGTGCGGCATGTTGTTCAGGGCGGTGTCGAATTGGCCGGCGATCGCCGCCTCGCGTTCGCGCGCGACAAGCGCCCGCATGAAAATCGTGTGCAGGTTCGCCGAGATCTTCATGAGAGTCACGAGAAAGACGGCGCACACCACCGACATGGCGACGTAATAGGGTGCGCCACGCAACGCCAGCGCAATCACGATCGGACCAAAGATCAGCGTCACCTGCAGCTGGAAGATCCACTGCCGTCCGTACGCCCTGCCCGCGCCACCCGCCGCCAGTCCCGTCGTGACGGACAGAGCGATCATGTGGGCCACGGCGTCGTCGCTGCCGAGCAGCGTGGTGGAACACCACAGGCCGATCGCGGCACCCTGGATCATCGCTCCGACCTGATAGCGCTTCTGCCACTGCGCAGCTTCGTCGCCCGTCAGGCCCGATTTGCGCAATTGATATCGCTGCAGATCCAGCGCCCGGACGGCGCCGGTGACGATGATGAGCCCGACACAGGCCCAGATCAGGTTGGATTCGGTTTTCAGCGCGGTCATGGCCGCGGCGATGGCGGCGAAGATGATGCCCGCAAGCAGTGGCCCGGAAGCTTCGAACAGCGAATCGATCAGCGCCGCCGAAATTGTCGGCGAGACCTCATGATCGGGCTCTGCGGTCCGGTTTGCGAGCTGCATTTGGATTGGTATGCGTCCAGCCTGGCTCGCGTACTTTTACTGGCCCGAGATGAAGCCTTTCTGATTGAACATCGTTACCGGGAGGTTGTTTTGCCCGGCGAGCGACCAAAATCGCCCGTTAAATCAGCGGGCTAGGCAAGTATTGCCGCGTGCACGGGAACCACACGGCGGCACATCTCAAGATAGCAGCGGCGACCAGGCCGGATCGGAAGCAAAGCCCGGCGTCGGCACGCGCTGCTCGTTGCGGCCGGATACATCGATGGTGAACAGCGACGGTCCGCTGTTGCCGCCGGGATCCCGGAAGAACATCAGGACGCGGCCGTTCGGTGCAAACGTCGGCCCTTCATTGTGAAAGCCTGACGTCAGGATGCGCTCGCCGGAGCCATCGGTCTTCATGATGCCGATGGCGAATTGGCCGCCGCCCTGCTTGGTGAAGGCGATGTAGTCGCCGCGCGGCGACCAGACCGGGGTGGAGTAGCTGCCCTCGCCGAAGGAGATGCGCTGCGCCGGTCCACCGGCCGCCGGCATGATGTAAATCTGCGGCTTGCCGCCGCGGTCGGATTCAAAACAGATGCGGCTGCCGTCCGGCGCGTAGGAGGGCGAGGTGTCGATTGCCGGGGTGTCGGTCAGGCGCGTGGTCGACTTGGAGCGCAGGTCCATCACGAACAGGTTCGAGTTGCCGCCCTGCTGCAGGCTCATGATGATGCGCTGGCCGTCCGGCGAGAACCGCGGCGAGAACGACATGCCCGGGAAATTGCCGACGATCTCGCGCTGGTTGGTTTCGATGTTGAACAGATAGACCTTCGGATCGCCCTGCCCGAATTCCATGTAGGTGATTTCCTGGGTTGAGGGCGAAAAGCGCGGCGTCAGCACGAGATCCGTGCCCCTGGTCAGATAGCGCACGTTGAAGCCATCCTGATCCATCAGCGCGAGCCGCTTGACGCGTCGCTCGGACGGCCCGGTCTCATCGACAAACACCACGCGGCTGTCGAAATAACCCTTCTCGCCGGTCAGCCGCTCGTAGATCTGGTCGGAGATGATGTGCGCGATGCGGCGCCAGTATTCCGGCGCGGTGAAATATTGCTGGCCAGTGAGCTGCTGGCCCGAGGCAACGTCCCACAACCGGAATTCGGCCTTCAGACGGCCATCTCCCTGGCGCGTCATGCGGCCGGTGACGAGGGCCTGGGCGTTGATGGTCTTCCAGTTCTGAAATTGCGGCGCGACATCGATGTTGGTGATGCGTTCGATGAAGGCGGCCGGGTCGATCGGCGCAAACAGTCCGCTCCGCCTGAGATTGTTGGTGATGACACCGGCGACATCGGCGCCGACCTGGGCATCTGCGGGCGATCCCGGCACGAAAGTCGGGATCGCGATCGGCAGCGGCTGGAATTCCGTGGGATCGACGCGCAGCCGCTGCGCAAACGCCGGGCTCACGCCCAATGCCGCAAGCGTTGAGCCGGTTGCCATCATGAACCGGCGTCGCGTCAGAAATCGGACCTTGCTCATCGGGATGGTTGCCTTCGTCGTCTTACAGCATGTCTTTCAGGCCGAAAGTCATGGGGATGTATTTCCAGGTCTCGTACTGGTCCTTTGGCAGAAACGCGTAGGCCTGACATTGCTGAACGGCGCGCCTTGCGCTTTCTCCCATTGCTTCAGCAACCGACCGTGACGGCCCACGTACGCCGACGATCACCGGCTCTGACGCAATGGTGCCGTCGCGCCGCAACTGAATGTCGATATCGACCTCGAACTGGTCGGCGTCCTGCCCGTTGTAGGGGAAGTTGAAGCAACGCCGCACGGCCGCAACGAACGCGCCCTTCCAGGTCGCCACGATGGCATTGGCGTTGCCTGTGTGGGTCCCAAGCGACGAGGTCGGGTTGAGCGCAGCGCCCGTGATCGACTGCCGTGTCGGATCGCGCTTGTCGATCAGGGCCGCGATCCTGGATTGATCGAACACGCGCTCCTTCGGCTTTTGCTGCGGCTGCGGTGGCGGCGCCTTGGCTTCCTGCTTCGGCTTCGGCTTCTTGGCCTCGTCCGCTTTCAGCGCCTCGGCGATCGGATCCGGTTTCGGCGGATCCGGTTTCTTCTCGGCCTGCTTCGGCTCTTCCTTCGGCTTGACGTCGGGCTTCTTCTCGACCGGCTTCGGTGGCGGCTCTGGCGTCGAGGTCGAGGTCACGACTTCCTGCTTCTTGTCATCGATCTTGCCGACGGCCTCGTCGACCGGCTTGGCATCGGCAACCTTCTCCACCAGCGGTTTCGGCTTGTCCTTCTCGCCGTTCTTCATGCCGGCGGTCATCTTGCTGAGGTCGGCGGACGAGATGATGTCGATGGGCAGCGCTTCGGGAGGCGACTCGAACGCCCGCGTAGAAAAGGAGATCAACCCCCATCCGATCACGAGGACGTGGAGTGCGGCCGACGCAACCAGTGTCTTGTCGACTTTGACCTTCACCTTCGCCGTTACCCCTGATCCACTTCCGTCACCAGCGCCACGCGGCGGAAACCGGCGGCCGACAGCCGCCCCATCACTTTCATCACCGTGCCGTAATCCACCTTCCTGTCGCCGCGAACAAAGATACGTTCATCCATCCCGCCGCGGGATTCCGTGATCGCCTTGAGTTTCGGTACCAGTTCATCGAGCGCGATCTCGGTGTCGTTGAGATACACCTGACCTTTCAGGTTGACCGAGAGCATCAGCGGATTCTTGTCCTGATCCAGGCTCTTGGCCTGGGTCTGCGGCAGGTCGAGCGGCACGCCGACAGTCAACAGCGGCGCGGACACCATGAAGATGATCAGGAGCACCAGCATCACGTCGACCATCGGCGTGACGTTGATTTCCGCCATCACGGGCCTGCGCCGGCCGCGGCGGCCTCCGCCAGCGGACGAACCAGTTACGTTCATCGCCATGGTCTGATGCTCACCGGTGCGTTCATATTATACCGCTGCTTACGCCCGCTCGTCGATCTGGCGCGACAGGATGGCCGAAAATTCGTCCGCAAAGCCCTCGAGCCGCTGGGCCTGGCGGTTCACCTCGGACGTGAACTTATTGTAGAAAATAGTCGCCGGAATTGCGGCGATCAGGCCGATTGCGGTGGCAAACAGGGCCTCCGCAATGCCCGGCGCGACGACCGCCAGCGAGGTATTTTTCGAGGCCGCGATCGACTGGAAACTTGTCATGATGCCCCAGACGGTTCCAAACAGGCCGACAAAGGGCCCGGCCGAACCGACCGTTGCAAGCACCAGGAGCCGCCGTTCCAGCCGCTCGATCTCGCGCGCGATCGACACGTTCATCACCTTTTCGATTCGCATCTGAAGGCCAGCGAAGGAGCGCGAATGACTTTCGAACGAGCGCTTCCATTCGCGCATCGCGGCAACGAAGCAGGCCGCCATCGATTGCGTCGGCTTGGCCGCGAGCGAACGATAGAGTTCCTCGATTGATTCGCCCGACCAGAACGCCTGTTCGAAGCGATCCATCGCACGGCGGGTGCGCGAGTACAGGAAGACCTTGTCGATCGCGATCGCCCAGACCCAGACCGAGCACGACAACAGGCCGGCCATGACCACCTGCACGACAAAACTTGCGTGCCAGGCGAGGTCGAACAGCGAGACTCCGGAGCTGATCGCAGGAAGCGATCCACCGTCGGGATTCATGGGCAATATCCCCTCAACGCAATGGTCCCAAATCTTCCGGCGCAGTGAGTTGCCGGTCCCACGGCCGCGCGTTCAGCGCCGGCGGTAAGCCTGCACGAAGGAGCCGGTTTGGTCGCATGGGAGGCCCGCCGAAGCCCGGGGCCTGCATTCCCTTGTCAACATGTCAAAACGAGGGCTGTTCGCGCGACTTTACGCCTCCAACCAAACGCCAATCAGGGTTAAAACCCGGTTACCAAAGCGGAATTTGGAACTGGGAAACGGCGGCCTGCCAGCCCTTTGGGAAGGCCGAAAGGAAGGCCGAAAACCCACCCCACGCGGACAAAAGCAAACCGCCCGCCAGCGATCTCTCGCGGGCGGGCGGCTGATGCCGTCAGGTGGTTTGGGGGCGTTAGGCCTGAAGGCGAAGCGCGGACTGGAAGCTCAGCCTTGCGGGGGCTGATCGTTCGGCGGCGTCGGGCGATTGCGGTGCTGTGCCATGAACGCGTCGAACTCTTCCTTGTCCTTGGCGTGCCGCAGGCGGGCGAGGAATTCCTTGAACTCCTGCTGCTCCTCCTCGAGGCGCCGCAGCGTGTCGGCGCGATATTCGTCGAAGGCGCGGTTACCGCTGGACGGCGGGCCGAAGCCGAAGCCGGCGCGCTCCATGCGGTTCTTCATCCGCTCCATCTTCCACTGCATCCGTTCCATCCTGTTCTGCCAGCGATCCTGGTGGCTCCAGCAAGTCATGCGTCTGCTCCCGAGTGTGAAAAAGAGAAGGGCTAGTCCGATCGGCCACCAGATGAGGAAGCCGAGGATGGTCACGGCGATCCAGCCGGGATGCCAGGGCGTATCCAGCATATGGGGGCGGTAGGGTGGTTCTGCGGGGCCGCGCCAGCGATTGACATCTGCGGTGTAGGCCATTTCCCTCTCCATCACGGCATCACGCCGCTGTGAATGTAAATAACATTTACATAGGTAACCCAAGCCGGATTTTTGTCAAGCCGGCGGCGACTGGGTGTGGGCGAATTATTTTTGGAATCTTATTTCGGCCTGCCCCAGGGACCGGTCGGCTTGTCTTCCGCCTGCGCCGGGGCGTCCTGCCTGCGATCGGTCGGGAAGCCCAGTCCGCGCAGATAGATCAGCACTTCCGCTTCCAGCAATTCGTCGGGCGACATCGGCAGCTTGCGCCGTGCCGCATCGCCGCGTGCGAACAGGGATGCCACGCCGTGCGACATCGACCAGATGTGCAGCGCCATCATCATCGCCGGCGGACGCGGCGTGCCGGGCGGCGCAAGCGCGGCAAGGCGCTCGGCGGCGGCGCGGATGATGGCGAAGGCGCGCTCGCTTGCGGCCATCAGTGCAGGGTTTGCATCGGCGGGCAGCCCCGATTCGAACATTGCCGAATAGAACGCGGGCTCTTCGCGGGCGAAAGCGAGATAGGATCTGCCGACACGCTCGAATGCCGTGACGGTATCGGGACGGCCGTCGTCCCAGGCTGTGGTCAGCGCCGCCTCGAACTGCTCGAAGCCGCGCTGCGCGATCGAGGACAACAGCTCATCGCGGTCGCGGAAGTGGCGATAGGGTGCGGCGGGACTGACGCCCGCCATGCGAGCGGCATCGGCAAAGGTGAAGCCGGCCGCGCCCTTTTGCGCGATCAGGTCGAGCGCCGCCTGCAGCAATGCTTCCCTGAGATTGCCGTGATGATAGCCGCGCTCGGCGCGGCGCTGATCCTTGCGCCAGCCCATGTGAACGGCTTTTACATGAACCGCCGACAAAGGTCACTAGCGGATGTACCCGTGGGCAGCCCGCGCGGCATTCATGTGAATGAATGCGCAGGCCGCTCAACAGATCGTTAACCGCCCGGAATCGGCAGCACCGGCATGATCTCCACGGCCTCGCCGGGGAAGATCGCAAAATGCGGATGGTTCTCGAACATTTTTGCCGCAGCCTCGTGTGAGGCGGCGCGAACCACGGTGAAGGCGCCGAGTTCGTTGCTGTAATCCGCAATGCCACCGGCGCCGACCCGCTTGGTCTTGCCGAGCGGACCGCCCATCTCGGCGAGCGCCGACTGGTGCTTCTCCACCCACGCCTTCCAGGCGGCCATGCCCTCTTTTTCCTTGGCCTTGCGCTCGGTCTCGGACAGGGCATTCCACGCAGCCCACTTCGCGCTGTTCTTGCTGCCGACAAAGACGGCCAGATAGGTATTGGTCATGGTGATCTCCTTGTTTGCTGTTTCAGATCAGCTCTTGTGGCCCAGCAATTCGTTGAAGCCGGCGGCGGCCTGTTGAACGTCAGGCGGGAAATCCGCCATCTCCTGCACCTGCCGGATCTCGATGATCTCGTTGTTGGAGGCCGGGCACTTCTTGGCCCACTCGATCGCCTCCAACCTCGATTTCACGTCGATCATCCAGTAGCCGCCGAGCACCTCCTTGGCTTCGGTGAAGGGTCCGTCGGTGACAACCGGCTTGCCGCCTGCGAACGAAACACGCGCGCCCATCGACGGCGGGTGCAATCCGTCGAGCGTGATCAGCACGCCCGCTTCCTTCAGCGCCTCGTTGTATTTCATCATCGCCGCCACGGCCTCCGCCGGCGGCATGGTTCCCGGCGCCGCCGCCTCGTAGCCTTTCGGGATCATCAGCATCATGAAGCGCATTGTCTGTCTCCGTTCGATCTCTGGCGCGGGCCTGCCGGCACTCGTCATCAAGACGATTGGCCTTTTACGGCGCCGACATGGCCAGCTGAATTATTTCGCAGGTCACTATTGCGTGGGAGGAACGTCATTCGCGGGGAAACATCGCGAAATATGGCTCTGCCTCTTTCAGCACCCGCGCGACGGATGGTCGCGCCTTCAGGCGCTCGAAATAGGCACTTAACTTCCGGCGCGCAACGAACGGCTCGATCTGGCTGCAATAAAACAGCGGCGGCGCGGCCGCGCAGTCGGCGAGGCCGAAGCCATGACCCATCGCCCATTCGCCGCCGGTCCATTGCATTTCGAGGATATCGTAGGATTTGCGGATCTGCGCCTTCGCCTGCTCCACGCCATGCGGGTCCTTGCTCCCTGAGGGGCGCAAACGGTCGCCCACGACTTTCTGCATTTGCAGATGAAGATAGAGATCAAGGAAGCGGTCGCGCAGTCGCGTATGGAGCGCGGCTTCCGCGTCAATGGGAATGAAGCGGGTCCGGCCGGGATAATGGCGGTCGAGATATTCGATGATGATGCTGGATTCCGGGACGACTTCGTTGCGTCCCTTGTCCTCCAGCACGGGAAAGCGGCCGATCGGCGAGAGTTTCAGCAACGCCTCCCGTTCGGCCGGATTGCCGAGATCGACCTGGTTGGCGGCAAATGGCGTGTCGTTCTCGTAAAGCGCGATCAGCGTCTTCCAGCAGAACGATGACAGCGGATGGAAATGCAGCGCCAGTGACATGAAAACTCCCTCGTTGCGGCGGGGCTCTCCAGCAAGGACGAACCCGGTCCGCCGATTTCGACATCGGGGCTTGCTATCAGGACACTTTGGTCCACCGCCGCGTCACCTCGTGCGCACCTTCCGGCGTCGCCTCGAAGATCGATGAAGCAAGGATCGCATGAATGTGCAGGATGCCGACCCCTGCGTTTCGGAAACCATGCAGGCGCCCCGCCGGCACAATCAGGGACTGGCCGGCGCGAACCGCGATTCGCTCGTCGCCGATCCACATCTCGGCCTCGCCATCGCGCACCGTGAGCACTTCCTCAACCGGATGCGAATGGGTCGGCGCGCCCTTGCCCGGCGCGACCCATTGCTCGAACAGACACAATTGTGCCGCACCGTTCCGGGCCGAAACGAGCATGCGGGTTTGCACACCCTCGCGCCAATGCTCCAAAGGCATGTCATTTGGGTCGTTAACAGTCATGGATCGAACCTTTCGCCGACGCGATTGCCAAGCTAAGCAGACACCAGGCCGCCGTGCTAGCATGCGGCACGCGATCATGATGGAACGCCGATGCCCGCCTCTTCCCGGAAGGTTGCCCTCGTGACCGGCGCCGCGCGCGGCATCGGGCTTGCGACCGCGAAGCGATTCCTGGCCGAGGGATGGCGGGTGGCGCTGCTCGATGTCGACGCCGCGACATTGAAGGGCGCGGTCGCGGCGCTGGCAAATCCTGACTCGACCTTGATGCTCGTGTGCGACGTGTCGGATGCCGGTCAGGTGGCATCGAGCATCGGCAGCATCGCGCGGCGCTTCGGCCGGCTCGATGCGCTCGTCAACAATGCCGGCGTCGCCACGTTCGCCCCGATCATGGACACCTCCGATGACGACTGGAGCCGCCTTCTCGCGGTCAATCTCACCGGTCCGTTCCTTTGCACGAAAGCAGCGTTTCCGCTCATGCAGCAGCATGGCGGCGGCGCGATCGTCAACATCACCTCGATCTCGGCGGTGCGCGCTTCGACATTGCGCTCCGCCTATGGCACGAGCAAGGCGGGACTTGCGCATCTCACCAAGCAGCTCGCGGTGGAACTGGCGTCTTCCGGCATCCGGGTCAACGCGGTTGCGCCGGGTCCGGTCGACACCGCCATGGCCAGGGCCGTGCACACGCCGGAGATCCGCGCCGACTATCACGATGCGATCCCGCTCAACCGCTACGGCCTTGAAGACGAGTTGGCGGAAGCCATCTTTTTCCTCAGCGGCGACCGCTCGAGCTACATCACCGGGCAGGTGCTGGCGGTCGATGGCGGCTTTGATGCGGCCGGCATCGGGTTGCCGACGTTGCGCGGCCAGCGCCGAAACGGATGAGTGACACATGAGCGTGATGCGTATCGTCCTTACTCTCCTGCTCGCGGTTGTCCTGTGGTTCTTCGCGACCATGCTGGCGCGCGCGGAGGTGCGCATCCTCGCAAGTCCGGGCGGCCAGGTCGGCCCGTTCATCGACCTGTTCGAGCAGGTGCGCAATTCCGGCGAACGCGTGGTGATCGACGGACCCTGCCTGTCGGCCTGCACGCTGGTGCTGAGCATGGTGCCGGCCGAACGCATCTGCGTGACGCGGCGCGCCGTGCTTGGCTTTCACGCCGCCCGCTCGATCGATCGGCGCGGGCGGTTGTATGCCGAGCCGGAAGCCTCGAAACTGGTGCTGCAAGCCTATCCCGGTCCGGTGCGGGACTGGATCGTCCGCCGCGGCGGGTTGACGTCGCGGCTGTTGTTGTTGCGGGGCCGCGAGCTCAGCGCCCTGTACCGGCCGTGCCGATAATTTCTACATGCCTTCGGCCGGGCAGTTCACCATCCACGGGATGCCGAACTGATCGGTGCACATGCCGAATCCCTTCGCAAAGAACGTCTTGCCGAACGGCATCGTCTCGCTGCCACCCTGGCTCAACGCCTTGAACTTGCGCTCGGCATCACCGAGGTCCGTGACCGTCAGCGAGACCGAAAAGCCCTGCGGCTTGTGGAACCGCTCGGGCGGCGCATCGGCGCCCATGATGTAGGCGTCGCCAATCGTCATGTGGGCGTGCATCACGAAATTCTTGTGCTCCGGCGGCACGGGCATGTCGGGTGGCGCGTCGGCATAGCGCATCATCATGTCGACCTTTCCGCCGAGATGCTTCTCGTAGTATTTGAACGCGGCCTCGCAATTGCCGCTGTAGTTCAGATAGGGCGTGATCATCGCTTGCTCCTGGTTTGGCGTTGTCGTGATTATTTTTCGGAAACGGATTTGATCTTGGCGAGACCGGCCTCAAAATCCTTGCCGATCATCCTGTCGAAGCTCATGAACACCTGCATCACCTTCGACATGAAGGGCGCAGGTCCGTGCATTAGCCAGTTGAGTTGTGTCGCATTGCCCTGCGGCAGCATTGTGAATTCCGCGATGTTGTGCGCTTCGAACGGTTTCAGGAAGTCGAGCTGAATCTTCACAAGCGACGGAGAATTGGCCTCGAGGATTTCCATACGGCCGGAACCGACGTTCCGGTTGCCCTCCCAGGCATAGATCGCACCCTTGCCGCGCTCGGCGCCACTATAGGTCCGCTTCAGCGCGGGATCGCGGTTCTCCCAGGGCGACCACTTCCGCCATTCGTGAAAATCCGCGATCAGCGGAAAGACCTTGTCGGCCGGCGCGTTGATGGTCGCGGCACGCTGCACGCTGAACCGATCCGGCTTGGCGGCCGCGATGATCAGTACGGCAACGATGGCGACCACGAGCACGATCGCGATGATGACAATGACTTCGAGCATGAGTGTCTCCGTTATCGATCGAAACAGCGTCGCAGGTCAGATGCGGAAGGGCAACAGGCCGCGCAAACTGCGGTCTCGTAACCAGAGCCCGCCCCACAAAATCAGCCCGAGATAGACGCCGAACAACACATGGGTAAACAGCGGGCTGCCGATGCGGACATGCGATGCGACCGCGCCGCCGAGATAGCCGGTCAGCAGGATCGCGCCGAGGATCGAGGTCGGCGGGACCGAGTAGAGCAAGGTGCAGGCGATGGTGATGATACCGAGACTCCGTGCCAGCGTCTCACTGGAACCGTAGCCCATCTTGTCCATCGTTTCCGTGACAACGGGCCATGGCACGAGCTTGATCGCGCCGTCGAACAGCAGGAAGACGATGACGAGACCGCTGAGAATGCGCCCGGTCAATCGCGCGGCCTTCGAGACGGATTGCGAGTTCGCCGACATGGCTGGCTCCGTAAATTGGTGACGCCTGCCCAATAGACGAACGGGTGTGCGGCGATCCGACAGCAAGTTTGAAAATTTTCGAGCTCGCGATGAATACCCTCTCCCCTTGCGGGAGTGGTGAGACGGAGTTCGCCGCGGGAACTACTTCCCCGCTTTCGTATCGCGCGGCTGGCTGTCGCGCATCAGCTTGTCGAGATGCATGCGGATGTGGGCGGCTTCCGCGCTGGTATTGGCGAGCGCAATGGCGCGGTCGAAGGCGACGCGCGCCTCCTCGTTGCGCCCAAGCTGCATCAGGAAAGCACCGCGCACGCCGAAGAAATGAAAATAGTTCGATAGCCGCGGCGCCAGCGGTTCGATCATCTCAAGGGCGGCCTCCGGCCCCCGCACCTTCGACACCGCGACCGCGCGGTTGAGCGTGATCACTGGCGAGGGCTGCGCCAGTTCGAGCGCGCCATAGAGCAGATCGATCTGCGTCCAGTCGGTCTCTTCGGGCTTTGCCGCGCGGGAATGCAACGCCGCAATCGCCGCCTGGATCTGATAGGGACCAGAGGCGCGATGGCGCATCGCCTTGTCGATCAGCGCGAGCCCCTCGACGATCAGCTTCTGATTCCAAAGCGAGCGGTCCTGGTCGTCGAGCAGAATCAGCGCACCATCCTTGTCAAGGCGCGCCTCGGTGCGCGAATGCTGCAGCAACAACAGCGCGGTCAGTCCCATGATCTCGGGCTCGCTCTGGAACAGTCGCAGCAGCAGCCGCGCCAGCCGGATGGCTTCTTCGCACAGTGGCTTCCTGGTCTCGGCAGTGTCGCCGCTCGCCGAGTAGCCCTCATTGAAGATCAGGTAGATCATCGCAGCCACCGCCGCGAGCCGTTCGGCGCGCTCGACTGCACCCGGCGTCTCGAACGGCACGTTGGCTTCGGCGACGCGTGCCTTGGCGCGGGTGATGCGCTGCTCCATCGCTGGTTCGCTGACCAGGAATGCGCGGGCGATCTGTTTCACCGAGAGACCGGAGACGATGCGCAGCGCCAGCGCGATCTGCTGCGTCGCGGGCAACTCCGGATGGCAGCAGATGAACAATAGCCGCAAGATGTCGTCCCGATAATGCGAGCCGTCGAGCCGTTCTGCGATCGCGTCCTCGGCGTCGCCGAGATCGGAGATGGCGTGATCGTCGTCGGGCAGCGGCTCCTGCCTTCGGTTGCGGCGGACCTCGTCGATCGCGGCATTGCGGCCGACCATGATCAGCCACGCCGCTGGATCCCGCGGCGGGCCATTTTGTGGCCAGGTCTTCAGCGCGCGCAAGGACGCGTTCTGAAAGGCTTCCTCGGCCGTGTCGAGATCGCGGAAGTATCGCAGCAGCGCGCCGACTGCCTGGGGACGCGCCGAGGTCAGGGCAGCATCGATCCAGGCGGTATCGGTCACGTCGATGGGCTCCCCGGCGCATACATACCGACGGGGCGAATCTCGTAGGCGCCACCGGGATTGGCAGCACCGAGATCGCGGGCGACATCGAGCGCCTCGTCGAGATTCTTGCAATCGATCAGGTAGAAGCCGAGCAGTTGCTCCTTGGTCTCGGCGTAGGGCCCGTCAAGCACCAGCGGCGGGTTCTCCTTGCGCAGGGTCGTGGCCGCCGTGGTCGGCAACAGCCGCGCCACCGGCCCCAGCCGGCCCTGCCTGGCGAGCTTGTCCTGCACCACGGCAAGTTTCTTCATGACGGCGGCGTCCTGCTCCTTGCTCCAGGAGCCGACGAAATCCTCATCGTGGTAGCAAAGTATGGCGTAGAGCATTTCGCTTGTGCCCTCCAAGTTCGTTTCACGTTGCAGCACCCTCTCGAACGAACTTCGGAAAGTAAAGGGCACTAGTGCGGCGGTTCAGAAGTCCGCATCATTTGTACCGCGACTTCGTCATGCGGACTTCTGAACCAAAGCCGCACTGGATCAATATATTGCTAGTGTCCTTCGATTCCGAAGTTCG
>Ga0126378_10002730_pt1 | contig 13165 bp, 11 predicted proteins | sample PanSoiMetPlot_23_FD_92587 | JGI IMG/M metagenome (GOLD analysis project Ga0126378, IMG submission 92587) | Tropical forest soil microbial communities from Panama - MetaG Plot_23 | ecosystem: Environmental > Terrestrial > Soil > Tropical forest > Bulk soil | place: Panama | collected 2016-02-17
TCCCATGGTCGAAACCGCTTCGTAGTTGCCGGCGTCGCTGAAGTCGAAGATCACCGTGGTGACGACCTGGGTGCGTGGCGTGAACAGGAAGACGGAGGCGGACAGCTCACGCAGCGCGGGGATGAACACCAGCAGCCAACCGCTCAGAAGGCCCGTACGCAGGAGCGGCACGGTGACCGACAGGAGCGTGTGGATGCGACCGGCTCCCAGAGTCCGCGCCGCGTTCTCCAGGTCGACGTTTATGCCCCGCAGGATCCCGGAGGCATTGCTGAACGCTATTGGCAGAAACCGGGTGGCGTATGCGGCGATCAGGATCCCGGCAGTTCCGTAAAGCAGGATCGGGGGATGTGAGTAGGCGGCAAAGAAGCCGATCGCGAGAACGATGCCGGGCACGACGAAGGGCGCCATCGCCGTGAACCCAAGCAATGAGGTCAGTGGAACCATGCGCCTCACCACCATGTAGGCGACAAGCGTGGCGACGACCACCGCGATGGTGGCCGCCCCGGCCGAGTATTCGAGCGAGTGCACGATGGCTTCTCTGGTGGTGGCGTTGTCAAGGATCGCCCAGCGATACCAGTAGCCGGTCAAGTTGCCGGGCGCGAAGGGGCCCTTGCCCCAGACGTGCTCCAGCGACACGAGCAGGAGGGCGCCGTAGGGCAGGATGACGGAGAGGGCAGGCGGGATCAGCGCCAATCCCAGCGCCGGCCATCGCCAGGTGCCCAGCCTCGTCAGCCGCCGCACGCCGCCTTTGCCGGTGACGGTCACGAAGCGCCGCCGGCCCAGGATCCGGCGCTGGAAGAAGAGAAGGCAGATCGTCACGAGGAGCAGCGGCATCGCGTACGCTGCTGCCACCTCGAGCTGAGGCGGGAACTGCGAGAAGAACAGGTAGAGCTGGGTCGTCATCACCTGCTGGCGCGCTGGGATCAAGAGGAACGCCGGCGGCCCGAAAAGCTCAAGGGCTTCCAGGAAGCTGAGAAGGAAGCCGCTGAGGATGGCAGGCAGCGCCAGCGGCAGAGTGACCTGCCAGGTCGTGCGCCAGGTGCCGGATCCGAGTGTCGTGGCGGCGTCCTCGAGCTCGGATGACATCAGTTCGAGGGTTCCGCTCACCAGCGTGAACGTGTAGGGGATCGAATAGAGAGCGATGACGAAGGTGGCCCCTGGCAGGCTGAACACGTTGAAGGGCCCGTGCTCGCCCCCGAAGAGGGCCAGCCAGATCCGGTTAAGCCAGCCGGAGTTGGGTGCGGCGAGAAAGATCCACGCGTTCGCACCAAGGAACGAGGGCGTGACGAACGCCGCGAGTACCAGAGGCCGGATGAGCCGGCGGCCGGGCATGTCCGTTCGTGAGACGACCCAGGCCAGAGGTGTGCCAACCAGGACGGCGATGGCCGCCACCGCGACCGCCAGCTTGAACGAGTTGAGGACAGGCTCCAGGTAGATCCGCTTGCTGAACGTTGAGACGTAGTTCCGCAGAGTCAGCGCCCCGGTGGTCGGGTCCTGGAACGACGAGAGGGCCAGCCACGCCAGAGGTACCAGGACCAGAAGGAGCAGCACCAGCGCTGCCGCGATCCACACGACCCAGCCGGCCTGCTGGCGCCACGCCACAACCGGCACCAGCTGCTGGCGCCTTGGCCGGGCGGCGGTGATCACAGCTCAGAAATGCGATGGACAGGAGCAGCCGTTGGGCTGCTCAAACCCCCATGATCTCGCGCCACTTCTGGATGGCTTCCGGCACCCCCGTTATCAGCCGGTCGACCCTGTTGCGGTGCCACTTGATCTTGTCCAGCGTGGGAGTTCCGGCGACCGGCTTTATGTCCGCCCGAAGCGGGTAGTTGGACGTGCTGACAAGGGCTTCCGAGTACTCCTTCGAGTACATGAAGTTGACGAACAGCTGCGCCGCGTTGGGACGCTGAGAGCCCTTCATGATGCCCACCGGCCCGCCGATCAGAATCGCGTCGTCGGTCGGAAACTGGATGTCGATCGGGTTGCCCTGCGCCTTCTTGGCCAGCGAGAAGTTGTCCGGCCCGGCGCCGACCTGACGCTCGCCCTGGACGATGTCGGTCACCGTGTCGTTGACCGACCGGTTGATCTTCGGGCTGTTCTTTTCCAGGTCTCTCAGATAGCTGTCGCTGTACTTGTCGATCATTGCCAGCACCCAGTTACCCACGTAGCCGCTGAAGCCGGGGTGCCCAGTGGTGATCTTTCCCTTCCACTGCGGATCGAGCAGGTCTTTCCACGACTTGGGTGGGGTCGGCACTTTGTCCGTGCGGTAGTTGATGAGGACAAAGCCGATAGCGCCCAGGTAGTACTGGTGGTCGGGGTCGAGGCTCTGGAAGTCCTTGGGCAGGAGATCGACGTCAGGGGGCGTGAACGTTGTCAGCGCCCCGGCCTTCTTGAGAGGCGGGTAGTGACCCTCGTCGGTCGAGGCAAACACGTCGCACTCGGTCTGGCCCGCCTTGAGGTCGTTCTGGAGCCTCGTGTAGAGGACCTGCGCCGTCTGCCTGAGCAGGGTGACGTCGACTCCGGGGTACTTCTTCTTGAAAGCAGCTGCCATCGTCTCTGCAGCGCTCTGCTCGTAATGCGCCGTCCACCACGTCACGCTTCCCTCTTTTCGGGCGGCGGCGTACAGCTTGGTGACGTCTTTCTCGACCGGCTTGCTCGGAGCCTGACTGGCCGACCCGCCGCAGGCTTCCAGGAATGCGCCCAGCCCACCACCTGCGGCAAAGGCCGTGGCGCCGCCGGCGAGGCGCACGAAATCGCGCCGCGAAACCCTCTCTTCCATTGGCGCAGATTACAGCTCGTTGCTCGACCTGTCGATTGGAGTGGTCAGGGCCGTCGACTCTTTGGTGTGGCTGGGCCGACCACGAGGAAGCTGAGCAGGAGGCCGGCCGCGCCCGCCATCACCGCCGAGCCGGCCCAGAGGTGGACCGACCAGTCGATGCCTCCTCTGGCCTGAAGGGTGCCGAAATAGATCAGATAGAGGAATGTCGGGACCGCGAATGCGACCAGGCGCAGAGTCCAGGGCCGGTCGCCTCGAGGCCGAAGAAGGTGAACGAGGACGTCCGCGGCGGCGCCGACGACCACGGCCACGGGCACCCACTCGAAGGTGTCGCGCATGAAGGCGATCATCGCGATGGGACAGGCGATCACCGCTGCCACCGCGCCGGCAGGCAGGGTCCAGCGGTGGAGGAGGAACAGCAGAAAGCCGGCGAGTAAGGCGCCCTGTATCAGGACGGCAGCCACGCCGAGAGCCTGGTTCAGCGCCGAGGGGACCGCGGGGTAGCCTCCTGCCGCGTAAGCCAGCCGGGCCCCATCGGGCGACCACGCCGGCCGGCTGGCAGCCCACGTCCCGGATCCCTCGCCCAGGTCACGGACATCGCCGCCCTCCAGCGACGCGGTGGACACGTGCTGACCGCCGTTGAGGTCAGTCAGGAACGCCACCCGGGCACCGTCCGGCGACCATGTGGGATCAGAGCTCGAAGCATTGCCCGGCGTCAGTGGGTGGGCCCCGGTCCCATCGCTGCGCGCGACCCACACCTGCGGCCTGCCGATGCCTGAGCGGGTGTAGGCGAGGAGGCGGCCGTCAGGCGAGAAGGCGGGGGAGAGGCCGGAGAGTGGGAGCCGAACGCGCCCACCACCGTCAATGGCGACGGTCTCCAGCCGCCACCCCTCGGACGTCCGGCTAGCGAAGACCAGGCGCTTGCCGTCGGGTGACCATGAGGGCTGGAGGCTGCTCGAGGTGTCGCTCACGACGGCGTGGGCTCCGCTCCCGTCGGCGCGCACCAGCCAGACCTGGAAGCTCGGCGAAAAGCCGCCGGTGTAGGCGAGCCAGCTGCCGTCAGGCGACCAGGCCGGCCCCCAGTGGACGCCGGGACCGGTGGTCAGCTGGACCTGGCCGCCGCCGTCCGGGCGCATGGTCCAGATCTGCGATGAACCTCCCCTGCTGGAGTCATAAGCGATCAGCCGGCCGTCCGGCGACCAGGTCGGGTTCCACGCACCCGAGCGTGTGAGTCGGGTCTGGAGGCTGCCATCTGCGCCGACCACGTAAATGCTGGCGAGGCCCGAGGAGGCGCTGTTGCCGGTGGACGCGTAGGCGGTGACGAAGGGGTGGGCGAACTGCGTGAAGAAGCCAACCCCGGCCAGCGTCAGGGTGGCTGCTGCGATGGCCGGCGCTCCGGTTCGCCACCCGAGCCTCACCTGAGGCCGCCGCCACGCGGCTCGGAGCGGGCCGGTGACGATCAGGATGCCGCTCGCGGCGAGGAGCAGGTGGGTGGGGCTGAGGAGGGCGTCCGTGCCCGCCTCGATGCCGAACCGCAGGTGCCAGAGCAGGTCGAGTACGCCGCCCAGCCCGAAGAGCAGGACGCCCATGGCAGAGAGCTCATACCCCTCCGGAACCGCTGCGGTCAGCGGGCGCCGGTCGTACTGTCCGCGCAGCCAGGCCAGCGCCAGGGTCGTCATGATGGCTGCGAAGCCGGAATAGAGGACTGCATGCCAGGGCGTGAAGACGGTTTCCATCGAGCCGAGGTGGTTGTGAGCCCAGCCGTCGAGGAAGAGCCCGCCGGTCAGCCAGCAGCTCAGGAGCCCTATCAGCCAGTCGAACAACGGCGCCGCGCGAGCCCCAGCCGCAGGCGCGGCTTCGCGTGGCCTGGCCGGCGCGGACCGCAGCAGCTGCATTCACCGGTGGTACACCACGAGGGCGGTGCCCGTTCCAGACGGTCCGGCCGCCCGCTTCAATCCGACGGTGAGCAAATCCGCTCCAACTTCGCCGGCCCCACCGCTTGGGCGGCCTTTCACATGGCCGCCGGCTTTCAGCGCCTCAGCGTGGACGTAGATTTGATCGCGTTGGCACGAGTCGAGCTCTCGCGAGCCGGGTCAGTCGAGGGTGTCAGCCTCATCGATCACACCGCTGACGCCGGATTCGAGGTCGAGGCGCCGTGTCTGGACGCGTGCTTTGCTCGTGCTGCCGCCGGAATGTTCGCAATGATGTTCGACCCGCCCAACAGGATGGACCGGAGGTCCCAGCGTGCGGTTGAGGTGGAGCTTGGGGCCGACTGTCCAGAGGAGCTCATGGTCTCGTGGCTGGAGGAGCTTCTCTATCGAAGCGAGGTGGAGGGGGTGTTCTTCCTCCGCTTCGATGTCGAGACGGTTGAGACCGACGGTCTCAGGCTGAGCGGCAGGGCCGCCGGTGTCCCGATCACACCTGACCTCGAGCCCGCCGGCCCGGGAGTGAAGGCGGTGACCCGCCACGGACTGCGAGTTGAGCGGGCTGGTGGGGGCTGGCGGGCCCGGGTGATCTTCGATGTGTGAGGCCGAGCCGAACCCGGATCAGCCCTTCAAGACGCCCAGCGGGCGCAGACGAGCGACCGGCCGCGAGAGCCCTGCGCCCTCGCATGTCCTGACCACGGCCTCGACGTCCTTGTAGGCCTCCGGCATCTCCTCTGGGAGTGCCCTTACCGCCCTCGTCACAACGTGGACCCCCTGCTCCCTGAGCCTCTCAGCCAGCCGGTGGCCGGTTTCGCGCTTGAGGGCCTGGCGCCTGCTCATGACCCGTCCAGAGCCGTGACAGGTGGAGTGGAATGCCTCACCGCCAGGTTCGCCTACGAGGACGTACGAGGGAGTTCCCATCGAGCCAGGCACCAGCACCGGCTGCCCCACCTCGCGATAGTCGTCCGGCAGGTCCGCATGGCCGGCCGGCAGGGCTCTTGTCGCACCTTTGCGATGCACGCAGAGCATCCGCCGTTGACCGTCGATCTCGTGCTCTTCGAGCTTGGCGAGATTGTGAGACACGTCGTAGACCAGCCGTAGAGAGCGGTCGCCGAATACGCTTCCGAATGCGGTGCGAGCCGCTTCGCTGATGACCTGGCGGTTGGCGCGCCCGAAGTTGGCCGCAGCCGTCATTGCGGTCAGGTAGGCCATCCCATGCGGGGACTGGACCGGCGCGGAGGCGAGTTGACGGTCGGGTACGTTGATGCCGTACCCGGGCATCGCCCTGAGCATCTGCTCGACGTGGTCGGAGCAGATCTGGTGCCCGAGTCCGCGGGAACCGCTGTGGATCATCACCGTGACCTTCCCCTCGGCCAGGCCGAAGCGCCGAGCGACAGCCGCATCGATCACCCGCTCCACTTCCTGTACCTCCAGAAAATGGTTGCCTGAGCCAAGGCTCCCAAGCTGCTTCCACCCGCGCTCAAGGGCTCGGTCGGTGACCCCACCCAGGTCATCGACAGGCAGTGCCCCTCGGTCCTCGCAGTGGGTGAGGTCCTCCTCCGTGCCGTAGCCGGACTTCACCGCCGCCCTTGCGCCCTCTCTGAGAACGTCATCCAGATCAGATCGGCTGCTGAGGGCCCAGATGCCACCCGTCCCCTGGCCCGCCGGGACGGCGCGGTACAGCTCCTCCATCAGCGGCGGGATCGCCTTCATCACCTTGCCGGCTTGAAGATTGCTGACAAGGAGCCGAACACCGCACGAGATGTCAAAGCCGACTCCACCCGGCGAGACGATGCCACCACCCTCCACGTCGGTTGCGGCAACGCCTCCGATCGGGAATCCGTAACCCCAGTGGATGTCTGGCATCGCGTAGCTGGCGCGGACGATGCCTGCCAGGCCGGCGACGTTGACCACCTGCTGGAGCGACTGGTCCGTACCCAGCGTCGGCAGAAGGTCTTCGGAGGCGAACACCACGCCCGGCACCTCCATGTCGCCGGTCCTGGGCACCACCCAGCGGAACTCGGTGTCTCTGACGAGCCTGATCCCAGCGATCTCGATGGCTGCGCCGATGGAGCTTCGAGCCATCCGATTACCTATCGCCTCGGGCGCGAGATACCCCCAAACCTTATCTGGTGCCTGTAGCCTGATCTGGTGCCTGCAGCCTGCAGTTTCAATATAACATTATCTGGTACTGGGAGCCTAGACGGATCTGCTTGACACCAGGTCGCAGGGCAGCAGGTGACCGACATTGCGTCGGTCACCCGCTTATGCCCGGGGTGGAGAGGCGTTGGTTACCAGGTCATCGCTGTTCACCACGATGACTGACTGGTCGTCGAGGTCCGAACCATCGAGGAGTCGCATTGCTGCCGTCGCGACCGTAGCTGGACAGGTCCAGCTGACGGAACGTCAAAAGTACGCAGCGAGGTACCTGAATCTGCGCGTAAGCTACCCAGACGCCTAACAGATGCCGGATGCTGCGCACGAACGGGCAAGTCGACCTCCCCGGTCCGCAACCGGACTGCCTGTACGGCTCACCAGCTTCGTGGGCCGCGAGGTCGAGCTCGCTCAGCTCGACGGCCTGGTGCGGACGTCGCGGCTGGTAACCGTCGCCGGCACCGCCGGATTGGGAAAAACGCGGCTGGCGATCGAGGTGGCGAGCCGCCTGCTCGGCGATTCGGGGCTGTCGATATGGTTCACGAGTCTCGCCGCGCTGACTGACGGCGGTCTGGTGCCCCAGGAGGTCGCGACCAGGCTGGGCGTTCGCGAAAAGTCCGGCGAGACCCTGATCCAGACGCTGGCGGCGCACATCGGATCTCAGCCGACGCTGCTTCTGATCGACAACTGCGAGCACGTGCTCGACTCCAGCTCGAGGCTCGTAGAGGCCTTGTTGAGAAGCTGTGCCGACCTGCATGTGCTCGCCACGTCTCGCCGGCCGCTCCGCGTGCCCGGCGAGGCGGTCTGGCGGATTACGCCGCTGAGCCTTCCTGACCGGCAGCATGGCGGCGCGCTTCAGACGATCGTCGACAGCGAAGCCGTTCGCCTCTTCGAGGCCAGGGCGAGCCTGGTCCGATCAAGATTCAAGGTCGGACCGGACAACGCGCAGACGGTCGCCCTCATCTGTCGCCGTCTCGACGGAATACCCCTGGCGATTGAGCTCGCCGCCGCGCGCACCGAGATGATGTCGGTCGAGGACATTCTGAGCCGGCTCGACGACCGCTTCAGCTTGTTGGAGGACAGCGGCCCGGTCGCCGTGCCCCGCCATCGAACGCTGCAGGCAGCCCTCGACTGGGATCACCAGCTTCTCAATGAGCAGGAGCGCCGCCTTTTTCGGCGGATCTCGGTTTTCAGAGGCGGATTCGAGTCTGAGGCAGCCGAGGCCATCTGCGCCGGCGAGGGCGTCGAGGCAGACGAGGTCACGCAACTGGTTTTCCGGCTCGTTGAGAAGTCGCTCCTGGTGACTGACGTGAGCCACCCCGGCCCAACGCGCTACCAGCTGCTGGATACGGTGCGCGTATATGGCGCGGACCGTCTCGCAGAGAGCGGCGAGCGGCCGGGGATTGCCCGGCGACACGCGCTCCATTACCTGGCGCTGGCGTTGCGGGCCGAGCGCTTCGAACGAAGCCCAGAACTGACGCACTGGTTGCAGCGGCTGGAAGCCGACCACGACAACCTTCGTGCCGCGCTCGGATGGTGTCGCGCCAATGACCGGCGCTCGTGCCTTCAGCTGGCCGCCTCGCTGACATGGTTCTGGGTCACCCATGGCTACTTCAGTGAAGGACGCGAATGGCTGGAGGCTGCGCTCGAAGGCACTGCCGGCGACGCTTCAGGGCAAGCTCGCGGCCTGCTGTCAATCGCCCGGCTCAGCTTCTGGCAGGGCGACTACGTCAGCGCCCGTGAGCGTTGCAGCCGCTCGCTGACGCTCTATCGCCAGCTGGGGGATGATGGTGGGGCTGGTTGGGCCCTGACGCAGCTTGGGTCGATCTATGCGTATGAGGGCGATGTCGACCTGGGCCGTCAGCACCTCGAAGCGGTTCTGGCGTCTGTCGATGACGGCAACCTGAGGATGGAGGCGCTGGTCGCGCTCGGCGAGATGCTGCTCCAGACGGGAGACGTCGCCGAAGCCGGCGCCCGGCTTGAGGAAGTTAGGGCGCTGGTCCGCGGTCCGGAAGCCCCTAGAGGCCGTGCGGCGCTGTTCCTGGGATTGGTCGACTTCTTCAACGCGGACTACCAGAGCGCAAGACGAAACGTTGCCGAGGCCATGGACATCTTTCGCCAGCTTGGCAACCGGTATGCCGTTGCGGCTGCGCTTGACGTGTGCGCCGGCCTCGCGATGGTGGAGTCAGAACCCATTCGCGCGCTGTGCCTCAGCGGGGCTGCGGCCGGGCTCCGGGAGTCGATCCGTGCCCGGCTGGCGCCTCGGTGGCAGGAGGTTCTCAGTGCGGTGGTCATCGAGCCGGCGTCCCAGGCAGCGGGGGACCTGGCGGTGAGTGCCTGGGGCGAGGGCATGCAGATGACGTTCGATGAGGCAATTCGCTATGCGATGGCGGCGCTGCCCGCTGCACCTGTGCCGGCTCAGCCGGATGTCCAGGCTCAGTCCAGGAGTGTGGCCGGGCTCTCGCGGCGGGAAATCGAGGTTGCCGACCTCGTTGTGCAGGGCATGACCAACCGGCAGATCGCTGCGCATCTGAAGATTGCGGAGCGGACGGCAGAGGGGCACGTCGAGCGAATCCGCAGAAAGCTCAATGTTCGGTCCCGCACGCGAATTGCCGTCGCGATCCTCCGGGAGCGCGCGTGGCCCCGGTAACGCTGGAGCCAGGAACGATCTAAGACGCCCGAGCCTCGGTCTCGGCTCCCGATGCCGTGGAACGGCCGTTCTTCAGATCGAAAAGGTACGCCTGGAGGTCGAAGAGCACGTCAAGCACCTCTGTCGGCGACCAGGGATACTGGTTCAGGCGGGGCAGGTATTTGAAAGGCAGGCTCGCGAACAACAGCGCCAGGCGCCCTCGCCAGTCGACCGGCACCCTCGGCACGTCTTGCAGGTTAAGGAGTTCGAGTTCCCCGATCAAGATGTCGGTCCAGCTGATCAGAGCAGACGTTCTGTCACGCTCAAGCGCTCGAAGTCGCGCCTCTGCGAGCTCACGCACCATCTCCTCGACGGCCACGCCCATCGGACCCATGCTCATGTCTCCGACTACTTCTCAACCGCACCCATCATTCCATCCAGCCTCGATGAATCATTCATCTAGATGGGGGCTGGGCGATTTACGGGGGGGCGACTGCGTTCAGAGGGGTCCTGACCTGTTGGCGCCTTGTAACGAATGGTTGGCAGCGTACAGGTGTACGGGCGACACCAGGGTGCAGGCAGTTTCCCGCCACCGGCTGCGCTCATGACGAGCGGCGCCGCTGGCAGTCGACGCATCTTGTCGCCTCCGGAAGCACCCGGAGACGGTCGCGCTCGATGGGGCGTGAACAATCCTCGCAGCGGCCATAAGAGCCGGCCGCAATCTGTTCGAGGGCGTGGGCCACGACGAGCTGCTTCTCGAGCAGCACCTGCCGCAAAGCCTCGGCTGTGTGGCGCGCCTGCACCGCCTGACCGTTGTCGGTCCTGTCGGTGTAGTGCTCCAGTGAGGCCTGGCGCGCAGGACTGATCGCGGCCTGGAGGGCGCGGGCGGCTGACTCCAGATGCCGGCGGTTGCGTGCCGCCATCAGTTGTTGGGGAGAGACGGAGTGTGACGAGCTCATATACCGAGCGTTCGCCATGGCTTTAAACAGAACCTAAAGCCCCTCTATTGATGAGGGCGCCGGGCAAATGTCCAGCGCCCTCTGGGGGGAGGAGCCGTCAAAGACAGCGACTTCCGTAGCGAAGCCATGTACCAGGTTTGCCGCTCGACCTAAAGCCAAGCTAACAACGTCGATCCCCAGGCCGTCGCGCTTAGTGCTGTCCTGCGGCTCGTCAGAGATCTCCGAGGTGGATGACAGCTCGAGATTGGCTTTAGATGCGGCCGCGATACTCCGACATCGGAGGAAATCGACCTGATCAACAACCTTAAGACTGCGTTCTGGATGGCCTTCCTCACCTCGCTCGGGGTGGCTGCCGGCTATCTGATCGCCGGGACCGTGGGGACGCTGGTGGCCTTCAGCCTGGCCGTGGTGATGAACGGCTTCGCCTACTGCTTCTCAGATCGGGTTGCGCTCGCGGTGGCAGGCGCCCGCGAGGTCTCGGTCGCCGATGCGCCCGACCTGCACCGGATGGTGGAGTCGCTGGCGATGGCATCAGGCGTGCCCAAGCCATGGATCTACCTGAGTTCAGACGCCTCGCCGAACGCCTTCGCGACTGGGCGGAGCCCCCGCCACGCGGCACTGCGGAAGCTCGACATCTCGCAGCGCCGGCTTCCGTCGGAGCGAGCGCAGCCCGCGTTCGCCCATCTGTACATCGTCAACCCGCTTTCGGGCCAGGCGCTGGCTGGCCTGTTCTCGACACATCCGCCGGTCCGTGAGCGCGTGCGGCGGCTGGAGGCGATGGCTCGGCCTACTTCGTGGCAGGGCCGGCCGAACTCCGAGCCCCCTCCCCCGGCTTCGCCGGGTACTCCCCCGACTTCGCGGGAGAGAGAGGCTTGAGGGCGCGTGCCTCCGCCCTGGCGCGCCGGGCGGAGGAGATCCGCCGAGCTCTTCCGCCTGTCGTCAGGCGTCCGTTGACCGTAGCCGTTGGCCTGGCCCTTCTGCTGGCCGGGGTCATCATGCTGGTGCTGCCGGGCCCCGGTTTGCTGGCGCTTGGCCTCGGACTGGCAGTGCTGGCGCTCGAGGTCCGACCCGCTCGCGGGCTGCTGCTCGCCATCCAGGCGCGCATCGAGCGGGCCGCTGCCCGCCGCAGGAGAACGCGTTAGGGCATCTCTAGCGGGGGTTTAGGCTGGTTGTGGAGACTCGAGCTCATGAGGTCCGCGACGGAGGCCGTCACGTGAGAGTCCTGATTGTGGAGGACGATCACCGCCTGGCGGCGAGCGTGCGCAGAGGCCTCGAAGACGCAGGCATCGTGACCGACAGCGTGTTCGACGGCGAGGAGGCGGTGACGGCGGCGCTAACGACCTCCTATGACGTGATCCTGCTCGACGTGATGCTGCCCAAGATGGATGGTATCGAGGTCAGCCGGCGGCTCCGGAGCCGGCGAATGCACGCCCCCATCCTCATGCTGACCGCTCGCGACTCCATCGACGACCGTGTGCTAGGCCTCGAGGCGGGGGCAGACGACTACCTGGTCAAGCCGTTTGCGCTGCGCGAAGTCGTGGCACGGATCAAGGCACTCAGCCGCAGGCATCTGACCGACCGGACCGCTGTGCTGGCTGCGGGCCCCATGGCCCTGGACATGTCGGCACGCACGCTTACGGTGGGCGGGCAGCCCGTGGCGGTGACCCCAAAGGAGTACGCGATCCTGGAGTACTTCATGCTCAACCAGGGGCGCCTCTTGACCCGTGACCAGATCATCGAGCACGTCTGGGACTACGATTTCGACGGCGGACGCAACCTGGTCGAGACGTACATCAACCGGCTCCGCAGCAAGCTGACCACAGCTGGGGCCGGTGATCCGTTCGTGACTGTCAGAGGCTCGCGAGGCTACCGGTTCGAGTACCTGTGACGCGAGGTGGATGCCCTCTTGCGCCCGGTGCTGGCGGTCCCCGAGACACTGCCGGCCGACTGGCTCATGGAACTGATGCGAAGCGAACGTCGACAGCTCGTGGTGGTGACCGACGAGTACGGCGGCACGGCCGGGATCGTCACCATGGAGGATGTGATGGAGGCACTGATCGGCTCCATCGAGCATGAGCCCGGCCTGGACGAGGTCTCAGGCGGCAGGCCGATCCGTGGTGACCGTGACGGCTCGCTCCTGCTGAGCGGGCTCACACAGCTGGAAGAGCTCGAGGAGGTGATCGGACTGGAGGCAGAGCGAGCAGCGCGCGAGCACGTGCAGACACTGGGAGGCCTGGTCATGGCCCGCCTGCCGTCCGTCGGTGACGAAGTCCACCTGGCTTCTCGGCGCCTCCGGGTTGAGGAGCTGGACGGGCACCGAGTTGCCTTCGTTCGCGTGCAGCCCGGCTAGCCGGATGTTCACCCAGGCTGAGCAAACGACGGCGATGCGCGACGGTCGGCGCTGGCTGGGCTCTTTGAGGCGCGCGTTCACGACGACGCGGGGACGGCTGACATTTCTCTGGTTGGCCATCTTCGCCGTCGCCCTCACGTTGGCCAACGTCGGCGTCTACCTGGTAGTGACGTTTACAACCAACACCGGCCTCGATGAAGAGCTGCGTGCCCAGACGAACAGCGTCAGCGCCGGGGTGACCGTCGTCGGTGGCCGGCCCGCATATGCTCCCGGCGACCTGCCGGACGAGACCAGCAGCGGACTCACGGTCGACATGGCGCTGGTCGACTCCACGGGTGCCGTGCTGCAGGCGCCGGATCGACCGCTCAGCGA
>Ga0126378_10002731_pt1 | contig 13165 bp, 10 predicted proteins | sample PanSoiMetPlot_23_FD_92587 | JGI IMG/M metagenome (GOLD analysis project Ga0126378, IMG submission 92587) | Tropical forest soil microbial communities from Panama - MetaG Plot_23 | ecosystem: Environmental > Terrestrial > Soil > Tropical forest > Bulk soil | place: Panama | collected 2016-02-17
ATTTTGAGCGGATCGCTGCGAACTATGTTGATAACCTGGTCCTCTTGATACCAGCGCACGATACTGGGATCCCTGGCTGCATAGAGCGGCAGGTTCGGTTTTTCGGCCGTGCTCCAAGCCAGCATTCCCCCTTGCAGATATGTAAGGGACAGTTTGATCTCGCCATCATCGGCAACGGCCGAAAAGCTCTCCCGAACCTGGGTCTCGCCGCGTTGCTCCTTTGTGAAGGCCTGCGAGCGTGTGATGTGGGCCAGTTTGCCATCGCGATACTTACCCGGAACTCCCGCGGGATCCTCGGTGTAAAGAAACCAGTGAAAATGGCCCAGAGCGCCGGTTGCCTGGTTGCGGGCCTGTGAGATAAAGGCCACATAACTCACTTGCGAGAGACCGGCCGGCTGGCCGTTTTGACTTCTCACCGCATAAACCTCGTGGAACGGCAGCAGCATATTCGCGCCACGCAACGAAGTTCCGCGCAGATCATCGCCGGCGTACGGCGCCAGTTCCCAACCGGCCGGAAGGCGGCGCTGGAGTGCGGCAGCATTGGCTTCAACGGCGATCAGCGTCCGCGCTGCTGCGATCCCATCGGAATACCTTAGATCCATTTTGGTTCCCTCAGCACGTGTGCTTCAGTTGGCGATTCGACGGTCGGGCCAGCGCATCCCCAGTCTGTCCCATTTATTAGCACTCTGGGCATTGTCCGGAACGCCAAGTTCATTATCCTGTCGTCCATGACTGGTCTAATCGAAGAATGGTGAGAAGCTCCAAAAACCATAAGACGGGCCGTCGTAGATTTCAAGCCGCTGCCAGTTTACCAGCCACAAGGTCTGCGGCCGTGAATTCCAGTAGATCTGCAGTCAGCCTTTCTCTGTGCGTGAAAAAGAGACCATGAGACGCGCCCTCGTAGATTTGAAGCCGGCTGCCCGGTATTGCCCTGTGGCTGCGTTCGCTGGTTGCTTCAACTGGCTGGAACGGGTCTGTGCTTCCATGAACGAGGAGGGTCGGCATCCTGAACGCAACCATGTCAGCCCTGAAATCAGTCTCATAAACAGCCTTGAATAGCTGAAGCATTCCAACGGCTGAGGAGGTGTGAGATAAACCGATTCCCCACGCGATGATCTCCGGCGAGACCGGGGCTCCAAAAAACAGTGGCGCAGCCTTGGCGAGGAGTTGCGGACGATCGTCCAGGAGCCCCACAAGGAAGGGGTCATAAATCAGGCTCCTGTCCATGCCTTCCGGATTATCGTCGCCTTTGAGGAGGAATGGCGTGTTCGTAGATATCAGGATGGATCGTGACACCCGGGCGCTGCCGTGACGCGCCAGATACCGTGCCATCACACCACCACCCAGGGACCACCCGGCCAATGTGAGGTCATTCAGGTCGAGGCGCTCGATAAGTACCGCCAAGTCATCGGCGAGCGTATCGAACTCATAGCCTTGACTCGGATGATCAGACCGTCCACAACCCCGCTGATCGTACACGATACAACGTACGCCGCTCGCGATGAGTGAAGGTATCTGATACTCCCACATCGCGGCGCCGATGGCCCATCCGTGAATGAGCAGAAGGGGCTTACCCGAGCCCCAATCCGCATAATGCAAACGCGTTCCATCATGAAGTTCGATAAATGGCATAACTATTTGTCCACCTTCCAATCAACGTGACGAGGAGAAACGCACACCCATGGTTTGGGCGCTCATCTCGCCCCGAAAATAGGGAGCGTACTCGCGCGCGAAATCTTCGAAAGTCGCCGGACTCTTCCGGGCGATGTCCGCGATGGTCGAAGTCACGCGGCACTGTTTTCCCTGCCACCGGTAGCGGAACTGCTCCGCCTGCCCTTCGGCAAGCCACGCCGGAGCGCCGCCGTCCAGCATCGCCTGCGTTGCCGCCTCCAGCGGCGTGTCCACATAAGTGACTTTTCTACCGATCGCCAATGAGAGCTTCTCTGCGGCATCGGTATACGTGAACGCTTCGGGCCCGGTGATCACGTACGTTTTGCCCTCATGGCCCGAGCCGGTCAGAACCACCACTCCAACAGCGGCGATGTCGCGCACGTCAACAGGGCTTACAGCCGAGTCCCGGCTGGCGGCGTAGAACTTGCCCTCGGACGCGATCGTCGGTTGGAAGCGAAGATACACCTGCATGAATTGATTCGGTTGTAAATGCGTGAATGTGAGGCCCGAGTCCTCGAGTTCCCGCTCCGCCTCTCCATGCCAGCGCAGGAATCGCCATTCGGAATGAATGTCGGCGCCCATCCCCGAAAACTTCACGACATAGGGCACACCCGCTTCTTTGGCCGCTCGGACGAAGTTTCTCTGCAGCTTGACCAGGTCGGGTCCGATCGACGAACACAAGAGGGCCCGGTCGACGCCGGCGAGCGCCGGCGCTAAAGTTTCGGGGCGGGCGAGATCGCCCTCGACGACTTCGACTCCACGTAAATCCGAAAAGATCGCTGCCTTATGCGGATTTCGGACCAGCGCCCGGCAAGGAACGCCCACGCGCGAGAGCAACCTCACAATCTCGATTCCGTTGGTACCCGTTGAGCCAGTAACCAGAATCATCGCGGTTTACTCCTTGTTCAGCTCGAACGTGAAATCGGTTAGCATGTGGCCAGTCCAAGTGGCGCGCAACGATCGAAACTGAAGGTTCGCTTCAACCATCTCTCAAGCGAGTCTAGAGCGGCGTTGCGATCAGGCAAAGCGCAAATAGACGCAAATCTCGGCAGATATGCGATCAGCCGATGTGCTGATGACGATCGGTAAAATTCCAAGCGGCCCGATGTAAAGACATCGACAATTCCGCGCTTTGCCCGAGTCCTGATATCATCCTGAGGGAGCTCGAGATGTATGGTCCCTGAACATCGAGCCCATACGGTCCTGAATACCTGGCAGGACGTCGCCTCGTACCTGGGTGTGAGCGTCCGTACAGCTCAAACATATGAGAAAATGCTGGGGCTTCCGGTCCGGCGAATGCCCGGCCCGCGTGGCCGTATTGTTGCGGATCCCAAGGAACTCGACCGATGGAAGCTCCAAACGGCCGTGCCTGGTGTCAAGTCGCCCGAGATTGCGAGCCGCTCCAAAGCGCGCCTTTTGATCTTCGCCGGGCTGCTGACCGGCGCGGTGGCGCTTCTCGTGGTTCTTTTGATCCGAGTTCGGACCGGTCCCACACCGTCGTTATTACTGACGCCGATCACACACTCGGGCTTTACGAAGTTCGCTCCCATCGTCAGCGACGGCAAACAGCTTTTCTTTACTGAACATCAGAATGGCCGGTATTGGATCAGCACGGTTCCCATTGGCGGCGGAGACACCCGTGAGTTTCACACAGCCATACCTAACCCGTACGTCTGTGCGATTTCTAACGACGGAAAGTCATTACTGATCCGAGCGGTTGGAAAAGATTTCAACGAACGCGGTGCGCTATTCATTCAGCCGCTTGACGGAAGCCCAGCGATGCCGTTGCAGGTGTTTGCGTTTGATGGCATTTGGACGCCTGACGGCCGCAGCGTTCTGTCCACCCAAGGTACCGAAATTTGGAGAGTCGATCCGGAGACAAAGGCGGCGTCGCGCTTCCTCGCCGCATCGGGTCAGCCGTGGTGGCTGAGGTTCTCTCCCGATGGAAAGAGGCTGCGGTTCACGAGCTCGGATCTCAAAAGCCAGGAGCTTTCGCTATGGGAGGCCGCCGCCGACGGCACTGGCCTGCGGCGCGTTTTTGAAGATGGCAAGCCGTGGGGAAAGGGCGGCACCGGCAGTTGGACACCCGATGGAAGCTATTTCATCTTTCAAGGGGCCGGCGGGGTTTGGGTGCAGGATTTGAGAATACTGGCCGGCCATACGCCGGTGCAGTTGACCCAAGGGCCGCCGATTTATCGTGGGCCGGCGCCGAGTCCGGAGGGCAGGAAGGTTTTTGCCCGCAGCGAGGTCCCGCGCGGCGATCTCGTCCAATTCGATATAGATACCGGAAAGCCGGAACTCCTGCTTCCGGACAAGGCCGTGGAGATTGTCGCCTTCTCTCCCGATCGCCGGCGCATTGTGACTTGTGCTCACCAGGAATTCATAGTCAGCAACACCGATGGATCCGAACCTCGTACGCTGTTGACACGAATGATTCAAAGCGCATTTCCACAATGGTCACCCGACGGGAAGCGCGTCGTAGTGAGCACTCGCCGTAGGGGAGAGCCATGGCGTGTCTCGATGATCAACATGACGGACTTCAGTATGGAGGAACTGACCGACACTTTGATCAACGGCCTTCACCCTACGTTTTCCCCGGATGGATCGCATGTGGTGTTCGGGAGCATCCCGTCGGTCGATGATGCGGCGCATCCCTTGCGACTCTTCCTGCTCGACGTGTCTGCAAAGACCACGGAAGCCATTCCGGGGTCAGAGGGGCTTTACTCGCCGTCGTGGTCTGGAAGCGGCGAGTACATTGCAGCGCTGGATTCCAAGTCCAACCACATGATGCTCTACACTGTGGCTTCGAAGAAATGGATCGAATTGACGAAAGACCCCGCGGGTTATCCGGCATGGGCGAATGACAGTACGGCCATCTATTTCGCACATCGCGAGCCCGATGGTTTTTGGTTCAATCGCGTGGATGTAAAATCGGGCGCTTCCCGGCGTCTATTTCGCGTCCAAGGCGAAAAGCTGCTCACACGGTGGATAGGTGTCCATCCCAACGGGTCGTTGCTGGCAGCGCGCGACAGCAGTGTTAGTGAGATCTTCGCTATTCCGTTTTGAGGGGCTCGCCGTGCGTGTTATCCCGCCGTGTCAATTCCATCGTCATTGCTCTGCGCTTCCCGAGTTCGACGCATCCATCGTCGTATATCAGCCAACTGGTTTTACCGCCGCCGAACCACGAGGTTGAAACTTCGGAGGTTCGCCAGAATCAAATTGAGTATTCAAGGCAAAGAACACTATGCGTGAACTATCAGCACAGAACTCTCAGCATCGGTATCGAATCGATAAGTTCAAGGTGCCGCCTGCGTCCCGTGAAGAGTTCTTGAAAGGGGTTCGGGACACCCAGAGCTTCCTGGCCACGATACCGGGTTTTATCCGAAATGCTCTCTTCGAGCAGTCGAGCGGTCCGGGCGTTTTCAACTTCGTCGCGATGGTGGAATGGGAGAGCGCCGAAGCGATCGAGCGTGCGGCCAAGGCCGTCACCGCGAGATTCGAAGCGACGGGATTCAACCCTCAGGCAACACGCTCTCGATTGGGAATCGAAGCCGACGTAGCGATTTATCTCGAGACCCCAACCGCGGCTTTGGAGTAGAGGCACTGCATTTCTATGAAGAGCTGGCATGCAGAATCGGGCGGCGGCATTGAAGGGCTGGTGTGCAAGGAACATGAGCAACCGGCGCCGGGCCTCCGCGAAGTCTTGCTCAAAGTCAGAGCAAATTCGCTGAACGCACGCGAGCTATCGGTTCTTCGCGGCACCTACCCGCTGCCCGTCAAACCCGATGTCGTGATGTGCGCCGATGGCGCTGGAGAAGTCGTGGAGCTTGGACCTGGTGTTACGCGGGTTGCAATCGGCGATCGCGTAGCGGCTGCCATGTTTCCCCGCTGGCTGGGCGGTCGAATCGATTGGGAATACGCTCCGCAGCTCGGCGGCTCGCTTGACGGCATGCTAACGGACTTCATCGTCCTGCACGAAGACGCGCTGGTCCGCATTCCGGAGCACCTTTCGTTCGAAGAGGGAGCAACGTTGCCCTGCGCGGCAGTTACCGCGTGGAATGCGCTCACCGGCGGCCGGAGGCTTCAAGCCGGCGATACGGTACTAACGCTGGGTTCGGGCGGTGTATGCCTTTTCGCCATCCAGTTCGCCAAGCTGTTCGGCGCTCGCGTGATCGCCACTACATCCAGCGATGAAAAGGCCGCTCGTCTTAAGGTCATCGGCGCTGACGGTGTGATCAATTACCAGACCACTCCCAATTGGCATATGGCTGTCCGAGAATTGACTCATGGCCTGGGAGTCGACCAGGTTGTCGATATCGGCGGAGGCACTCTCGAGCAATCGCTCCAATCCACAGCGCTCGAAGGTCAAATCAACTTCATCGGCCGGCTGTCCGGTAGCAAGGCGACGATCGACATCAACCTGCTTTTCAACGCGGTGACAACGCTCCGGGTTGTCTTCGCAGGGAATCGCGAGCAGTTTGTCGCAATGAACCGCGCGATTTCAGCGAATCGTCTCAAGCCGGTCATCGATCGCGTTTTTTCGTTCGAGAATGTGATAGAGGCGTTTCGTTACTACGAGAGCGGCGCGAACTTCGGCAAGGTTGTGGTTGTTCATTAGAGGCGCGCGTCGCTTGACCTGTTCTAATCTCGGGCTGAATCGAGATGACCGCAAGTTGAGTCCATGAAGCGGATGGATGGATGTCTCTTATCGTAACTTATGTCGGCGGACCAACCTTATTGCTCGAGTTCTCTGGTGTTCGCCTCCTAACCGACCCGACCTTCGATCCCGCCGGCGGTGAATATCGCAGGGGGCCCGTGACGCTCGAAAAAACTGGCGGTCCTGCGGTCGGACTCGATGCGATCGCACCGATTGACTACGTGCTGCTGAGTCATGATCATCATTTCGACAATCTGGACCACGCGGGCCGAACTGCATTAACAACAGCTCAGTCGGTGCTGACCACCGAGGAGGGTGCTCAAAGACTTGGCGGTAATAGTATAGGCCTAAAGACCTGGGATCATTGCGATCTTGCCCTCCAGAATGGTGGAACTTTGCGTGTCGTCGCGACACCGGCGCGACACGGGCCGCATGGTATCAATCGCGGAGAAGTCACGGGCTTTGTGCTGTTCCCCGTAAAATCGCCGGAGAAGGTGGTCTACGTTTCGGGCGATACGGTCTGGTATGAAGGCGTCGCTGATATTGCGCGTCGATTCAAGATCCGCGTGGCGATCCTTCATATGGGAGCGGCGCGTGTCCCGGCGGTTGGCGCGTTCCATCTCACCATGACGGCCTACGAAGGCGTCGAATTCGCGCGCGTTTTTTCGAAGGCAACGATCGTACCCGTGCATTTTGAGGGCTGGGCCCATTTCACGGAGGATAGACACCAGATTGCGCGTGAATTCGATCAATCCGGCTTGGCTCAACGGCTCCGGTGGCCTGAACTTGGCCGCACCATTCGCATAGATTTGACCTGAGGCTATATTAGCGCCTCAGATGCCCCGCCGTCGTCGCTGCGCTGTTCAAGTCAAACCGGTCGAACTGAAGTCCGGAGCCACACAAGCGGGCTCCACCGAGCATCGCCAGCAGCTGCACCCAGACCAGCCGTTTTTGCCATCATCTATTGCGTCCTTCGCCGACCGACCCGAGCCGACGCACAACTCACAAGCGGACGCGACTCGCCAGCAGGCGTCAGAAGCACGAAGGCTTACTTACATCTGAAGGTCTCCATTCATTTCAGGAACTCTGTGGGTAATGTGAAAGTCAACCAGAGCGACAGGCCCGTCGGCTGACACTCAGTGTGGCAGATCCGCGAATTGCCTCTTATCACTACATTCGCGCCACCAGCTATCTCTGCGCACTGGAGCGCTTCCAGTAAACCGCCCGGGTTTGGTTGACCATCCACCTGAGCCAAGCGAGTAAAGCGGCTTTGGGAGCATCCATACTTGTAGCGAGATCTGTCACTGATTCTGCTTGATCTCTATATGCCCGGCATCGATGGCACAAAACGCTGCAGATGATCAAGGGGGACGAGAAGTTCAAAAGTATCCCCGTCATTGTCTTCACCACCTCCGGCAGTGAACGGGATATTCGGGCCTACTATGAGTCCGGGCAAGCGCCTATATACTAAAACCTATGGAATTCGAGGGATTGGTGGAAACCCTCCGGCAATTCAGGAGATTCTGGCTGCAAGCCACGAGGCTTCCCGAAGACGGTAGTGTGTACCAGTAAAGCCGAAGTGGCGGTCAATCGCGGCTGGGCGCCGGCGTCAAGCAGGATAATGTTCAGGCCTTTATCCGTACAGCCGGGCAGTGGCAGAAGGTAACCGCGAAGCGGTCCAATAACTTAACGCCATAGCCACGAGAATGACGCCGGAGCAAATTGAGGAGGCGAAGCGTCTTGCCAGCAACTGGGACGCTGACTAAGCCTCGTCGGGTCTCTTCCTCAATGGCTCGGGCGCTGTATCGCCAGATAACGGTGGACGGCGAGCGAAGCGCGGTCAGTAGAACTTGACCTCCGGATACTGGGCTGACGGGCCGCTCAGCAGGTGGTCGTCGGTGTTTTTCAACCACAGGTTAAAGAACGAGCGGATGTATGCCCGCTCGATGGCAACCGCCCGATCCTGCTGGATCGTACCGACAAATTTGGCAGCCGACGGGATGATGTCGGCCGCCGTCAACTCGTTGAGCAGCCACTCATCGTCCGTATAACTGCCGTGGGTCGTGCCGACCACCGAAACGAATCGCTTGTATCCGCCCAAGTTCTGCCAAACCACACTCGTGAGATTGCCGAAATCATCCGGGCTGCAGCCGGGATCGGGATTGGAGGCGGGTGCACCCGGCGGCGGCTCCGGATGGCAGCCGCTGTCGGCCATAATCATGAACGGCTGGTGAATCCGGCGGCCAAGAAGGGACAACTCGGCGTTCAGTGCTGCGATGAATGCTGCTATCTGCTCCGGGGACGACCCGGGAGGCGGCATCGCACCGGGATCTATGGTTTCGGTGTGGAAGCTGCCGTCGAGGTTGATTCCGGCAACGATCCTCGCGTCGTTGGCCATGGCATCAGCCGCCGTGGCGCCGCCCAGTGAATGTCCGTATATGCCGATCTTGGCCAGGTCAAGCGCGCCGCGGAGGCCAGCGGGCAGCGGGCGATGCTCGGCGTCGGGATCCGCGCCGCCTTCAAGCGCTGTGAGTTTGTCGATCACGAACTGCACATCGGCTCTGCGTATCGACAGCGCGATGTTGGTGTGTATGTTGTTTGGATCGTCCACCCGAGCCAACTCAACCCGTCGATCCGGGAACTCCACCTCGGCGGCCTCGTAGGTATGGCTAATGGTAACGACGACGTAGCCATGGCTGGCGAGGTCGATCGCCAGCATCGTTCCATACTCCCGGTCGTACGCGTGGCCGGGCGAGTAGATCACAACCGGATATCGCTGAGAGGATCGCTCGACCGGCGCGCCCTGGCGGGCTTGGGTGATCGGGAAATCGACGTTGGCCAGCGAGACTGTCGGCGCGGCGCCGCCCGGAGATGCACTGGGGCACGTTTGCCCAGGGGGACATACACCACAGGTTTGACCAGGGGCCCAGGTGGCGCCCGGGTCCCCACTGAGAAAGCTCTCCAGCTCAGGGCGAAAATGGGCGACAATCGCCGGGGACATCCAGGGCGCCAATCCCCAGAAGGCGACGGCCCGCGACGGATACCAGAGTGTGACCATCAGCTCCCGCGGATGTGGGATGGACCAAAAGGGGTCCTGACGGCCTTGGTCAGCAAGGTGCAGCGAGAATGTGCCCACGTCGAACCGTCCGGTTGGCGCGGGAATCGTCAGTTGCACGCGTGCGGGTGTGCCGCTTTGAGCGAGAGCGACGGCCGTCTGGAACCAGCCGATTGAAACGGCCGTCAGAAACACGAGGAGCAACCCGTGCCGATGAAAGCGAGGCAAGCGCATCGCAGGCCTGACCGGGGTGGCGTAATCGGTATTAGTTCTGGTCATGATCCGACTCTTGAGGGCTGCTTACTGCTTCACGGTTGTGACCATAGGGCCGCCGGCCGACCCGAAGACTGAGAAACTGGCGCCCGGCGGCAGCTCCGTCAGCTTGTCGAGCTTTTGCTTCTGGTCGGGGGCAAGCAGGGCATAGAATTTCGCATACGCCTTTGCCTGAACAGCAACTGCTTGCACGAAAATTGCACCCAGCTCGCTCGACAGCCGGTCGATCTGGGAGTCTACGCTGTTTGCCTTGGTTGCGGCGGTCAACGCGGTTAGTGCCTGGTCCAGGCTTGATTTCAGGGCGTTGGTTGCGCTTTCCTCATCGGCGAGAATGGTCTTCACGCTTGCCTGTTGGCCGGCGTCAAGGCCGAGGTTAGAGGCCCAATAAGCAACCGGGTCCGCCTGACCGATCGCGGGCGGCAGGAAACCGGGCACAGCGACGGTGCCGTACGAGGTCGCGACCCGAGAACTGGGAGCCTGGGCCATCACGATCGTTCCGGCGGCCCCGAGGAGCATCAGAATTCCATTGACGAAGCGTTTCATGCAGAAAATCTCCTTCCGCATGAAAAGACGGGTGTTGCTGCCACTTGGGATGGAACGATTTGGTCAAGGGAGCGTCAGATTTTGCTTAACAAAGATTTGACATTCGCGACCCTCGACGGTTGTGCGTGCCGGATCGTCAATAAGATATATGTTCGTCCGTCTGGCGCGTAGCATGGGCGCGTTGGCGCATAAGTATCTGAATCTGCGCGTCCTGTACCTCGGAGTCCTTGGAGCCGTGGTGGTGGCCTTGGCGATCCTTCAGTACTGGTGGATCGATGAAGCGAGTCGGGCGCAGGAGGCCGGTGCAAAGGCGCGGCTGCAGGAAGGGGTCAGGCTCATATCTGACGCTCTCGATACTGAAATTGCGCGTGCCGCTCTGGTCTTTACTTTTCCTCCCGGCCCGACCTCCGGGCTATACGACGCGCTGGCAGAAAGATGGGCCATCTGGAATCGGGATGCGCCCTGGCCGAAGATTGTTTTCGGGGTCTCGCTCATCGAGTCAGCTGATACCGGATGGCATACGCGCTCGTTGGGCGATGCTGGCGAATTGGATCTACGTTCGATTCTGCCTTCCGACGATTTCTCCGGCTCACGGCGACCGGCGTCCAATGGGGCTCATGCGAACACTGTGACCGTTCAGATTCCGGATCATTTCCTACAGGGCCAGCCCTACCTGCTTCGCATGCTCCCCACATTTCCCGAGCCGGCCGAGCCGCCACGATTGAACTGGGTATTGATTCACTACAATCTCGACTATGTGGCCGGCACGGTATTTCCACGGTTAGCGGAGAAGAACTTCAGCGCCGAAGAGCGCACGCAATTCAAGTTTCAGATCGGTCCCAAAGGAGTTACTGCTCTCGGAACGATCGTGGCCGCCGACGCGTTGCGCAATCGACCGGACTGCTTGTTGACGCATGAGGGCGGAGTCGTCGAAATGGTCGCGGGTGGCGCGAGGAACGCTCAGGGGATCGTGTCACACGTCGAGCGCTTCCCCCCACAACTCGCCGGCGCCCAACCGGATTCCCTAGCGTCGCTCCTTCACGCCGCAGGCCAATGTCAAACGCCGGCGTCCCCATCGAGTCCCGCTTTGATGCAGCTCTCGGTGCGCCACGCACACGGGAGCGATATTCTTTCTGGATTCCGCCGACGCAATGAAATCCTCAGCGGCCTGGTGCTGGCGGTACTGCTGGCCGCACTGTCAGCGCTGATCGTTTCCACGGAGCGGGCGCGCAGACTCGCACGTCTGCAAACCGTGGTTGCTGCCGGCATCTCCCATGAGCTGCGAACGCCGTTGGCATCGTTGACTGTCGCAGCGGATCATCTCAAGAATGGACATGTGGAAAACGTGGGGCAGGCACGCCGTTATGGAGAGATCATTGAAGTCCAATCCCGGCGTCTTCGTCATGTCATCGACCAAGCCCTCGCTCTGACCACGCTGCGCGAATCGAACAGCCTCCCTTGTTCTCGCGCCGTAGCGCTTCCTGAGATCATCAATGCGGGCATAGATGCACTGGCGCCGAGCATAAGAGAGGCTGGAATCGAGATCGAATGCCGCACTGCACCCGATGTGCCGATGATCATAGCCGATCCTGACTTGCTGGTAAGGTGCTTGACCAACCTCATCGAGAACTCCATCAAATACGGCGGAGGAGGCGGATGGGTGCAGGTTACGGCCAGAGCCGGGCACCGCGGGGGACGACTGGTCGCTGAACTGGCCGTTGAAGATCGTGGCCCTGGCATTCCGGATGAGGAAACAACCGCCGTTTTCGAGCCGTTCTATCGGGGATCGTCTGCGCGCAAATCGCGGCGGCCCGGGAGCGGATTGGGGCTGTCAATCGTCAAAAGCGCGGTGGAAGCTCTCGGCGGCTGGGTCAAACTCGAACGGGCTATTCCGCACGGCTGTAAATTCCGCGTGGTTTTTCCGGCCGCAGATGATCATGGCGTCCGTTCCGCGGAACCCGAGGTACAACACAATGACGCCTCCTCCCATATTGCTCGTTGACGACGACGAGTCGCTCGCGATGCTGTTGGAAGACAGCCTGCGCCGGGAAGGTTACGAACCGAAGTCGTGCGGGGATATCGCCCGTGCTGAACAGGAGCTGAAGAACAACCACTTCGACGTGATCTTGCTGGATGTGATGCTTCCTGACCGGAGCGGTTTCGAGTTTTGTGCGGAACTCCGAAGCCGCGGAATCCAAACTCCCGTTCTGATGCTGACAGCGCGCGGCGATGTCACCGACCGGGTGACGGGTTTGCGGATCGGAGCGGACGACTATCTTCCCAAACCGTTTGAAGTCTCCGAACTGCTGGCGCGCATCGAAGCGCTGCGGCGGCGCGCCGGCCAAAATGGCCGGCCGGATAGCGGTGTGTTTGAGTTCGGAGACGTGTGCGTCAATATGTACAGCCGGAGCGTCTCCCGCGCCGGTCAGCCGGTTGAACTCTCGCGCCGTGAGTTCCAGATGTTGAGCCATCTGATCCGGAATCGCGGGCGGGTGGTTCTGCGCGATGAATTACTGAGGGCCGTGTGGGGATATCGCTCCTTGCCCTATACGCGAACCGTGGACGTCCACATGTGGCAGCTCCGCCGCAAACTGGAGGCCGATCCCCAGGAGCCGCGGTTTCTGCGGACCGTTCACGGAACTGGCTATCTCTTTGTCGTGCAGCCCGTCCAGTAAGCCGGCGAGTTGAACGCGAAGTGCGATTCGAGGCGAGACTGATATTAATCCCGTGCGCGCCCCTCTTGCTAGTGCTTAGCATGGACAACATGAAAACCAGTCTGTCCGGGCGCGAGCCCTTGAACGGCGTGGCCGAATCTGGACCTGATCTCCTGGAAATTGATGTCTTCGATGTCCCAAAATCCGTGCGAGCGAAGAATCGCTGCAATGCCAGCCGGCTCGAAACGGCTGGCCCAACGTTCATCAATTTTCTCAAGCTGTTCGGTCCGCTTCGTTACAAATTCCCTCATC
>Ga0126378_10002733_pt1 | contig 13153 bp, 13 predicted proteins | sample PanSoiMetPlot_23_FD_92587 | JGI IMG/M metagenome (GOLD analysis project Ga0126378, IMG submission 92587) | Tropical forest soil microbial communities from Panama - MetaG Plot_23 | ecosystem: Environmental > Terrestrial > Soil > Tropical forest > Bulk soil | place: Panama | collected 2016-02-17
ACTGTCGCCTAGGCGACAGCCAGGCTCCATTCATCGATGATCTTGCACGGCACTTACTCGTCAGAGTTGCTTGGGCCACCCCGCGGCGCCCCCAGCCGCGCCAAGAAGGCCCGACACGCGGACGCATGGGTGTGAGTTGGGTACGGCTATGGCCGTAGCTACGCCGAACCCATCGATGCTCTTGGGGCCGGAAGCGGCCGGGAGGCCGCCAACTTTTCGGGTCGACTCGCGCGGGGTTACCGCTGGTAACTTGAACGGTAGCCCCCAATGCTGAGGAGATCCGGGATGGATGGAACGCTGGCCGCCGAAGACCTTGAGATCCTGCGGAAGGACTTCTCCGCCAACCCGACGTACCGGCTAGCGCAGAACGCCGTTACTCGCGTCTCCGTCGACGACGTCACGATCAACCGCGAGATCGTCAACAGCATCGACCACTCACTCTCGACGCACCTGGACGACTGGAAGGTCACCAATCAGGAGCGCAGTGGCCGGTGCTGGCTGTTCGCCGGGCTGAATCTGCTGCGCGTGGGCGTGATGCGCAAGACCGGCCTCAAGGACTTCGAGTTCTCCCAGAACCACGCGATGTTCTGGGACAAGATCGAGCGCGCTAACTACTTCCTCGAAGCCATCATCGAGACGGCCGACCGCGACATCGACGACCGGACCGTGGCGTTCCTGCTGGAATCCGTTGCGAGCGACGGTGGCCAGTGGAACATGTTCGCCGCCATCGTGGCCAAGCACGGCCTCGTGCCTAAGGGCTACATGCCGGAGACGCAGAGTTCTTCCAACACCGGCAGGATGAACTCAGTCCTGCAGTACCTGCTGCGCCAGGGCGCCAAGACCGTCCGCGCGGCCCTGGCAGCCGACGGCGTGGCGGCGGCGCGGGCCGAGAAGGCCGAGGTCCTGCGCGTGGTGCACCGGGCGCTCTGCATTCACCTGGGCACGCCGCCGGAGCGATTCGACTGGCAGTGGATCGACAAGGACAAGCAGTTCCACCGAGACGGCGAACTGACTCCGCAGGAGTTCGCCGCGAAGTACGTCGACCTGCCGCTCGATGAGTATGTGTGCCTGGTCCACGACCCGCGCCCGTCGAGCCCGGTTGGCAAGACCTTCACAGTCGAGTACCTCGGTAACGTCCTGGGCGGCGCGCCCGTCGTCTACCTCAACGTCGACATGGCCCTGATCAAAGACGTCGCCGCGAAGACGATTCAGGGCGGCGAGCCCGTCTGGTTCGGGTGTGACGTCGGCAAGATGATGAGCAATGAGTACGGGATCTGGGACGCCGACCTCTACGACCTGCCATCGGTGTATGACGCCGCGTTCACGCTCGACAAGGCGGACCGGCTCGCCTTCCACGAGACCGTGATGACGCACGCGATGCTGTTCACCGGCGTCGACGTGCTCGACGGCGTCACCCGGCGATGGCGCGTCGAGAACAGCTGGGGCGGCGACCGCGGCAAGGACGGCTTCTACACGATGAACGACTCCTGGTTCGACCAGTACGTCTTCGAGATCGCCGCGCGCCGCAGCGCCCTGCCAGCCGAGTTGCAGGAGGCGCTCGACACCAAGCCGATCGTGCTGCCGGCCTGGGATCCCATGGGGGCCCTGGCTCGCTAGCGCGTCACGCGAGCGCAGCGTACGCCGCGGCACGGAGCTCGCTGTGCAGCGGCGGCATCTCCGGCCCGTCGAACATGCGCTGGGTCAAGACGATCGTCACCACGTCACGGACTGGATCGACGCGCCACGTCGAGCCGAAGCCGCCGTCCCAGCCGAACGTGCCGTCGTCCTGAACGGCCTGGCAGAACGACCACGACTGGCCGTGGAAGAAACCGTCGCCGAGGCCACCTCGGGCCTTCTGCTCGGGCGTGAGCTGATCCGTCGTCATCGCGCGCACCGAGTCCGCGGTCAGCACCGGGTCGCCGCCGCGCAGGAACATGCGGGCGAACGCCAGCAAGTCGTCGGCAGTAGACACTAGGCCGCCCGCGCCGTCCTCGAAAGCTGGCGGACGGCTGTATTGCCCGTCCGGCAGGTCCCAGACCTCCACGCCGGCCTGCCCACCGGGACCCTCCGACGTCCGGTACGCGGTCGCCAGCCGCCCGGTCTCGCTGGTCCAGAACCCGGTCTGCGTCATGCCCAGCGGTTCGAAGATGCGCGTGCGCAGGACGTCGCCGAACGACTGCCCGGCGGCGCGGGCCGCCAGCACACCGAGCACAGACGCGCCGGTGTTGTACATCCATCGCTCACCGGGCTGGGCAATGAGCGGCAGCGAGCCCAGCCCGGCAATCCAGGCGTCGGGGCCGGGTTGCACCCTGCGGTCCGGCGGGCCGATCGTCGACAGTCGCGCCGCGTCCGCGGCCACCACGATCGGGAACGGCTCAGTCGACAAGAACATCTCGACGACGAACCCGAAGCCGAACGTGAACGTCAGCAGGTCGCGCGTCGTGATCGCCCGGCGCGCGGGCACGGTGTCCGCCAGCGGCCCGGCTAGCGCTCGCAGGACCCGCCGGTCCGCCAGCTCAGGCAACAGCCCGTCGACCGGCCCATCCAGCTCGATCAGGCCTTCCTGGATCAGCGCCATCGTGGCCGCGCCAGTCACCGGCTTGCTGATCGACGCGATCCGGAACAGCGAGTCGCGCGTCACTGGCGTGCCGCCGCCAAACGCCAGTGTCCCGAGCGCCTCGACATGCGTCTGCCCGCCGCAAGAAACCAGCACCACCAGCCCGGGAACGTAGCCGCTGGCGGCGTGTCCTTCCGCGATGGCGCGCAGTTGATTCAGGCCAGCCATGGTTAGCTTGTCAGCCATCAGGTGTCCCCCGGGACGCAGCGGGCAGGTAGCTCATCCACCGCGTAGTCTGCCCTACAGCACGGATGGTTCGGCGCCCGGGAAGGACTTACCAGTTGCGAGGTGCGGGCGCGCTGACAAGTGCGGAACGGCGGGCGGTCGAGGCGATCGAATCCGAACTGCGCCGCATGATCCGGTATGACGACGAGTCAATCGCGGCCTCACAGTGGGTACGCCAGCGCTATGACTGCGGCTGCTATCCGAGCCTCGCGCCCGCTCGGCAAGCTGCAGTGCGGACCGCCTGGCATGAGGCCGGCCACGCCGTGGCCGCGCTCGTCGTCGGCGCACCCTTCAGTTCCGCGAGCATCCATCACGGGCACCGCAGCGAAGGCCGCGTGCACGGAATACCGGGAGCGCACGAGTATGCGTTCGTCATCGACGCGGCCGGCCAGATCGCCGAACGGCTGATGAACTGGACCATGCTGGAGCATGACGACGACCTGCGAAGCTGGCTACGCAGCTGGCGGCAGGACGGTGGCGACGCCCGCCGGTTCCGCGCGTCGATCGCGGCCCGGTACGGGACCGACGAGGTCGCCGCCTGGCGCTACTGCGAAGGCGTCCTCACCCCGCAGCGCACGGCGATGCGTCAGCTTGCGCGCGCTCTGCTCATTCATCCGCGGCACCTTGCTTACAACGTCGCGGCCGCTGTGAGCGGTATCGCCTCCGCGCCCGCCCGCCGGGACTAATCAAATCCGCTTTGGCATAACGCTATGGCTCAAAGGCAGGCGCCCCTCCCATCAGAGGCTGTGCTACCGGCCGCGCTGCAGTGCCGGACGGAGTCCCGGATCCGGCTGGCACGGCCGGCAGCGGCACGTGTGCAGTGATGGTCGTGCCCTTGCCTGGCACTGACCTGACCTCGAGCTGGCCGTCCAGAGCAGCCATCCTGTCGGCCATATTGCGCTGGCCTGATCCCATCGGGGTGCAGCTTGCGTCGTAGCCGGCTCCGTCGTCGGACACCGTGAAGCCTAGGGAACCGTCGCGCGCTGCGACGCGGATCTGGACGTGGGACGCGGCCGCATACTTCGCAATGTTCTGCAGCGCCTCCAGGCAGCAGAAGTAGACCGCAGCCTCGATGTCCTGGCCAAACCTCCCCACACCGTCAGCATCGAGCACCACCGGGACCGACGACTTGTCAGCCTGCGCCCGAAGGGCCGCGACCAGGCCTCGGTCCGCGAGCAGCGGCGGGTAGATCCCTCTGGCCAGATCACGGAGATTGCCGAGCGCACCCGCGGCGTCCGCCTGCAGCTCGCCGAGTAGCTGCTTGGCTTCTGCCGCGTCCTCGTCCAGGACAGTCGTGGCCAGACGCAGCTTGATGGCAAGCGCCACCAGGTCCTGCTGGGCCCCGTCGTGCAGGTTGCGCTCGAGTCGGCGCCGCGCCTCGTCTTGAGCCGCAACCAGCCGCTGCCTTGACGCGCGCAGGTCCTCGATCAGGCCCGCGTTGGACAGCGCCAGCCCAGCCTGCGAGGCCACATCGATCACAAGCTGCTCGGCCGCTGGGTTCAGCGGCTCGTCACGCGGCATCCGGATGGAGATAGCGCCCAGCAGCTCGCCCTGGTACAGCACCGGAGCCCCAAAGTCGGTGTCCGGCAACGGCGGCAGCTGGTGACCGCCGACCGGGATGGGCTCGGCCGTATTGTCATCGGAAGCGGCTTCGGCGCGTAGTTCGTCGCCGACGCGCAGCCAGACGACGACGCGCTTCGCTCCGGTTCCAGTGGCCACGATGGCCGCCATCTGCGCCAGCACGTCGCGGGCATAACCACCGCCGATGCGCCGCGCGAACTCGGACAGCACCTGATACGGGCTGGCCCTCGTGCCGTACACGATCCGGTTCGCCAGCCGCGCGGCGCGCTGCTGGACTGGGTGGAAGGTGGCCGCGACGACGACAGCCGCGATAGCGGAGAGCAGCGTACTGCCGCGGTCACCGGCCAGCGTGCCGATGCCCGCCACTAGTCCGGCATAGACGGCTGAGATAAAGACCGCGAGCGTGCCGTACTGGACTGCCTTGCTGATGACGATGTCGATCTCGTACAGCCGGTACTTCAGGATCGCGACGGCGATTGCCACGAGCAACGACACCAGGGCCAGACAGAACAGCACCTTCAGCGGAGGTATCACTGACGCCGAGATGTCGTCGAGGGACGAGATCTGCGTAGCCAGCGCCAGCGGGATGATCGTGACGACGACGAGCACAGCGGCGGACGCAAACCACTTCAGCTGCAGCCGCTCCTCGCCCGACGACCGGATGAACCTGGCGATCAGCGCAGCGCCGGCGACCATCGTGGCGGCCGGCCACAGGACTAGTAACGCGGAGTGCAGGCCCGGATTCCAGCCCTGGTCTTGGGGCGCGAACGGATTTCGCCAGACCCGGATAGCTCGCACTACGAAGCCTCCGGTCTGCACCGCGAGTACCGCCGCTACGAACCATGCGGCCGGCCGCCAGCGGCGCGACGGCAACTGCCCGGTTGGGAACAGCAGCAGAATGACCGCGATGCCTGCGGCCGCAACGATCTGGAACCAGTTCGCGAGCCAGATGGCCAACCGGGCGGCGGGCACCGACCCTGGTGCGCCGACCAGCCCGTACCATCCAAAGTCCTGGCCGAAGAAGCCGAGGCCCCCGAGGAGGCCAGTGGCGAGGAAAATCCAGCCGATCTTGTTCGCCGGTCGCCTCGATGCCAGGACGAAGCCCACCACCGGGGCGGCGATGACCGTCAGTTGCTCGAAGACATCTGGAAAGGTCCAGTAAGTGGTCGGCACGTGTCGGCCGATATACACCAGTAGCAGCCCCGCGACCGACAGCACAACCGACAGGGCCGCGACGCAGCCGGTTGCCCAGCGAAGAGTCCAGGGTCTCATCCGCGCCTCCAGCGCGATGCTCTCCGCCTGCGTGCTTGCAGCCTGACCGGCGGCACCGCATGTCAGCTGCAGTGTGGCTCGGCCGGACGTCACCTGACAAGGAGGACACCCCTACCGGGCGACTCGTGCCAGCAGGCCTCCCAGGACCGAGCTCCAATGGCAGGTCACCTACTGTCGCTAGCGGAGCGTTTCGCCTAGTCTCAGGCTGATGACGGCAACGATGCCCGCCACGTCCACGAGCCAGGACGTGGCCCAGCGACTGCTCGACGACGGCTACGTGGTCGTGACCGGCATGCTCGACGCCGTCGGCGCACAGACCGCCCGCGCCGATCTGGACCGGGTCCTGCAATCCACACCGTCTGGCCGGAACCCCTTCGAGGGCTTCGACACCCAGCGGGTCTATGCCTTGTTCGCCAAGACGAGAACCTTCGACCAGACCGCCATCAACCCGCTGCTGCTCGGCGTGCTGGACGAGGTACTCGGGCACTACCAGCTCAGCGCCCCGGTCGGCATCAGGATCGGACCTGATGAGCAAGCACAGATCCTGCACCGGGACGACTCGATCTATCCCGTGCCAGAACCGCACCCGCCACTGGTCGTCAATACCATGTGGCCGCTCGACGAGTTCACCCTGGAGAACGGCGCGACCAGGTTCATTCCCGGTAGTCATCAATGGGAGCCCGGCCGTCGGCCGACTCCCGACGACGAGGTCGCGACGGCCGTCATGTCGCCGGGCTCGGCCATGTTCTACCTGGGCAGTCTCTGGCACGGTGGCGGCGCGAACCAGACCGATCGGCCGCGGCTCGGCGTGATCCTGGAATACTGCGCAGGCTGGCTGCGACAACAGGAGAACCACTGCCTGGCCGTGCCCAGAAAGACAGCCCGAGAGCTGCCCGAACGGCTCCAGGAACTCCTCGGCTACAACATCTACCCGCCGTTCGTGGGGTACGTAGACGGTCACCATCCGCGCAAGGCCCTGTCGACGGATAGCTAGGCAAGCTCTCAATTCGGCCAGGATCAAACAGGCTGAATGTCGATCTGGCGCGTAGCCGTTCGTGTAGATGGCGACAAGCCGGTGCTGGACCGGCCCGCCGACACGGAGGTTCATCAAATGAAGCAGTACCTTCTCAGCGTTTACCAGCCCGACGGCGCCCCGCCGCCGCCCGGGGTACTCGGCCCGATCATGGAAAAGGTCGACAAGTGGCGCGCCGAACTGCAGGCGTCGGGTGCCTGGGTCTTCGGCGGCGGGCTGGAGGCGGCGAGCACCGCCACGGTGCTGCGGGTCGCCGACGGCGAGGTGGTCATGACCGATGGCCCCTTCACTGAGGGCAAGGAACACCTCGGCGGGGTCAGCGTGATCACGGCCGCTGACCTGGACGAGGCCTTGGACTGGGGCCGCCAGTTCACCGAGATCACCGGCCTCCCGCTCGAAGTGCGGCCGGTGCGTGACAGCGGCCAGGCCTGAGCCGGGCGCTCGCTCGCTGCCACCGACCGAGATCGAGCAGATCTTCCGGCAAGAGTACGGCCGGGCGGTGTCGGTGCTGGTCCGCGTCTTCGGCGACATCGACTTCGCCGAGGACGCGGTCCAGGACGCCTTCGCGACCGCGCTGGAACGCTGGCCTGCCGACGGGCTGCCACCGAGCCCAGCGGGATGGCTGATCACAACCGCGAGGCGCAAGGGAATCGATCGCGCCCGCCGGGAAGCGGCCCGCCAGGACAAGCAAGCGCAGGCGGCGCTCCTGGCCGCATCAGCTGAGGCAGAGCAAGCAAGCGCACCAGTTGGAGATGAACCCGTGCAAGACGACCGGCTGCGGCTGATCTTCACGTGCTGCCACCCGGCACTCGGCAGCACGGCTCAAGTCGCGCTGACGCTGCGGCTGCTCGGCGGCCTCACCACACCAGAAATCGCCCGGGCCTTCCTGGTGCCGGAGTCCACCATGGCGCAACGACTCGTGCGCGCGAAAGGCAAGATCCGCGACGCCAGGATCCCGTACCGAATACCAGCCGAGGCCGACCTGCCAGACCGGCTCCGCTCGGTGCTCGCCGTCGTGTACTTGATCTTCAATGAGGGCTACGCGGCTAGCTCGGGCGACGACCTGATCCGGCCCGACTTGTGCGCGGAGGCCATCCGCCTTGGCCGCCTCCTGGCCGCGCTGATGCCCGACGAGGCCGAGGTCACCGGGTTGCTCGCGCTGATGCTGCTGACCGAGGCCAGGCGGCCAGCGCGCACCACCGCCGGCGGCGACCTCGTACTCCTCGCCGACCAGGACCGAAGCACGTGGGATCAAGGGCTCATCCAGGAGGGCCATGCGCTCGTCCGCCAGTGCCTGCGGCGCGACCAGCCGGGCCCGTATCAGATCCAGGCCGCGATCAACGCGGTGCACACCGACGCACCGACCGCTCGCGCTACGGACTGGCGCCAGATCCTGGCGCTGTATGACCAGCTCGTGGCGCTCGCCCCGAGCCCGGTGGTGCGCCTGAACCGCGCCGTCGCCGTCGCTGAGGTGGACGGGCCCACGGCTGCTCTGGAGATCGTCGACGACCTCGACCTCGACGGCTACTACGTGTTCCACTCCATCAGAGCTGACTTGCTCGCCCGGCTCGGCCGGACCGATGAGGCAGCAGACGCGTACACGGCGGCCATGGCAGTGGCTGGCAACGCGGCGGAGCAGCGATTCCTGCGCTCGCGACGGGCCAGCCTTAAGCCTGAGCCTGCCCGCTGAGTCGCGCCTGCATCCGGCGCATCCCGCGCAGCCATCGCGCCCTGTCGTCTGCTCGCCTGCGCTCGTATGTCGCCACGTCGGGGTGGGGCAGGATCAGGAACTGCTCGGTGCCAATCGCGTCCAGGGTCGCGGCCGCGACCTGGTCGGAGGTCAGCACGCCGTCGACGGCCGCCTGAGCCGACCCGCCCGACCAGTCCTCGGCGGCCGGCAGCTCTTCCTCGCCCAGCTCGCGCCTGCTGGTGTTCAGCAGGTTGCTCGTGAACGCCTGCGGGCACAGGCACGACACGACGATGCCCTGATCGCCGTAGGTGATCGCCAGCCATTCGGCGAGTGCCACCGCCGCGTGCTTGGTGACCGCGTATGGCGCCGACCCGAGCTGGGTGAGCAGTCCGGCCGCGGACGCGGTGATCTCCAGGTAACCCCCACCTCGGGCCAGCATGCCGGGCAGCACGGTGCGGGCCACGTAGATGTGACTCTGCACGTTGATGGCCCAGATCCGCGCCCACGCCTCATCGGAAGCCTCCGGGCCGCCCGCTACGATGATCCCGGCATTGGAGAAGAACAGGCCGACCGGTCCTAGGGCCTCGGCGCTGGCGACGAGCGCCTGGACGTCGGCCTCCTTCGAGACGTCCGCGTGCACCGCGATGGCGCGGTGCCCACCCGTGCCACCTTGACCAGCCTCGATCTCGGCCGCGACCTTCGCTGCTCCCTCGCGGTCGATGTCACAGACAACCACGCCAGCCGCACCACGGTCGGCGAGCCCGAGACACAGGGCCCGGCCGACACCGCTGGCGCCGCCGGTGACGACGGCGACCTTGCCAGTGATCTCCACAGGTCAGCCTCTCGCACTTCCGCGGACTGCCGCGTCGGCCCAGGCCGCGAGGTCCGGATCGGCGTCGATCAAGCTCGCGAACTTCTTCCGTGCCTCGTCCCGCTTGGCCGGGATGTACTCGGTCGGCCACAAACCGGGATGGGGCTCATAGCCCTTCAGTACATTACGGGCGACTGTCACCTTGTGCACCTCGTCCACGCCGTCCGCGATTCCCATGGTGGGCGCGCCCGCGTACATGGCCTGCAGCGGGGTCAGGTTCGTGGTGCCAAGCGAACCCATGATGTGCAGGGCCCGGTAGCTGACCTCGCGCAGTACCTTCGCCATGGTGTACTTGCACGCGGCGATCTGGGTCCTGGCGGCCTGGGTGCTCGAGTTGTCGATCGTCCATGCGGTCCACAGCACCAGCAAGCGGAGCATGTTGATCTCGGCGTAGGAGTCGGCGATCGCCTCCTGCACCATCTGGTGCTCCGCGATCACCTTGCCGTGCGATTCGCGGCTCAGCGCGCGCTCGCACATCATGTCGAACGCAAGCCGCACCTGGGCGACGGTCCGCATCGCGTGATGGATGCGGCCACCGCCGAGGCGTCGCTGGGCCAGCACCTTGGCGCCGTCCTCGGGGCCCAGCAAGTTGCCCAGGGGAACCCGCACGTGGTCATACCGGATGTGGTTGTGCAGCGCCGGGTACTCGGCGATGCGCACGCCGGGCGATTCCCGAGGCACCACGAACATCCCGTTGGTGCACATCACGAAGATGATGTCGGCGTTCGCGCCGGCGCTCGTGAACCACTTCTCGCCAGTGATGACCCACTCGTCGCCATCCCGGTCGGCCCTGGTCTTGAACAGATTCGGGTCGGAACCCCCCTGCGGCTCCGTCATCGAGTAAGCCGAGAAGATCTCCTGGTTCATCAGCGGATAGAGCCACCTCCGCTTCTGCTCGTCGGTGCCGTACGCCGCCAGCATCTCCATGTTGCCGGTGTCCGGGGCTGCCGTGCCGAACACGACAGGCGCTGACCGGTACCGGCCCAGGATCTCGTTCACGAGCGCCAGCTTCAGCTGCCCGAAGCCGGGACCGCCCAGGTCCTTGTCGAGGAACAGCGCCCACAATCCCCGGTCCTTCACCTGCTGCTTGAGCGGGTCGGCAAGGGCCTTGGCCTTCGGGTTGCGCGAGTACGCCGCGCCGGGAAAGACGAGGTCAAGGGGCTCGATCTCGTTCTGGCAGAAGTCGGCGACCCAGTCGAGCTGCTCCTGGAATTCCGGCTCGGTCGAGAAATCCCACGCCACGGTGGCCTCCAAATCGTAGAACCCGATTCTAAAAGGCCACTGGCTCGGCGAGCCAGTCCTAGACCGGTCCTACCGCCAGCCGTGCCACCGGCCGTGCCCGCTGACCTCGGCCTTGAGGCGTGCCACATACTCGTCGGCCGTCAGCGCCGCCGCACTGGATTCGGTCCCGGTCCCGTTCTCATCCTTCTTATCTGCCGGGCGCAGCTCGTCACGCAGCGACTTCACCCAGAAGTACACCGCGAAGATCGCGAACAACGGCCATTCGAACGTGTAGGCCCAGCTCAGCGAGTTGCCGGACAGCGCCCGGTGCAGTTGCCAGTCGCCGAGCCAGATCATCCCGGCGGTCGCGAGCACGACGAATACGTGCCAGGCCAGCCAGCGTGGCCGCAGCATTATCCGCCAGTGCACCGTCAGCCCCAGGGCAGCAGCGCGGTCACCGCGACCGCTCCGAACAGCAGGGTGAGGTAGGCGATCGACAGGTGGAACAGCCGCATCGGTGCCGCAGCTTCACCCGCACCCACACGGGAACGGAGCCGATGGGCCTCAGCCAGGAACCATGCGCCGAGGCCGCCCGCGCAGGCGGCATAGATCCAGCCTGCGTACGGGGCGAGCGCCAGCGTGGCGCCGACCATGATGTACGAATAGACGAGGATCTGGCGGGCCACCGTTGCCGCGGTCGCCACGACGGGCAGCATCGGCACGCCAGCCGAGGCGTAGTCATCCTTGAACTTCATCGCCAGCGCCCAGAAGTGCGGCGGCGTCCAGAAAAAGATGACTGCGAACAACACGATGGCAGGCCAGGCCACGGTGCCCGTCACGGCGGCCCAGCCGACGAGCACGGGGAAGCACCCGGCCGCGCCGCCGATCACGATGTTCGAGGCGGTCCGGCGCTTCAGGCCGAGCGTGTAGACGAAGACGTAGAACAAGATCGCACTGTCGGCCAGCGCGGCCGACAGCCAGTTCGCTAGCAGGCCGAGCAGCAGCGTCGAGGCCGCGCCGAGGGCGATGCCCGATGCCAGGGCCTCCCATGGCTTGACCGTCGCCGCCCTGGTACCGGTAGCGACCAGGGGCCGCCGGGATGTCCGGCGCATGAGCGCGTCGATGTCACGGTCGATGTAGCAGTTCAGCGTGTTGGCGCTGCCGGCCGCGAGCGCGCCGCCCACCAGCGTGACGCCGATCAAGCCCAGACTCGGCAGCCCGCGCTGGGCGAGCAGCATGGTGGGCAGCGTCGTGACCAACAGCAACTCGATGATGCGCGGCTTAGTGAGCTGGAACAGCGCGCGCGCAACCACGGTGACAGACCGATGACCGCTAACGGCCGCACCATCGCGGGCCGCATCATTACCGTGCGCGGCCGACGCGACCGCTGGAGCGCTGATCGCGTGCGTCACTCGCTAGTCCCGGCGCTGTCATCGGCGGTCTTCGGCGTTGCCTGCGCTGCCCGGATCGGGCGTGCGGGAACGCGCCGATGCGGCCTGCTGAACAGCGCGTACAGGATCAGCGCTATCACGATGAACAGGAGCATCGGGAACGCAAACGTCCAGTTATACCCGTGCGGAGTGTTGTCCGGGTTGACCGCCGCGAGCACTACTGAATGCACTGCTGCCTCCAGCTAGGCGAGCTTCGCTGATTCTTCATTACTAAACCACCGCGTGACCGCGTGCACAGTGGCTCTCAGTGGACCAGGTAGAACAAGACCCAGGCGACGACCGCCAAGACCGCCATGTAGTTCCAGGTCAGGGTGAAGGCACTCAGCGAGGCCTGGAATCTCTGGACGGCGAAGGCTTCGGCGTATGTCGGCGGCTGCTCAACGAACGAGATCTCCGGGATCGCCCGGCAGCGCATCATGAGGATCTCCAGCCAGACCAGCACGCAGAATGAGACGGCTACGAACACTGGCTGGAACCCGACGAAAACGCCGGCGAACCCGCTCGCGCCGGGCCAGAAGGGCAGTGCGGCCAGCTGCCAGAGCTGGATCGAGATGGCGACTAGGCCGAGCACCAGCGCGACCGCCGCGCCAGCAAGCCAGACCGACTTGGTCCCGGCCTTGATCCGCTGGAGCGCCAGTGCCTGGACCACGGCACTGACCACGACCAGCGCCATGACCACGACGCCAACCCACGACTGCGGATGCGTTGCAAAGCTTCCCGTGGGGTACCAGAGGTGGTGGCTGTTCAGCGACTTCAGGTAGAAGAAGGCGAACACGAACGAGCCGAACAGGAACGTCAGGCCGCCAAGCGCCAGCCTGACGCCAGTCCACGAGCTGTTCAGCGCGGACTCGTGGTAGAAGACCGCCTCTTCCTCGTCCGGCGACATAGCCGCCGGCGGCTGGGCCGTTGTCTCGGCCATGCCTACGCCTCCGCTTGGACTGTTGGTGACTGGGCGATCGCCGCGGTGAGTACCCCCGGCGGCGGATTCAGGTCGGCAACGGGTGGCGCGTCCTTTGTCCCATACTCATACGGGCCGGAGATGACGACCGGGATCCGCTCGAAGTTACCGGGCGGCGGCGGAGAGGCAATCTGCCACTCCAGTCCGCGCGAGCGCCACGGGTTGCCGAGCTCGCGCTCGAGCACGATCACCGTCGACCAGACGAAGTTGATCACGAACAGCAGGATCGATCCG